>Ga0066903_100003184_pt1 | contig 13290 bp, 9 predicted proteins | sample PanSoiMetaGPlot1_FD_67491 | JGI IMG/M metagenome (GOLD analysis project Ga0066903, IMG submission 67491) | Tropical forest soil microbial communities from Panama analyzed to predict greenhouse gas emissions - Panama Soil - Plot 1 (version 2) | ecosystem: Environmental > Terrestrial > Soil >... | reverse complement strand
TCGACGTGAAAACAGACCTTGACGAGGAAAGCTGACTCCGCTATGCGGACAGCATATCGCAGGTGGCGCGCAAGGTCACGATCGAGTTTATCATTCTGCCAGCGGAGGCGATCACGACGTTCACGTCTGCGCGTGAAGTCGATCCGGGCACGGACGACCCCGAGTACCGGCGCAACGCCTGGTGCCCCGGCTGCGATGCCAAGCTGCCCCCGTGGGCGTACGGCGTCCGTCTCTGCCGCCGCTGTGGGTACTCCACGTCGGCGCTCGACGTGGTCTGACCCACCGGAATTCATGCAATGCACGCGGCGCGGGGTGTTCTTGCGCTGCACGCGCTGGACGGGGACTCCGAGGGGCGACAAGCGGCGCTCGTAATTGTCCCGTCACCCCCTTGACAGATAGCTTGCCATTTGCTACCGGCGCACGGGGAACTACGGTGTGCCCCAGTGGAAGTGCCGGTTTCAGAATGGTGCGGAGGTTTGGGACGACCCGGTTTGTAACCTTGTCCTGATCCTCTTGTGGTTGGTGGCGTCGGCGTGTCCGCTCCCGGAACGGGAGCCCCGCCAATTGGAGTTGTGGCCATGATGATGCGCCATGCCATCGCCACCATTACCAATGGTCGTGCAGCAGTTGATGACAACTGTTGCCGTGATGCCGGTGCAATTCCATGGCCGTGCATACCCCGAGAATCCCACCAAGAACCTGTTTCTCGCCGTTCTTGATGATGCCCTCCGCGTTGTAGACGCTGAAAGTAGCGTCGGTCGGCGCGACCCGAGTGTGCGGGAGGAAGCCTGGCGATGGTTCACGTCGCCGGATGAGGACCTATTTTCCTTCCGAAGCTGTTGTCTGGTGCTTGGCTTGAATGCGCCCCGGTTACGCGCGTTCGCGGAGGCTGTCCATGATGGACGACAGCGATACCTACTCCGGTGTCAATCCACAGGAAAGCGGCGACGTAACGTTAACGGACGGTGGGGCAGAAGTTCCGCCGATGTTGCGCGCGGTATTGAAGATCGCCTCAACGATCCAGCACGACCAGAGACGGATGGAATGGCTGCAAGCGGCACAGAGTGCACTGGCGACTGGGGACCTGGAGCCGCTGAAGAACTTGATGCGCTGGAAGTGGGAGCCAGTCCCGATTATCAAGTTCATCGAGGACCCATTCTTCCTGGGTCTACAGGGGCAAGTGTTTCCTCTGATAATGGAAATGTTGGAGGAAGCATCGAAGCCGGAATACATGGAAGTAGTGCTGACGGGCGGGATCGGCTGGGGCAAGAGCTTCACCGCGATGCTGCTGACAGCGTACAACCTGTATCGTGGCTCGTGCCTGTTGAACCCGATTCAGGAATTCGGCCTAGCACTTGGGAGCAGTATTGTCTACGTCCAGCAAAGCCTGACGAAGGAACTAGCGCGGAAGGCGTTGTTTGAGCAGTTTGCGCGCCTCATTCGTCGCGCACCGTACTTTTCCAATGTCTGTCCGTACGACCGACTCCTGAAAACGGAGTTGGTGTTCGCAGGCGGCTTGCGACTGGAGCCGGTAGCGGGGAACGAAACCGCTGCCATTGGCCAGAACGTCGTCTTTGCCTGCATGGACGAGACGAATTTCTTGCCGATCGTGGCGCGATCGAAGAAGCGTCCGTGGGCCGACGTGTACGACGCGGCGGTCGCCAATTATCAAGCGCTCTCCCGGCGCATGAAGTCCCGCTTCCTGAAGCAGGGGAAAATGCCGGGGAAGCTGTTGATCGTGTCGTCCAAGCGCTACCCCGACGACTTCACCGAACGGAAGATCATCGAGGCCAAAGGCGACCCCTCGATTTTCATTGCCGACTTCCCCCAGTGGGCGACCAAGCCCGAGGGCACCTATCTTGGTCCGCGCTTTCGGGTGTACGTTCCTAAGAGTCAAATCGAGCGTCCACGAATCCTTCAAGATTACGAGGACCCGCCATCCGACTCTGATGCTGAAGAAGTGATCGACGTTCCGATCGAGTACCGCAAGGATTTCGAGTCCGACATTGATGATGCGCTCCGCGAGATTGCTGGGCGATCCACACAAGCCGTTCACGTCTGGTTACGACGGCGCGATGCGCTCCGATTCGCGCTGTCCACCGACAAGGAAATTTGTCACCCCTTCTCAATGCAGCAATCCACACTCCGTGACGGCATCCAGGTCCTTGCTGCTCGCTTCCATCGTCGATGCCGCTCGCCTAGAGCTTGCCACATTGACTTCGGGCAAAAGATCGACGCCACTGGCATTGCAATTGGCTATGTTGCTGGTGAGCGGATTGTTACCCGCACCAGCGTTGCAACAAGTGGCGTTACTGGTCTTGAAGTGGTGGACCGCACGCAGACCGTTATTGATAAGGTTCCGGAGTACAATATTGAGGCTATGCTTCGCATTATCCCCCCTCCGAATGATGAAATCATGTTCGAAGAAGTGGTCGAGCTACTCTGCGCGATCCGAGATCAAGTGGGCATCCCGGTACTGTGGGTAACGACCGACGCCTTCCCTGGTCCGATGCCGCTGCAAATGCTCCGCAATCGCGGCTTCCGAACGGGTGTGCAGTCTGTCGATATTGACCCGATTCCGTACCGGGAACTGAAGTCCGCACTCTATGACGAGCGGATCAAGTTCTACGATTATGCCCCGGCGATCGATGAATTAGTCGCGCTGGAATACAATGAGAAAACCGGGCGCGTCGATCACCCGCCGTGGATGATGGATTCGAATGGAAATCGAACTGCGGGCCGGAAAGACGTGGCTGATGCGATTGCTGGTGTGATCGGCATATTGGCGCGTCGCCCGACTTCCTTCCGCGAGCCCATGATGATCGAGCCCGGTGGTGATGGGCGCATGGAAATGTCGCGCATTGATGTGGTGCGGGACGACTGAGGATTATCAATGGCGGAAGAAACGCAAGAGGAAGAAGGGAACGTCCGCGCCTACGTAGTGGGTGAGGAATCGTGGTCGATCGCCATGAAGGCGAACTACACGCAAGCCTCACCGGGTACGCGCGCACTGAGCATCGATCAACGGCTGGAGCAGCAGTACACCCTTGGGCGCATTCTCGTACCCCCGTACGACATTGATGCGCTGTGCATGCTGCCCGAAGAATCCAGCATCCTGCCTCAGTGCATCACCGCGTACGTCACGAACGTCGCCGGGTTTGGCTGGGACCTGGCGTACGTCGGACCGGAAGGGAAGGAATACGGGAAAGAGGCGCAAGACGAGAAGCGCGAGCTTCAGCGGTTTTTCAATACCACGAACGACCGCGAGTCGTTTATCACGCTGCACAAACGGATTCGCGCCGACTTGGAAACGACCGGGAACGCCTACATCGAAGTGATCCGCAATCTCAAACAGGAGATTGTGCAACTGGAACACCTGCCCTCGATTTCCATGCGGATCGGGAAGATCGACGCCGAACCGATCGTGGTCAAAGTGGATATGTCGGTGGGCGTGGATACCGTTACGCGATTCGTGCGTCGTGCATTTCGTCGCTACGTGCAAGTGCAAGAGACGAAGCGGGTGTGGTTCAAGGAATTCGGGGACCCACGTCCGATCAGTGTGAAAACCGGTCGCGTACTTTCCCCCTTCCGCAAAGGCGAAGCGCCGAATCAACCGGAGCCGGTGGCACCGGTCGATCAGCAAGACGTTGATGAAAACCCCCTGACAGTGGAGCCGCTTATCAACGACCTGGCAACCGAAGTGCTCTTTTTCAAGCTGTACAGCCCGCGCCACATTTACGGAGTGCCGCGCTACATCGGAGCCCTATTACCAATCAAGGGCATGCGGCAAGCCGAAACAGTGAACTGGTCGTACTTTAACCGCAACGCGATCCCGCCGTTGCTTATCATGGTGTCCGGTGGTGCGCTCACGAAAACCTCGTTCGAGCAAATCATGGGATACTTCAGGACACAATCCAATGCGTCGTTGGACAATTATCATCAGGCGTTGGTGTTGGAGGCTACACCGAAGGGGACGGGCCTTGAAGATCGGGGGACGGTCAACATCGCGACCAAAAGTCTACAGGATGTACGACTTTCCGATGCTCAATTCCAAACCTACGAGAAGAATTCGACCACGAAAATCCGCTCGGCATTTCGCCTCCCGGAGATTTACGTTGGACTGACCGAAGGCATGAACTATGCGACTGCCAACGCCGCGCGACTTACTGCCGAAGAACAGATTTTCTCTGTCGAGCGCCAGGGGTTTGACGAGATTATCAACCTGCAACTGCTACGATCGATGGAAGTCCGCTATTGGGCCTACTACACAAAGGGTCCCGAGATTGCCGATTTACCCACCTATACCGCTGCTGTCTCGACGTTCAACTCCGTGGGCGCGATGACACCGAACCAGGCGATCATGCTCGCCAACGAACTGCTGGGAACCACGCTGAAGCCGGTCGATCAACCGTGGGGGAACTACGCATTTCCAATCGTGACCGAACTGCTGCGGCAAGGGAAGCTGGCCGGATTGGATGAAATTACCGCGACGGTTCCTGGTGCCGATATGCTTGGCGGCATGGACCCGCAGGCGCTTCAGGATTTGGCGTCGTCTCCTGAGTTTGCCCAGCTAGGCAACGCACTAGGTCAACACGCGGACAATCTCGCTGCCTCTCCTGACGTTGGTGTGCAGAAATTCGCACACGGACTTCGTACCCTTGCACAGCGGTGCACCGTTCTCGGTTCCCAGCTAAATGGGGCGGCACATGCGGAGGCATGATGAAACTGCTTCTGGTGTTTCTGATGCTTCTGGCGCTCATGGCATGCAAAAGGCGGGAAGCCACTACAACAACCACAACGACCACCGAACCGCCTACGACTACCAGCACTACTTCGACTACAACTTCAAGCGTCACGGTTACGACGACTACGGAAATCGCCACAACGACCACAACATCCACGGAATTGCCAACCACAACGACCACCGAACCGGAAGTGCCAATCGGTTCTCCTGACAGTGCACAACTGAAGCCGCGCTTTCGTGCCAGACTTGTATTGTTAGGGAGGGAATCACATGAAGCTGCTTGCAGGGATTATCATTCTCGCGGCAACGACCGTACAGGCTGCGGTACTTGTGGTGGAAACAATACCAGCAGGGCCGCTAGGTGGGGCAATTACTGCTAACACTACTGCGACCACCGATCAGTTGCAGTTTGCCACGAACGCGAAGAATCGTGGGGTTATCTTCACCGTTCGCAATACAGCGGGAACGGCAACGGTGGAAATCCAGCAAAACTGTACAGGGAACGCAGCGGATTGGGCGCAAGTCCCGAATAGTCCGCGTACCCTGACGGTATCTTCTGGCATCGTGCCGATTACCTATCCTGCGTGTCAGTATCGAGCGTGGACAACCGCGTGCACAACATGCAACGTGCTCGTGTTCTACAACACGCAGCCGGATATTTGATGCTGGTATCGATGGCGCATGCAGGCTCATTACCCGATGCGCTGACCAACGCCGGTCGCTGCGCTGGTATCCAATCGACCCCCGTCGTCAAGCGGTGGGCGGATTTGTTCACGCGCGAAGTCGGGGAGTCGATTACCAATGGCACAGCAAGTCCTGCTGCTGGTGCTGGATTAGGAGCCGCAATTGATTCCACACAATCGGAAGTTGGGCCGATTATCCAAGATCATGCACAGACAGTCGGGCAGGGATCGATCAACTTCAATGTCATCGCATCGCGTAGTCCACTCACAGAGTTTGACGGCAAAGACTTGCATCATTTGCACGGCATCGGGAAAATCGTACTGAAGGACGAGCGGCTACAGGAGATTCTCGCTTCCGAACTGACCTACGATATTGACGCACGCATTGCCGTAATTGCTCCGAGTGTGACGTATGGCGTGACCAATAATTTCGACCTGTCTTTGTTGCTGCCGATTGTTGCTATTGGCGCTGATGTTGGAGGCTCAAATCGAGTAGGTGCACGACTCAGTGAGACGGTTTTCATTCCCTTCGCTGGACCGGTGACCGTATCTGGCTCCGTCAGTAACGAAGTCGGATTTGGTGACCTGTCCCTACGCGGGAAGTACAAGGTCGATTGGTGGGACAACATCATCACGTCACTGGTGCTCATGGCGACATTTCCAAGCGGGAATCCTGACAAGGGATTCGGGACCGGAGACTACTGGCTAAAGCCCTCAGTGACCTTTGAAATGCCACTGTGGGAAAATGCAGTTCAACTGAACGCGAACCTGGGATTCAACGTGGACCTGAGCAATATCAAGAACAGCGAAGCAGCGTATGCTGCTGGGATTTCCTTTCGCCTGATTCCCGGTTGGGCATCGCTGGCCGTGGAGTTTCTCGGTCGCTCAGAATTGGGCCTAGTTCCTACGACTGCCGAGACTGGCGTACTGTACCTGCATCCCGATGGATCGGTAGTCGAGGACAACTTCTTGGGCATGGAATTCACTCGCCACGATTATCTCGACTTGGGATTTGGTATTCGCGTGCGGCTTCCGTATCACCTGATGGGATTTGTTGCCGGGACGATTCCACTGAACAACGATGGGCTACGCGCGGACTTCACGCCGGTATTTGGTATCGGCGCGAACTTCTAATGTTATGGCTGTGCATCCTGCTTTTGTTCGCTGGCTCAGTGGATGCCGCAGTCTGTCGCAATCCGCCCTACAAGATTCTCCGCAACAAGAAGTTGCTGTGCGTGCCGGGACCCACGGGACCGACCGGGCCACCGGGTCCGGTTGGACCCACCGGGCCACCGGGCACGATGGGCTGGGACGGGCCACAGGGACCGCAGGGACCAACGGGGCCAATTGGACCGCCGGGACCCCCTGGAATGGCCGGATTGGACGGTCAACCGGGCGCGCAAGGCGTGCCAGGACCCATTGGGCCACCTGGGCCACCGGGACCACAAGGAGTGACAGGTGGGCAGGGTCCGCAGGGTCCTACTGGTCCTTCTGGCGTGCCTGGAAATCCTGGTGGAACTGGTCCTACTGGCGCTACTGGTTTTCCTGGCAACACTGGTGCTGCTGGTCCTACGGGAGCGACAGGACCGACCGGGTCATCATCAATCGAAGTCGTACAGCTATCAGTATCGAGTGGTGTTATCCCCAGGCCAGCCACAAATACGCTCATCTCGCTTACGCTCGACTGCGATCCGGGATTCCTACTTACCGGTGGCGGAACGCGCAACATCGTAACCGATCCAGTGGATGATAGCAGAGTGCACATGCTGGAATCGGGTCCCAACGGTGGACAGGGTTGGGAATACAAATCAACGATCACGTCGCGGTTTTCCCAAGGGAGCGATTTGGAAGTGATCCTAACGATCATTTGTGAGAGGTGACCAATGTCTGACGAGCTATTTCCAATCACGACTCGACGTAAGCGTAGCGATGATTTCCGCGACTGGTTAGTCGAGGCACTTGTTGAGAAGGGCGGGCCTGGTTCCGGCAACTTTGGTCACTCAGGCAGACCGGGCGAGATCGGTGGCTCATCGCCAAGTGGTTCATCGGGAAAGCCATTTCCATTGAAGGGCGGCGAACCATCTCCGGTGTGGGACAAGCCGGATGTATTGGCACCCGGAGAGACGGCACCAAAAGAAGTGCCACCAGGCGGGAAGCTGCCCTCGGTAGGACCAGGAAGTAGTCATGGTCCGTGGGGTAAGCGGCCAGCCGGTGAGCACAGCGGAAGAACTGCTCCGCGTGGTGGCGGATTCAGTGATCGCACCGCACAAGCTGTTTCTCGATTCGTGGCAGGACTTGAAGCACTGGATCGACGGGAAATCGCCGCAGGGCATCGTATACCGGGTGCCTTTCCGCCGAAGTCATCTTCTCCGAAGCCAGCGCCTAAAAAGGGCAAAATGTCAGCGCACTCGCTGGCAATGCATTTTCTAGAGCGTCAAGGTGAAGTGTCTGGTTATCAAAAGAAACAGAAGGGCGGGCCTGGCTCCGGTTTTCATGGCCACAAGGGCCGACCGGGTGCACTTGGTGGGTCGGCATCGGGAATCGGTGGAGCGCCACGTCTCACGCCATCAGCACTGGCAACATATCGCGCGAATCTGGCGAAGATCGTTGCCGAACTGCGGCGGCGGCAAGGCAATAAACCGCTCGCGCATGGTGGCAGGACTGCACCACGTGGCGGCTCAATACCAACGAGGCGGGGAATGCAAAGGATGCTCGCCTTCCGCAAGCTACAGAGGGAGATACTGGGACCCGGTGGTCCTGGGTACTAGGGATTTCCAATGTTAGGCGAGTGGCATCATCCGGTCACCGATCGCTTTCGCGATTTCCTCCTACGTGCGCTGGTTGAAAAAGGCGGCGAGGGATCGGGAAACTACGGACACAAGGGGCGACCGGATGAAGTCGGTGGCTCATCTCCGAGTATCCCAGCGCATCCGACGCCGTCGCAACACTCGGCGTTTGTTAAATGGCTTCAAGGCGGAAGAAAAGGAAAGAAGCCGAAGTTCCCGATAGCAAACGAGGCGCAAATTGTTGAGTGGGGGAGGCGGCACGCATTTTTCCCAGAGACGTATGGCAGTCATGGTGGCGGGCTGACGAATCCCGCCCGTCAAATAAAGCCCAAGCCGATGACACCAGCAGAAGTAGCCGCCGCCAATGCGGCTATTCGCGCAGTAAGGGTAGCTCCGAATGCACCTGGGATGCCACGGACGAGCGCGAAGCCCGCTTCTGGGATCGGGACGCTGGTGCGAAACTTGTTTCATAAGGGTAAGAAAAAGACCGAAGTTCAAAAAGGCGGCAAAGGATCAGGGCACCACGGACACAAGGGAATCCCTGGTCATCGCGGTGGATCATTACCACGCGGTGCAGCCGCAATGCAGAAGCCGGAAGCGCAGCCAGGAGAACAACCAGAAGATGCGTTGAATCCGCCGCCACCGGATTGGTTGCTTCAGGAAGTTGATCCAAACTCCCTGAAGAACCTGCATGGTGGCGTGAATGGGGATGCGACCTACAAGGCGCAAACTGTTGGCGGGCACCCTGTCTTTCTGAAGGTGAAGGCTGAGTTAGCTCGCGGCTCGTGGCGCGACAATATGCCGAAGAAGCGCGACAACGAGCATGAGATGGCGGCGCAGATTATCAACAACGCCATGGGAAAACCGGTGTTATTCCCGGTCGGCTACATCAAGGGTGACGTTGCTGGCAAGGGCCAGACATGGGTACAAGACCTATTTCCAGGTAAGAACCTGGAAGCAGTAATGGGAAAGCGCGTCAAGGATTTCGCCCCCGAAACGGTGAACGGTCTGGGATTGTTCGATGCCGTGATTGGAAATCTCGATCGCCACGGCATGAACCTGATGGTCAATGGTGACCAACTTGCTGTTGTCGATCATGGACTCGCATTTCCAACTTCGAACGAGAAGCAATGGGGGAACAAGAAGGGAATCGATGCGCGGCCGAAAGAATTGACGAAAATCGACATGGGAAGGCTCGACAATCTCCTAAACCGTCGAGCCGAAGTCGATGCCGCACTGAAGCCGTACCTGAAGCAGGAACAAATCAGCGCGATGTGGCAGCGTGTTGATCTGATGCACCGCGACAGCCAACTTCATTATGTTCAGGAAGAAGGTGTACGGTGGGGTCCGGATCGCCCACGACCAGCAGCGCCGTCCTTACCGGGAATTGATACCGGAGCGCGTGACATTCTCGGGTTACCATCAAGGCCAGCGCCACCAGCACAGCTACCGAGAATGGTCCCCGTATTCCCCGGTATGGCGCGGGCTGCGGTCGGGAACATCATGCATGAGGTACCATTATCGCCAACAGCAGAAGCAGCACGATTTCGTCGGGGGCCGGATTTAAAGCCACCGAGAGGTGGCGCGTTTGCGCCAGCCGCCGCTATTCAGAACTACGAAGATTGGAAACGCCGTCATCCCCGCCCGTCGCAAGAGGAAGGTCTGGCTCCTACTCCGGTGCCAGCAAAACCATTACCGGCATTTGGAAAACCGCGCTCATTTGTGCCGAGAACACCGCAGTCATTGCCGAAAACCCCATCGGCGCGGCCATTCGGTAAGCTGCGTCCGTCACAAGCCGCATTTCTCCGGGGGCGCGGGCACCAGTTGCACTTACCGCTGACCCGGAAGATTGCCCAGAGTCGCGCGATCGTGAACGCGATTTTCAAAGGTGGGCCTGGGTCTGGATTCCATGGCCACAAGGGACGCCCCGGTGAAGTCGGTGGATCGGCGTCAGATTCGGAGCCTCATCAAGGCACGCCACCAGAACAAGGAACGCTGATTCCGCGCACACCGGAAGAACAGGCGATCCACGACGCGAAGCAATTGGAGGAACAGGTCCCCGATTACCTGAAGGAGGAATTGGACGAAACTACGATCTTCCAACTCGAAAACGAGAACGTCAGTCAGACGTTTACCGTTGAGACGATGAGCGGGAAGAAGGTGTTTATTCGACCGTCCTCCGGACTCGCATCTGAATCTGAGGTATTTCGCGAAGGAGTGCGGAATGGTGCCGATAACCAACGCGAAATGGCGGCACAGATTATCAACAACGCGCTAGGGAAGATGGTTGATCTGCCGTCACTAACGCTCCGCGATACCCCAGAGGGTTTTGGCTTGGTGCAGGATTTTCGTGACCATGCTGATACACTCTACCACAAGGGCTTAGAGTGGAGCGACTTGGAGCCCAAGGAATTATCCCACATGGGCTTGTTCGACGCGATTATTGGTAATGTCGATCGGCATGGAAACAACATCCTGCTAGACCGTACTGGGCATGCCATTTCAATCGATCACGGATTGTCGTTTCCAAACTCGAATATTGGAACCGGCCTCGATGGGAATGTGGAAGCGATGTTGCGCCGACCGGAGAAGCTGACGGCTGGCGAAGTGAGGCAGCTTTCGCAGTTCAAGGCGAAGCGTGCGGTGATTGATAATGCCGTGAAGAAGTATCTCCAACAACCGGAAATCGATGCCATGTGGGCGCGCGTCGATATGATGGAGAAGTTTGGGCAGATTGTTCCGGCTGGGAATCGAGCGTATGTAACGGGCGATCCGAATAAGTTGCGTCCCTCATCGATACCATTTCGAAGGCACGGACAGACGATACTAGAGGAAATCGCCGCAGGGATTCGGACACAGGGCGGTCGCATGCGGCAATCTGGTGCGCCATACAGCGGACCGCCATTCTCGTGACTGACCAACTGACAGACGCCATTCTCGACTCCCTGTTTGTCGGGATTATCAAAGGCGGGCCTGGCTCCGGGTATCACGAGCATCCGGGGCGACCGGGCCATGTTGGCGGTAGTTTACCATCTGGATCACCACGGGAACGGCTGCTTACCAAGCCGATTCCGATGGGCTTCTCCGATGAAGGCATCATGGAATTCAACGAGGAAGCTGCACGGCTCGACCTCGAACAATTCCAGCGACAGGCGTTGATGAACGGCGCGAATGACTTTGCCCGTAGCGTGGAAAAGATCGCTGGGCATCCAATGGACTGGACGCTTGGTGCACGCGCGGAAGGTGGGGGATTACGGAAGCACATACTGGCGTTTGATATTACCGGCACAGACTCCGCTGGTGAGCGCGCGACTATGCAACTCAGGCTCAAACCTGAGAATAGAGTGCTGGAACTGGCTTATACCCGTGCCTCAACCGGCTTGCGTCAGCATGGCTTGGCTACGAGTATCCTAGAGACTGCGAAGCGTACTGCCCTGAATGCCGGAATGGACTCGGTACATCTCCTGGCTGTTTCCAATCAAACGAATCTCGCGGGCGCGTATGTGTGGGCCAAGCAGGGTGTGAAGTTTGCCGATGATTACGAGCGGAACCGCGTCATGGAGCGATACATGCGATTCCTGCACAACGAGGGCCACGGAAAAACGACCCTCGATCACCGAACTGCGAACCCGATTGATATTGCCAACGACGTGATCGATGGCAAACAAACAGGCCGTGATTTTCTTGTCAACACAAACATAGACTACGAAGTGCACATTCCTGTCCGATGATGCACGACCTATCAGACTTGATGGCGCTCGACCTCGGCTTGGACGCCGACATTGCAGAGGCACGCAAAGAGCGGAAACAGAAGGGCGGGCCTGGCTCGGGTTTTCACGGGCATAAAGGCCGACCGGGTGAGGTTGGCGGCAGTTCAGAGGGTGATGGTACACAGACGCCGACCACACTCTACGATGAGCGCACCGGGGAGCCACTGACCAAGACACAAGCCGGGGACATGGGCGAGCGTCTCGCCGCTGTGGTTGGTCGGAAAGCCTACGAAAAGTATTTCGGCTGTTGCTTTGCTGGTCAAGTTGCTGGCACCGGCGAAGGTGAAAAGCGACAGGGACCATTCGACGCGATTGTCGGGAAGCATGCGTTGGAGATCAAGACGATTTCCAATCGTGCCGCCAATCAGAAAACGGCGATCCGTCGTGCTGATGCCGAAGCGAAGGAGGAAGCCGCGAAGGTTGCGAGACTCGTCGGGATGACCGTGGTGCAGCGGGTCGATCAGGAGCGCAACCGGGTTGATGTGTTCGTGCTCGAAGGGTTTGTATCTAAGACCATTGGATCACGGACACCTGCTTTTTCATTCGACTACCCCGAGCCCGTTCGTAAGTCAGGCGACAACGTCGATCAATTCGGTGAGCTGATTCAGCCAGGCGATATTGTGCTCGACTTTGACGATCAAGGTCGCCTGGTTCGCTATTGGGCTGGTGAGGAAGTGCAGAAGGGCGGGCAAGGCTCCGGTAATTTCGGTCACGCAGGCCGACCCGGTGAAGTAGGCGGTAGTCTGGCGAGTGGGGAATCTTTGCCAACCGGTCCATATGTGCCGAATGAGAATGCACCAGTAGAAGGCGAATGGGATAAAACAGGTGATACCCCGAAATGGGTACAGAAGCATGATGAATTGGTGCTGGACGCGATTTCCTCATGGGTAGGTGCGCCCGCAGCCATGCGTATTCACATGCGCGATGAAATCGAAGGGGCACCGATACCTGGGTCTGGTTCCGGAAAGCAAATGCGAGCGCAGGCAGCGGCGCTTCTTTGGGAGGTTAACAATCGATCGATCCCATCGCCGGTGCCGCTGTATCGTGGGACAAGAAGTCTGACAAATCCGAGAACCACGATGCGGCCCTGGACTGAGAGTCGGACTGTTGCGCGTCGTTTCGCCGGGAAGCAGGGTATCGTACGTAAGGTACCCGCTGGTGCATATGGGCTACGTCTCAATGATTACACGGACGCCTTTGCCGAAGAACACGAATGGATATTGCGCGATGATGTACAGGCCGAAGTGCAGAAAGGTGGACAAGGTTCCGGACATTTCGGACACCATGGGCGACTCGGCTCGCGTGGT
>Ga0066903_100003183_pt1 | contig 13291 bp, 6 predicted proteins | sample PanSoiMetaGPlot1_FD_67491 | JGI IMG/M metagenome (GOLD analysis project Ga0066903, IMG submission 67491) | Tropical forest soil microbial communities from Panama analyzed to predict greenhouse gas emissions - Panama Soil - Plot 1 (version 2) | ecosystem: Environmental > Terrestrial > Soil >... | reverse complement strand
TCTACCGCGTTGCCACCGCGGTCGAGAATCTCAACACCGATGCGCGCCGCACGGTGTTCCTGGGCGACAACAACCCCGTTGCGGGAGAAGATGGTCTGCGCCGGCGCAATTGCCGGCGAACGCGACATCGGCGCGACTTGCCCTGTCGCAGTGGTGCTGACGACGAAGACGATGAAGCCAATGAAACTAGAAAGTAGTCGAGCCATCAGCTTCCTTCCACTCGTCCCCGCGGAAGCGGAGACCCAGATGCACCTAGCTCAGCCCGGACAGTATTAGCTGGATTCCCGCTTTCGCGGGAATGAGCGGTTGGCGAGGTCTCAGCGGGCTTGCCCGTGATAGGCAGTGTTCGGTCGCATATCGGTGGCAGATGCCACGCGGTTCGACATGTTGAAGAAACCGGCTACGGCCGAAATGTCCCAGATATCGCGGTCCGTGAAGCCGACGCGTCGCAGGCGCTCCCGGTCACCCTCTTCTATGCTCCAGGGCGAGGCTGTGAGCTTGACGGCAAAGTCAAGCATGGCGCGCTGGCGTTTGTTCAGCCGCGCGACGCGATAGTTCATTACAAGATGCTCGCCGAGGAGCGGATTTCCCGAATATTGCCGCACCGCCGCGCCGTGGGCTGTCAGACAGTAATAACAGCGATTTTGCGATGACACGACAACCGCAATCATTTCGCGTTCGAGCTTGGAGAGGCCGGAGTCGCCCAACATGAGGTCATTGTACATCGCGACAAATGCTTCGAGCTTAGTCATGTCGAACGCATAGGCGACGAGCACGTTTGGCACGAAGCCGAGCTTGTCCTGGCACTTTTTGAAATAGGCTGCCATCGCCGGCGAGAGTTTTGCCGCTTCAAGGTTGAGGCTGATAACCGGGACGTCGTCAGCCACCGCCGGGACGGGCTTGCCGGCTGCGGGCTTGCCCAGGGAGGATTTCGCGGGCGCGGATTTGCCACCCTTGATCGCGTGCAGCACGGGCTTGTCTTTGTGAAGTTTTGCAACCGCCTTGCCCGCGGTTTTGACAGTCCTGTCGGCCTTGGACATCTACCATCCCCTGTTTCGATGCGCGCCCGGCGCCAGATTACAATGTTATGGGTGTGAGCGATACGAGCCGGCAACCAGGGTTTCACCTTTTGTTTCAGCAGGTTAACGCCGAGTCGCCCTACCCCTCGCACATCTGTCAAAGCCGCGTCACAAACAGTGTGTGCTCTCGACGCGCCTGCGCAGAATGTGAAAACTTCCAGCCTGCCTCGACCGATTCCCTCTCACGCAGGATTCCGAAAAGGGGGAACCGGTTGTCGGAAAGATCATTGCACAAATGGCAAGTGCACGAGGTTCCATGGCCGTCGAGCATCCGGGCACCGCGGAAGAAAACGCCGCCCGCATCGTGATCGAACAAGCCGCCGCAACGCTTGCCCGGCAACGCGCCGATATTCCGAAAACATTTATCACTCAGCTCTACGGCCGTGTGGTGCCGGAGGATTTGATCCAATATGGCGCCGATGATCTCGCCGCGCTGGCGCGACGCGCCTACGATTTCATCGCTGAGCGCTCGCCGGGGACGCCCAAAATCCGATGCGAGACCGTGCCGCTCACCGCCTCGGGGGACCGCACGTCGCTATCAGTCGTCGAGATCATCAACGACGATATGCCGTTCCTTGTCGATTCGGTAATGGGCGAGATTTCGGATCACCGCCTCGATGTGAGTCTGGTTGCACATCCCATGTTCAGTGTGCGGCGTAACGGCGGCAAACTCACCGCACTTGATACAGCCACCGCAGCGGAAGGCGCGCGCGAGAGCTTTATTCATATTCATCTGACGCCGATTGCCGACGAAGCAGTATGCGGGGAGCTGGAGCGCGCGCTGCAAGCGGTGCTTGGGGAAGTTCGAATTGCGGTGCAGGACTGGCGCGCAATGCAGGATCGGGTCAATGGCATTGTCGCAGACCTGAAAGCCAATCCGCCGCCGCTGCGAGTCGATGAAGTCGCCGAAGCGATTCAATTTCTGCAATGGCTATCAGCCGACAATTTCACTTTCCTTGGCGCGCGCGATTATCGAGTGAGCGGGCAGACACTTGAACCGGACTTTGACAGTGCGCTTGGCATCATGCGTTCGCGTGAGTTGAGAGTGCTCAGACGCGGCAGCGAGCTCCTTGAGATCACACCGGAAATCATGGCGTTTTTGAAGGAGCCGCGTCCGCTGATCGTCGCCAAGGCCAACATACATTCGCGCGTGCATCGGCGGGTCTATCTCGACTATGTGGGAGTGAAGCGGTTCGATGCCACGGGGACTCTCATCGGCGAACACCGCATCATCGGATTGTTCACTTCAACCGCTTACACACGTTCCGCGCACAGTATTCCCTACCTTCGGCGGAAAATTGCTGCGGTCGAAGAGCGCGCCGGCTTCAACCGCAGCAGTCATTCCGGAAAAGCGTTGGCAAACCTGTTGGAACACTATCCACGCGACGAATTGTTCCAGATCGATGAGGATACGCTCTATCAGTTTGCGCTTGCAATTCTCCAGCTCGAGGAGCGTCCACGTGTGCGCGTGCTCGCGAGAGCCGACCGCTTCGATCGTTTTGTGTCGGTGCTGGTGTTCGTGCCGCGCGAAAGATACGACAGCCATATCCGGGCTCGGATCGGCGCCTACCTGGCAAATGCGTTCATCGGACGTGTTTCCGCCTTCTATCCGTTTTTCCCGGATGAGGGCCCGCTTGTCCGGGTGCATTTCATCATCGGTCGATACGGCGGTGCAACACCCGACATAGAGCGAGCGACGCTCGAACGTGAGGTTGCAGCGATCATCCGCACCTGGAGCGATGGCCTCAACCAGGCGCTGGCTCTCGTCAATCCCCCGGACAAAGCGCGCGACTTGTTCAATCGCTATCGTGACGCGTTCTCGGAAGGGTATCACGAAAGCTATGCTCCTGCGGTTGCGGCCGGCGACATCCGGCTGATCGAGAGCTTGTCGGAACAGCGGCCGCTCGGCGTGGATTTTCATCACCGCCTGGAAGAGGAGCAACGTGCCGTCGGGCTCAAGGTCTGGAGCTTCGCGCGCCCATTGCCGCTCTCGGAACGTGTTCCGGTGCTGGAAAATATGGGCTTCCGAGTGGTGGACGAGCGCACCTACCACATCCAACCGCGGGGCCGCGCCGGCGTCTGGTTCCACGACATGCTGCTGGAACGCGCCGACGGTGAGATGATCGAGCTCGACGGCGGTAAGGCGCGTCTCGAAGCCGCATTCCTGATGGTCATGCGGGGCGTGGCCGAGAACGACGGTTACAACGCACTTACGCTCACCGGCGGCCTTGCCTGGCGTGACGTGGCGTTGATCCGCACGCTGTCTCGTTTCCTGCGCCAGATCCGCGTTTCTTATTCGCAGGATTACATGTGGGCGACTCTCGTGAAACATGCTGGCATTGCCGCCGGCGTGGTCGAATTGTTTCATGCCCGCTTTGATCCGCACGCTGAGTCCGGTCGTGCTGAAAGGCAAAGCGCGACCGCCGTGCGCGTTGATGACGAACTGCAGAAAGTCGAAAGCCTCGACGAGGATCGCATCCTGCGCCGCTTCGTCAACGCCGTGCAGTCTGCCGTCCGCACCAATTTCTATCAGACCGACACAGACGGCCGGCCGAAGCCGCTGATTTCCATTAAATTCGAGAGCCGCAAGCTTACCGACCTGCCGGCACCGCGCCCGCTGTACGAGGTCTTCGTCTATTCGCCGCGCGTGGAAGGCGTGCACATGCGTTTCGGCAAGGTGGCGCGCGGCGGAATCCGCTGGTCCGAACGGCCGCAGGACTTTCGCACCGAGATCCTCGGACTGGTCAAGGCACAACAGGTCAAGAATGCGGTGATCGTGCCGGTCGGCGCCAAAGGTGGATTCGTGCCGAAACTGATGCCCAAAGGCGTTACCCGCGATGTCATGCAGGCCGAAGGAGTTGCGACCTACAAGCTATTCATCTCTGCGCTGCTCGATATCACCGATAATATCGGACCGGACGGCAGGATCATTCCGCCCGGGAGCGTGGTGCGCCACGAAGGCGATGATCCTTATCTTGTGGTTGCAGCCGACAAAGGCACCGCGACCTTTTCCGACATAGCCAACGCCATTGCGATCGAACACGACTACTGGCTGGGAGATGCCTTCGCCTCCGGTGGTTCGGCAGGCTACGACCACAAGGCCATGGGCATCACAGCGCGTGGCGCGTGGGAGGCGGTCAAGCGACATTTCCGTGAAATGGACATCGATATCGGCAAGACGCCATTCAACGTGGTTGGCGTTGGCGATATGTCGGGCGATGTGTTCGGCAATGGCATGTTGCGCGAGGATACGATCAGGCTTCTGGCGGCATTCGACCACCGCGATATTTTCATCGATCCTAATCCCGATCCGAAAGCAAGTTTCGCCGAGCGCAAGCGCCTGTTCGCGATGACGCGTTCGAGCTGGCAGGATTACGCAAAGGGACTGATTTCCAAAGGCGGAGGCGTCTATCCGCGCTCGTTGAAGGAAATCCGTCTGAGCGCCGAAGCGCGCCAGCTATTTGGCGTTGAAGAATCCGTCACGCCGCAGGAGCTGATCAAGGCGATCCTGAAGGCACAGGTCGATCTCCTGTTTTTCGGAGGCATCGGCACCTACATCCGTGCGTCGAACGAAACGGATGAGTCGGTCGGGGACCGCGCCAATGATGCGATTCGCATTACCGGCGCCGATCTCAATTGCAAGGTGATCGGTGAGGGCGCCAATCTCGGGATGACCCAGCGCGGACGCATTGAGGCGGCCCAAGGCGGCGTTCGGCTCAACACCGATGCGATCGACAATTCCGCCGGCGTCAATACGTCCGACGTCGAGGTGAATATCAAGATTGCCCTCAGTGGACCCTTGCGTTCCGGCGCGCTTACGATGGAAGGCCGCAACGCGCTGCTCGCCGAAATGACCGACGAGGTGGCGCGGCTGGTGTTGCGCAATAACTATCAGCAGACGCTGGCGCTTTCATTGGCACAGCGGCGCGGATTGGAAGATCTCGGTTTCCAACAGCGCCTGATGCAGATCCTTGAAGTGCGCGGTGAGCTCGACCGCGCCGTTGAATTCCTGCCCGACGAGATGGCGATCGCCGACCGGCGCAAGCGCAACGCCGGACTCACGCGACCTGAGCTTGCGGTGTTGCTCGCCTATGCCAAGATCTCGCTGTACGGCGAGTTGCTCGACAGCACGGTCCCGGACGATCCCTATCTCGGCCGCGAGCTCAATCGCTATTTTCCCAAGGAAATGTCCGAGCGTTACGCCACCGCGCTGCAGGCGCACCGCTTGCGACGCGAAATCATTGCAACGCAACTAACAAATTCGATGATCAACCGCGGAGGTGCCACGCTGATCGTTCGGATTGCCGACCAGACTGGAGCCGCATCACCATCGATTGCCGCCGCCTTTGCGGCGGTGCGCAACAGCTACGATCTGATCGCACTCAACGGCGAAATCGATGCACTCGACAATAAAATTTCCGGCGATACCCAACTCGCGCTCTATGCCGCCGTGCAGAATCTGCTGCTCGATCGCCTGGTCTGGTTCCTGCGCAATGTGGATCTCAGGCAAGGTCTGGAGAAAATCATCGGGCACTACCGCAACGGGATTGTGCAGGTTGCGAATGCGCTTGATGGCGCACTGTCGAAGGCCGCGATTGCCGAGCGCGAAACGCGTGTGGCCGGACTTGCGAAGGCGGGTGTTCCGGAGGCGTTGGCGCGGCGCGTCGCGAGTCTCACTACGCTCAAGGCGGCGCCCGACATCGCGTTGGTAGCCGATCGTTCCGGTAAACCGGTCTCCGAAGTGACCGCGACCTATTTCGCCACCGAGGCTTTCTTCCAGCTCGACCGGGTCGCCAACGCGGTCCCAAACATTGTCGTGTCTGATTATTTCGATCGCCTTGCGCTTGACCGCGCGCTCGACTCAATCGGCGATGCCGAACGTCGGCTGACCGCTGCGATGGTCGGCAACGGCCATGCTGGCGCGGGCGCGGTGGAGGAGTGGGTCCGCCCGAGGCAGGCAGAAGTCGAGCGCATCCGCACTGCAATTCACGAAATTGCAGGTTCCGGCCTCACATTGTCGAAGCTGTCGGTCGCCGCGAGCCTGTTGGGCGACCTGGCGAGGTAATAGACAGGTGTTCTCCGCCGCACAAGCGGGGACCAGCGCTGGATGCCGCTTGTGCGCGGACGAGCGAGATGATGCTAGTGCCGGAAGTGCCGTGTGCCAGTGAATACCATCGCAATGTTATGCGCGTTGGCAGCCTTGATCACCTCATCGTCGCGAACAGAGCCGCCTGGCTGGATGACAGCGGTCGCGCCGGCCTCGATCGCGACCAACAAGCCGTCGGGGAACGGGAAGAAGGCGTCGGATGCAACCACGGAGCCCTTGGTTAGCGGCGCCGCCAGCTTCATCTCATTTGCCGCATCTGCAGCCTTGCGCGCCGCAATGCGCGAAGCATCGACACGACTCATCTGCCCGGCGCCGATGCCGACCGTGGCGCGATTTTTGGCATAAACGATCGTATTCGACTTCACGTGTTTGGCGACGCGAAATGCGAAGCGCAGATCAGCAAGTTCTGCTTCGCTCGGCGCGCGCTTGGTGACGGTCTTGAGTTGCATCTCGTCTACGACCGCATTGTCGCGCGATTGAACCAGCAATCCGCCGGCAACGGATTTCACGGCCAGGCCTTTGGCGCGCGGGTCGGGCAGACCACCGGCAATCAGCAGCCGGAGATTTCTCTTGCCGGCGATAATCTTGATTGCCTCCTCGCTCGCGTCAGGTGCGATGATCACCTCCGTGAAGATCTCTGTGATTGCCCTTGCCGCCTCTGCATCGAGCGTGCGGTTAAGCGCGACAATGCCGCCGAAGGCAGACGTGGAATCGCAGGCGAGCGCCCTACGGTAGGCTTCAATCAGACTGTTCGCCTCCGCCACGCCACATGGATTCGCGTGTTTCACGATAACGCATGCAGCTGTCCGTTGCGGGTCGAATTCTGCCAAGCACTCGTAAGCGGCATCCGTATCGTTGATATTGTTGTAGGACAGCTGCTTCCCCTGGACTTGTCTTGCAGTCGTGACGCCATAGCGTTCGCTGGACGATCGGTAGAACGCCGCGCTTTGATGCGGGTTCTCGCCATAGCGCAACGCCTCTATCAGCTTGCCGCCAAAAGCACGATAGTCCGGTGCCTCATCATGCAATACCTCGGCAAACCAATTTGAGATCGCCGCATCATAGGCGGCGGTGCGTGCGTAGGCTTTTGCTGCGAGTTTTTGGCGTAGTTCGAGAGATACCATCCCGCCGTGTTGCGCCATTTCGGCTAACACTTTTTCGTAGTCGCCGGGTTCGACGACCACCGTGACATCGGCGTGATTCTTGGCAGCGGCCCGGATCATCGCTGGGCCGCCAATGTCTATGTTCTCGATGCAGTCGTCGAATACCGCGCCCTTCGCGACCGTTCCTTCGAATGGATAAAGGTTCACCACCAAAAGATCGATCGGCTTGATGCGGTGTTTCTCCAGTGCGGCCGCGTGCTCGTTGTTGCCGCGAATTGCCAGCAACCCGCCATGTACATTCGGGTGCAATGTTTTCACCCGTCCGTCCATCATCTCGGGAAAACCGGTAAGCTCCGCGACATCAATAACCGTGAGTCCGGCATCCTTGAGTGTCCTGGCAGTGCCGCCGGTTGAAACGAGCTCGACGCCATAGCCGGCAAGCCGTGTTGCAAAGACAATTAGTCCGCTCTTGTCGGAGACCGACAGGAGAGCGCGTGCGATGCGGCGCGGGTGGCTGGTCATGGGGGACGAGCTAGCACATCAGGCGGGCGAAAGTGTATTCGCTAATGCCGCGCCCGAGCGGGCATCCACAAACACGGGTCTCAAAGCGGCAATTCCGGCTCGTGAGTTCGGTCTGGCCGGACGCCTGGTGTTGTCGGCGGTGTATGACGGAAGCTCCATCGCACGGCGTTCTGGCTGTCCACATGGCCGTAAATCACGATTTGAACCGTGCGTCGTGGACCGTCAGAGCCGGCCAGGAACACGCTTTCCTCGATCTCAACCGCATCCGCTAGCGTCGCAAACGTCCACAGCTCCCGGTCCTGGAGCAACAACATGACACCGCGCCCATCTGCTAAACGGCTGGCCTTGATCGTCGGGTGCAGATGAAAGCGAATAGCGTATTCGTCACCGCCGCCCTTGGGAAATGCCCGGCCGTCGGCGGGCGTGAAACTGTCCTCGCCATCAAGCGCGCTGCCGTCGGCGCTAAGCCGGATGGCGCGAGTATGGATAACTCCGCAATCATTTGCGTAACCGTCGTGAGAGGCGCGCAGCATTGTTGCGTCAGGCGGGGTCTCACGATCAATGCGTACAACGCGAGGTCCGGCGATGATCGCCGTGCCGCCAAGAAGCCGCCTGATCGCACCCGATTCAAGGAACCGGCAGGAGGATTGATCGTTGAGCGTGACCGTCGAATGCGCTGGTGTCGCGCGCGCGACCTGTCGCCAATTCTCCTTGTTCACGGCGGGCAAGCCGCAATTGATGACCAACCGGTGTTGCTTCCATGACATTTCAAACGATAGACACCCGGCATGAGCTTCCTGGCTTAAAAGCGGCATCGGCGGACGGCCTGTATCCATCAAAAGTGCTGTCTGACCGGCATCGATGCGCTGGTAGCCGGAATGCGGCGCATTCGACACAGGAGTTCCGCGCGCATCGTCATAGGCGAGTACGGTCGCGAGCAAATCGACCGGCGTCGGTCCCATACCGTTGAATTGCGCAAAATTTCCGTCGCCATGCCGGAAAAAGCGCAACATAGGCATGATGCGATCAATGGCGTTGTTGAGTGCTTGAGGTGGTTGTAATTGCCGCGCGGAGAACAATTGCCGCAATGGAAGCAAATCAGCCAGCAGTTCAATCAGCGCGCCTGGATTGCGGCTGACGTGCCCGCCATCCGGCAAGATTTGCTTGCGCAGTTCCTCGATAAGGCGGCGCACATTATTCCGCAAATACGTGGACTGCCCCTGCATGCAAAGGGTGGCATAGTTAAGCGCAATCACTGCCTGGAGACGTGGCAAGCCGTCGCGCGATTCGTTAAGGGTACTGCGCAAATAACGCACTTGCCGCGACAGACTGCGGATAAAACGCCGGTAGAAGCGCGCGTCGGCATCTTGCAGAACAAATGGTGCCTGGCTGAGCCAGCAGATCACGCGGCGAGAGAGGATATCGGTCCGCCAGCCGGTTGAATGCCAGCCGCCTTGCAAATTGATCCATTCGTCGATCAGTGAACGGGCGTTGGCTCGCGTGATGGCTGAATCTGCGGCACGCAAGTGGCGCAGCCAGACAAAGCCCAACAACGTTGCGGCCCACTCTTCCGATGGCGGCGTCATTTCGAAGGGCGATCTGCGGTCGCAAATCACCACTTTGCCGGCGAAGGCAAAACGGCCTGCATAGATCTCGCTGGCACGAGTGGCATCGGCGGTGCGCAAATCCTGCGGCGCGATCACCAGCCGGTCGGTTTTGGCTGAAGTAAACCGCCAGCGCAGCAGCGGCTGGGCGTTGATGCGGCCAAGAAGGCTGCGGAACGCGCGGCGCCCGATAAGCACGGAGAGCTTGGCTTGCTCCGCGACCGAAACCCGGATCATGAAGGCGCCCGTCCCCCTGTCGCGCGTTTTCATCGACACGCGCCGGCCACACGATAGCGAAGGGTCGGGAAAGGGCCAATATGCCAGGGCCCGTGGATTAGCCCGATTTTCGTGTAAGACGAGCGGCATAGAAGCCATCAAGGCCGGCCCAGTGCGGGTCGGGGTCGGGAAAGTTCACCGGCAGGGTCCGCAAATCGCCATCGGCGGTCACGAGTTCAGCGCGCCCAAACACGTCAGGCGCCGTTATCGGATTGCGGACAATTCGCGGGTCGCGCGCGAGCAAGCTTGCAACCTGGAATTCGCCCTCTTCGGGCTCCAGCGAGCAGACGCAGTAGATCAATGTAGCGCCCGGTTTCAGCAACATCACGGCACGATCAAGAAGTCGCATTTGGAGGGAGGTCAGTACCGCAAGATCGGCCTCGCTTTTGAGCCACGGAACGTCCGGGTGGCGGCGGATGGTGCCGGTCGATGAACAGGGAGCATCGAGCAGTACTGCGTCAAATGGTTCGCTATGCCATTCTAGCGCGTCGACGACGACAGTTTCGGCATGAAGACCAAGCCGCACGAGATTTTCACGCAGCCGGACCAGCCGGGCGGGCGAACGATCGACGGCTGTGACATGCGCGCCGGCAAGCGCGAGCTGCGCGGTCTTGCCACCCGGCGCCGCACAGATGTCGGCAACTTTGAGTCCCTGGACGTTAGCGAACAGGTGTACCGGAAGCGCGGCAGCAGCATCCTGTACCCACCATGCACCTTCGGAAAATCCCGGTAACAACGACACCGCGCCATGTGCGAGTGTGCGTACTGTTCCTGTCGGCAGCACGCGTCCGCGAAGCCGCTCTGCCCAGGATTTTGCATCCTGCTTCACGGTGATGTCGAGTGCAGGTTCGTAGCCATTTGCCAGCGCAATGGCGCGCGCAGCGTTTGGACCGTAGGTCTTGCTCCAGCGCTTGAGCAGCCATTCCGGAGTATCACGTGAAATATGGTCTGCTGGAGTGCCCCCGTTTTGGGCGACTCGACGCAGCACAGCGTTGACCAGCCCGGCATAACGCGCGGCACGGCGATCAGCTTGTGCGAGCCGTACTGACAGATCAACGGCAGCGTGGTCGGGCACCTCGAGCCAGAGAATTTGCGCGGCCCCAAGCAACAGAATCGTTTCGGCGCGTGGCGCGTCGGCAGGAAATCCCTTCTCAAGATATCCGCCAACCAGATAGCGTAAGGTTCCGAGCCGCCGCAACACGGTCGCCGTCAGACGACGCGTGAACGCTCGGTCACGATCGGCAAGCGCGGGCAAGCCCGGATGAGCATTCTTGCCCGACAGCAGATCGTCGAGCGCGATCCGCCGCCGCAAAACGCCGTCGAGAATATCGGCGGCAATTTTTCGAGCGGCGAGGCCGGGGACTTCCGGCTGAGGGGAAGTGCGCGGGCGCGCCATACCCGGATAGTTGCGCATAAATTGTGTCCAGGGCGCGAAACTTTCGGCAAAAATGCAAGCCGCGCACAGCTTTAGGCGGCCGGCGATTGTATTTGCCGTCATAACAACTTTTGGTCGCGCGGGAACGTCCGCGGACGGGGGTTCGAGCTCGAAATACCGCAAATGAAGATTGAAAAAATGAGGCCGGCGAAACTTGCCGGCCTCAAAGGCTAACTGCCGAAGATTACGCTCCGGCCTTCACGGCTCTCTTGTTCTGCCGGTTGCTGACCAGGTCGTCCACTACGGCCGGGTCGGCGAGTGTCGAGGTATCGCCGAGATTGCCATACTCGTCTTCCGCGATTTTGCGGAGGATTCTCCGCATGATCTTGCCCGAGCGCGTTTTTGGCAGGCTCGGCGCGAACTGGATCAGGTCGGGAGAGGCGATCGGACCGATCTCCTTGCGGACCCACTGCACCAGTTCTTTGCGCAACTCCTCGCTCGGCTGCACCCCGGCCATCAGGGTGACATAGGCGTATATGCCCTGCCCCTTGATGTCGTGCGGATAGCCAACAACGGCGGCCTCCGAGCATTTCGGATGCGCGACTAGCGCGCTTTCGACCTCAGCGGTGCCAAGTCGATGGCCGGCAACGTTGATGACGTCGTCAACACGCCCGGTGATCCAGTAATAGCCGTCTTCATCCCGCCGGCAGCCGTCGCCGGTGAAATATTTGCCGGGATAGGTCTTGAAGTAAGTATCGACGAAGCGTTGATGGTCGCCATAGACCGTGCGCATTTGGCCCGGCCAGGAATCGACAATACAGAGATTGCCGCTTCCGGCGCCTTCGAGCTCCTTGCCTTCGGCATCGACGATCTGCGGAATGACGCCGAAGAACGGCCGTGTTGCTGAGCCGGGCTTAAGCTTGGTTGCACCCGGCAGCGGCGTGATCAGGATGCCGCCGGTTTCGGTCTGCCACCAGGTGTCGACGATCGGACAACGATCTTCGCCAACCACATGGTGGTACCACTCCCAGGCTTCCGGATTGATCGGTTCCCCAACAGTGCCGAGCAAACGCAATGATTTGCGGGAAGTCTTCTTCACGGGACCGTCGCCGCCTTGCATCAACGCGCGGATCGCCGTTGGCGCCGTGTAGATGATGTTGACCTTGTGCTTGTCGCACACCTCCCAGAAACGCGAACTTGTCGGATAGTTCGGTACGCCCTCGAACATTATCGAAATAGCGCCGTTGGAAAGCGGGCCGTACACGATGTAGCTGTGGCCGGTCACCCAGCCGACATCGGCGGTGCACCAGTAGATATCGCCATCGTGATAGTCGAAAACGTATTGATGGGTGATTGACGTGTAGACCAGATAGCCGCCGGTGGTGTGCAGCACGCCTTTCGGCTTGCCTGTCGAGCCTGACGTGTAGAGGATGAACAGCGGATCCTCCGCCTTCATCTCCTCGCATGGGCAATCAGCCAAAACGGTCCTAGCAATTTCGTCATAATAGATGTCGCGTCCGGATTTCATGTTGACCGGCGCTTTGGTGTGCCTGACGACGATCACGGACGTGACGCCGCCGGCCTTGTCGCAGGCGGTGTCGACATTTGCCTTGAGCGGAATCTTGCGGCCGCCGCGAACGCCTTCATCGGCGGTGACAACGACGTCCGACTTGCAGTCCTCGATGCGGCCCGCGAGGGAATCGGGCGAGAAACCGCCAAATACCACGGAATGGATGGCGCCAATGCGCGCGCAAGCGAGCATCGCAATGGCCGCTTCGGGAATCATCGGCATGTATATCGTAACGCGGTCGCCTTTCTTGACGCCGCGCGCTTTCAGCACATTGGCGAAGCGGCAGATGTCGGCGTGTAATTGCTTGTAGGTGATTTTCTTGTCGTGTTTTGGGTCGTCGCCCTCCCACAGGATCGCAGTCTGGTCGCCACGTTTGGAAAGATGGCGGTCAACGCAGTTGTGACAGACGTTCAGCGTGCCGTCCTCGAACCATTTGATCGATACGTTTTGCGGATCGTAGGAGGTATTCTTGACCTTCTTGAATGGCTTGATCCAGTCAATGCGCTTTGCTTGCTCGGTCCAGAAACCGTTGGGATCCTTGACCGAACGCGCGTACATTTCCTGATATTTGGCGTCGTCCACATAAGCGCCCTTTCGCCAATCGGCTGGAACGTCATAAATCTTTTCGGACATAGATCCTTTCCTCCTGCCGCCC
>Ga0066903_100003182_pt1 | contig 13291 bp, 14 predicted proteins | sample PanSoiMetaGPlot1_FD_67491 | JGI IMG/M metagenome (GOLD analysis project Ga0066903, IMG submission 67491) | Tropical forest soil microbial communities from Panama analyzed to predict greenhouse gas emissions - Panama Soil - Plot 1 (version 2) | ecosystem: Environmental > Terrestrial > Soil >... | reverse complement strand
AAGAGCACTCATCATGGCGAATCGCAATCTCTGCGCCAGGCCGCGGGGCTTCTCGAGACACCGGAGGCGCATCAGCCGGCCTCCTCCAAGGCGCGCAACCCGGCATCAAAGCGTTGCAGGCCGGCTCCTAACGCGCAGGCCAGTGTCACTTCGTAGAGCTGCTCGTCAGAGAACCCTGCGGCGCGCAGGCGGGCGAAATCGTCATCGCTGACGGTCCAAGGACGTTCGGCGATTTTGTCCGCGAACTGGCGCAGGGCTTCCGGCACCGGACCCGCGCCTGCCCGTGTGCATTCCAGAAGCACCCGACGCAGCTCGATTTGAGTTGCGCCCGGCTGGCTTAGAAGCGCATCGACGGCGGCTTGCAGCTCGGAAGGCAGAGGCATAACCGGATTATATAAAACGGCCGCGACGAGGAATTATCTCTTCGCCGCGGCCGTTGTTGTGACTAGAGCGCGCTTGTCCGCAAGCGACTCTAAGCCAGAATGATGGTGAAAGCCCGGTTCTTGTCGCATTCTGCGAGCGAGCAAGCCGAGGTGAACCCTGTCGTGTGCCGGTCACACGCCGTCACGCGCAGGTTGTAAGCGCAGCTGCCGCCCATGGCTACAAAGCTGCTGTACGGTATCTTCTTCCTCCACGTGCCGCCGTACCAATACGGCGGAGTGGCCCCAGGTATTTCGACGAGGGCCAGGCCATAGGTTGGTCCTTCCGGCGTGGTGCCGCTGATGGCGGTCACACCGGCGATCGAGATCAAGTCGTGTGGGGCGCTGGCTCCCTTTTGCAACGTAACCGCATAGGAGTCGAGGTTCCCGGCCGCGTCAAACGCCTGGTACTCGACTTCCAGCCAGTCGCTGGACGTCAGTGTGACCATGGCGCATTCATCCACTGTGGTTACGCCGTTCTTGGTGAAGTTCAGAATCTTGCAATCGGCGACGAAGGTGTCGTCATGCAGATAGAGCGTCACCAGTTCAGGCTTGCTGGTGGTGCAACGCTTGCCCAACCCGCCGGGAAGGCCCATGGTTACCGGCGCCAGAATCGGATTGCCCATGCCGTCAACTCCCGTCTGCTGATAGCAGATGAAGCGGAAGGTGTAGTAACCGTTCGCAAGCTGGCTGCTATCGACGTCGAACAGCCGGGTCTGGGTGAAGTAGTACCAGTACCAGCCGCCGAAGTCCGGCGCAGGATCGTTGCCGCCGTGGCTGTCACGGTACTCCTGTTCAAACCGCTCCCGGCTCTTGTAGAGCAGAGGAATGCCGGAGACGGTGTTGGGACCAAATGTCTCGGTGTTCCAGTGCAGAGGCAGAGGGCTTTCCTCCAGATAAGACCTCTGGAACGCGGGAAGGGCAGTCGCCGGCACAGCCGCGAAGGCTGCGTCGGGCGGGACATAGCTATGGTCGGCATCCCAGGCCAGCAGGTCGGCGTCCGTCCATTTGGCCATTTGTACCTGGTAGTAGTCCACGTGCGCGGCAATGCCAAAGCGGCCATAGACGCTCACCACGCCGGCGAATGGCCGATCGTAATTCTTGACGTAGCCAAGCCGCTGCCGTCGATCGGGCGTGACGCCGTACGATGTGCCAGGAACCACATCAGGCTGGTAGATCCCGGAAAGCGGATCGGCCAGAGTAGGCATGATCTGGATGTCGCCGACAGAATCCAGGAGCATGCAGTTGCCCAGGATGGGGCCGCGACCGCAATCGTCGGCGTAGATGGCGCTGGAGTTCGCTTCCAGCGTCAGGTTCAACAGGTCACCGGGCTGGTCGTAGTGAATCTGCCACCAGGTATCCTCGTAGATCACCACTGTGCCGCCGGGCTGAGGCTGGGTCACCCGGATCTTGATGTCGGGGTACCAATCGCACGGATCGTCACACGGCGGCCAGAAGATGATGGGACGGAAGAGGTCGGCGGCGCTGATGGCCGTTTTGCTGATCGTCGCCCTGGCAGCTGCCGATGCTCCTGACAACGCCAACGCTGAGGACGACGCGAGCTGCTTCGAGGACAGAGTAGCGGAGCGCGTGAAGACACTCTCGCTGCCTGCCACAGTGGCCATTTGCCGGACACCGCGAAGCTGGAAATCCTGTACCGGAACGCGCGCGGCAGCAGGAAGTTCCACACCCAACTGTGTCAGCTGCCTTTCCCATTCCCACGGATCAGGAGGCGGTGGCGGCGGCGGGAACTTGATCGGCAACCGCTCGTCCACGATGGCGCGGATGCGGTCACGCAGGTCCGGATCGATGGTCACAAACGGTACGCGGAGGATTTCGAAAAGGCACCAGAGCGGCACGCACCAGGTGAAGTTGATGTCGAAGAAGCCATTGACGTCCGTATGGCCGGTCTGAAGAAGGTCCTGGTTGAACCACCACCAACAGTAGTCAACGTCATAAATCTCGACGTTGGCCCCCGCGATGGGATGCACACAATCGCCGGCGTTACGCACCACACGGCCGGTTACCCGGTACGTCCGCGGGAACCAGCAGAAGCGCCACCAGCCGTAGATGCCGGGATTGACGATAACCCGCGCCGCGGCGGCCGCCCCGGCCGAAGTGACGAACTTGCGCGCGGCCAGCTTGCTGTGGACGTTGCGCTCGTCGTCGGCCGGCGCGACTGAGATCTCTGCCCCGGCCACTCCGTCTTGAGGATCGCCAAGGGAAAGGTCCACGGTAATTTGCCGCGGATTCTTTTCTTTGGCGGGTGTGACCGTTTTCTGGTCGATGATTTTTCCGTCCCGGATCGCGGCGACGCGAAGCGGGCGTTTGGGGTCAAATTCCTTTTCGTCGATCTTGGTCAGATCGATAGTGATTGTCGTATTAGGCATGGAGGTGCCTTTTCCTTTCCGGATGTGGAGACAAGTTCGGAGTCGGAGAAAAACTGCCGGATGTGGAGAAAGGCTTCGGGTTACGCGTAGGATGACGATCGAACGCTGCGCCCGCTTACAAACTGTTGACTTGGACCAAATGAGGAACAGCTGCGATGGAGGGAGCATCGCGCGGATCGGTGGCGGCCGCCGACCCTGAGCCGGAAAAGTTGTACACACGTCCAGTCACCGGCCCTACGACTGTAAGAGACGAACTACCAACGTAGCGAAAGTAAACCGCCCGCGGCGGACTTTGTTGGACAGGCGGCGCCTGGGGTGAATCACCGCGCCAGGCTGTGCGTTTCTTCCCGCAACAACTCATCGTTTTTTTCTCCTTCAAAGTAGAGGGCCGGTGGGGCTTGGGTGTGGCGCGCGGTTACCCGCTCCAGCAGAATCGCCCCTGCCGAAATCGCCGGCCACAGCAAACATCGCTCTTTAGTCCCTTGACCGATCCAGAACGCTGCCGGGGCCGCGATCCAGACGCTCAAGCAATAGAAGCAGTCCAAAAGCCGGCCCGCGACTCCCGAACCAGCGAGACGGCGCAGACGCGCTCCGACATCCCAAGGGCCGTCCTCGGCGTTCAGAAAATGCGTGACGCGCCAAACTGCAAGAACTCCCAGCGCGAGCCAATAAAACTGCATTCAGATTTCCTGCTTAGAGGGTTCACGAATTAGTGCGGGGATCGGGCGTCGCGTTACACGGATTTCGCGAAGGAGAGATAAAAATGCAGTCTGGGTGTTCCAATATGGGAAAATAGCCGAGCGCTGGCTGGGATGTGTCCTCAGCTACTATTAAGGGCTAGAAACAATCGATTCCGCCGTGAACGCTCCCTCGTATTCCGCGATTCTGTTGCTGTTGCTCTCTGCGCTCTCTGCGTTTGCCACAGACAAGCCGGCTCGGAATTCCAATCCCAAACCCCAGCGGCAAGTGATCGGTTATTTCACCGAAGGCGGAGCGCGCTCAGGCAAATACACCGTCAAAAACATGGCTAGCAGCGGCGCGGCAGAGCTCCTCACCGAAGTGAACTACGCCTTCGGCCGTGTTGCTGACAATCGCTGCCAGATTGCCGACCGTGAGACTGCACTCAACCATGCTTATTCGGCTGCCGAGAGCGTTGACGGCACAGCTGATCCCGAAGGCGACAACCAGTTGCGGGGCACCTTTCACCAGTTCCAGGAATTGAAACGCCGGTATCCCGCGTTGAGAGTCGTGATCTCGTTCGGCGGATGGGGACAGTCTGACGGATTTTCGAGCGCTGTCCAGCCGGAGCATCTCGCCGAATTTGTCCGCAGCTGCGTGGAAACGTTCATTCAAGGACGCTTTGCTCCAGGGATTGAGGCTCCCGGCATCTTCGATGGGATCGATATCGACTGGGAATACCCAGTCGAAGGCGGCGTTACGCCGGGCCGTCCCGAGGATACGGCGAACTTCACCGCCATGGCCGCGGAATTCCGCCGTCAACTCGACGCGGTGCGACCGGGGCTGCTGCTCACAGCCGCGTTGCCCGCGCCGGCTGAGTTGTACAAGAACTTCGAGCTCAAGAAGATCACAGTCAGCATGGACTACCTTTCCATCATGGCCTACGACCTGCACTGGGACTCCGAACCGATGAGTTTCCTTCATAGCCCGCTTTTCCGCGATCCTGAGGACCCGTCGAAGCCTCCGGTTGACACGCACAACGCTGACTTTGCGGTCCAAGGATTTGTTGCGGCAGGTGTTCCTGCGGGCAAGATCGTGCTGGGGGTTCCTTTTTACGGTAAAGGCTGGACAGGCGTTCAGGACATCAACCACGGTTTATACCAGAGCGCGTCCGGACCGGCGAAGGTGGATGGGAGCTATCGAGCTCTCAAAGAGCTTGCGGGCGTGGTGGACCGCAAGTATTACAAGCATGCGGTCACGTGCACTGTCTGGAACAACAACAATTTCTGGAGTTACGACTGCCCGGAGGCGATGCGAAAGAAGATGTCTTATATCCGCCGGCGGAATCTGGGTGGCGTCATGTTCTGGGAGCTCAGCCACGACACAGCCGATGGCGAGCTGCTGCACATTCTGGGGCGTTGAGAATAATAAAGATTGCCAGAATCGCCGAAGTTGCCCGAAGATTGCCAAAATTGAGCGCCGCTAGGCGCGGCTGAAAATAGCCCGGCAGGAACTGCCGGGTTTGCTGAGTCATCTGAAGAGTCCCGGCAGGGACGGCTGAACCTAATCTTCAGGGAGCCCATGTCGTTTCAGAAACGTCTTCCATTCGTCAGCAAAGTTCTTTTTCGCGTGGTGCTTGTCCTGACTGAGGATGTAGTGAGTCGTTGCCTCGACCTGAGAGATCCCGATGGTGAACGCGCCGTACCCGACCTGCCATTCAAATCGCGTGCCCTGTTGCTGGTGCATCCATTTCGAGGAACCTGCTTTGATGAGCTGGATCGCCTTGGCGATCGCCATCGTTGGCGGCAAAGAGAGCAGCACGTGAACGTGATCGCTCATGCCACCGACGGCTAGGGCTTTCATGTGATTGGTCCGGGCGATGCCGCCGATGAAAGATCACAAGCGAGCCTTCATGGCTGCCGGAATCGATGGCAATCGGTTCTTGGTAGAGAACACGCAATGAAACAACGAGCTGGTTCGAGTGTGGTAGGACATAGCCGCCGTATTGTAGCTTCAGCCGTCCCTGACGGGACTCCTCTGCCTGTCCTACCCTACCCGGCAGTTCCTGCCGGGCTATTTTCACACGCCCCTGGCGGGGCTTGGATCCTCGGTGGCCGCTGGTTTGAACTTTGCGACTAGGGCGGCAATCGAGTATGCGATCGCCGCGACGAACGGAGCGGTGAAGAATAGTTCGTATAAGCACTCCGAGGCATCGCAGCCCGATCCGAAAAACGTGTCCCAGATATAAGCCGGGAAGCTTTCGTGGGCCCACGACGGAGAGAAGCCATCACGTGCTCCCGATATCCCCTTAACCAGCCATGCCAGCGGCATGAGCCAGATGAAACACGCAGACCAGTTGTCCATCTTGCGATTGACCAAATACCCGCAAACGACTCCAGAAGCCATGACCAAGGGGAGCAACGGCGCCGGTTTGCGAAACAATGATTCCCACATAATGCTGGCAGGGAAGGTGACAATCACGGCACCCAGCGTGCCGATCAGGCTATGCATGAGGAACTTAAGGAATGCCATTTTTGGGGCCGCGCGTTGTCGATCAGGGAAAGCTAACCGCCCTGTTTCCCCGCCACGTCCAACCTCGCCTTCGCGCGGTCCAAAGCGGCTTGAGCGTCGGAATTGCCTTCGACGCCGGCTTTGCTGAGTTCAGTTTCGGCGCGCTGCTTAGCGGCTTGGGCACGGGTCACGTCGATCTCTTCGGCCTTCTCCGCAGTTTCCGCGAGAATGGTGACCTTCTCGGGCAGGACTTCCGCGAAGCCCCAAGCCACAGCCAGGCGGCGCATCTGGCCGGAGGTCTTGTAGGAGATCTCGCCGACAGCGAGTTCGGTGATCAGCGGCGCGTGCCCGGGCAGCACTCCCAGGTAGCCGTTCTTCCCGGGAATGGTGACTTCTTCCGCGGTATCGTTCACCACCCGGCGTTCCGGGGTGACAATCTCGAGTTGGATGGTGTTAGCCATTCGTCACGCTGCCGCGCTGGCCTTCATTTTCTCGGCTTCTTCCAGCACTTCCTCGATACCGCCCTTCATATAGAACGCCTGCTCCGGGATGTCATCGTACTTGCCTTCGATGATCCCTTTGAATCCGCGGACCGTGTCGGCAACCTTGACGACTTTTCCATCGCGCCCCGTGAACGGTTTGGCAACGTTGAACGGCTGCGAGAGGAACTTTTGCACTTTGCGTGCGCGCGAAACCGTCAGTTTGTCGTCTTCGCTGAGTTCTTCGATGCCAAGGATAGCGATGATGTCCTGCAAGTCTTTGTAGCGTTGCAAGATTCTCTTTACGCCCTGCGCGACTTCGTAGTGCTCTTCTCCTACGACGTGAGGATCAAGAATGCGCGAAGTGGAGGCCAGAGGATCGACCGCCGGGTAAATTCCGATCTCCGTCAGCGGACGTGAGAGCACGGTGGTGGCGTCCAAGTGGGCGAAGGTTGTGGCGGGAGCGGGATCGGTGAGATCGTCGGCAGGCACGTAGATGGCTTGTACTGAGGTGATGGATCCGCGCTTGGTAGACGTAATGCGCTCCTGCAACTCGCCCATCTCCGTAGCCAGGTTCGGCTGGTAGCCTACGGCGGAAGGCATGCGTCCGAGCAGAGCGGAAACTTCCGAGCCGGCCTGGGTGAAGCGGAAAATGTTGTCAATGAACAGCAACGTGTCCGCGCCTTCTTCGTCGCGGAAGTACTCAGCGACAGTCAGCCCGGTCAGGGCCACGCGCAGGCGGGCACCGGGCGGCTCCGTCATCTGTCCGTAGACAAGAGCTGCCTTCGATTCGTCCGGAACACCCGGCTTGATTACGCCCGATTCGGTCATTTCCAGCCACAGGTCGTTGCCTTCGCGCGTGCGCTCGCCTACGCCGGCAAAGACAGAAAAGCCGCCGTGCTGCTTGGCTACGTTGTTGATCAGCTCCATGATCACCACGGTCTTGCCCACTCCCGCGCCGCCAAACAATCCGATCTTGCCACCCTTCAAAAAGGGCTGGATCAGGTCGATGACCTTCACGCCGGTTTCGAACATCTCCGCCTTCGTGGATTGTTCTTCAAAGCTCGGCGCCTGGCGATGGATGGGCAGCTTCTTGGTGGTGGCCACGGGGCCCAGATTGTCCACCGGCTCGCCGATTACGTTGATCACGCGACCCAGCGTACCTTTTCCTACAGGCACGGAGATCGGGCCGCCGAGGTCAACGGTCTTCATGCCGCGCACCATTCCGTCCGTGGCTTGCATGGCCACGCAACGCACGCGGCCTTCACCCAAATGCTGCTGCACTTCCAGGATCACGCTGATGGGCGTGGGCACGTTGAAGCCTTCGCTGGTCACCTGAAGCGCCTGATAAATCGGCGGCAAGGCGGTTTCCGTGAACTGCACGTCGACCGCGGGGCCCGCGATCTGCACGACTTTTCCGATGTTTTGTGGCATGTGAAAATCCAGTACTTAGTATTTAGTAATTAGTATTTAGCCGACGACGCCGAGGCTGCCCTGCAAAGCTAAATACCAAGTACTAAGTACTAAATACTTTCCTACAGCGCCGCGGCACCACTTACGATCTCAATAATCTCTCTCGTGATCTTCGCTTGCCTGACGCGGTTCATGTCCAGCGTCAGGCGGTCAATCATGTCCCCGGCATTGTTGGTGGCCGAATCCATCGCGGTCATGCGTGCAGCATGTTCGGCGGCTTCCGATTCCAGCATGGCGCGGAACAATTCCACGGAGATATAACGCGGCAGCAGGTCGCCAAACAGGCGCTCCGCCGGTTGCTCGTAGATGTAGTCCACCTCGGCAGTAGCGAATCCCGCTGCCCTCTGATCGATGGCGGTGGTGTCAGCCGCGCGGACGCCTACGCCGGCGCGTGCCGCCGCTTCAACGCGGTGCCTGCGCTCTTCATCTGTAACCTCTTCCGCCACTTCGTGCACTACCTCGCCTACGGCGCGGATGGGCAGGATGTTGTCCACGACCAGGCGCTGCGCAATCACCGATTTGAACTCGTTGTACACCAGGTACACGGAATCGACGGTACCGCTGGTGTAAAGATGGACGACTTTCTCTGCGACTTCGCGCGCGCTCGCGAACTGCGCACGGTTCATCAGGCCAACATGCTCGGCCACCACCTGAATGGGGCCTTTGCGGTTGTTGCTTTCGTTGAAGGGATAGCGGCGGCGGAAATAGTCGCGCGATTTGCGTCCCAGCGCCACGATGTCGATATTCTTGCCGCGCTTGGACTCGATGAATCGCGATGCCGCCTTCAGGATGTTGGAATTGAACGCTCCCGCCAGGCCTTTTTCGCCGGAGACTACGATCAGCAGCACAGTCTGCTCCGGCCGGCGCATGAGCAGCGGGTGGCGCGGTTCTCCGGTCACGGGATCGAACACTTCGGCGCGCGACACCAGCGACTTGAGCACGTTGGTCAACATCTGCGCGTAGGGCCGCGCGGCCAGCGCGCGCTCCTGGGCGCGGCGCAGTTTAGCCGCCGAGACCATCTGCATGGCCTTGGTAATCTGTCGCGTGTTCTTCACGCTGCGGATGCGCCGCCGGATGTCGAGAAGGTTCGCCATGTACGTTTTTAGGCCTTAGCAGCACCGGCCATTTGTTTGGTGCTCATGAAACTCTGTTTGAAGTCCTCGATCGTTTTCACAATCTCGGCTTTCAGGCTGTCGTCGATTGTCTTCTTTTCCATGATGCTCGAGAGCAGCTTGGGGTTCATGGAGTCGACGTACTTGTACAAGCCGGACTCAAATTCACGGATGTCCTCGACCGCCATGTCGTCGAGGTAGCCGTTCGTTCCGGCAAAGATGATCAGAATCTGTTTGCTGAACGGCAGCGGCTGATATTGGTCCTGCTTCAGGATCTCCACCAGCCGTTTCCCGCGGTTGAGCTGGTTCTGCGTGGCCTTGTCGAGATCGGAGCCAAACTGCGCGAACGCAGCCAGCTCGCGGTACTGAGCGAGCTCGAGTTTCAGAGTACCCGCGACCTGGCGCATGGCTTTGATCTGCGCTGAGCCGCCCACGCGGCTCACCGAAATGCCGACGTTCACGGCCGGACGTATGCCGGAATTGAACAAATCAGTCTCCAGGAAGATTTGGCCGTCGGTAATGGAGATGACGTTGGTCGGGATGTAGGCGGAAACGTCGTTGGCCTGGGTCTCAATCACGGGAAGCGCGGTCAGCGAACCGCCGCCGTTTTTGTCCGACATTTTCGCGGCGCGCTCCAGCAGCCGGGAGTGAAGATAGAAGACGTCGCCCGGATAGGCTTCGCGTCCCGGTGGGCGGCGCAGCAACAGCGAGATTTCGCGATACGCCGCGGCATGCTTGGAGAGATCGTCGTAGAACACTACCGCATGCTTGCCCGTGTCCCGGAAATATTCACCCATGGCGCAGGCCGCGTACGGCGACAGGTAGAGCATGGGCGCCGGCTCTGAAGCTGACGCAGCCACCACGATGGTGTAGTCCATGGCGCCGTAATCCTGAAGCTTCTGCACCACCTGGGCAATGGAAGACCGCTTCTGCCCGATCGCGCAGTAAATACAAATCAGGTTGTTGCCTTTGTTGTTGATGATGGTATCCAGAATCACAGCAGTCTTGCCGGTCTGGCGGTCACCGATGATCAGCTCGCGCTGGCCGCGGCCGATCGGAATCATCGAATCAATCGCCTTGATACCGGTAGCCATGGGCTCGCGCACCGGCTGGCGGTCAATCACGCCGGGCGCAATACGTTCAACAGGGATGTATTTGCTGGCCGTGATGGGACCTTTGTCGTCGATCGGCTGGCCTAGCGCGTTCACCACGCGGCCGATCATGCCTTCGCCCACGGGAACGGACATGATTTTGCCCGTGCGCTTGACCTCGTCACCCTCTTTGACTTCGGTGTACTCGCCCATGAGCACTGCGCCAACCTGGTCTTCCTCCAGGTTCATGGCGATGCCGGAGATACCATGCCCGAAATCGAGCAGCTCGCCGGCCATCACTTTGTCCAGGCCGTGCACGCGAGCAATGCCGTCGCCGAGGGAGATGATGGTGCCGACTTCGTCCACCGTCACCTTGGATTCGTAGTTCGCGATCTGCTCGCGGATTAATTTCGTGATCTCATCAGCTTTTATCTGAGCCATAGCTACCTTATTCCCCGGATCTTCACCCCGGAGAGAATTTGGTAATTGGGTAATTTAGAAATTGAGTAATTGAAAAACCAAACCGTGTGACGCCCGGCAATTACCCAATTACCAAATTACTCAATTACTAAATGCTCACTAGGATCCCGCGATCTCCTGCTTCAACTTCTCCAGCTGGCCCCGCACCGAGCCGTCATAGACGGTGCTGCCGATGCGCACCACGGCGCCGCCAAGCAGGCCGGCGTCTTCGCTGTAGGTGGCGCGGACGGTCTTGCCCGTTACCGCCACCAGCCGCTGCTCCAGTGATTTCCTTTCCGCCGCGGTAAGTTCGCGCGCGGAGCTTATCCGCGCTTCGGCGATGCCCATGCGCGCGTCCAACTCGCGCCGGAACCGCTCGGTAATCTCGCCGATCTGGCTGATGCGCTTGTTATCGATTAACACGGCCACGAAATTGCGCAACAGCTTGGAGGCGCCCATCTTTTTGATGATCGCGTCGAGCAGGCTGATCTTCTGTTTATGCTCGACCGCCGGGTTGAGCAGCACGTTGTGCAGCTCCTGGCTGGATCGGAGCAGGTCCGCCAGCTGTGTCAGCTCGGCCACCGTCTTCTCGGGATCCATCTTGCGCTCGTCGACAACTTCGGCGAAAGCCCGCGCATACCGGCCAGCTACGGCGCCCATCTAGTTTCCGTCCTTTCCCAGATTGGCGGTGAACTCCCGCACCAGCGATTGATCGGTGTCTTTGGCCACCTTGATCTTCTTTTCCGCTAGGGCTACGGCCAACTCCGCGGCATAGGTCTTCAATTCGCGCCGCGCCGCGTTGGCCGCCATGGCAATCTCCAGCTCCGCTGATTTCACGATCCGGTCGCGCTCTTCCGTCACTCCGGCGGCCACGCGCTTCTCTTCCTCGCGCGCATTCTCATCGGCTTCCCGGCGCATTTCGGTGATCTCAACATCCAGGCGTGATAGCCGGCCTTCCACTTCGCTCAACCGGCGCCGGGCCTCTTCACTTGCCTTGCGGGCTTCTTCCAGCCGCTGTTGGATCAGGGATGTGCGGTTGCGGAACTTGACCGGCAGCATTTTGCGGAGGATGAGGGCGATTGAGAAAAAGACGATGGCGAAGTTCAGGACCACGCAGAGCCAATAGGCCGTGTTCTTGGAGAGGCCGGTTTGCTTGGCGATCCACAGCACCAGCGGCGAGTTGCGCAGCGCGTCAGTCTCGCTGCCCTGCTCGGCTCCCTTTTCGATCTCTTCTCCGGGAGGCTCCTGCTTTGCAGCAGCTTTACCGGCCTGAGGCTCCGCCGGTTTGGCAGCCTCGGGAGCCGGCTGCTTTTCTTGCGCCTGCAGGGTTGACGTCTGGAACACGCCCGGGACAATCAATACGCTCAGCACAGCCGCCAGCAGAATCTTGGCGACCTTCCCGCGGATTCGTTTGGTGTGAAGACGCATACAACTAACGTCCTCCCATGGCTGCTGCCGGCTTGAGGATGGACTCGATGATCTGATTGGCCAGACCATCGACCTGGTGCTCAAGCGCCGTTTTGGCCTCCAGCATGTCCTTTGCAAGAACCGTGCGGGCCTGCTTGACCATGGCATCGGCCTGCTGGCGGGCTTCCGCCAGCGCGGCCTCCCTTTCTTCCATGGTACGCCGCCGCCGCACTTCCTGCGCCTGATAGATCTGGGCCCGAGCTTCGCGCACCCTGCGTTCGTATTCGGCGGTGCGGGCTTCAGCCGACGCGATCTGCTCCTGCGCTTCTTTGACGGCGCCTTCCGTGCGCGCTTGCCGTTCCGCAAGCACTTGTTGCAACCGCCCGTAGACGATCCAGCGATATCCCACCCACACAATCACCAAGCTGATGATCGCGGGAATGGAGGTAAGCAGTAATTCGCCTAACTGGTTTAGTGTCTCGCCCATACTTTAAAACGTAAGTTGTGTGATATGAAGCAGATCGAAGGTGACCAGCAAACTTATTAATTTAACATTCCATGCGCGGGAGCGTCAACGCGTCGGCACTAAACGTGGAGACATGGCATTGCCTTCTCTACTGTTTATGCCCTTTCAACGTTGTCCCGAGACCAAGACAATGTCCTTGGGTTGAGAGGGAGACGCGCCAATGCCGCGTCTCTACGCAACGCGCCACTCCTCCCCGAAAATTCAACGGACCCTATCTTCATGTTCTTGTTATCATGAGCCGCCGATGGCTTCCTCCGCCAGATCTTCCCGCCGTTCGCCCCGCCGCGTCGCGGTGGAGATCCTGTTGTTCGGCTTGGCCGGAGGCCTGCTGATCACACTCCTCAAAATAACGGAGTATCGCTTTCTTGTGGTCGAGCACTCGGTGGAAATCTATGGCGGCCTGGTGGCCGTCCTCTTCTCGGCGCTCGGCATCTGGCTGGGGCTGACACTCACCCGCAGGAAGTCGCCGGCCCCAGCTCAAGGAACCGTCAGCAGCGAGCCTTTCATCGTCGATGAGCAACGCCAGGCCGACCTCGGCATTACGGCGCGCGAGCTCGAAATTCTGACGCTGATTGCGGCGGGGCTCAGCAACCGCGAAATCGCAGAGAAGCTGTTTGTCAGCGAAAACACCGTTAAGACGCATTCCAGCCGTGTGTTCGACAAGCTCGGCGCCCGGAGACGCACCCAAGCAGTACAGTTCGGCAAGCAAGCCCGGCTGATCCCGTGATCGTCCACCGGATCCCCCG
>Ga0066903_100003181_pt1 | contig 13293 bp, 12 predicted proteins | sample PanSoiMetaGPlot1_FD_67491 | JGI IMG/M metagenome (GOLD analysis project Ga0066903, IMG submission 67491) | Tropical forest soil microbial communities from Panama analyzed to predict greenhouse gas emissions - Panama Soil - Plot 1 (version 2) | ecosystem: Environmental > Terrestrial > Soil >... | reverse complement strand
ACGGCAGTCCCTCAACCTCGCCGCGTCTTGTTTGCCCTCCGCGGACTCCCTTTTCTACGCCCGAGGCGTGTGCGCCGCGCAACCTTTGGCCGAGCGCTAAACCGTCAGCGCGGGTGCCCCCTTCCCGGGGCCTGGGTCGCGCGAACGCACGCGAGTGCGCGGGGGAGTAGGTGCGAGTGGTGCCTTGACGCCTCAACGCAGCTCGAGCGCAAGCGCTGCGAGCGCAATCTCCCTCCTCCCCGGCCCCCTCCCGCGCGCGTACGCGCGCGGCCGTGCAGGGGGAAGGCCGCGTACGTGCCTGACATCCCTGCGGGGGAGAGACTGCGTGTGCTTCGGGCTTGCCCCCCCGAGCGCAAGCACCCCGAGCAGACTCCCCTTCCCCGCCGGCTCCCCCTCGCGTACGCGTACGCGAGTGTGCGGGGGAAGCGGCATGCATGCGCCGGACTTCGGAGCTCGACGGTAAGCGCCTCGAACGCGCTGCCCTCCCCCGGGGCTTAGGTCACGCGCACGCGTACGCGAGTGTGCGGGGGGACGAGTGCGTGTGCTTCAGGGACGAGCTCGGCGACGACGATGCTCCGGTCACAGAGTTCATCGTCTAGCCCGTGCCCGCTGCGGGGGGAAGGGTCATCGAAGCCCGCGCCGCAACGAGGGGTGTGTCGGGAACCTTGATCAGTCCGCGTGTCGGGCGATCGAGGTCGAACGTGACGAGGAGGAGCAGCGTCACGAGCGCGGCTGCCGCGAGCATCGCCACGAGGCCCCGGCCGAGAACCGAGATGTGCAGCGCGAGCAGGCCGATGGCGATGGCCGCGCCGATGACCTCGAGTGCGAGCACAGCACCGGGAACGCGGTTCGTCAGCGCTGATAGGCGTGCCGACTGGGCATCGAAGGTCTCGTTCAGGCTGTCCACGTAGAGCCGCGGCGCGCTCGCGACCGGCGCATCAGAGATCGACTGGCCTCCGAGTTGCCACAGCCGACGCTGGAGAGCGCCTTCCGCGGCGGTCGTACGCCGCATACCTGAACTTCCTGGAACTTCCTTCGAGACCTGGATCGCGAGGTCGGCGTACCGCGGCATCAACTCCAGGGATCTCGTTCGGGCAGGTTCTGCGAGGAGTTGAGCGCGGAGGTAGCTGGTCCCGATCGCGTTCGCTTCAGCCACCGTTGAAGCGCGTCGGTCTTCGTACCGCCCGACCGCAAGCGACAGGCCGAAGGCGAGGATGAGACCGACGACGCCCAGAAGCGCTGCCTGCAGAACGCCGAAAGGTTCTCTCAGCTTTGCTTCGTGCTGACGGAGGTAGAGCCCGATCGCATACCCGAGAGCCGTTGCGCTCCCGATCACCGCCAGAATGATGAGCGCGAGCGCCCAGCTTGGAAGCGAGAAGAACACGAGACCAGGCTCGCAGGCGGATCGGCTAACCCAGGTGCGCAGCGCGTCACCCTCCTCGATCCGGCTGCCGCCCGCACCTCGACGGACGTATCGTGAAGGCTGGGCGCTGAGCCGAACGCTTGTACAGCGTCGCAACAGCGCACAACAAGGAGCAAGAAGGATGGCGAAGACAGGCTCGAATCCACGTTCTGCCGGCGAGCCCAGAGGGGCGACCCCGCAGGCGGGCGAAGCGCCGAAGGCCGTGGCGCACTTCACGCCGGCCGAACGGGCGGCACGAGGGAAAGCCGCACGCGCAGAAGTCCCGCGCATGACGCACGCCGGCTGGGAGCCGGCGCCGTCTCGGCGCGATCCCGTGGAACTGCTCGAGGAGCAGGCGCGCGCGCGCCTGCCCGAGCTGATCCCGATCCGGTACGGCCGGATGCTCGTATCCCCGTTCACCTTCTTCCGCGGCGCGGCTTACGTGATGGCGGCGGATCTCGCAGACGGGGCTCGAACCGGACTCCACGCTCAGCTCTGTGGTGATGCACATTTGTCGAATTTCGGTTTCTTCGCCGCACCGGACCGCAGGCTCGTCTTCAGCATCAACGACTTCGACGAGACGCTGCCGGGACCGTTCGAGTGGGACGTGAAGCGCCTCGCTGCAAGCTTCGCCGTCGCGGGACGGGACCGCGGATTCGACGAGCTGGCCCGCCGCTCCGTCGTGACCGCGACCGTGCGGGAGTATCGCCAGGCGATGGCCCGTTTCGCCGAGATGAGGCACATCGACGTCTGGTATGCGCGCCTGGACGCCGACGCGATCGGCCAGCGCTTCTCCGGCGAAATGACGGCCAAGGAGATGAAACGAATGCAGGCCGACCTCGCCATGCTCCACACCAAGGACAGCCTCCGTGCGCTCAGCAAGCTGTGCAGCACGGTCGACGGCGAGCTTCGGATCGTCGGCAATCCTCCGCTTGTGACGCCGATCGAGGAGGTTCTGCCGGGGGCTGAGCAGGAGCACCTCGAGGAGACGATCCGACACATGATCCGTGCCTATCGACGTTCGCTGCCACGTGACCGCCGCAAGCTGCTCGAGCGGTATCGGTACGTCCACGCGGCTCGCAAGGTGGTCGGCGTCGGAAGCGTCGGCACGCGCGCATGGATCCTGCTCCTCCTCGGCCGCGATGACGATGACCCGCTCTTCCTGCAGTTCAAGGAGGCGCAGCCCTCGGCCCTCGAGCCCTTCGTCGGGAAGAGCGAGTTCGCGCAGCACGGACAGCGAGTCGTCGAAGGACAGCGCATGATGCAGGCGACGGCCGACGTCATGCTCGGCTGGGAGCGGATCATCACGATCGACGGCGAAACGAAGGACTTCTACATTCGCCAGCTCTGGGATGCGAAGGGCTCGGCGGAGGTCGAGCTGATGAGCCCTGCGGGACTCGAGGCCTACGGCGTGATCTGCGCTTGGACGCTTGCACGAGCCCATGCGCGCTCGGGCGACGCGATCGCGATCGCCGCCTATCTCGGCAGCAGCGACAGGTTCGATCGAGCGCTCGCGTCCTTCGCCGAGACCTACGCCGACCAGAACGAGCGCGATTACCGTGCGCTGCAGGAGGCGGCCGCGAAGGGCCGCCTCAGCGTCGAGACGGGCTTCTGACCGGCGTCGGCCCGGTGTAGCGGATGCCGGGAGGAGCGTCAGGATCGGAACGCGGAGCGGCGCGATCCGGACCCGATCCTCGATGCCCCCTGCTGCCAAGCGCGGCCGCCACCAGACGCCGTGAGCGGTCGGTGCACATTCGGCGTTGAGTTCGCCGGCGCGTCCACCAGCCCACGCGCTGGTGGGTCTGGGCCATGGGTCGGCGTTCCCGCCATAGGGACCGCTCGGTTCGTGACCTCTTAAGTAAGCCCTGAGATGCCGTTTCGTAGCAGGGCTGCCGCGAGGAGGACGATAATCACGGCGGCGACTGTTTTGGCGTGGACTAGGAGCCAGTCGCGAGCGGCGGTGAGGACTCGCATGGCCCAGTCGTGCGCGACGAGCAGCATCACGATCGCGGTTCCGAGAGGGAGGAGCGCCACGAGCGTGAAGCCGATCCAATAGGCAACGTAAGCGGGGGTGCTTGGGTTCTTCTCCGAGATCGCCTTCAAGGCCAGGGGAATGAACGCGCCCGCGTTGGCGAGCGCCGCTCCCGCGCCGACGATGGCGATGGCGGGCGAGGAGGCAACCTTGCTCATACGTGCGACCATGCCCGCAGTTTTCTGGGGGTCGAGCGGCCGGCGGATCAGTGCCGCGGCATATACGAGCAAGAGCGCGCCGGCGATCACGTCTACGACCGCTACCCACGTCTTCGGTGTCGAGGTGTGCGAGGCCGCCGCGTCGCCGATCACGAAAGCGGCCGCGACACCGATTGCCAACATCGCGCCCAGCGCGCCCAGGTAAAACCACACACCAGTGCGCAGCGGCCGCTCGCCGAGAACGAGCGCGAGTACGGAGAAGATCAGCGTCGTTGGCGACAGCATCGCCGCCAGGGCCACCAGCGCCAGTTCGGCATCCCCCCAGCTCACGCAGCCAACCTTGAACAGCGCCGGCTCAAGTGACGAGCCCTTTCACGCCCCTAAAGAGTACGTAGGCGCCGGCGATCATCAACACGACCAGGACGACGGCACGCGAGTTCGTCAGCAGCCATGCCTTCCACTCGCTCAGCCTCTGCTCCGAGCGTTCTGGCGCCACGAGCACGACCACGAGCGGCGCGGCGACGGTGATGATCGAGGCCAGAGCAAACGCGAGCATCGCCAGACCTGCGTCCAGATCACTGACGTTTGCCTTCAATACCTCGGAAGCAGCCGCGATCGAAAGCGCGTAGCTGAGCATGACTGCCCCCACCCCGACCGCGAGCAGCCAGTGCGTGCGCTCAACCCGGTCGAGCCACCGCGGCGGCGAGGCGCCTGACTTCGATGGCCTTCGCCGCCGATAGGCGACTACAGCGCCGGTGAGCAGGAGAAGACCGAGGGCGACCTCTAGCGCCGACGCGGCGCGCGATGGACTGGTGTGCTTTGAACTGAAGTCCTGGCCGTGGAGAACAAGGATGATCAGCGCTGCGATCCCGGCAAGGGCGATCAACCACCCACAGATGAACGCGAGCGCGCGCCGCCGCCCGGACGGCAGGCTGAGCAAGACGATCATCGTCACCACTGATACTGGGCTGGTGAACGCGACCGCCAACCCGAGCAAAGAAACGTCAGCGATGAGCGCCGCCACACAGCCTCATCTCGACGACATAACGAGTCCCGTTGGTAGCGGTAGTGTGGGCGCACAAGTCTGGACCGAGCTGGGTGTGGGATGATCGCAAGCCGTCGGCGAAGTCGCTGGAGTCACCGATGTTGGCGTGGCGTTGAACCGGCAACGAACACCCGCGACCTCCTACCAGAAACGGGCGGACTGAATAGCCCAATTCGGCGCTCTGATGGAGCTGCGGCCGCGACTCACGCGTGCGCAACTGCTGGTGGGGACTCCGCGTCGGGCTCTACGCACTCGGCCGCCTCGTTGACGTCCTCGGCGTGGTATCCGGCCAGCAGCTCCTGCTCACACTCCATCTTCGGGGGGACGTCCAGCGCATACGCACGGTTTCCCCCGCACGCCTGCGCTCGCGGGCGAAGGGCCGGCGGGGAGGGTGAAGATCGGTCATGAACGGCATGAGCGCATCGGCGAACAACTCGGGCGAAGCGGCCTGCCGGAATCCTCCATCAACTTCGATCAGCGTTTCTCGAAACGCCGCCTCGCAGGCCGGCGTGAGCTCTTCCGTATCGAGAAGCTTGGCAAAGGCAGTTCCCGCCGCTTCCCAGTCGGCAAAGCGGGCTTGGTGCTCACGCATATAGGCGACCATCTCGTTACGATCAGATCCGTCCGGCATACCAAGCTCGACAGCATCCGCAGGCTCGAGGTAGCCGCCGTCGATCAACACGACCGCTCGGAGGCTCGACGGAGGCTCGGCTGCGACGCCTAACGCGATATCTCCACCTAGCGAGTGCCCGACCATCGCCCGACAGTCACAGACACGGATCGTGTCAACGGCTGCCTCGACCAGCAGGTCGTAACTGTAGGCGGCGGGTTTCGGGGAGGGACCCCAACCAGGCGGATCGACCGCCACGGCACGCCCGCAGAAGAGCTCCGCGCTGCCTACGAAGTACGCGCTGCTGAAACCAAGGCCAGGCCAAAGGAGGACGCCCGGATCAGACCGCAGGCCCCACTCCCTCAAGCCCAACCCCCCGACGCTCCTGTACGCCACCGCAAAACCTAACCACCGGCCGGCCTGGGCCTGCAACGTCGACGGCTCACGAGCAGCGGGGATGCCCCAGCCTCACGCGCTCGCGCGCGGGTGTGCGGGTGTGCGGGGGAGGGGGAGCGTGAGTGTCCAGCATGCCTCCCCTCCGCGTCAGGGTCAGGCGGTGGGCCTCCTGGGCGGGGTGGCATCAGTTGTCTCGGCTTGCCCAGAGCGTCGCGTTCGCGTACACGGGTAGCTCGCACTGTCGGACGAAACCGGCGCGCTCATAGAGACCGACTGCCATCTCAGATGAGTGCAACACGACTCGTTCGCAGCCAAGACTCTCGGCGCGTTCGAGCATGATGTTGGTGAGAGCCGACGCAACGCCTCTGCCACGAGCCTTCGGTGTGACGCTCATTCCGTAGATGGCGGCAACGCCGGGCGGGGTGGCCAACGAGAGAAGCGCCTTGCCGATTGCCTCGCCCGCCTCATCGAAGGCGACCCAGCGAGCCACGGGCGTGCGCGCCGGTACCCAGTAGCGATTCACCTCCGCGACAAGCGCTTGTGACGGCTTGGGCACCTCCCAGTAGCCGAAGATCAGCGCCGAGTAGCTATGCATCAACTCGTCGTCGAGCACCTCCAGATAACGCACCCCTGTCGGCGCTACAGGCTGCGCCGGCCGATCCCGCAGGTCGAGCGACATGCCGACAGCCTTCTCTACCAACTGCAGTCCCCGTGCCGTCAGTCGCTCACCGAGGTCGGGAGGGTCCGCCGTCGGGTGGTGCCACCACAGACACGACACCTCCCGTCGCGCGAAGCTCGTAAGGACGGTTTCGATCACGCCGTCCGGATCCCCGGCGATCCGTGTTCGGATCACGCCGTTGTAGGGCAGCTGCGCGATCGGCGTCTCATAACGAAGCGCACCATCGGCTTCGACCAAAGCGCCCCGGGGCCAGCGCCCAAAATGCGACCAGTGCCCAACCAGCGCCTCCTCGATCGCCTGCACCGCAGCCCGCTGTTCCGGCATGCGCCGAGTCTATGACCGAGCACTCGGCGGGTGCGAAAGCGTCGCCAGACCGCCAACGTCAATGGTCCCTCCCCACGGCACTACGCGCACGCGACCGCCGGTGCGCATGAGATCGAGTGCGGGTGCGCTGCGGTTGCCTCGGGCGGCGAGCCGCCAGCGCCGTCTGACCCTCCCAGGGGGCGCCCCTCACGGGGCTCGTCGGTCACCGCCTCGCGTACGCGCGCGAGTGTGCGGGGCTGAGATGCGTGTGTGCTCGCGAACCCGCGGGCGAACGCTAGACCATCAAACGCCAGTTTCCCCCAGGGCTCCCTCTACGCGCGTGCGCGAGGACGAGCCGCGCACGCTTCGAGATCGCCTTCTGCCGCCCCTCAACGGTGTGCAACTAACGCTTGTTCACCCTCCTCGCCGGCCCCTTCGCGTAGGTGGGCGTGCGGGGGAACGGGTGCGTGTGCGCCTGCCGTCCCAGACCCGCACCTGGGAAGCAGCCGACGGCTCGACGCGCGGAGCGATCGAGGTCGTTGCATCCGCAGTCGCCGCAGCCTAAATCGTGTCACTCATGCGCTCACGAGGGCCCGACCGCGCCCGAGTGCCGGTTCTTAGCCCATGCTGCGAGGCGGGAACGGGCCAGGCGTGGCGAGAGCGGCTTGAAGCTGCGGCAGAGTCATTCCCTCGATCGCTTCGCCCCAGCACCTCGGCCCGTCCCCGGCCAACGGCCAGGCGATGTTGGCGATGTACTGGTTGTTGCGAGCTTCCGTGACGAACGCGAACGCGCCACGTCCGCGTCCATCGACGTGATCTGCCATGCAGCGAAGCGCGTCCCGAAAGTCCGTCAATATCACGCCCTGCGTGTCGGACGAGCCTTCAACACCCATCAGGACGTACAGCTTGGCGCGGGGCGAACGTTTCATCGCATTCCCTCCTCGTGCAGAGATCTTGCCACTGCTGAGTGGAGTCCCAGCCCTTCGCGTTGGCCGGGAGGGTAGGCCTATTCGACCAGCCGAAGCTCCGGATGCCGTTCGTGCCAAGTCCGACGCACACGCACCATTCTCCGCGCACTCGCGCACGCGCGGGCCGAGGGCTGACTGCGGCTGGGGGCGATCCAGGCTGCGTCTCGACCTTGGTCCACTCGTGGTCGTCGCCTCCGAACGCGACGAGGACGGTTCCGGTGGCGGCTGCGGTTTCTCGGCTGATGAGGATCGCTACGTCGCAGACGGAGTCGTCGATTCACGCGTGCCTCCATGAGTCGCCCCGGAGTCCACGCAAGACCCCTGCGGTCGCCAGGCCTTTGGCGCCGGTTGAGATCGGTGATTTCGTTTCCGGCACCTCTCTAGGCAGTTGAGGAACAAACGGGAGGAGGAGGTATGAGAGCGCTTTCTAAGACAGGGCTGTTCGCCGCGCTGCTGGCTGCGGGAATCACCGCGATCGGACTGGTTGCCGTTGCCGCGCAGGCTTCATCCAGAGGTCCGGGGACGTCGGTTGGCCTCACCCAGTCGGCGGCCGTCGTCACGAAGGTCTCGTCAAGTCTGACCTCGACGACCTACACCTTCAGCACGGCGACGAACCCGATCAACTGTGGGAACAACTCGGGCTGGTGGACGGCCAGCACGTCCAGCAACTCCGACTGCAACGCGAACTACCTCACCGGCAGGGATTCCAGCTTCGGGTACTTGAACGGGGCGTACGCCGCCTTCGACATCACGGCCTTCACCGGAACCACGAACCCCTGCCCGCCCAGCTCGGCCTACCTGTCGGTACCAGCCGAAGAAGGAAGCTACGCCTTCTACGGGTCCGGTGTCACGACTGCGACCCTCGCCCTGTACGACGTGTCCACGAACCCGATCACGCTGTCAGCGAAGAGCAACAACCCGAACGGAGTGATCTCCGGCGACCTCCGCAGCGGGACGATCTACGGCGGGCCCTTCCTGCTACCGACAACCACCGACGGCGGCACCTTCATCCTTTCCTTGAGCAATGCCGGACTCAACGCGCTAGGCCAGGCCAAGAAGTTCGGCCTACCGTACTTCTCAATCGGCATGGGCCTCGTCAACCCTCCCGACCACACCTGGCTCTTCGGCTTCTCCGGCGCGCCCATTACGCTGACCGCAACGATTCCCAAGCTCTGCAAGGTCTACCCGTAACCGACTTGCACCCCGAGTAACGACAGACGAGGGGCCGAACAGGCCCCTCGTGCCTTCTCGAGCGAGGCTACGAGCGCTTCACGTCGTTCACCCTCACCGCCGGACTCAACGCGTACGCGGCTGGTCTAGGAAATCCGCCCGACCGGCAGAGGCCGTAGAAGTCAGCAAGCAGAAGCGAAGGCAGGCGGGAAGGAGCACGCCGTGGGACCCTCTCGTGCTCTCCTGCTCGGGCCGGTGTTGGCGCTTTGGGTTTGGCCGCAGAGCTTGCGGTCAGGGGCGCATCGGCACCGTCGACCGGCTACTCGATCACCGATCTGGGCTCGTTCGGACTCGAAAGCGACGGCTACGGGATAACCCACGCCCTGTTGTTCACTTCCAACTAGGCACCGAGTGTTCACCCGCGATCACGGGTGGTGGGCTCAGTCCCTGGCGAGGGCCCCTCCGAAGCCGATCGTCGTTAGTCCGTGGTCCTTTTGGGGCCGAGTCGTGATCGTGTTCTTACCAACTCGAAAGGGGTCGAATAATGGAGTCCGAACAGCGGTTGACGAGTCGCCGTTCCTTTCTGCTTCGCGGGGCCGTGCTGGGTGTAGCCGCAACTGGTGCGGGGCGTGTGATGGGGTTTTCAGCGCCCGCGCGTGCTGCCGGCGCCGTCGGGAGCCTTTCCTCCGGCGACGCGGCGATCCTGCGCTTCCTGTCCGCGCTCGAGATCCTCGAGACCGACCTGTGGCAGCAGTACAACGAACTCGGCGGCATCCAAGACGCCGAGGTTCCCGGCGGCACCGGCAACCGCCGTTACACGGCGGCGCTGAAGAAGCTGGACGGCGACATGGATCAGTACATCCACGACAACACCGAGGACGAGTTCACCCATTTCGACTTCATCAACGCCTACCTCGTCTCGCGTGGGGCGCAAGCCGTCAACCTCGACACCTTTCGCACGCTGCCGAGTAGCAAGGCGACCGGCGCCCAGCAGATCGGACGGCTTACCAACCTGATGCAGCTGACCGTCGACACCAGTTGGTGGACGCGTTACAGAAGCCGGACGAAGAACCCCGACTTCGGAGATACGTTCCCGCCCGCCGTGCCCGGCCTCCTACAAGGTCAGTTCCCGGCCATCCCACGCGACAACAACGATCTCACCCCCGACAAGCACCTGCAGGCGATCGCCAACACCGCTGGGTTCCACTTCGCCACGATCGAGCAGGGCGGCACCAGCCTCTACCCATCGCTAGCTCAACGCGTCAGCGATGTCGAGGTTCTCCGCGTGCTGCTCAGCATCGGCCCGACCGAGGCGCTGCACTTTCAGACCTGGCACGACAAGGCCGGGAACGCACCGCCACTCACAGACCCCATCAACGGCCTCGTCTTCCCCCACCTCAACGCACCACCGTTCGGAGGCGAGGACTTCCAGACCAACTTGATCATGCCCGAGCCAACGATCTTCCTCAACCGCAGCCTCCCTGTCTGCTCGATCGTCCGCCCCACCGAAACCGCCGGCGCAGCAGCAGGAGCACTCAAGTTCCTCACCGACATGGGCCTTTTCAGCGGTCAATCGGACGACTTCTTCACGTTGATGAAGACCCTCGCAGCACAGGCTGACGCAGCCACCCGCACCTGCTGACAACCCAACCACCAGACCACGGACCCCACGACCAAGCCGCCGACCCGAGAGTCGGGGGCCGGCAGCACCAACCACGTCAGCACCCGGCCCCCCAAGTCCCCTCAAACGAGCGCACCAGCCGCGAACGTGCCTCCCTTCCCACGGGGTGCCGCCAGGCTGCATCGCGGCGTTACGTGGCCGGAGCTGCTCAGCTCCGCGGGCACGTAGTCGGAAGCCACTGACCCTTCTCACGGGATGGCGTCGCACCTCCAGGTCCGGTTCCCACCGTCCCACGAGCGAGCGTTCAGGTTCGGTTCATGAGGGGTTCGCGAAAGTGAGGGCCGGGAGAGTTGGACGTCTCCTGCTGCGCATGGCAAGCGACCCTCGACGCTCTCGAAACCGGGGCCGGCAGCCCTCGAGTCACGGCCGCCGGCGGATTCGGATGCTGCTCGTCGGGGTGCTCATGGTCGGCGGCTTGACCGGATACCTACTGGCAACGAACTCGGGGGGCGTGAGCGACAAGCCTCAGTCCCACCGAGAGATCGTCCGAGCACGGCCACCCAGAAGAGCGCACCGAGCGACGGTGCCAGCGACGCAGCTGCATTCGGTCGCGTCCACCCTCCTGCCCGCGGCCGTTCAGGATGCGGCGGCTGCCGCAACCGCCGATGGTCGCATCGCTCTGCTCGGTGGCCTGACCACGGGCGATGCGTCGACCGACCGTGTCGTTCTCGTCGACCGGAGAGGCAGCTCCGTTCGCGGGGCACTGCCGCAGGCGGTACACGATGCAGCCGCGGCACGGATAGGCGGGCTGGTCTACCTGTTCGGCGGCGGCGACGGTGTGCGGCAGCATTCCGAGATCGTCAGTGTCGATCCGCGAAGCGGCGAGACGAAGGTTGCCGGGCGTCTTCCCTCACCGAGCTCCGATCAGGCGGGTGCGGTGATCGGCGACACCGCCTATATCGTCGGGGGCTTCACAGGCACAGAGTGGCTGAGCACGATCGTCGCCTGGCGACCGCACGGAGCCGCCCGTATCGTGGCCCACCTCCCGTCCCCGGTGCGTTACGCGGCGGTTGCCGCCGCCGCCGGCCGGCTCGTGATCGCTGGCGGCTCGCTTCCCGACGGCACCGCGAGCTCGTCACTCCTCGCGTACCGTCCAGGCGGTCGTGTCGTGCGGATCGGGCACCTGCCTGCCCCCACGACCCACGCCGCTGCGGCGGCGCTCGGCTCCACCGTCTACGTCCTTGGCGGGCGGGGCGCAGACGTCGGATCGCCGGTCTCCCGTGTCGTCGCCGTCGGCCGCGGCGGGCCGCGCTCGGCAGGACAACTGCCGCAGCGCCTCAGCGACTTCGCCGCAGTCGCCGTCGCAGACGGGATCGTCGTCGCCGGCGGTCGAACACAGACAGGAACGGTGAGGGCCATCAGATGGCTGCGCCGGACCGCCGGGTCGGCGCCGCACGCGAGCACGAGCCGCGCGGCGCCTGCCCGTGCGGCCCGCCCGAACGTCTATGCGGCCGACGGGCCTGCGGGCCTGCAGGGCGCCGCCCGTCTCGCCCGGCCGCTCGTGTATGTCCCCAACTCGGAAAGCGACACCGTCGATGTCATCGACCCAAGCACCTTGAAGGTCGTCGAGCACTTCGCTGTTGGCAGCCTGCCACAGCACGTCGTCCCCTCCTACGACCTGCGGACGCTCTACGTCACAAACGATACGGGCAACAGCCTGACCGTGATCGACCCGCGCACCGGCCACCCCAGGCGCACGATCCCGGTTGCCGATCCCTACAACATGTACTTCTCGCCCGACGGCCGCTTCGCGATCGTGGTCGCCGAGCGCCTGGGCAGGCTCGACTTTCGTGACGCACACAGTTTCCGTCTCCATCGTTCGCTTGCGGTGCCCTGTCGCGGCATCGACCACATGGACTTCTCGGCTGACGGCTCGTACCTGATCGCGAGCTGCGAGTTCTCGGGGCAGCTAGTCAAGGTCGACGTCCGACGCGAGCGCGTGATCGGCACCTTGATGCTGCCGTCGGGCGCATCGCCGCAGGACGTCAAGCTCTCCCCGGATGGCGCACGCTTCTACGTGGCGGACAGGGCCGCGGGCGGCGTGTGGGAGGTCGACGGACAACGCTTGAAGCGGGTCGGCTTCCTGCACACCGGCTTCGGCGCCCACGGGTTGTACGTGAGCCGCGACGCGCGCTTCCTCTATGTGACCAACCGCGCTGCCGGCTCGATCTCGGTCGTCAGCTTCCGGACGCGCAAGGTCGTCGCGACCTGGCGGATCCCCGGCGGCGGGAGCCCGGACATGGGCGGCGTCTCCGTCGACGGCAAAGTGCTGTGGCTGGCCGGGCGTTGGAACGCCGAGGTGTACGCGATCAACACCAGCGACGGAAAGCTGCTGGCGCGTATCCCAGTCGGCCTCGGCCCGCACGGCCTGTGCGTCTGGCCCCAGCCGGGCCGGTACTCGCTCGGCCACACCGGGATCCTCCGCTAGCGCGGCGCGGCGTGCGCTTCCGGATCTGGAGCTGGCCGGCGGTCGCGATCGCAGGCGCTGCTGTCGCCGACACCTTCCTGCGTGTGCGCTTCCTCAACGTGGGTCTGAGCCCGGACGAGGGCGGCTACGCCTATGTCGCCGAGCAGTGGGCCCGCGGTGCCAGGCTGTACGGGCCGGCCGCCTGGGTCGACCGCCCCCAGGGCCTCATGCTCGTCTACCGCTTTCTGCTCTCGATTGGCTACGCCCCGTGGGCGGTCCGGCTCGGGGCGCTCGCTTGCGGCGTCGGGATCACGCTACTGCTCGGAGCGATCGGCTGGATGCTCTCCGGCCCGTGGACAGGAGCCGCGGCCGCAGTCATCTTCGCGGTCGTGGGCGTCGGGCCACACGTGCAGGGCTTCACGTTCAACGGGGAGCTGGCGGC
>Ga0066903_100003180_pt1 | contig 13294 bp, 13 predicted proteins | sample PanSoiMetaGPlot1_FD_67491 | JGI IMG/M metagenome (GOLD analysis project Ga0066903, IMG submission 67491) | Tropical forest soil microbial communities from Panama analyzed to predict greenhouse gas emissions - Panama Soil - Plot 1 (version 2) | ecosystem: Environmental > Terrestrial > Soil >... | reverse complement strand
CACAGTGGGGAATACCGTGGTCGCCACAACAGTATGGGGCGCAACGAGCGCTTTATCGTGGGCCACCGCCTACGGTGTCGAATCCTCCCTCGCTGGAACAGCCGATTCCGGGACAATTCAGAGCTTTTCCCACGTATCCGTACAAGAAGCCTGTGAGTCAGATGGCGTACTCGCAGATAGGTGGCGCCAAGTTTGAATTTACGCAAGAAACGCACGAAGCGCTGAACGATTACATCGCCTGGTGTGAGAACGTCATGCGCCACAAGCTGCCGGAAGCAGACAACTTTCTGGCGATGTACCTGGCGATGCTCGCCGGTAGTTACGCTCAGAAATACAGTGCTGGTATGAAACGTGCTCCTGGTGACACATCGCGGTCGTGGAAGATGCCTGTGCCGAGGGTGACGAGCAAGTATTTCCTCGGCTGGCGTGTCTATCGTATGCGCAGGGCCGTCTACGTGTTGACGAACGACTCTCGTGAGGCATTTTTCATCGAGTACGGTATTCACCGAAATCCTCATACCGGGCAAGTATCGCCGAGAAGGATTCGCCGTCCGATCTTCAAACTGACGCTCCTACGTACGATGGAAGAAATTCAGCGCTCTGCTCTGGCTCATAGGTTCTGGTCGTACACCATCGTTCCCAAGCCTGGTGAGCCTGGAAGACGTACGAGGCTGCTTACGTGGTCACAGCCGTCTGGCGTGCTTGGAAAGGAATTCGAGCAACCGACAATTCTCGGCTTTGGGCCGACGATGGCTGGCCCTGGCGGTAGAGGCTTCATCCGAACGTACGAGAGTTCACGATGACGGTCACATACGATCCTGAAACTTATCTCGAATCGACCATTCGCTGTCTGAAGGCATATGTCGAGTCAGGCTTCGATAAGTCGGTGCAAGATGTAAGCTCGAATGATTCTGGCCTGGATGTGTATGAAATTGTGATGGAGTTTCCGGCAGAGGAAATGATTCGTCAGATGATGCCGTCAAGCAAGTCGATGATCCATTTCGAGCTTGACGACATTCAGGATCAGATTCTCAGCTTTGGGAACAACACGGCGAAGGTCATCATCGATCCGGTTCTGAAAACAATCACGGAACAGGAGGGCCGCAGGCATCTACTGAATTTCGATGTGGGAATCTGGACATGGGACAAGTCAGGCGGTACGACGGCAAGACTCCGTGCAAGACAAGTCCTGACGAATCTGTTCTCAGGCTCACAGGCAATTACGAATCTGCGGGAGGCAAGTGATGGGGGTGATGGCAAGCTAGAGATAATCAGCTACAGCGGTGGGCATTTCACAACGGAGTTCATCAACGATATTCGTGTCTTTCGGCAGATAAATTCAACTCTTCAGATAAGAGTGTTCAGCCGTACACCAAGTCCGATCATCACTCCGACCATCGAGGACATCGAGTACGACACGGAGTTGATCATCGATGACGATTTGGAGCTTACATGAAAGTAGGTGATTGAAATTGTCTTCACAGTTGTACCCTGAAGTCCTCGACGGCAGTAGCCTCGTAGCTCTGCCGACCTCTCCCATCTACTTGCCAATCGGCATCGAGGGACAGATGGATGCGGACGGCACAGGTGTTGTCGGTCAGTTCTACATCATCAATTCAGTCAACGATTCGGTTACAGCTTTCGGTGTGACTAGCTCGTTGACGCTTCTGATCACTGAAATTCTCAAACGTGGCAGTGCTCCCATCATCGGCTGCGCCAGCAAGAAAGGCTCAGCACCGATCTTGACTGATCGTCAGCCAATCTGGGACAACATGTCCAGTGATCCGACAATTCGTATCCGTCTGACGGATTCGACTACACAGTCCGACCTGGCGGCGCTGGCAACCTCCTGCTCGAATGCCGAGCTAGCACAGCACAAGCAATTCTGTGTTGTCGGCATGCCGGTTGGTACGACGAAGGCAAACTTGATTGCAGCGGCTACTGCAATTACATCGAAGCGTGCAGTGCTTGTTGCTCCTGGTGTCTACAACGAGCTAGGCGTTCTGAAAACTGGCGCATTCGCAGCAGCATGCGTAGCAGCGGAAGTGTCCAAGAATTCAGACCCAAGCAATGACCTCGACCTGTACGTGATTCCGTATCTGACCGGAATTGAAAAAGACTCGCTTGGCTATCCGCTCTTCCGCGAGAAGATCGTCACAGGCGCACTCGTCAACGACTACGAAGATTCTCTGCAAGGTGGCGTCTCTCCACTGATGCCGTCCGACACTCCGGGCGGCGTACAGACGAGTCATCTGCGCACGACGTACACGACCGACGGCTCCTACGACGCTCTCTCGACTCGCATCATCGTGGATCAGGTCTACGTCGATGTCAGGGATTACATCAAGCTGATGGGATTCCTGCACATGGCGAACGATCAGGACACAAGAGATGCACTGGCATCTGGCGTTGAAGCTCTGCTCATGCAGCGGCAGGACTGGATTTCACCGATTGTCCAGGCGGACGGTTCACAGGGCTACAACGTCACTGCCGTTCCTTCTGCCGATCAGCGACAGGTCATCGTCGGCTACAGCGGTCTGGTCATTCGTGGAATTCAGACGGTCAAGGTATCGGCAAGATTGCAAATTCCGACGTAGGAGAAATCCATGCCGCTTACGAAGCTCAGCAGCAACAAAGATGTGTGGGAATACGACGCAAGCGAGGCAGAAGGAATCGATACGCTCGTCTCGACACATGTCTGGACTGTGGAATTCTCGAATCCGCTCAACGGAGACAAGTCTACTCGCGGCATGTTGCCGCATCAACAGACATGCACAATCACCGTCGCCAAGGGCTACGAAGGCGAAGACGACGTGACGATTTCAGATCACAACGGCAACGAGGCAATAGACCATATCGTTTTCGGAGGTGAATGAAATTGGCGTTTCTAGAAGGGCTCACAGCAGTAGACCTGGGGTTGAGTTTTGAAAACAACCTGCACTACTCGGCGTACCAGGACATGTCCGAGGAAGTCAATCAGGAAGTCACGTACCAGGGCGCATTCGGCACAGACGGCCCTGTACTGCGCAGGAAGCGCAAGGCAGACACGGGGACACTCACGTTCACGGCAGTCATCCTCAAGGCCGGAGCGGCAGCAGGGATGAACGACATCAAGATACTTCAGGGGATGTCAGATTTTCAAGCTCGCTGCAAGGTCGGTGGTGATACCGTCACGTACCTGAATTGCAACTGGACGAGAATCACACGACGTTCGACTCTTGACCAAGTTACAATTGATGCCGACATTTCAATCCCCGGCTATGCTGGCCCTAAGTAGAACGGGTTACTGATGAAACCAGGCGGGAGAGATGAAAATACAGCCATTCTGGAAAGAATCGCTCAGGGCATCGAGCGCTTGGCCGAAGACCCGGTTGTCGAGATGGAAGTTGGGCCAGCCGTCTGTCCTCATTGCAACAAATTCAATCCTGTTGTCACCACGGGTGAACAAGGTGGCACTGGACACATTCTTGAAATGTTCATGGCGATGGAGTGCCAGGAGTGCGGCGGGATGTTCTACGGTGTGCCGATGCAGTGGCAGATGCACCACGACACCGAATCTCTTCGCTACGCACTGAAGGAAAGGGCGGCGTATGTCGATTCTAACGGACGTAGACGATAGCGTTCTGCGTGAAAATACATTCAGACCGGGACTGCTCAGAGAACGCCGTCTTGCGAGAATGCGGCTGGGTCAAGCTGTGTTCGAGCTTTTTCCACTTCCCAGTGACAATGAAATTAGGATTGCTCTCGTACCGCTGAACGAGGCAGAGCATGAGAACTGCCTTTCCTTTGCTGCCAGTCTGAATGCACCGGACAACATTGCTGGCAATCAGTTGCGGGACAGAGCAGAGAGTCGTGAAATCCTCAGCTACGCCATCCGTGATCCCAAGGACGTGTCCAAGCGGGTCTACTCGTCTGGTGCTCAGCTAGCCGAAGACCTGGAACCTGTCGATGTCGGCTTTCTGATCGAGCGCTACTACGAGATGGCCGATCAAAATTCACCTTCGCTCGAAAGGTTGTCTGAGAGTGATCAGACTGAGCTAAAAAAAGCCTTGCAAACAATGGACTGGAACGAACTCTCTGGACGACAATGGTACGCAGCAAGTCGCTTCCTTTTGAGTCTTATGCCAAAGCCACTCGGGGACAGCTTACTTGGATTTGGCTCAATTACACCATCGATTACGACGAACGAGTCAGACGAATCCACGATCACTGCCGAGCAAAGTTCGAGCGAGACGTATGTGAAATCTGCGGAGAGCCAATCGTAGACATCGGCAAGCTGCCGGAGGAAATCAGGGAGCAGGTCTACAGACCGAGCGAAGAAGAACGAGGACTAGAGGAATTCAAGCGCTGACATGGCAATCACACAACGACTGAATCTGATCATTGGTGCCAGTGCCGGACAGGCAGAGGCAGCCTTCGGCAAGCTCAGAGGTGGCTTCCTCGGCTTGGGTCAGTCTGCACGGTCTTCCGGTCAGCAGATGGGCCTGGTCAATCAGCAGATGCGTGCTCTTGGCACGACGATGAAATACATGTTTGCTGGTGGAGCGGTTTACGGCACGATCAACATGGTCAGGAACCTGTCGCAATTTCAGCAACAGCTAGGTCTGATCGCAGCTATCGGTGGCTCGGCAGGATTCAAGAGCCTTCAAGCTGGCCCTGGTTTGGATCGATTCAGCAATCAGCTTCTCGGTGCTGCTACTGACACGATCCAGAGCTACCAGTCGATGAACGATGCTGCGATCAACTTCCTCTCGACGGTGCAGGCAGGGAAGGGAGTACCGGAGTCGTCCATCGTTCCGTCTCTGGAAGCAATTTCAAAAGCAGCTACGCTTTCACAAACGCCGGTCGAAGACGTGACCAAGGCAGTGACGACGATGAACGTTGCCTTCGGTCGTGTCAACTCCACACGCAACATTCAGGACTTCGCAGCCAAGTGGTACACGCTGATTTCACAAGCCCCTGGTGGAGTTTCAGCAGCACCACAGTTGATCAACCAGATGGGATCACTGGCTTCGGCGTCCAGGCTGGCACATGTAGCTCCTGGTCAGATGATGGCCCTGTTGCTGGACACGCTTCGCTTTGGAATTCCTCCGTCACAGGCTGGACAGGGCTTGGCATACCTCTTGCGCTCGGTAGCAACACCGGAGGCAGGCGGTACGGTGAAGTCTGCCAAGCAGATTTTCGCAAGTCTCGGAATTACAAATGACTTCGTTCAGCAGCAAGGTGGCCTGGCAGCGATTTACAAAATATTCCAGACAGCCAAGACCGCTGGCGTTCGTGGAAATCTGAGGAGAGCATCCAGAACAGCGCTTGCCAACATCGGTGATCCCAACTTCGATCCGAACAACATTGCCGACCTGGGACTCTCGGGGCAGGGGATCAACATCCTGGCGGGAGTTTTCAGAAGGCAGCATGCTCTGAGAACAGCCATTGCGCTCTACTCTCTGTGGTCTTCGGGAACGATGCAGGAAGACTTGAAAAAGCTCGGGGACTCACAGCAGGCGTATCAGAAGCAGCTAAGTGATTTCAAAGACGCCTGGAACCGCTTTGCTGCGCAATCGCCACTGGCCAAGGCCGGGATCGCGCTACAAGGAATACAGCTACAAGTCTCAAAGGGCTTGAATCCGATCCTGAATCTCTTCACAGGTGCTCTGCCCTGGATGCAGAAGCAGATGTTGAGGCATCCTGGTGTTACACAGGATATTTCAACAGCGACGTTTGCTCTTATGGCTGGGCTGGGCTTGAACAAGATTCTCGGTAGTCCGCTTGGCAGGATTCCAGGCATGCGCCGAATTCGCATTTTGCGCTCGTTGCTTGGCGCAACAAGCGGTGCAGCACAACTTGGCTTGCAAGCGAAGACGATGGAGGATCTCCTCAAGGGTGAGGCAGGTAGAGGATTACAGGATGGTTCTCCTGAGCGGCCATTCTACGTTGTCGTACTCGGATCGCTGTCTGCTCCTCCTGGTGCCGGTGGTGGAGGAGACAATGGGCCAGGTGGATTCAAGTTCCCTGCAATAATTGGTCGTGTTGCTCGCAGCCGTTGGGCCAAGGTTGGCGTTGGTATTACAGGAGCAGCCGTTCTTGGTGATCAGTTGATGAATGAAATTATGGCGCAGCAGCACGGCATGTGGAATGCGGCTCAGGTCAACCGAGTTCTTGGTGCAGGCTCGAAGCATCAGTTTTTCAAAGGTGGGCAACTGATGTGGGATGCAATGGGCCATGCCTTTTTGATCTCTCCGCAAACACATGGTCAGTTCCGCAAGCTGAACCAGCAAGAATTTCAAACTGTGCATCGACAGTTGCTTGGTCAAGGTTGGCAGCAAAGCCAGGAGAGTGTTGCTAAGCGATTGCACATGAACATGACAAACTTACAGCGATTGGAACGACAGGCATTTGGGAAGGATTTTGAAAAAACACTCACAAGTGGTAACGACAAGCTCCTGGCACAAATTCAAGATCAGGGTCTTGGCGGATTGACACTCGACTTGACGATCATGCAGGATGGCAAGAAAGTCTCCAAGTCCAGAGTACATCTTGATCCCAGTCAGTTCTCTGGCGGCAAGACTCCCGGCTCACGTGGACGGAAGAAGGTTATGAAAGTGACACCGCACGCATGACCGACATCCCGATTGTCAAGCAACCGTACAAGCCGACGAACGAGGATACGGCAAAGCGGCTCGTTGCTTACTCTGGTTTGAAGTTCTTGCGACCCTGGCTCAGTGCTAGCGGTCTGAAATTCACATGGCCCATCGGCATCGAGGGATTCAGAGTCAGTGGCACAGCCCTGGTTGCGCTACACAGGTATATCGGCGGCAACACGGCTGTAGCCAATGTGATCCATTTCAACGAGGGTCACATTGAGATGTCGGGCACACTGCCAGGTCTGACTTCGCCGGACAACATGGTGAAATTGACTGACGTGCTCATGTCCAGGGCGAAGAAGACACTCAGCCTGCCTGGTGTACTGCCGAGAGTTCAGTACGTCGAAGTCGAGAACTACGACTTCACACACAATGCTGACGACAGGACTAGCTCTATCGACTATACAATTTCATTCGTCAGAACTGGTGTCGTTCCTACCAAATCGTCTTCTTCGCATACGGCGTCGTCAGGTAGCTCCTCGTCCAAGCGAGCACCAAAGAGCAAGTCTCCGAGGACGTTTACAACTACTACGAGCGTTGACACGTTCCGTGCGGTTGCGGACAAAGTGTATGGCGATGTAAACAAGTGGCCGAACCTCGTCACTCTGAATCGAGACAGGCTGATCAACAACAACCCGGCGCTTAAGGGAGTCAACAGTCATCAGCTTCCGTATCACCGCTGGCCTATCGGTACTAAGGTAGCTTACTAATTTCATGGCCGATCCACTCATCCCCATTCAGTCGTTAGATCCAACGAAGGTCAAGGCGATCATCACGACTCGATGGAGTGGTTCGGCGTACAAGTCTGCCACGATCCGACGTATCGAGTCATATAGTATTTCAAGTCAGCTAGACTCCGATGCTGATCCGTGGTCGCTCGATGTGGGAAATCCAGATGCTGACCTGAATCCAGTGTTGACGCGAGACAACGAAGTACGGGTACAAGTTTTCGGTGCAGGTCAAAATACAACTGTTCCGTTGTTGAACGGGTTTATGGATGACGTGACGTACACGGAGCAGGGTACACTCTCGATGACCGGCCGTGACATGTCTGCAATCCCGGTTGACTCTGATCACTTCCCGATGGTCTACCGGAATATGTCACCAACGAAGATCATCGAGTTAGAGGCAAGAGAACTTGGCTTTTCACGATTTTCAATTCAGAAGATCAATGGCGGCCCACTCAAGCAGGAGACAGATGGCTCGGAGAAATACTGGGAATTCTGGTACCGGATGGTTCGCAAGGACGGGTATTACATTTGGGTGACAGCAGCAGGGACGCTCGTTGTTTCCAAGTTGCATTACAACTATGCGCCAGCTTATAGCTTTGCCAGTGCCAAAGTAGCAACGAAGAAAGACATTCTGGTCGAGTCGATGAGTTGGCACAAGACGACTCAGGGAAGATTTCATCGACTGGGAATGGTCTGGCGACAGCAGGCGGTTGCCACAGGTAGTAAGCCGAGTATTACCATTCTCAAAGACCCTGGTACGAACTACTGGCTCAAGCAGCCGCAAAAGCTCGTAGAAGACAAACACGTCAGCAATGTAAAAACAGCAAACAAGTACGGCCAGGAGGAAATCTACGAGTCGAAGGTCGGAGCAATTGAAATAACGTTGACCGTGCAAGACCCTGGCTTTCTCATTCAGCAGGACAAGGTGGCGTTTGTCAATCTGCCCGAGTACGGGATCAAAGGAAACTGGTACGTCGTCGGTTCGACCATACGTGGAGACACAAGCGGATTTCAACAGGATGTACGATTGCGTGAGCGCCACATCGCAATTTCAGAACGAGTGCCAGATGATCCTGTCTGGACGAAGGACACGAAGACGACGACAGACGGTGGTACGTTCCCGTCAGGTCAGGCTGCGAAGAACCTCTACGACAACATGCGCGGCAAAGAAGACTGGTGGCCCTGCTTCCTCAATGCTGGTAAGGACTTCGCAGGTAAATTCGATATTGCGCTTTTTACCGCTTACCTTCTCGCCATCTGTGATCATGAGACAGGCTTCACCAACGAGCGCTCTGTGCAGTTTGCCACTCTCGACGGTAACAGCCACATGACTGCGCCTGGTGAACACTGGCGAGAGTGGAAGGACATCCGCCCGAACTACACGACGCAAGAGTATGCGAAATTTAGAACTGACTTCTGCAACGAAGGCGGGGATGGTGTCGTGCCTAGTGGCTATGAGGCAGCAGTAGGGCCGATGCAGCTTTTCACTCCTAGCTTCAAACGAGAAGCAGACACATTGACCGGCGGTGGTGTCAATGAATTGTTCGGTGACCGCTGGACGCCTTGTAACAATATTTCAGTAGCAGCAAAAGCCTTGGCTGAAAAAGCAGTCACCGTGAAAGGCTCAGAAGTGGACTTGATGATCGGTGTCTGTAAGTATGGCAACGAAGGATTCGACCCAAAAACAGGACAATGTGGTTATTCGATTGACATCCATCATCGTGTTCACGTAAGTCCCAACTGGCTACAGCTTGTGCAGGATGCGCTCGCATCAGTGCAGCCTGGTAGCGGAGGCCAGCCACAAGGCAAATGGGTCTTCCCTGTAGATGGACAGACTGCATATAATTTCAACGATGGTGGTGGCCCGTGTGGCCATGTGTGGGAAAACGGTGCAAATGATATCTGGCAGGACAACAGTGCTCACGACATCATGGCCAAGGGTGGAACGAAAATTTACGCTTTGTCCGACGGCAGGATCGGCAGTATCGGAAGTTCACAAAGCTCAGGGCCAGGTGGACACGCATATGGAATTTACATTGAGTCGTCAGACGGCAGTGAGTGGTACTACGCTCACATGACTGGCGATTCTACTGGAAATTCAATTGTTGCGCCAAAGGTCGGCCAAGGGGATAAGATCGTAGCCGGTGATCTTGTCGCATACACGAATCGTTGGGATGGGCATTTACATCTTGCGATCAATTCAATGGACAAGCAGGTAGATGCAAATTCTTGCAAGATGGATGCAGACAAGTGCGATCCTATACTCGTTTTCAGGAGCAAGATCGAGTCATGATCGAAGAAGGGGAATGGGCATCGATCACGGAGCACGTTATACCGATCATTCAGCAGATTGCTGGTCGTGCTGGTGATCATTTCTTCGTGGATACGGTTGTGAAAAATGATACGACGCAGAATCTTGTTTGGGTCAAGGAGCTTAGTGATACTCCGATACCACTTTTCACCTTTGACTATGACGTGTACTACTACGACGAATCACCAAGAGGTACAGGACTGAGTTTCGGTGGTTATCGGGTTTACAAGAAAGTGGCAAAGACAAAAGTACGTTGCCCTAAGATTGGTGAAATTGTACTGATTGCGAGAGAGATGGGAATGAACCGGCTACCTAGATGTCTCGGCGTACTGAGAAGTACCGGATTTGCCGAACCGGACGATATAGGGTACGGGACTTGAAATGTGGGATATCGCAATAACAGATCACGGAGACTTGATCTTTGCCGCTGGCAAGGACTTGGAGTATGTCGAGGGTACACAGCTTTACAACCAGCGGATCATCAATCGCCTGCGAATCAGACGAGGTAGTTGGATTTTCAACAGAGACTCGTCTCTCGGCTCTGATCTGGACTCGATGATGGGTAGACCGCAGACACAGCAGGTAGCGAATGTGACCAATCTCGTTGCCAATGCTCTTGCACCGATGGACGAAGAGATAGATATTCAAGACATTCAGGTCACTCCTGAAGTACGAGGTGTCCAAGTAATGATTTCATACTCGTTGATCATCCCGGATGTACCTCCTGACATGGTTGACCTTAACACAGTCACGCTACTGATTCCGGTTTTGGGGGTGGCATCTTGAAATGCCGATAACGGATACAACATTTTACACAACCCGTGACAGTTGGCTGGCAACAATGCTGGCGTCGTTGCAGAACTATGTTTCCGACGCTTACGTAGGAGAGGATGGAATTACATACATTCTCTTCGCCATCGAGTCGGGCCAGTTCGAGCAGCTTTCACTTGCCAATCAGCTTCTCCTGCAAGAATGCTTTCCGCAGACGGCGAGCTTCGCTGCGCTGCAGTTGTATGGTGAGATGTTCAACATTCCTTTGCTCGTAGGTTTGCCTGCAGTTGGACAGTTAACAATTTCAGGATCAGATGGGCTAACGATTCCTCAAGGCTCACAATTCGGTGCTCCACGCGGCTTCGGACTCGATCCGATTGTTTTTTCAACTGATGCCAGTGTCACCTGTGCAAGTCCTGGCATTCCTCTACCGCCGACGACAGCGCTTGGCGCAGCAGGAAACCTCAACGGCTCGTATGAGTATGCGGTGACGTTCGTGACCGCTGGTGGTGAGACACTTCAGAGCATCGATTCGGTTGCGATCACTCCTGTAAATCAGCAGGTAGCCCTGACTGCAATTCCTATCGGTGGATCAGGAACGACAGGTAGAAATATCTACAGGCAGAAGAACGGTGTCGGCCCGTACAACCTCGTCACGGCGATTGCCAACAACACAGCGACGACGTACACGGACAACATCGCTGATGGCTCCGTAGGTGCAGCAGCGCCGACTATTGACTCTGCGCACAACGTCACCGTCAACGCAACGGCAGTCGAAGCAGCCGCAGAAGGAAACGTTTCAGCCGGGACAATTACAATTCTTGTCAGCGTGCCGCAGGGGACAATTTCAGTGACGAACGCAGCAGCATTTACCGATGGATCAGACGACGAGGATGCCGAGAGCTACCGGCAACGCTTGATGACGAGAATCGGTGATCCAAATACAGGCAGCGATGCAGACCTGGAATCTTGGGCCGAGTCAGTCGAAGGGGTAGAGCAGGCGACAGTGTTCGACAATGACAATGTTGGTACGCCGACGAACGGACACGTGACAGTGAGGATCGCAGGGCCAGGTGGTGCAATTCCAGGAGCGGACGTGGTTGCTGCGACACTGGCACTTCTACAGAGCTACGACGTGTGCAACATCACAATTCATGTTGCCACGTTCACGCCAAAGGTGCAGAACGTGACCATCGACGTGACGACAGATGCAACACACACGCTCTCCGATGTGACGGCTCAGGTACAGGCGGCAGTCACGAATTACATCAATGGGATTCCAGTCGGCGGTACGCTGTATGTCTCAGGGCTGGAAGCTGCAACGTTCAATCTGTCTGGGATCATCGACTGTGTTGTGACGACGCCTAGCTCGAATGTGACATCTCTGAACACCGAAAAATTTCAAACCGGAACGATCACTGTAACCTGATGCCGACGATAGCCCAACAGCCGGTTCTTCCTGCCGAGGTAGCGCTCACTGATGCTGAGTACAATTTTATGCAGGAAGAGCCGCCGAGGTTCTTCCCGCAGAATCAGAATTCAAACTGGGGACTGAAGCGTCGGATTTTCAGTGATCAGATTCAAGCGCTGATCAATCAGCTTGACTTGATCTATTCCGAGCGCTGGCCGATGTCGAGTACGCAGTTCCTCGATGAGTGGGAGCGTGTCACCGGCTTGCCGATGAATCCGTCTAGCAGGACTGTTGGTCAGCGTAGAAATTCAGTAATGGCGAGGCTCAAGGGTGGCCCGTGGACAAGGAGTATGCGTCAACAGATCATCGAGGGCTATCTACAAGTGCTCGCGTTCGGTGACCCGATTGCTCTCCTGCCGCCAGGCGTGGGATTCGATGCGTCGGGAATTCCGATTTATGACGAGCCGGGTACCGTCTCTGCGATGTACCGAGTCTACGAGGACATACAGAGATTTCGCTATGAAGTGAAAATCGATAGCAGTCACTCACCTGACATCCTCTCGATGCAGCGTGACTTGATCCACTCGCAGTATGCCGGTCTGACTCTTGTAATCAACGCGACGACACCGACACCGTACGATTACACCTGGGATACGTACACCATCGAGCCAAATTCATTCTGGCCGCTAACGGAAACTTCTGGCACTACGGCTAACGACCTGGCAGTCCCAGTGACAAACGGGACGTACAACGGCACGTACACGCTGAATTCGACAGCACTGCTCGTCAACGACGGCTCGAACAAGTCGGCAAGCTTCAATGGCGGTTACGTTCAGGTCTTGGACAGGAATTACATCGATCTTGGCGACTTGTTTAGCATCGGGCTCTGGTTCCGACGCACGACAGTTGATGGTACCGATCAATACCTTGTCTCGAAAGGAACGGGCGCATATGGAGTTCGCATACGTGGCAGCGACAACCATATCGTTTTCAGCAAGGTCGGTACGGGTGACATCGCTGCGAGCACCAATGCAATTTCAGACACGACGACTTCTCACTACTTGGTTGTTCAGAAGTCCGGATTGACTGTTCAAATCTGGATCGACGGTGTGAACGTCACAGGAACGATCACGAATCAGACACTTGCTGATAACTCGATCAATCTCAACTTGGCTCGTGAAGTCACAGGAGCCAATTTGCCGTACAAGGGCGTGCTTGGTTACGTGAGTTTGAACTCTCGACTTCTCACAACTGCTGAAATTACAAGACGCTGGAACACAGGGCGCGACATCAATCGCTAGGAGGCGGTGAAATTGCTCACTCGCATCAAGACATTCGTCGCAACAGGACTGGCGACAGCAGGCCGTCTCTACGCTGGCGACCTCAATCAAATTCAGGATGGTGTAGCAGCGTACTCGGACTACGCTCA
>Ga0066903_100003179_pt1 | contig 13295 bp, 9 predicted proteins | sample PanSoiMetaGPlot1_FD_67491 | JGI IMG/M metagenome (GOLD analysis project Ga0066903, IMG submission 67491) | Tropical forest soil microbial communities from Panama analyzed to predict greenhouse gas emissions - Panama Soil - Plot 1 (version 2) | ecosystem: Environmental > Terrestrial > Soil >... | reverse complement strand
GCGGCGAGTTGTTGTTTCTCGTCCTCGAAGTTGAGCGGCCGCTCGGCGTTTTGGTGCTCGGCATCATCGAAGGTCAGGATCACCCGGTTCGGAAGATCGGCGTCGGTTGTGATCTGCCGCGTGAGCGTCGAGCGATCGGATTCAAAAACGATATTGCGCGCGGTGCCTTCATCAGTGAAGAGCGGGATCCCGAGGCCCATCATTCCGTCGACGCGCCGGACAAACTCCGGGCTTGTGCCGAAAGCGTCCTCAACGTCCGCGCGTGGCTTGCCGTTGACTTGCATCTCACGAAGCCAGAACGCCGCGCCCTCGGCATCGGCCACACGCCCGAGGTAGGCGGCATATAAATCGTCCATGAAGGCCTCGTCCGTTGTGCCAAGGGCGAGATACTCCGCGCCCTCAAAAAGTCCCTTGACGCGCGTTTGCGCCTCGGCAAGCAAGGCCGCCTCGCTCGTCGCCATCGCCGCATTAAGAGCGTCGGCCCACGCCGTGAGCTCCGTGCTCGTGGGGTTGCGATTGAGCGCGCCGAGAAAAGCTTTGATCGTGAACTGTTGCGGGCTGAGGAACTCGGGCGCGGCGGCGAGCGGTTGGATCCGCAGCTTGCCCGCGTCAACATAGGGCAACCCGTAACGCCCGGCCAAACATATGTCGTTGATCTGTTGTTGGACCGATCGATCTATGAGCTCGGCGTTGAACGTGGTCCGCTGGCTCGTGTAGTGAGTGCCACCGGCATCGGTGAAGCTCACGATCTCTTGACCCCACGCGGCGAGATCGATGAAGTCCTGAATCACGAAGCGCGCCGCGTCGAGACCATAACCCCACCGGCGATTCCGCAGACAATGCAAAAGCCACCAAGCGCGATCGGTCGAATACTCTTCGGCAAAGCTCGTCTCGCTCGTGTAGCGGCGCACGTTCCGCGACCCTTTGATGTGAGCCGAGCCACGCAATTGATCGGGCGTGATCTTCGTATAGTCGCCCTGCGCGCGGCCGAAAAAGAGCGCGGTGCTCGAATAGTTCGCCACTTGCGCCGAGAAGCCCGTCCGCGATTGCCGGGCGTCGCCGTTGCGTTGGTTGAGGTGCATCGCTCCGATCGCCACGCCGTTGACCGATTGGTTGGTGGCTTCGAGGATCGGGCCCTCGCACTCAGCGAAGAGCACGGTCACCGCGCCGCCCTCCGGGTGCTTTGTGTCGGGCTCGACGCTGTACGCGAGAAGATCGAGATCTTGCACCTCGCGCTCACCGGCGATCACGCGTAAGGGCCGCTTGAGGTTGGACTCGTTGCCGCGCGTGGTCACGGTCAAATTTGGGCCCTTCGTTTGGCCCACCGTGTACGATTGGATCACCGTGTCAAAGCCGAGATAAGAAAGATCGTCGCCGAGGCGCGCGACGCACGCGGGCCGGTCTCGCGGGCAATCCGTGAAAGGCGCGGACGTTGCCGGATCAAGGTTGCCCACATTGGCGCTCGTGCCGATATCGCCGATCTTCACTTTCACGGACGAAGCACCCGCGCCCACGGTCATGATCGCGATGCCGAGGTAAAGAGGAAAAGCGGGCGCGGGTGGCTGAAAACTGCCGGGCGCGATCTCGCCGCCCGGACCATAGAGGCGGAAGCGCCCGTCGCGTAACTCGATCCGCAAGGTGTCGCCGAGGGCCGAGCGGGCCGCGGGCCAGATCTGCGATGCGCCGTAGCCATATTGCAAGGTGAGCGTCGAGCCATAGGTCGGGGCCGCCGCCGCGGGATTCCATTGCAGGCCGATCAAAAAGTCCGCGAACGATCGCAGGACCGGATTTGTCGAGAAGCCCGCGATCGCGTACTCGCTCCCGCGGATAATTTCGATCACCGCGTCCTCGCCCTCGTTGATCGCGATCGAGTGGCGCGCGCCCGCATTCCACCCGGACCCGCCCGCGTTTTTGATCACGCCCGCCGAGGTGTCCACGTTGGCCGCATCGGCCGGGATGATATTGATCAAACTCGCCGCCGCGCCGCCGAGGTGTCGATTGTACGGACAATCGCCCTCGTCGATCTCGGCCTGCGTCGCAAGCCACCCGCCAAACATCGCTTGACACGAAGAGAAAAAGGCGCGCCGCGGGAGCGGGAGCATTGAGGACATAAAGCCCGTCTCGGCCGTGGATTCGTACCACTCGGCCGATCCCTCTTCCACCGGTTGCATGTGGCCGAACCATTGCGAAAACAAAAGCTCGACCTGCGGGAACCAATAAAAGATCTCGACCCGTTGCCCGGCCCCATGCTTCGCCGCTAGATCGGTGATCGCGCCGTCGCCGTCCCACAAGCGCAACGAGACCCGATCATCCGAGATCGTGGTATCGCTCAAGATCTCGGCGAAGGTCCGGCCCGGCAAACGCATCTCGACCGGGGCCACCTCGACGGGCAAGAGGCGGAAGAGATAGGGATCGACCGTCGAGGTATAAAAGATCGCACCGTCCGGCGTGGGCCACGAGATCTTGACGAGCTCGACGACCTCAGTAAAAGGCAAAGCCCGAAGCGCTTCGAGCTTTTCCGAATCCGGAATTGTCTTAACGGTCATCTTTACGCCGCGGCCGCGATCGTCTCACGAACGACGAAGCCCTCGAATTCTGCGCGCCAAGCTTCCGAAAGCTCGTCCGGCAAGACCGTCGCGTAGTAGGGATCGAGCTCGATCTCTTTCTGTAAAAGCTCCCGGTGCGCGGCGTTCAAAGCGTTAAGACCTTCACGCGTGAAAACGTAGTCTTTGCCCTCGGGCCCGGCGCGCCGGATCGCTCCGTCCTTATCTGTCAGGCAATGCTCAACGCGCCGATCTTCGAGCTCGGCAAGGTAGTCTTGGATCTTCGGTTGGCATTGCTTCGTCACGCGCGCGAGCGCGTACGCAAGTTTGGTTTTTCGTTGCGGATCGTTGGCCGCGAGATATCGCTCGGCCTGCTCAACGAAGCGCAAGACGTCTTGTATGTTCACTTGTTTTTCCTCCCGCGCCTGCGGTCCTTAGACCGGCGGCGCGCCGATCGCAAAGGTCACGACCTCATTAAGTTGGATCGAAGCGTCGAGGGCCGTCCCTCGTTGCGAATCCTGATAGCTCGCATTTGTGATCCCGTCGTTTAGTTGTTGCCCTTCGTTGTCCGTGCTCACGAAGGTCCGCTCGGTCACGATCTCCGCGCCCTGCGCGGTGCCGCGAATACTTTCGCATCTCAATTGCACATCCATGATTTTTGATCCTTTCGGTTTTAATTCGCCCGGCCCGGTGCTTCGAGCGCCGCAACCCGCGCGGTCAATTGCTCGACTTCGATTTGCAGGCTTGAGATCTGCGCCTGCAAAGCATCGTCGCGCGTGTCTAGTTCGAGGATCGCGTTGTGCATCGTGGCATGTATCGCGCGATCCCAAAGTGATTGATAAGGGTTGCCCGGCATCACGGCCTCCGGAATTCCGGGCGCGGTGCGTTGGGTGGTCCAACCCACATAAGGCGTCGAGGTGTCATCGGTATAAAAGCCCGGCCGCCACCGGTAAATGACCGGCCGCCCGGTCGCGCGCAGGGCCGCAAGCCCGCGCGTGAATTCGCCTTCGACGAACTTGAGCCGCTCGTCGCTTGACGACGAAACATTGCCGCTTGCGTCCGTGCTCAACGTGCCCGCACCGTAGAGCGTGAATCGCAGATTTCCGCCCGGCGCGATCTCCAAACGCGAGGCCACCGATCCGGCCCCGGTCCAAAATTGCAACGTGCCGCCGCTCGTGGCCGTCATACCGGCGAGGCTCGACGCGTTGTTGTAATAGGCATAGTAGAAAAACCCGGTCCCCGCGCCGCCGAGCGTTGGTCCGGTGGTCGTGATCGTCATGCGGCGGACGCCATTGGTCCAAAACGAAAGCGGAGAGTTTGCCCCGTTATAGATCATTGCCTCGTAGGCGCTGCCCCCGGTAACTGCGCCCGCCGAACTATCGAGGCCGATCGTAAACGTGCCCCCGTTGTTGAGCGCTTGAAAGAGCACATAGTCGGTCCCGCTCGTTGGTGCTAGGGTGATGCGACTTGTGCCGGTTGCTAGGCCGCGCACTTCGAGCGCATAGGACGGATTGGTGATGCCGATCCCCACAAAGCCACTAGGATCAATCACGACCGCGCTGTTGGTCACTCCCGAGCCGTAAGAATTACTTGTGCCGAAATAGAGGAAAGAGCCGCTCGCAGAATTCCGCATCGCGATCTTGGCAATCGGCGCGCCTGACCCGTTATCAAAACCGATCGTCGTGTACACATTGCTCGCGCTCGCGCTCTTGAGGTAAAGACAATCCAACGACGTCCCGGTAAAGTTTGCGCTTGCGGTTTTCCCGCGCACGTCGAGCATAGCGAGCGGGCCCGAGCCCGACACGTTCGCGCCGATTGCAAGGCCCTTAAAATTGAAACCCCCGGCCGTCGGGCTTGGATCATCAAAATACGCATAAGACGCTTGCCCGAGCCCGGCATAAGGCGCGACGAGCACGAGCGTCAGATCTTGTGTCAAATTACTGTTGGCCGCTTCGAGAATTAGAGCCCCGGTCGTGGTACTGCCCGCGGGGCGACTTATAAGCGTCGCGCCTGACGCCTGCGCCAGAAGAGCACCCGAGCCCGAGCCCCCGAAACCGAAACCGAAAGCCGAAGTCCCGTCGTTCGCGATATTGAAACCGGTCGCGGTGATCGAGGCTCGTTGACTCGAAGCATTGATCGAATAAAGCCCCGTGCGATCAATCCAAAGCCCCGTCCCCGAGCTCGACGAGCTCGGCGGCGTGACGCCGATCGCAATCGCCGCCCCGCTCCCGCTCATAGTCAAAACGCCGGTGATCGATCCGCTTGTCGCGGTGATCGCGCCGCTTACCGTGGCACTCGTGGCCGTGATGTTTCCGGCCGCGTCAAGCGTGAAGTTTGCCGCCTTGATCAAGAGCTTGGTCGAGTCCCATTGCAAAAAATTATTGGCGTCTTTGTAGAGACTCAACCGGCCACCGTTCCCACCCTCGACGAAAAAACCCACGTTTGATCCGTAAGAGGTAGGCGGCGTCGCGCCCATCGATATGAACTCGCCCGCATCATCGATAAAGACGTGCGAACTCGCGATCCGCGACGTCGTGATGGTCCACCCGGCGATCGTGTTTCGTACGCTCGAAAACTCGGCGAGCAAAGCGCCCGCGCCGTCGCCGATCTTCAAGCCCATCGACGCCGATGCTCCACCCGGCGCGCTCACATAGTTCAGACCGCCGATCACAACGCGAGCGACCCCGGCCCCGATTATTGCGATGTAGGGATACGCCGATCCGTCGAGAATGAAGGCGCGGATTTCATTCGAGAAACTATCGATCAACTGCCAGCCATAACGGCCGCTCGGGCTTCGCCCAAACCACGCCGCGGGCGAAACAATAAAGTCCGCGTTTGAGGCGATCATCACGTGCGTGGAATCACAGGACATATAGTTCGGCGTGATACTCCACCCGGCGATCGTGGCGTTGCCCGTGACGCTTAGGTTGCCGCCCGTATCCCACGCGATCGACGAGTTGGCGAGATAGCCCGAGCCGTCCGTTTTCAAGTGGATATAAGTGGTCGTGTTTTGCCCGAGGCGGACGCCGCTCGTGGCGGCCGTACCGGAATTCGCGATCGTGATCCACGAATCACTTGCGACGCCGTATTGGCCCACGCCAAGACCATAGACCGCGCTTGAGTAACCAAACGAGCCGTTAAGATTGCCGAGGCGTGCGACGGTCGTGACGGTTGCCCACGGTGATCCGGCGTGCGTCGCCATCGTTAGATTTGGCGAAGCGCCCACGGTGCCGTCCGCGCTTAGGGTGATGAAGCCCGCACCCGCGGCCGGGCCATAGTCAAGGATCGCAGTCCCGGCGCGCACGGTTGCGCTCGTGGTCCCGGACCGCAGGATCGCGCCGTAGGTTGTAAAAGTGGAACTATTAACGGCCGAGGTGATCTCGGCCCACGCGTCCGCAATGATCACGCCGCCGCCGATGTAGGCCTTGATCCGGATTCGATCGCCCACGGCAAAGAGCGCCGCCGCCGTGTCGCTGTTTTTAGCTTGAAAACTGAAAGCGCCACCCACGGATCCGGCCGTCGTAAAATCCGCGTAAGCATTGGCGGCCGAGTAAAAGACACCAAAGGTCCCGGCCGTGGCGGCGATCTCGTTGACTTTGAAAACGGACGCGCGTAGCTCGCCGCGCGCAAGTATATTGTTGAACTCCGCATCGCCCGCCGCGTTGATAGACCACCCGAGAAGCCCGGCCGTGAAGTTGGTCGATCGGACCGCGTTGTTGTTTAAGGGCGTGATCACGAGCGAGCTCGCCGATTGCCACCCGGTCGACGTGTCTTTAAGCAAAAGATTCGCCGTGGCCGCGTTGACGAAGATCCGATCGGTGGCCGTAAGCCGGACCGTGGTCAAGTAACCACTGGCATCGGTTGCCAGAATTGAGGCGGCCGCGCCGGGGTTTGAGCTCGAAGCGATCGCGTGCGTGTGCGTGGTCCCGCTCGCCGCGTTAGTAGTCGAGACCGTAAGCGTTGAGGGCAAGCCAAGCGCGAGCGTGCGGTTGGCCGTCAGATCGTAAGTGTTACCGGCGAGGCCTGCGCCTTCCGTGATTGTGCGCCCGGCCGCAAGCGCGTCCGTGGTCGCGGTGCCTTGTTGTAAGTTGGTGATCTTGGTCCCGGCCATCGAGATCCCGGCGCTGAAAGTATGAAGCGCGGTCCATGTGGGCGCGATGTTCGGATTGATCGCCGGGGCCGCATCGCTTCGCATGGCCGTCGTTGCCGATCCGCCCTGCGCGATCATGCCGATAAGCGCCGTCGGATTGGCGAAGCCCGAGAAGCCACCCGGAAGATCGGCCGCGGTGATCGTGGCCCACGCCGCGGCGTTGCCGTTTGACTGTGTGAGGAACTTGTTGACGGCCGAAGCGTTGACCGCGAGTGCTTGGATCGGGCCGATGCCGCCGCCATAGAGGATCCCGTTATTCGCGAGCGTGGCCGCGCCGGTGCCGCCGCGCGGGACGGATAGTTGCCCGGTCCACCCGAGCGTGATCGAGACCGGCGTGATAAGCGCCGTCGCCGGTGCGCCACCAAGATCGATCGTGACGTTCGTATCGTCGATCGCTGTGAGTGGTTGCGCCGCCGCGATATCGGCCGCCGGGATCCCCGCTTGCAGGGCCCACGCATCGACGCCGGTGCGCTTCGGATAGCCTGCGCCGGTGAGGCCTTCGAGCGCGGCGAGATCATTCGCGAGAGCGAAAACCGGATTCGCCGCCACGCCGTCCGGGTTGGTGATAGTGAAACCGGCCGCAGGCGGCACGAGCGAGCGCGCGACGGTGATGTTTTCGGCGTTGCGAACGACAAAGCCATTCGCGGCCGGATCCAAAAGGCCGCCGCCGCCGCCGCCGCCGATCGAGGTTTGGATCACGTCGATCCGGCATTTGTACGTCGTGCCCGCATGAACCACGACCAAAAAATCCGCATTGTCGGGCGTGAAGAGCTCGTCGTACTCGCTGATCTTCATGGCTTAATAAATCCCCTCTTCGAGAAGCTCGTCGCCGGTTTGCTCGTCGAGGATCGCCGCGCCGCTTTCATCGAGGATCGGGAATCCGGCGATCGGCGAGGTGACGCCCACGATCCGCCGCTCGCGAAAATTCAGACCGGTCGAAAACACCTTGTCGCAAAGCATCTCAAACGTGAGATCGTCATCGCTGAAACTCGCGAGATAAAAAAGATCGGATTTGTAATCGTAAAGCCAAAAGGGCGCGTCTTGGTTCGCCTTCGAGGCGTGCCAAAAATCCCACAAGTAAGAGGCGCGCGCTTGACCCTCGACGAATCCGCCGCGGCCATCATCCGGGAGCACCTCGATCCGCGCGGTCCACTTTCGCAGGCCTGCGCCAATCACCGCGCCGGGCGAGCGGTAGGCGTCGCCATAGTCCGCCGAGAGCACCGCGGATCCGATCTCCGTTTGCGTGAAAAGAAAACCCGTCGTGCGTAAGCGCTCCGTCATGGCCCCGGATCCGTGATCGGTGAGTCCGTGTCGCTCGCGCGCCGTTGGACCAACTCAAGCCCGGTCGCGTACACGTGATCACAAAGCACATCATAAGAAAGCGATTCGTCGGCGAAGGTCGCGAGATATAAAAGATCATCTTTCGGATCCTTCAGCCAAAAGGGCGCGTCGCCTTCAGACTTTCGCGCCGTGAAAAAATCCCAAAGGTAGGCGGCCCGCGTGTCGCTGCCAACGAGCGGCGAGCCCACAAGGTCCGGCAACGTGTCGATCTTGATGCTCCACTTGCGCCGGGCCTGCGAAATCGTTTGCGCCGCGTCGTAACCATCACCAAAGCCCGCGCGCGCGATCACGAAGGCCGAGCCGGTCCGGGTGATCAAAAAGCCGTCCGTTTTGATCGTCTCGTAACTCACCTCTTGCCCCTCACGCCAAGCGCAAGCGCCGCCCGTATTGGTCCGCCAGCCCGGCGTCGCTATCCATTGCGCGCGAGAGACCGCGCGCGCCCTTCATGACCACATGTTCCGCAGGCATTGAGCCGAGGCGGGCGATCTCGCGGCGCAGGCCTTCGAGCACGCCCGCCATATTGCCGGGCGAGATCGCGCCACTCTCGCCGGGGATGAAGGTCTCGGGCCCGCGCTCGCCCACGAGGTAAGGTTGCCCGGCGAAAGCGAGCCCGCCATATTGCCGATGCTCCGGGGCCTCGTGGCCGCCCGTGCTCGGCGAGCTCCCGCCGCCGCCGCCGCCACGCCGGAAAGCGCCACCGGCCGAGAAGCCACCGGCGATCGAGCTTATGCCGCCCGAGATATCGCCACCCACGAAGCCCGAGGCCGCACCCGCGATCGTTGACAGGATCGGACCAACGCCGGGGATAAAGTTGAGAAAGGGCGCGGCGATGCCGAGGATCTTCGAGAAAAGCGATCGCTTTTTTCCGACTTGTTGTTGCGGCGCGAAGCCCGCCACTTGACCAACGGCCCCGGCGATCTGCGAGACCATATCGCGGGCGATGATCATCTCTTTTTTGATCGCGTTCTGATATTGCTCCGTGATGGCGATCGAGTTGTCCGCGTAACTCTGTTGGGCCACGAGCAACGGTTGCGTCGCTTTCATCGGCAACGCACTTGCGTCCATCACCGCGGTCGCGGTCGCGTCGAGCGTGGTCAATAGTTCCTCGTGCGCGGCCTTCACGTTGACGATCGCGGCGTCCTCCACTCCAAGCGTGAGCGTGAGATCTCGCGAGTTATCCGCGAGCGAGTTGAGCGTGCCGAGAATCGAGCCCGGCCCCGAGGGTGCGCCGCGTGGTCCGGCCGCCGCTTGTCTAAGAATATCGGCCGCGCCGCCTTCGATATCTTTGACCACATAGACCGGCACCGGATTCGATCGCGACGGCGGCGCGCCGCCACCGGCCGCGAGGTTTGACTGATACTGTCCAAGCCACCAAGCGCGCGACTTTTGCCCGCCGCCGCCGATCGTCGAGCCCGGCGTGCTCGTCCAATCCTTCGCCGCTAGTGGCATCATGCGCGACACGTCGCCGCTTTGCAGGGCCGCAAGCCCGCCCGGCCGTCCTACCATAAGCGCGAGCGCGGCGAGCTTTTGTTGCTCGGGATCAGAGAAGTTGGTGAGGCCGAGCGCCGGGGCCAAGCGCCGCCAATTGGTCCGCGTGATTTGATAGAGGCCCGCGGCCGAGCTCGCGCCCTTCGAGGTTGTGAACCATTGCGAGCGCGGGACCACCTCGCCGGGGTGCCGTGCGCCCGATTGCACGTGCCGCCCACCGGCCATCACGTCGATCGCGCCGCCCTCGGCCTTGGCGATCGTATTTAGTAGCGCTTGGATTCGCGGATCTTGTAACAGGCCTTTAAGCGTCTCGACGAGCTCGTCGCCGCCCGGACCTTGCAGGAACTTTCCGAGACCACGGACGAGGCCGACGCCCATGCCTTCGCCGAGTGGCTCGCCCACCTCGCGGGCCATAAGCTCCGACGGCGATTTCATCTCAAAGATATCGCCGAGGGTTTTGGTGGTCCAAGCGCTTAGCTTTTTGAATGACCCGCCGAGATCTTCGAGCGTCTTACTGCTGATCAATCCTTCGGCGATGCCGCCGCCGATGCTCACGCCCGCCTTGATCCCGCGCTCCGTCCAATCGATAAGCGTGCCGGTGAATTTATCGATATATTTGACGAACTCTTGCGCCTTCGCGCCGCTGAGCGCCGTCCCGACTTGCTCGTAAAAATCGCCGAGGCCCTTGGTCGTGAACTGTTGCGTCGCCTCTTGCGCCCGGACCTGTAACAAGGTCTCGGCGCGCGCGCGTTTGCCGTAGGCCGTGGTCAAGGCGATGCGCTCGGCGAATCCGCCTTTCTCGCGCTCGATCCCTTCGGCGATCACCCGCGCCGCCACATCACCGCGCAGGCGATCGGCCTTGATCAATTTTTCGATCTCTTTCACTTGCAGGCCGGTCGCTTGCGCGAGGTATTTTTTCGCGTCGATGCCGAGCTTGTAGAGTTTGGAGATCTCGCGCGAGGCGAGCGATCCCTTCTCAGCCACGAGCCCGAGGGCGTCGCCCACTTTGGCGATCGTCTCGGCCTCGCCGCCGAAATCCTGCGCGTGATCGATCGCGGCCTTGAGGATCGTGTTGGTCAGTTTAAGATTCCCGGTGAGATCGTAAATGTGCTCCGATTGCTCGATCACCCACGAGAAGGAGTTGCCCGTCGCAATCGATAATTTTTTAAGATCTTCGAGGTAGGCGATCGCCTGTTTTTCGCTTCCGGTGAAGGTGGTAAATTCTCGCGTGGTCCGTTCGATCTCTTCGTTGAGCTTGATCCCGCCCTTGATCATTTCGAGGATCGGGCCGCTCACTTTTTCGAGCGCGGCGTCAACTCCGGATCCGATCGTCGAGCCGATCGCGGTGCCGATGCCGGGCGCGATCGCGGTGCCGATGATCGACCCGAGCGTGGTCCCCAAAGATTTGATCGAGCCGGTGATCGAAGAGACGGCCGAGGCCCCGAACTCCGCGCCGAACTTTTTGCCCGCCTCGCCGCCCTTGAAGGCTTGATCGATATCCTTCGCCGTTTTGGAGACGGTCTTGCCGTACTGCGTGACCTCTTTCTCGGCCTTCGCATACTCGGCGTGATGCTTCGAGGCGTCAACTACGAGCTCGCTTCGGAGTTTGAAAGCTTGAATCGTTCGCGTTGCCATTTTCTAAAATCGTGGTTGCGGTCAACTCATAGATCCGCCGGTGGTACTCGTAATCGCCGGGCACGCTCGCGAGCGCGCGCGCGTGCCGGTCAATAAGCATTTGGTGAATCCACGTCTCGTCGGCCGCATAAAGTTCGTCAATCGTTTTGCCCAACTCAAACGCCAATTGAATCAGGCCTTGCTCCGGAAAAGCCCGGCCGCGCTTGCCGCCCGATCTGTACCACTCGGCGAGATCGCGCAAGCGCGTTAAATAGGGTTGCCGGTGCGGTCCGCCTGTATTGCGTTCGCGATCCGGTGCAGGACGTAGGTGTCGAGCGCGCGGAAAAAATCCTCGTTTGGCTCGACGGCCCGATCTTGATCGTTCACGTCCGGGAGCTCGATCACTTGCTCGGCCAAGGCCTGCGGCAACGCCTCGCCCGCGGCCATGCCTTCAAACCTTGTTTGAAACTCGATCGATTCGGCAAGCGACATTCCGCGGTAAACGATCCGAAGCTCTTGATCCTCATAGTCCGGGCCGAGCTTGGCGATCGCCGTATGTCGCGCGTTTGCGGTTTGTGTTAAGCGTGTCAATTGGATTTTAGACACGGGGATTCTTTTTCCTTTCCGGGAATTTATTTTGCAGGCGCGCCGGACGAGTTAGAGGACCCGCCCGGCGAGGCGGGAAAAATCAAAGGCGTTTATTTTTCAAGATCACGATCGCGAGAATCGTGAGCCATAGCAAGAGGATCACGCCTGCGATTGCTCTGACCATCTCAAAAGCTTCTATATTCGCCGTAGCTCTTGCGGCCGGGAACCACCAAGGCCGAGCCCGCGAGCTCGTAGGCGGCGACCTCGTTGCCGGTGCCACCCGATCCGCCGCTCTTGAGGGTGACTTTCCCGGCCGGTCCAAGCGAGACGCGATCGAGGCGGCACCAAATCCGCTCGGTTGGCGTCGCAAGGTTGCGGCCGTCAAAAATGATGCAAAGCTCGGGCGTGGGTTTTTCCAAAATTGAAACCACGTCGGCGTCGTCGTAGCTGTACGAGAAGGCCGTGAACGGTTGAGTTAAGCCGGTCACGTCGAGAAAGGTCACGAGCGGCGAATCCGGGTTGACCTGATACTTCGTGGGCGCGACGGTCGCGGGCGTGGCGGCCGAGTCTTTGATCACGAGGTTAGAGATCCCCGAGTGGCCGCCCGGTATCATCACCGTTTGTCCCGCGAGAATGCCGTCCGGAAAAGGCTCGTTATCAGTATAGGATCCCGCGGTGTCTTTGGTGGCGACGCCGTAAAGCTCAAGCTCCAAATTTTCCGCGGTGCGCTCTTTGATCGTGAGATTGACCGTCGCCGAGTTTTTGATCGGCACGTGTAGATCTTGAAGGTTTGGCGTGAGCTTGTTGGTGGCGAAGTTGTCCGCGAAATCGATCGCCGGGTTGAACTCGAAGATCGGGGCCTCACCCACATCGCGAAAGTCTAGCGGGTTGAAGTTTGGATCGAGCTTCGCGACGAGAATATCGCCTGCGCCAATAAAATATTTTACGCCCATAGTCCGCGGCCCTCGCTTTCACTCGTAAGCATCGAAAGGCACCGTTAAGAATTCCACCGTAAAGCCCACGGCCGCGCCGGTGATCTCGAAACTCTCTTTCGGAATGATGAAGCCGTCCTCGTCGGGCTTCGTATCGACGGCCACGCCGCCGAAACTGGCGTCGCGCTCGCCCGTGGTTTCGTCCTCGATCACGGCCCGCATTACATCGGCCATCATGACGCGCAATGTGGCGGGCGTGGTCTCGCGCGAGTGAAAGATCCGGACCTGTAACGGCAACACGTTCGCGATCTTTTTCTCTTCCGGATATTCCTGAAAGCTTTTGTTGGTGAGATCAAAAACGCCGAGGCGCGTCGCTTCTCTCACTTCGTCCTGACTGTAACGCGTGGGCCAATCCTCGGCCGGTTCTGTGCCGATATCCGTCGCGAAGCCGTTGGCGATCTGAATGCGCGCGAGGCGGGCGATCACCCGGTTCACGATTTCCTGACGCTTTGTGATCGGCGTTGACATAGCATCGGCCCCCTTAGCGAACGCCACGCCCGCGCCGAAACAAAGCGCCAGCAAAACGGAAGCGAGCAACGAAAAAAACCTTTTCATAAATCAAAGGGCCCTCAAAAAGAT
>Ga0066903_100003178_pt1 | contig 13295 bp, 8 predicted proteins | sample PanSoiMetaGPlot1_FD_67491 | JGI IMG/M metagenome (GOLD analysis project Ga0066903, IMG submission 67491) | Tropical forest soil microbial communities from Panama analyzed to predict greenhouse gas emissions - Panama Soil - Plot 1 (version 2) | ecosystem: Environmental > Terrestrial > Soil >... | reverse complement strand
ACTGAATACGTGTGCGGTCGCGATGCCGATCGAGACTAACGTGGCAGATTCTCATGTGACCTCTGTTCGCTCGCTTTGACCTGTACGGTCTGAGCAATCACATGGTGTGTCGCCGCAACGGCGACACGAACGCGAATCGGCCAAGGCCTCTTTATTCACCCGGATCCCGGTTCTATGCGCACCCGCTGGTGTTCCCGCAGTTGACGCACTTGTAGCACGCGCCGCTCCGGATCATGATCGAGCCGCACGTCGAGCACGGCGGCGCATCCTCCTGGTTCTGAATCGTCGAGTGCGGGTTCGACGCGCTCGTGGCGCGCCGGGGCGCCGAAGCTGCCGCCTCGCCTTCGGCGGCCGTCGCCGCCGGTGCGGCGACGTGCTGATCCTCGAGCTCGCGGCCGTTGACACCGGCGTGAAACTGCGCTTCCGGCGACAGGAACTTCGTCGCGAGCCACCGGAAGATATAGTCGACGATCGACTTCGCGAACCGGATCTCCGGGTTGCGCGTCATGCCCGACGGCTCGAACCGCACGTGGCTGAACTTGTCGACCAGCGCCTGCAGCGGTACGCCGTACTGCAGCGCGTAAGAGATCGCCTGCGCGAAGGCGTCGGCGAAGCCCGAGATCGTCGAACCTTCCTTCGCCATCACGAGGAAGATCTCGCCCGGCTGGCCGTCCTCGAACAGGCCGACCGTGATGTAGCCCTCGTGCCCCGCGATGTCGAACTTGTGCGTGATTGCGCGGCGTTCGTCGGGCAGCTTCCGTCGCACCGGGGTCCGGCTGAAGCCGGCCACGACATCGGTCAGCTGCTCGGCCGCCGTCTTGTCCCTCGAGGTGTTCAGCGGCTGCGTCCGCTTGCTGCCGTCGCGATAGATCGAGATCGCCTTCGCGCCCAGCTTCCACGCCTGGATGTAGGCCTGCGCGATGTCGTCGACGCTGGCTTCCTTCGGCACGTTCACGGTCTTGCTGATCGCGCCCGAGATGAACGGCTGCGTGGCGCCCATCATCTTGATGTGGCCCATGTAATGGATCGACCGCCGCCCCTTCGCCGCCTTGAACGCGCAGTCGAAGACCGGCAGGTGCGAATCCTTCAGGCCCGGCGCGCCCTCGATCGTCTCGTTCTGGTCGATGTACTCGACGATCGCGTCGATCTGCTGCTGCGTGTAGCCCAGCTTCCTGAGCGCCATCGGCACCGTCTGGTTGACGATCTTCATCAACCCGCCGCCGACCAGCTTCTTGTACTTGACGAGCGCGATGTCCGGCTCGACGCCGGTCGTGTCGCAGTCCATCATGAAGCCAATCGTGCCGGTCGGCGCCAGGACCGTCGCCTGCGCGTTGCGATAGCCGTACGGCTCGCCGAGCTCCACCGCATCGTCCCACGACGTCCGCGCGGCGCCGTACAGATCCGACGGCACGTTCCGCGCGCTGACGTCGCGCATCGCGTCGCGATGCTTGCGTATGACGCGGAGGAACGGCTCGCGGTTCTTCTCGTAGCCCGAGAACGGTCCACCATGGTCGCGCGCGATCCGCGCCGACTGCGCGTAGGCTTCGCCCGTCATCAGCGCCGTCAGCGCCGCGGCGTAGTCGCGGCCGGCGTCGCTGTCGTACGGCAGGCCGCGCGACATGAGCAGCGCACCCAGGTTCGCGTAGCCGAGGCCGAGCGGTCGGTACGCGTGGGAGTTCCGCTCGATCGCCGGCGTCGGGTAGCTCGCGTTGTCGACGATGATCTCCTGCGCGGTGATGAGCGTGCGAATCGCCGCCTTGTAGGCCGCCACGTCGAACTCGCCGTCGTCCTTCACGAACTTCATGAGGTTGATCGACGCGAGGTTGCACGCCGAGTCGTTCAGAAACATGTACTCCGAGCACGGATTGCTGGCGTAGATGCGATCGGTCGTCGGGCACGTGTGCCACTCGTTGATCGTCGTGTCGAACTGCATGCCCGGATCGCCGCAGACGTGCGTCCCGTCGGCGATTGCGTGCATCATGTCGCGCGCCTTGTAGACGTCCATCACACGGCTCTTGTCCGTGACGGCGCGCGTCTCCCACTCGCCGTCGTCGAGCACGGCGCGCATGAAGTCGTCGGTCACGCGGACGCTGTTGTTCGAGTTCTGGAAGAACACCGACGAGTACGCTGGGCCGGTGAAGCTCCCGTCGTAGCCCGCGTCGATCAGCGCCCACGCCTTCTTCTCTTCCTCGACCTTGCAGTTGATGAACTCGACGATGTCGGGATGATCGGCGTCGAGGATCACCATCTTCGCCGCGCGCCGCGTCTTGCCGCCCGACTTGATCACGCCGGCGAACGCGTCGTAACCCTTCATGAAGCTCACCGGGCCCGAGGCGGTGCCGCCGCCGGCGAGCAGCTCCTTCGACGACCGGATCGACGACAGGTTCGTGCCGGTGCCCGACCCGAATTTGAACAGCATGCCCTCGGTCCGCGCCAGCGTGAGGATCGAGTCCATCGTGTCCTGGACCGAGTTGATGAAGCACGCCGAGCACTGCGGCGCTTTTTCGAAGCCGCAGTTGAACCAGACGGGGCTGTTGAACGCCGCCTTCTGGTAGACGAGCAGGTGCTTCAGATCGTCGCTGAACGCCTGCAGATCGTCTTCGCTCGCGAAGTACCTGTTCGCCCGCGCCCACTCGGTGATCGTCGTGACGACGCGGCCGATCAGTTGTTTCACGCTGCGCTCGCGTTCCGGCGTGCCGATCTGCCCGCGGAAATACTTCGAGACGACGATGTTGGTCGCCTGCTGCGACCAGAACCTGGGAATCTCGACGTCGCGCTGCTCGAACACCATCTCGCCGCGCTCGTTGCCAATCGCTGCAGCCCGGATCTCCCACTCGATCTCGTCGAACGGATCGCACCCCGCTTCGGTGAAGAAGCGCGGGAACGACAGGCCCGGCGCCGCAGCCGCCCGCGCCTTCGCGCGCGGTTTGTCGGCATCGACAAACGGCGGTACCGACGAGGTGCTGCTGCTTTCCACGGACTGCTGGCCCGCTCCTGCAGCTTGATAAGCAGCGCGATCCTTCATGCATCCCCCTCACCGATGTCGACGCACTCCGCCCCTGAGCGCGACCCGACGAAGCTTGATCTGGATTGGCGGTGGCTGCGAGAAGCTGGGAGGTTTCTCGGGATTTGCCTTTCCGCTCGGCGCACAAATATGCGCCCGCCCTGGGCGTTTGTCAAGCGTGTAAACACCACATATTGTGCCTCCCTTTTAGGTCAGTCGCAAGATGTTGAAAACATGTTGATACAGTGGAGTTAATCTGGCCGGATACTGCACGGTTGCCGCCGAGGCTGCCGTGAGCACGAGGTGTGTCCGCGCGATCGAAAGGCAGGTGGGAGGCGTTTCGCGGCGCCCCCCCTTTGCGCAGGCGGAGGATAAGGCAGGTTGTGTGTTCCCTCGCAGGTTGCGAGCGGAACGAAGTTGGGGGTCGAGAGAGCAAGCGGGGTGCCACGCACGAGCCTTTCAGATCACCCAATGAATCCGGCTGACTGGCTCGCGGCACTGCTGAAGAGTGGTGAAAGAGTTTAGTTCGGTGTGTAACGCGTTTCTTACCGGCCCGCCAGCTGGGCGGCAAGCGTGGCGGCTTTGTCGGCGAGACTTCTGGCGAAGACCAGATTCTTCGAGCGAAGCGCTTCGTCGGACTGGCTGACAAACCGCTTGGCGGTGTCGTACTGCGTGCGCGCGTCTTTGTTGAGTTGCCGGTAGTCGACGCGTGCGAGATCGGCGTTCGCTCGCGCGAGTGAAGCACGAATCGATCGCTCCACCTCCACTTCGCTCGCCGGCGGCGTCGTCTGCAGCGTCGTCGGCGCGCGGGCCGGTTCGTCCGGCTGCCGCGCTGGCTCGGCGGCCGGCGTGGTGACCGGTTTGGTCGGCTCGGCCTTCGGCGGCTCGTCGCGCGGCTGATCGCGCGTCGCCGGCGGCCGCGTGCGCGGCGGCGCGTTCCTCGCCGGCTCTTGGACGAGCCCGACCGGCGGCGGCGCTTCGACATCGGTCGGCTCGATGTCGCGCGGCGGCGGCGCCGGCATGTCGAGCGGAGCGTCGGGGAGCGTCTTCGCTTTCGCTCTTGCGCAGCCGGAGAGGAAGACGCCTGCAAGGCAGAAGGGCAGCAAGGCGGAAATGTAGAAGGTCGAGGCAGGAAGGCAAGACGATCTCCGCCTTCCGTCCCTGGATTGCTGCCTGCCGCCCGTCGGTCCTTCCATTCCTGCCTTTCTGCGCTGCTGCCTTCTTGCCCTGCAGATGTCAGTTCACGCTTGCGGCAGCAGTATCTGAAACACCGTGCCCGCGCCCGGCGTCGACTGCACCTCGATGTCGCCGTCGAGCATCTGCACAGTACGATAAACCATCGAGAGGCCGATGCCGCTGCCTTTCTCTTTCGTTGTGAAATAGAGGTCGAAAATCCGCTGCAGGTGTTCCGGCTTGATCCCGACGCCGGTATCGCTGATGCTGACGCGCACCCGGTGGCCGCGCGCCGCCTCGCAGTGAATGCGCAGCGTGCCGCCGCTCGGCATCGCCTGACACGCATTCAGCGCGAGGTTCAGGAACGCCTGCCGCAGCATCGCCGGGTCGCCGTTGACGTCGGGCACGCCGTTGCACTCGACGACGAGCCCCACGCCGGCGCGCTCCGTCTCAGGGCGCACGATCGGCACGATCTCGTCGAGCAGCGCCGTCAGCGAGATCGGCTGCAGCTTCAGATCCTCCGGTCGCGTGAATTTCAGGAACCCCTGCACCACCTCGTCGAGCCGCCGGATCTCGTTGGCGATCACGTCGACGTGCTGCATCGCCTCCTCGCGATCGACCGGCTCGGCGACGGCGATCGCCGGCGCGTCGACGGCGGACGCGCGGGCGACGCGCGGCGAGAACTTCTGCCGCAGGAGCTCGAGGTGGATCATCATCGCGTTCAGCGGGTTCTTCACCTCGTGCGCGACGCCGGCCGACAGCCGGCCGAGCGCCGCCAGCTTCCGCGAGTACCGAACGGTCGACTGCACTTCGCTCAGGTACTCGACGTTGCGCGCGACGAGCATGATGCCGACCAGATCCCCCTTCGGGTCGTTGATCGCGTGCGTCATCACGAGCCGTTCGCCGCTGTCGCCGAACGTCGCGGACACGGGGCCGCGCGACTGCCGGTTGACGAGCGTCTGCTCCGACAGCCGCTGGAGCGGGTGGTCGTTGGCCAGCGCGGCATCGAGCGTGGCGCCCTGCGCGAGGCCGGGCAGCAGCGTGCGCATCGCCGGGTTGGCGAACAGCAGCTCCTTCCGCGCGTTGACGATGGCGACGGCGTCCTCGAGCTGTTCCACGGCCGACTCGAGGTTGGCCACCTGCCCCGCCATCTGCGACCGGTCCGCCGACAGCTGCTCGCTGACCGTGTTGAAGAACGTGCCGAGCTCGCCGAATTCGTCGCCCTCGCCCAGGTTCAGCTGCACGCCGAACTCGCCGCGCCCGAGCCGCGTGAGGCCGCCGCGGATCATGTGAATCGGCCGGAGCAGGAGCTGCGCGAGCAGCATCGCCACGACCACGGCGACGGCAAGCGCGCCGACCGCGGTCAGGAGCGTGGGCCCGAGCGAGGCGTCGAGATCGTCGCGGATCAGCAGGGTCGACACGCCGATCCGGATCGATCCGATCTCGCGATCACCGAGCAGCAGCGGCTGGCGGTACTCGAGGTTCTGTCCCTGGCTCGAGTAGATTGCGACCAGCTGCGACACGGCCGGGCGGTTCAGCAGCTTCATCAGATCGCCGCCGGCCGGCAGCGGCTGCCCCTCGAGCGATCGGTCGGCGTGGAGGAACGCGTTGCCGTCGACGTCGGCGAGCGCCGCGTAGGTGACGTTCTTGGAGTACAGGCTCGACTCGAGAAACGATCGCAGGCCGGGGTCGGCGCGCAGCGTCGCGTACGGATCGCCGCCGCGCGCGACGACGTCGAAGGCGCGGTGGAAGATGGCGTTGGCCACCAGCTCCGCGCGCGCCCGGCTCTCGTCGAGACTCACGCTCGCGACCCGCGACAGGGACAGCACGCTCAGGATCACCACCACCGCTCCGACGAGGGAGGTGACGCCCAGGACCTGCTTGCCTTTAATACCTAGTCGCATCGGATTGGGATTAGGGATTAAGGATTCGCCATCCCAATCCCCTTACTCACTTTTTCTCGGGCGAAGACGCAGTTTGTTCAGTTTGTTGTGGAGCGTCTTGAGGCTGATGCCCAGGATTTCGGCGGCGCGCGTCTTGTTGTCGCGCGTGTGGGCGAGCGTCATCATGATGAGCCGCCGCTCCGCCTCCTCGACCGTCGTGCCGGGCGCGAGCGCGAGCTGCGGCTGCTGCTCGACGGGCGGCTCCTCGGCCAGGACCGGCGGCATGTGCTTCGCCTCGATGAACGGGCCGGCCGCCAGAATCGTCGCGCGCTCGATCACGTTGCGCAGCTCGCGGACGTTGCCCGGCCACCCGTACTGCTCGAGCAGGCGCATCGCCTGCTGATCGACGCCGGCGATCGACTTCTGGTTGCGCGTTGCGAACTCGTTGATGAACGACTGCACGAGGAGCGGCAGATCCTCCTTGCGCTCGCGGAGCGTGGGCAGCCGGAAGGCGAACACGTTCAGCCGGTAGTAGAGGTCCTCGCGCAGCTTGCCCTTCGCGACGGCCTCGGTCGGATCGAGGTTGGTCGCGGCGATGACGCGCACGTCCACCGACTGCTCCGTCCGTCCGCCGAGCCGGCGGAATTTCCGCTCCTGCAGCACGCGGAGCAACTTCACCTGCGTCGCCGGCGTCATCTCGCCGATCTCGTCGAGAAACAGCGTCCCGCGATCGGCGAGCTCGAAGCAGCCCTGCCGGCGATCGGCCGCGCCGGTGAACGCGCCCTTCTCGTGGCCGAAGATCTCGCTCTCGAGCAGCGTCTCGGGAATCGCGGCGCAGTTGATGGCGATGAATGGAAAGCCCGCACGCGGGCTGAGCTGATGGATCGTCTGCGCGACGAGCTCCTTGCCGGTGCCCGACTCGCCGGTGATGAGCACCGATGCGCTCGTCGGCGCCGCCTGCTCGATGATCTGATAGATCTTCCGCATCTCGGGGCTGTTGCCGATGAGCGGCCCGAACGTGCCGTGCTCGCGCAGCTGCCGCCGCAGCGCCTTCACCTCGCGCATCGTCTCGAGCCGCTCGACGATCTTGTCGAGCAGGATCTTCAGGCGCTGGATGTCGACCGGCTTCGTCAGATAGTCGTAGGCGCCTTCCTTCATCGCCTCGACCGCCGTCTCCACGGTGCCCTGCGCCGTGAGCAGCAGCGTGGTCACGTCGGCGCCCTGCTGCGGGAGCGCGCGCAGCAGCGCGAGCCCGTCCATGCGCGGCATCACCATGTCGGTGATGACGATCGCCGGACGAAACGTCGTGACTTTTTCGAGCGCCTCTTCACCGTCGCCGGCGGACTCCGCGATGAAGCCCCAGCTTTTGACGAGCTGTTCGAGCCCGTGCCGCGCGGCGGGATCGTCTTCGACGATCAGGACGCGCTCGGACGCAACTTTCGGCTCAACCTCGACAACTTCCGTATCGCTGCTCGTCGGAATGGTCACTCGACACCTCGTATTTTGCACAGGGTCGACCATGTCATTTTTACATTCTGGGCGCCGATTGCAAGCGTTGCAAGCTGAGCCGTCCTGTGCAGTTTCGGCTCAACTGGTGGCTGGACATTTGCAAAAACGGCCTCGAAAGGGAGGATGAAATGCGTTTGACGGCTTTTGGTGTTCTCGCCGTGACGCTGTCGACCGTCACGTGCAGCCGGGCCGACACTGCTGTTGCGGCGAACGGAGCGGATCAGTCTGCAAAGAAGCCGACCTCGACAACGGGTGCCGCCGCCGTCACGCCGAGTACTCCCCTTGTGACGCGCGAGGTGACGATTCCGGTCGGGACGCGGCTGTCGATCGTGCTCGAAACGGCGGTCAGCTCCAACGGCAGCCGCATCGAGCAGCCCGTCGCGGCGCGCGTGGCGCGGCCCATTGTGATCGGCGGCGCCACGGTCGTTGCAGAAGGATCGCGCGTCGGCGGCGTGGTCACCGACGCGAAGCAGTCGGGCCGTGTGAAAGGGCGCGCGCACGTCGCGCTGCGCTTCGACTCGCTCACGCCGAGCGGCAGCGACGAGCGGTACCCGATCCACACCTCGTCGGTCGGCCGCACGGCGGAGTCGACGAAGCGGAAGGACGCGCTGGAGATTGGCGCGCCCGCTGCGGGCGGCGCGCTCGTTGGCGCGCTGATCGGGGGCAAGAAGGGCGCGCTCGTCGGGGGCGCGGTCGGCGGCGGCGCCGGCACCGCGGTCGTGCTGTCGACGCGCGGCAAAGAAGTGAAGCTTCCGCAGGGCACGCCGCTCACGCTCAGGCTGACCGCTCCTGTGACGATCCGCACACGCGGCTGATTCGCGTCATGCCTGATGGCTAAGGGCTGAGGGCTTATGGCAGGATGGCTCGTTGACTGACGAGCAGCCATCCGACCATAGCCCTCAGCCATCAGCCCTCAGCCATGACAGGCCACCCCTTGCAGCCCGTCTTGTGGCCGCAACCGAAGTGTTGCTGTGCTCCGATTACGTCACGCAGCTGGCGCTGAGCGGCACGCTGAACGCCTTCGGCTACCGCCCCATGATCGCCGGACGGCTGAACACCAACTACGTCGTCGCGCTGTCGCTCGGCGACGCGGCGCTGCTCATCTTCCTCATTCTGCTGATGCTGTACGCGCACGGGGAGAGTCCGCGCGACGTGCTGCTCGGACGCCGTCCCGTCCTGCCGGAAGTCTTCTTCGGTATTCCGCTGATCGTCGTGGCGCTCGGCATTGCGGTAGCGGTGCTCCTCCTGGTCCAGCGCTTCGCGCCGGCGCTGCACACCGTACCGCAGAACCCGTTGCAGGATCTGCTGCGCTCGCCGCGCGACGCGTGGCTGTTCGCGCTCGTGCTGCTCGCCGCCGGCGGCGTCCGCGAGGAGATTCAGCGCGCGTTTCTCCTGCACCGCTTCGACGTCTGGCTCGGCGGACCGGTGGTCGGGGTGATGGTGACGAGCGCCGCGTTCGGCGCGGGACATCTGCTGCAGGGCGTCGACGCGGCTATCGCGACGTGCCTGCTCGGCGCGTTCTGGGGCGTCACCTACCTGCGGCGCCGCTCGTGCGTCGCGCCGATGGTCAGCCACGCGGGATTCGATCTGATTCAGGTCGTGCAGTTCCTCGGCATCCGTTGACCGCAGAGGCCGCCGAGAAACTCTCCTCGTGTTCCCGCGCTGCGCGCTGAACGCTATCGGCCCGGCAGGTACAGATCGATGACGTCGCCGCGGCGCCGCAGTCCGGCAATCCACTCCCCGATCATCGTCTGCCGGCGGTCGGCGGCGGCGAAGCGCTGATCGAGGTACGCGCCAATCCGCAGATCCTGCCTCAGCGTCTCGCGCAGGTGCTTCTCGTCGACGCCGGAGCGCTGCAGCACATCGTCGAACTCCGCCTGTGTGGCGAACTGCGCGCGCACGCGCTCCACTTCCCGATCGATGGCCGCGGCGTTCGGTTCGGGCGGTGCGTAGCGGTCGACCTCCGCGAGCACCAGCTCGCGATCGATCAGCTTGGTGAGAATCGCGCGGACGGGGTCCGGCGAGCCGTCGGCGGTCTGCAGCCGCAGATCGCGGGCCGCCGTCACGTCGCTCAGCATGATTAGGTTCCCGGAGGCGACCGCCAGCACGCGATCGATCGTCTCCGCCCGCGCGCCGGGCGCCGCCAACACGAGAGCGATCGCAGTCGCCAGAATCCGCAATCCGGCAGTCCGCAATCCGCAATCCGCAATCCGCAATGCCACCATCAGAACGCCTGTCCGAAGCTGATGAACCACGCGTAGGGATCCTCGCCCGGCTGTTTGTTCACCTTGAAGCCGATGTCGAAGCGAATCGGTCCGAACGGCGATTTGTAGCGCACGCCGCCGCCGAGCGAGCTGCGCATCTCGGTCAGGTCGATCTGCGACACGAGCTTGTACACGTTCGCCGTGTCCAGAAAGCTGACGACGCCGAACTTCTGGCCGATCCGCGTGCGCAGCTCGGCGTTCAGTACCACGAGGCCGTTCCCGCCTTTCGGCAGCAAGTCTGTGGTCAGCGTGTCGACGTCGTCGTTTGCCGGCTCGTGCCGGATGCCGACGCGGTCGAGCGCGAATCCGCGGTTCGTCGTGTCGCCGCCGGCGTAGAAGCGCTCGCTCTGCGGCAGGTCGCGGATCTGCGCGCCCGGAATCACGTCACCGTTGTCGTCGAGGGCCTCGCGCGGAAAGCCAGCGGCGAGCCCGAAGCGGGCGCTCGCCGCGAAGATGAAGCGGCTCCCCCGCGAGAGCGGATGAAATGCCTGTGCGGTGAAGAACGACTTGATGAAGCCGATTTCCGATCCGATGGCGCGGGCCGCCAGCTGGCCGCTGGCGCTCAAGTACCCCCCGCTGGACGGATCGACCTGATCGTCGCGCGTATCGCGAATCACAGAGCTCGCGAGCGACGACAGCAGCACTTTCGGAAAGCGTGTGTCGATCAGGAGCTGGTCTTCCTTCGACAGCAGCTCGTTGAACACCGACGTGCGCTGCAGCTGGTAGCTGCCCGTGACGCTCGTCGCGCGTGTGAGTTTTCGCGCGAAGTCGATGCTCGCGCTGTGTCGATCGAAATCGAAGCTGGAGCGCGTCTGCTGCTCGGAGGTCACGTTCACGAGCGCGTCGGCCGGTGTGTTGAACACACGCGGCTCGCGAAACGTGAAAACGGCGCGGTATTCGATGAACGTCCTCGTTTGATCGTGCGGCGGATGCGCGGCGATGCTCGAGAAGAAATTCACCGACCGGTTCTTGCCGAAGACGTTGCGGCGCCCGATGTCGAAGAAGGCGCGCGGCGCCAGCTCGAACTCCTCGGTCGGCGGCGCGTTCGGTCCGTTGTCGACGACGCGCAGGCGGCCCTCGACGCCGGCGCCGTAGCCGACGCTCGTCGGCGGCGCCTCCTCGATCGTCACCAGCAGATCGCGCGAGGATTCCGCGCCGTGGGGCAGCTCGCTGATGCGCGCGCGGCGGAACAGCCCGAGCGCCGTCAACCGCCGCTGGCTCTCGTTGATCGCCGTCAGGCTGAACGGATCGCCGGGCTTCACCTGCAGCTCGTGCTCGATGGTCGACGTGCTCGTGCGCACGTTGCCGACGATCAGCACGTGTTCCACGAACACCTGCGGACCCTCCCGCACGACGTACGTCACCGTCACATGCGTATCGTTCTGGCTGAACTCCGGCCGTGCGTCGACCGTGGCGCTCTCGTAGCCGAGGTCCTGATAGGCGAGCTGAATCGCATCACGGTCGACCGCCATCTGCGCCGGGACGTACGGCTCGCCGACCTGCAGCTTCGTTCGCGCGCGGAGCGCGGCGTCGGTCAGCGCGCGGTTGCCCGAGAACGTGACGGCGTCGATGGTGATCCGCGGCCCCTCCGCCACGACGATGTGCACGGCCACGGGGATTTGCGCGGGCGGCTGCGTCCTGGTCACGACGTCGAAACCGGACTTGACGCTGACGGCGGCGAATCCACGACGGTGATACAGGTCGTCGATCGTTCTGACGTCGGCGTCGAGCCTCGCGTCGGAGAACGGTTCGCCCAATCGTACGCGCAGCGCCTGCTCGAAATCGGCGAGCGCCACCGACGCGTTGCCGGACACGTCGAACGTCGAGACGCGATACTGCTGCCCCCGATTCACCGCGAACGTGATCACGAGTTCGTCGTCGCGCTGCTCGCGCGTGTGCGGCGCTTTCGCGTCCCGGTAGCCCTGCGCCCTGAGGAACTCCTCGATGCGGTTGCTCGAGTCCTCGAGCAGATCCTCGTCCACCGATCCTTCGCGCTCGACAGGCACCAGTTCGGCGCGGCGGTCGGCCGGCAGCGGATCGCCGGTGAACACGACGCGCACGCGGGGGCCGGGCGTCACGGTGAGCCTGACGTCGGCGGCAGTCTGATCCTCCGAGAGCCGCACCTCGGGTACGATTCTCGCTTCGTAATAGCCCTGGCTCCGCCGCTCCTGCAGGTAGCGCTCGATCCGGGCGTTGAGCGCGTCGCGCTGGTACGGCGACCCGGGCGAGACGCCGAGCCGGCTGAGAAATTCGTCGCGCGACACCGTCGGCCGTCCGTTCACCTCGATACTGCGCACGGTCGTCCGCACGCCGGGCTCGAGGGTGAACACGAGCGTGGCGCGCTCGGGGTCATGCTCGATCTCGGCGCGCGGCGTGATCCGCGCGCCGAGATAGCCGCGCTCGCGGAGCGCATCCGCCAGAATCCGGCTCATGTCGGCGACGCGGCCGAGCGGCGGCGACACGCCGTAGCGATCGACGATCGCCCGGCGCAGCGCGCCGGTGTCGATTCCCGGTCCCAGCGCGCCGCCGAACCGGATGCGCGACACGGGATGGATCGGCGCCAGCTCGTAGCGAAGCGCCACGCGACCGTCGACGAGTGTCGCGTCGACGCTCACGCCTTCGAAGCGTCCGAGGCTGTAGAGGTGCGCGACGCTCTCGCGCACCTGGGCCATCGACAGGCTCGACCCGGCGACCGTCTCGACGACGGAGGCGAGAACCGGATCGGCCGTCTCCCGCCCTTCCACCACGAGCGTGACCGAGTCGATCGGCTTCCCCAGGTAGTCCGCGACCGCCGCCAACGCAGGGGAGCTCGTGACGGCGAGCACGGCAAGAACATGCAGGCAGCGGCGCACTGGTCCCGGTCCCCCCGCTAGAACACGTGCCTCACGCGAAACTCCAGCGCGTAGGTCTGGAGATCCTCGTTTCTCGACAGAATCCACGAGAGGCGGTCGTTCTCCTCGACCTCGAGCAGCACGATCTGATCGTTGTAGGTCGTGTTCAGCGTGCGCGAGAACGTCAGGTACGCCCTGTTGGAGATGCGCTTCCCGATCGTGACGCGCGCGGTCGGGTTCAGCCGCGCCGACTGCGTCAGGTTCGTCGGATCGACGAGCGACGGGGAGAACTGAAACGTGTCGACGCCGAAGGTCTGCTCGACGACCTTGCCGACCTCTGTCGTGATCGGCGCGGCAATCGCCTGCGTCCCGCGCGACATGAGGATGTCGGTCTGTGCCTGGTTCGGATTCTGCAGCGCGCGCAGCTCCGGCGCGACATCCTGCGTTCCGCCGCGCCGCACGTCGCTGAACAGCAGGCCGAGAATGTCGGCCGTCGGCAGATACGGATCGGCGTTGAAGGTCGGCCGCAGCTGGTCGCCGGTGCCCGCGAAGGCGACCGTGATGCGATAGGTCTGTCCGGGAACGCGCACGTTCGTCTCGGCCTCGACGTCGAAGAACGGCTCGATGCGCG
>Ga0066903_100003177_pt1 | contig 13296 bp, 10 predicted proteins | sample PanSoiMetaGPlot1_FD_67491 | JGI IMG/M metagenome (GOLD analysis project Ga0066903, IMG submission 67491) | Tropical forest soil microbial communities from Panama analyzed to predict greenhouse gas emissions - Panama Soil - Plot 1 (version 2) | ecosystem: Environmental > Terrestrial > Soil >... | reverse complement strand
TCACCAAGCAACCCGATTACGCGCTGCCGGGCACCATCCCCATTAACAGCTATGCAGGGAACCGGCGACGGAGCGGGGACCGGCCAGCCCTTGACACAAACGCCTTACGTTTGATGACCGGATGTTCCGCGCTAACGCTCCGCCTAGCCCGGCAATCCGCGGGGCACGTCATCCCATCAGTGGTTACGGCTCCTCACGACCAGCGGGGGCACTGTCTGCCGCAAGGTCTCCAGGACCAGAAGCGGAGAGTGCTCACCCGCCGGCTGTTCGCCGGCGCCTGCCACGTCAGGACTGAGACCGGAGTAGACCACATCGTCGGGGGCGCGCTACCGTGAGGTTGGCGTTCGAGGGCGCCTCCGGGTCCGCGGGAAGGACTGAGTCCACCTCCGTCAGTAAAACGGCAGACGTGGCCACACTGAGCGCCATGATCGTCTCTCAGTCCGACGCGGACCCTGGCTGTTGGAGGAGACGACTAATGCCCGCGCTTCCCGGCCGTCCCGATCTTGACCAGCTGCGCCGCCAGGCCCGTGAGCTTTTGCGCGCCGCCGCGGCCGGTGACGAACAGGCGCTGCGCCGCATCCACGTGGTGTCACAGCAGCAGACGCTGTCCGCCGCCCAGCTCGCCATCGCCCGCGAATACCGCTATCCGAGCTGGCCGAAGCTGCGCGCTGAGGTCCTGCGCCGCCAGGCCAGCACCGAGCCCGACGCCGGCGCCGAGAATGCGCCCACTCCGGAGACGGCGCCCACCGGATCGGCGGCGAAGTCCTGGCAGGAGATGCGCCAGTGGTGCGCCCGCCTGCTGGAGTCGCGCACCGGCCAGGGCGTCGCCGCCTGGAACGAGCGGATCGCCGCCGGTACCCCGGAGAACCGGGCCGATGAGCCAGCCCTGCGCAAGTGGCTGTCCGCCGAGGGCGTCACCGGCTACGCCCAGGCGCTGCTGGTGTGGGAAACCTTCGGCTACCCCGGATTTCTCATCGCCGACGCTGAAGAACTCATCGACAAGCAGTACGCTGACCGCCCGCAGCTGCGCCCAGTCTTCGACGCGGTGCTCGCAGCCCTCCCCGCACTTCCCGGGCCGGTCACCGTCCAGGCGCGCGGCACCCTGGTCTCGCTGGTCTCGCCGCGCCGCACATTCGCCGTGCTCAAGCCGACGACGAAGTCCCGAGTCGACCTCGGCCTGCGACTCGACACCACCCAGCCTGAGGGGCGGGTCCGGCCAGCAAGGGACCTCGGCCAGGCCACCGTCCGGATCCCGCTGACCACCCCCGGCGAGGTAGACGACGAGGTCAAGGCCTGGCTAACGCGGGCATACGGCGAGAACACCTCGCCGCCAGCCGGAAAACCACGCCCGCCGGTCAGGCCTAAGCCCGTCCTCGGCACGATGACCGTTGTCATCGAGGGAACCGAACTGCCCGGCCTCACCTGCCAGCCCGAACCCGACGGCACCGTGCACCGCAACATCCACGTCGCCCTGGCCACCACAGCCAAGGGGATCGCAGAAGGCCAGTCATGGCTGACCGTCCCCCTCAAACCCGGGCTGGCCGCCGAACCCTTCCCCGGCGACGCCAGGCAAACCCGGTGGGAGCTCACCGTGACGGTCCGCGGCAGCGCCGGCGAGGGCTACGACTTCACCGGCCCGTCCGTTGGCGGCAACCGGACCGACCGGCACCTCGGCCTGGTCTGGGGAGACGTGCCCGGCGACGGCACGCTGCAACTGTTCCGCGGCGCCAAGCTCCGTCTCGTCGACGTCCCGACCGACCTCATCACCGATGCCATGCGCCCTGGCCGCCGCCTTGTTGCCCAGGTGCGACTGACCGATGACAGGGGCAACCCGGTCTGTGCTCGCCTGCGCCCCTCGCACCTCACCTGGTCAGCAGAGCCGATTTGACCGCCGCGCTTATCGCACCGCCACGCCGTAACGAGACAGAAATGTGTGGCCCCATCGACGTCGAACGGTCAGAAAGAGGGCACGCAAATTCGGCGATCTGGCCGAGCTGGTAACTGCTCGGCCGAGCTGAAGACCGAAGTGCTCCGGCCCGCCGTCCGTGCGTCCATGCAGTCATCCGCGCCCTTATGCGTCCCGGCAGACGCGCTACTTTCGGCAAAATCGCCGAACGGCAACCGCACCGGGAGCGGGAGAAGAGGAAGCGCTCAGGCCCTGGCACACGGGGAAGACCAGTGTGTGTCGCTGGCTGATGAACTCACTGACTGGACTGACTTGGACGTTGCGGCGTTCCGACTTGGGCGAGTTCTTGTGTTCTTTCCAGCCAGGGCTTCCTGGCTGCCCGCAAATCAGATCTGGCATCGCCGCATCACGCCGAAATGGCAACTGATTGCCTAGCTCGGAATGGCCAGGATCGGTCAGAGCCTCTATCAACCAATTCCCGGTAAACTATGTTCCATTCGGCGAGGGGAGGCCAACAGTGAACGTCGAGCTCGACAAACTGGCGCCGGGCGTGTTCGGGGTGAGCCACGGCGGCGGGATGGCCGGAGAGATTATCCGCCACGCCACCGGCAGCTGGGCCGGACATGCCTTCCTGTACCTGGGGAACGGCATGATCGTGCAAGGCCAGCCGCCGCAGGCCGGGACCGCGGTGGCCACCAGCCATGACGACGCGATCTGGGCGTGGCGCATGTGGGACCAGCTCAAGGCGGTGAACGGCTGGACCGACGCGCAGGTTTCAACCGCGCAGGCCAAGGTGGTCGGCCGCGGCCACGCGCTGGTCGGCACGGCCTACGACTGGCCGGCCTACGTCGCGTTCAGCCTGGAAGTGCTGCATCTGCGCAACGAGGAGCAGCTTGCGGACTGGTTCCGGCAAGACGGCTACCGAGTGTGCTCGGCGCTGGTGGACGACGCTCTGACCTTCGCCGGAGTGCCGCTGGACTTCGTGCCCGAGGACGGGCCCGGCTTGGTCGCTAAGCCTGATGTGAAGGTGGCCATGCCGCCGAACCTGGTAGCTCCCGGCATGCTGCTCGGCTTGGCACAGCGGCTCGACTGGGCCTAACCATTGACGTGGGTCTAGTCCTGCGCGACGGCAGCGCCATGGTCGCGATGGATACGCAATGGTCGCCCATGGCGTCGGCGAGCGATCAAAGGAGCTGCCGAGCATCATGGTATCGCTGCGCAGCTGACCGGCGCGGTCCTCCGAATGTTGAGATGCCAGACCACTCATCGGCAAGATCGCGAGTCTTCGAACCTCGCACTGTCCGCGGCAGGAGAATGCGTTGTGCTGGGGCTGCTAGTTGATCTGGATGCCGGCTGTTTCGGTGAGCTGCTGGTGCGTCCAGTGCGATTGCGCGCTTCATGTGGTCCCTCCTCGACGTGAAACCCGCGATCTCTACGCAGCTACCGAAGCTTCACGAACTGACCAACAGATGCGAGAGGCCAAGCTCATCCAGGACGGACGGACCGCTGCAGCGCGATCCCACTGCGACATGAGCGTGCGTTCGCAGCGTCGTCGGTGTTTGCATCCCGGCTGCTTGCTCCGGTCAGGTCCGCACTTACGTCGGCGGCTGCTCGGAGGCTTCGTCGTGTTCGCGGTGCTCTGGCAACATCGGGCGCCCCATGCAACGAAGGCCGTTACGATTTGGCGGTAGGGCGGATTCGCATGGAGGTTTAGAGGATGACTGATGTCGAGAGCCGCGCTCTCGGCCGTACTGGATTGGTCGTATCGACCCTCGGATTCGGCGCGATGGAGTTGCGCGGCACTCAGGGCGGCCCGCAGATCGATGATGTGGAAGCTGGCCGACTGCTCAATACCGTGCTTGATGAGGGCATCAATTTCATCGATACCTCGATCGACTATGGCCGCAGCGAGGAGCTGATCGGGAAGTTCGTTAGCCATCGGCGGTCGGAGTACGTGCTGGCGTCGAAATGCGGATGCGTGCCGGGTGCTCCCATGGGCGCCGAGCACGTGCACACCGCTGCCAACATCCGGGCTGGGGTGGAGAACAGCCTGCGCATGCTGGGAACGGATCATCTCGACCTTGTCCAGTTTCACCGCAGCTTGACGCGCGAGGAGTTCGAGGCGGATGGTGCGCTGGCCGAGGCGCTGGCGCTGCGTGCAGAAGGCAAGGTCCGCTTCGTAGGCGTCTCGGCTCTCTTGCCTACCCTGAACGACCAGATCGACATGGGTGTGTTTGACGCATTCCAGGTTCCTTATTCCGCGCTGCAGCGTGAGCACGAGCACGTACTGAACCGAGCATCGGATGCAGGCGCGGGCATCATTATCCGCGGCGGGGTTGCCCGCGGAGCGCCTGACGACTGGGCCGTGCGCAGGTACTACATGGTGCCCAGCGAGACCATGCGCGACTACTGGGACAATGCGCAGCTCGACGAACTTCTTGATGGCATGAGCCGCACGGCGTTCATGCTGCGCTTCACGCTTTCACACCCGGCTCTGGACACAACCATTGTCGACACTAGCAGTATCGAGCATCTCCACGACAACCTGGCCGCCGCTGCACGCGGTCCGCTCCCCGACGAGATCATCGCCGAGGCAAAGGCCCGGCTGAGCACGGCGGGGGCTGTGCCGCAGTCGTAGTTTGGTATTTGCTGCGCCAGGCGTCGTGACCTCACTGTCCGGTACCGGCCGGTTGCGGTATGACACGGCGTTGCAAACAGGCACCATGATCGGCGACGGCCGTGACATGGCAGGGCGTGTTGAGCGCCTCGGCTGCGAGATGCAGCACTCACCCGTAATGCCCGCCATGCCCTCGGTCGAGAATCGCGGTGAGCTGCTCGGTGGTCTGCCGGGCTCGGACTGCGTCGTCAGGGGTAGTCCATCCGTGTAACCAGGGGCCATCGCGGCCAGCAGCCCTTCCCAATGCGTTCAAGGCCGAGGCCGCCAGTTCGTGAGTCGCCTCCGTGATTAGGGTGGCGTCGGCGTATCCCGTATTGGCGAGCTGTTGCTTGATGCTCGCGCCGCCAGAGAGGCTGGCCGCCACGACCGCTGCCGCCGCGACCACTTCATCAGGGAACACAGTCCGCCCCAGCTGTTCTGGCTCGTTCTGGACCACGAGGAAGATTCGCTCCAAGACTTCACGGCGCTGGCCGAAGGGCAGTTGGGCGAGCCCGTCCAGGAAGTCGCGGGCGCCATCGCTGTCAAAAGGTCCTGTACCGAAGGTCCCCACAGCGGCTCATTGTCGCGGACGAAGGGGACGGCGTCACCTGGCGCCAGTAGCTATACCGGCGAGCCTCTTGCAGAATTTCTGCGGCAGTAGGTCGTCCCGTCAGAGCACGGACGAACGGTCGTTCGTCCGTGCTCTCCAGTGACTGACCTCGTCGGTTGATGTCAGTGACATCGGTAAGATCGCCGAATAGGTACTTGTGCGGCAACGTGTACTCCCGCCGTCAAAGCGAACCCCAGCACGCTGGAATCGCGAAGATACCCACGTCGGCTAGGTCGCTCTGCGCTGGCTGCTTGTGACTAGACCGACCTCAACGGAGCCGCTCTCATACCTATCCCACAGGGGTGCAACCTTGACGCGCGTGCAGGCGTCCAAGTCACGTGAGATGGAAGGTCATCGCGGTGCTGGCGGCTAGTATCTCGCTCCAGGCGGGCTGTGGCGGCAGCTCGGGCTTTCACCAGAACGTCCCCGGCAGGTTCGTGCGCGTGGGAGGCCCGCCTCCTGGCTCGCCGGTGCCGCTGCCAGGCACCATTACGGCACGCGCGGTGACGGGTGGGACGTTCACAGCTACTGCAGGCAACAGTGGCCGCTTCACGCTGTCGCTGCCGCCCGGCAGCTACCACGTCACTGGCCGCAGCCCGCTGATGCAATCAGGGCAGATGATCTGCGCGGCCACGGCTGAACTGCGCGTCATCCGCAGCATGCAGGCTGGCTCGGTCATCGTGGTCTGCTCCATCCCCTAACACCGTGCCAGTTCCCTGCGGCTCGCCGCACTGCGCCAGTATTCGGCTATCTGGCACGTCGCGGTGCACGGCGGACTCGAAGGCCCGCCCACAGGCCCGACCTCGAGACCTCGAGTGTGCATGACGTTAGGCACATGGCCATGCATCCAGCCAAGTCACGCTCTTCGGCACTATGGCTCAGCCCTGCCCCTGTCGGCGGCAGAAGAGCGTGATCTGGTCAGTGCTAGGCCGGACCGACGAAACCTAAGCGCCCGTGTGGACGGTGCGAAGCCGGGCCTGGACGGCCCACCACTGGTCGGGTCGATCGACAACGGGGGCATCTAGCCCGTCCTGGATGACCCTGGCCAGGCGCAGCAGGAAGGCGGCGATCCCAGCGGCGCCCTGCATCCAGGAGGTGCCGGGTGGAAGCAATGGCGGATCATGGCGATGCTCCACGAACTGCCAGCGCGCGCCGGCCTCGTCGCGGACGGCGCGCTCGACGAGCGCGTCTCCCATCATGCGGGCCGCCTGCAGCAAACTGGCGGACCGCGGCTGGTCGTGGTCGTCTTGCGCGGCGTCGAGCAGCACGTCGCCTACCCCGGCGGTGCCGCAGCAGCGGCCGTCATTGTCCCAGAACCCCGGGCGAAGTCGTCTGGGGACACCGGCGGCCAGGATCGAGTGCAGGCATCGTCGCCGCAGCGATGTCACGTCAATCCCAGCCACCTCGTCCACTCCGGCGTGCGCCAGGGCGGAGAACAGCAGCGAAGTTCCGGCCGGCCCATGGCACCAGGTGTAGGTCACTGGCTCCACGTCCCGGCTGGAATACGGCAGGGTGTGCGGGACAACGAACCCGTCGTCATCCAGCGAGCCCACGGCGAACAGGTGCTGTGCACCCTGGCGCGCGGCGGTGACAAAGTCGGCACGGCCCAGGACCTGCCCGGCGATGGCCAGCGCGGTGGCAACCCCGGCGGTCCCGTGCGAGTAGTTCGGCATCCGAGCCGGATAGCCCGGCCGCATTCCCCAGTCCAGGCCAGCTTCGGTCCGGTCTGCCGTCCGCAGCAGGGACTGGCCGCCAGTCGTGGCAATATCCCGGGCGTGCTCATCGCCGGACCAGATTGCGGCCAGGACCACCCCGGCGTTACCCAGGACCAGATCCGTCAGCGGGGAGGCTAGCCCCGGCTCGACCATCTCCGAGGTGTTCCATCCCTCTGGGGTCATCAAATCGTGGAGCCTGCGCAGCGCGACCTGCTCAGCTCCCGGGGCGAGCAGCCTCAGCGCCGTCACGTCCCCGCCCAGTCCGAGATACAGCGAAGGCTCAGTCCGGGTCGGCGCCACCGCGCAAAGCCGCGCCACGACCCCGGCCGCCAGGCCCTCCTCCGCATCGGTCAGCGCGCGGTACTGGCCGATCTCAGCCAGCACCGGGGCCAGCCCGCCGATCCCCGCATACAGCGAGTCGCGATCCTCGCCCGGCCCGCTCGGCCCGTCACCGTCGGGCACTACCTCAGGCAGCCAGGGGCCGTCCTCCACCCGGACCTGACCCAGAACCCAGGCCCAGGCCGCCTCACCCAGGTCCCGGTAACCGTCAGCTGCCACCAGATCAGGCTACGGCGCAGCTGCGCAACCGACACGTTTTGCGGGACCGGTCAGCTGCACGGAGATCGACGTGAACGCGATTCTTGACCTGCTCGACGTCGGGGAAGCGGGTCTATGCGTCTCACACCAGATGGACTTGTTGGACCAGGGCGGGCTTTCCGCAGTCACCCAGATCGTCACATCGGCTCGTCGTCGTAGGACCGTGGCCGCTGTTCCCAGCGTTTGGCCATCTGCTCTGCCTCGTCAGCAAAGGCCTGCCAGCGCTTGATCTCAGCTGCATAATCCGTCGACGAAGGACGCCTAGCGAGGTCTGCCCGGTGCTCCAGGTGTGCGACGGTCTCCCACGCCCGTGAGTGCAGCTCACGCGCGGTGTGTGCCAGCCGATGTCTCAGCTCTTCTCCTTGAAATCTTGCTTGCCCTGTGGCGGAACCGAGCGGAGTCGCGCCGATGGGCCTCCATATCAGCAGCAGTGCCATGTCGTCGTGCCGTTGGTGGCTGGTATAGCTGCTAACCTCCTCGCTGAGCAGGTCGAGGAGAGATTCCGGGTCCGGACGGTTACGGATGGACACGCATTCGGTGAGCGGGAAGAACGTCCCTGTTTCGTCTCGCGCCTCGTTGAGACCGTCGGTGTAAAACAACACCGGCTCGCCGGCCTGCCACGGAATGGTGAAGGGCTTACGCTGGTCAGCGGCGAGCAGGCCCAGGCCGAGGGGGAGTCCACTCTCTGCAGGTCCAAGAAGCTCGGGGCCCTGCTGGCCTATCAGCAGCGGCTGGGGATGGCCGCAGTTGAGCATCGTCAGCTCACTGCAGTCCTGGCTGACTTCGGCCAGGACGGCAGTAATGAACTGCTCCTCGCCGAGGTCGTATCGGAGCGCTGCTTCGATCTGGGCCGCGACCCCCTGAAGTAGAAACTCGGTGTGAGCGGCCAGACGGAAGGCGTACATGGCAGTCGCCGCCATGTGCACGGCGGGCAGGCCTTTGCCCTCGGCGTCGCCGATGATCAGCCGCAGGCCGCCTGCTGTGTTAACCGCCGCGTAGAGATCCCCGCCGACATGGGCCTGGGAGGAGGCCGAGGTGTACTGAGCGCTCAGCCGAACCGGGCCGACCTGGGAAGGAATCGGGCGCAACAGCGCGTGCCCCTTGACGTCCGCGACCTCACGGACCTCCGTCAGCTCCCGCTCCCGGCGACGGCGCAAGTAACTAGCCACCACGCCCCCGGTAGAGACCCCCACGATGACAATCAGCGACACCCGGATCAGATCGCGAGCAGGGTGCTCCGACTGATATCCGTCGGTGAGCAGTGCTTCCGTGCCAATCGCGGCTACTCCGACAGCGATGGTGTACAGCGGCCCGCTCAGCGCCGCCGCGACCGCCGGAGCCACCGCAAGCAGAGGCAGCAGCCCATGACCTGGCCCAGCCAGCCCCCTTGCGACCCCAACTGCAAGGACAATCAGCAGCGGGAGAGCCAGCCGCGTCCAGGCCCAGCCCGACGAAGGCCAATTCGGCCGGATTTTCATGACTAACTCCCCCCGCGGAGTCAGTGACCCCCGTCACACGTCTACGTACCCAACGTAATGACGGCGGTTAATTCAAGCCAGAACCACGCCAGGACGGCAGTGGACAGTCAGGTCGTGGCGCCGGTTCCGGCTGGCTCGCGTGACAGGATGCAGAACTCGTTCCCTTCCGGGTCGGTCAGGGTGATCCAGCCGCTGCCGTCCGGCCTGCGGAAGTCGGCGAAGAACTGAGCGCCGAGGCCGATGACCCGCTCCACCTCCTCCTCGCGGGAGCGGTCCGCCGGACGGAGGTCGAGATGGACGCGGTTCTTGACCTGCTTGGCGTCGGGAACGGTAATGAAGAGCAGTAACTGGCTGCCGTCCCGCGAGGTGATCAGGCACTCCTCGTGCTCGGGCAGGTTCGGGTCGTCGGGGTCCTCGACGAAGTCGAGGACCTGCGACCAGAACAGCGACTGCCTGTAGGCATTGATGGCATCGAACGATGTGTGCGATATCCGGCTCGTCATGAGGGCATTGTGGTTGCCCGGCGCGCAGCGGCAAATCTCTTTTCAGGGTCCCGCGGCACAGAACGGGAACAAGGCGGGTGCGTCGTGGCATAGAGAGGTGTCCTGTCCATGAGCGAAGGGCCGCCTGTGTTAAGTCACGACCAAGAAGTTGCCTGGCGCGCGTCTGCGAGCGCTCCGCCTGGCCGCGCCCCTACGGCCGACGACGACGCCACGGTCATCCGTGACTCGCTGTCCGACCCAGAGCAGTTCGCCGTGCTCGTGCACCGGCACGCGGCGGCCATCACACGGTATGTGACCCGCCGCCTCGGGGCCGATGCCGCCGAGGACGTGGCCGCCGAGACATTCCTCGTCGCCTTCCGGCAGCGAGCCAGCTACACCGGTGACGGCCGCGTCTGCCTGCCGTGGCTGTATGGCATCGCCACGCGGCTGTGCCACCGGTACTGGCGCAGCGAGACCAGGCAGCTGCGGCTGCTGGCGCGCACAGGTGCGGACCCCGTCATCGAGCCCTTCACCGATCAGGTCGAGTCGCAGGTTGCCGCGAGTGCGGTGAAGCCGAGGCTGGCCGACGCACTGTCCCGCTTGCCGAAGGCCCAGCGCGATGCCCTCCTGCTACAGGCCTGGGCAGACCTGACCTACGACCAGATCGCGAGGGCCACTGGCGTGCGCATTGGCACCGTCCAGTCCCGCATCAGCCGCGCTCGCCGCCGCCTGCGCGAGCAGCTCGCAGATATCAACCCCGGGCGGATGAACGAAGGAGACCTTCGGTGAATGAGCTCGAACTTGTGGCGTCCCTGCGCGATGAGGTCCCGCTGACGGCTAGCGCTCGTATCGAGAGCGCCGTGCAAGCGGAGATCGTCGCCTCGCGACAGCACGCAGCGGACCGCGGCCGGCGCTACCGGGCAGCACGACCCGGCCGCGGCCCGGCTTCCCGGCAGGTGCTCCGGCCGGTCATCGCCGGTGCGCTCGCTGCCGCTGTGGGCGCCGGTACCTACGCGGGCATCCAGCTGTCCGGCTCCGCCGGGCACGCCGGCCAGCACACGGTGGCGTGGTCGGGCCGGCCGACCGCACCGTGGCCAGACACCGCTCACCCCAGCTACGGGCGGGCGACCAGCGAGGCCCAGCTGATCGCCTATGTCACCCGCGCCGCCGACGCCATGCCCGGGCGCGCACCGAGGCCGGACGAGTGGGTGGCGGTGAAAACTGAGGCAGCCCACTCGGCAGAGGGTGAGGGAGGGTACCTGTTCGGCCCGCCGGACAAGCGCCAGATCGAACTGGCGTGGATTCGCGGCGACCAGTGCGCCAGCGCGAGTATTCCGCCGCTCCCGGCGACCACCGCGCCCGCTACAACCATCACTGGGACGCTCAGCGTCACGACTACTGGCTACTACGGCCCCGGCTGCCAGGGCACCACGCTGGGCGGCTGGAAGAGCGTTACCTACTCGTATCTGGACTCGCTCCCGACCGACCCGGTCGCTCTGGAGGATGTGCTGGCGCAGAACGCCGGACCGGACTTCGCGGGGGACAGGTCGGTGGTGATCTTCCAGGCAATCGACGCTCTGCTCAACGACGGTGAGATGGATGGCGTCGTGGTACCGACGAAGCTGTGTGCCGCCTTGTACCGCGTGCTGCAGCAGCTACCTGGCGTGCAATTCGAGAGCGCCACCGACCTCGCCGGACGCCAGGGCCTTGGGTTCTCCATCGTGCTGGAGGGCTACTTCATGAAGGAGCTGGTGATCGATCCGAATAACTACACCTTCATGGGCGTGAAGGACGTGGCCATTCGCGACCACGTGATGTCCGGCACGGATGGCACCAGGTACATCAAGGCGGGCCAGGTGCTGGGCTGGGCGGCCCTGCTTGGCCAGGCGATTGTCGAGCAGCCGGGGCAGCTACCTAGCTAGGTCCGAGGACGGGGGACTGCCGGGGGCGTGCATGCTGATGCCGCCCCCGGCTGGCTTATCGAATCTGCGTTCGATAATGTGCTGGAATTGTCAGCCAGGTTCGTTAGGCTGGTCGAGTAGGTGTTCGACCGGGGTCGCGTCGGGAGCAGGGGGCGACGGATGGGCTGGGACAATCCGCCGGTGCCGTGGCGGGAGTTCGAGCGCCGCCTGTCCTGGGGCACGGGCGGCGGGCCGGGCGGGCCGGGGGAGGAGTCCGGCGGTCCGAGCGGGCCGGAGGAGCCGGGCGGCCGGCCGGGCCCAGTCGGCTCGCCGCGCCCGGTGACCCGGCTGCCGGCGGAGCCTGTCCGGCAGCCGGGGCCGCCGTGGGCGGAGCTGCACTGCCACTCCTCCTACAGCTTCCTGGACGGTGCGTCGTGCCCGTCCGACCTGGCCCGCGAGGCGGCGGCACGCGGTCTGTCCGCCCTGGCAATCACCGACCACGACGGCATGTACGGCGTACCGCAGTTCGCCCAGGCGGCCGCGCGGCTGCGGGACGACGGCATCAGCCTCGGCACCGTCTTCGGCGCCGAGCTCAGCCTCGACCGCCTGCCCGGCGGCCGGACCGGCGTCCCGGACCCGGCCGGCCGGCACCTGCTCGTCCTGGCCCGCGACCCGGAGGGGTACCGGCGGCTGTGCCGGGTCATCAGCGCCGCCCAGCTGGCGGGCGGCGAGAAGGGCATGCCGCGCTACGACGAGCCCGCGCTGGCCGATGCCCACGACGGGCACTGGGTGGTTCTCACTGGCTGTCGCAAAGCCGCCGTGCCGGCCGCGCTGGCGGCTCGCGGGCCCCGGGCCTCTGCGCGGGAACTGGCCTGGCTGACCGAGGTGTTCGGCCCGGCGAACGTCAGGGTCGAGCTGACCGTCGGCGACGATCCGGCCGATGATGAGCGCAATGACGCGCTGTCCGCGCTCGCGCGCGAGGCCTGCCTGGACACCATCGCCACCAGCAACGTGCACTACGCCGCGCCGCAGGACGCCCGGCTGGCGCAGGCGCTGGCCGCGATCAGGGCTCGGTCCAGCCTGGATGAAATGGACGGCTGGCTGGCTGCATCGGGCGGCGGATACCTGCGCTCGGGTGCGGAGATGGCTGTCAGGCTGCGTCGTTACCCCGGCGTCCTCGAGCGGACGGTAGAGCTGGCCGGGGAGTGCGCGTTCGACTTTCACGTCATCGCGCCGCGGCTGCCGGATTGCCCGGTCCCGGCCGGGCATACCGAGGCCAGCTGGCTGCGCGAGCTCGTCGCCCGGAAGGCGCCCGGCCGCTACGGACCGCCAGAGGATGAGCGCGTCGACGGCGCCTACGCGCAGATCGCCCGCGAACTGGACGTCATCGTGCAGCTCAACTTCCCCGGCTACTTCCTGATCGTGCACGAGATCGTGGAGTTCTGCGAGGACAACGGCATCCTGTGCCAGGGCCGGGGGTCCGCCGCGAACTCGGCGGTCTGCTACGCGCTCGGCATCACGAGTGTCGACCCTATCCAGCACGGGCTGCTGTTCGAGCGGTTCCTGTCGGAGGGCCGGGACGGCCCGCCCGACATCGACCTGGACATCGAGCACCGGCGGCGCGAGGAAGTCATCCAGCACGTCTACGCCCGTTACGGCCGGGAACGCGCGGCCCAGGTGGCGAACGTGATCAGCTACCGGCCGCGGATGGCGCTGCGGGACGCGGGGCGGGCGCTCGGCTACGAGCCGGACCAGCTGGACGAGTGGTCGCGGCAGGTCGGCCCCCGCAGCTACGCGCCCGGCCAGCCGGTCCCGCCGGACGCGGGCGTGCCCGACGCCGTGGTCGAGCTGGCCGGGCAGATGCAGCGGCTGCCGCGGCATCTCGGCATCCACTCCGGCGGCATGGTGCTCTGCGACCGGCCAGTGGGCGAGGTGTGCCCGGTCGAGTGGG
>Ga0066903_100003176_pt1 | contig 13297 bp, 11 predicted proteins | sample PanSoiMetaGPlot1_FD_67491 | JGI IMG/M metagenome (GOLD analysis project Ga0066903, IMG submission 67491) | Tropical forest soil microbial communities from Panama analyzed to predict greenhouse gas emissions - Panama Soil - Plot 1 (version 2) | ecosystem: Environmental > Terrestrial > Soil >... | reverse complement strand
AACGCCAACGTCTCCCTCGCGATCGCCGATCGCGGATACGTCCTGTCGACGGGCCGCGTCGTGCTCGAGGGGAGGGCGTCGGACCTGCTCCAGAACGAGGATCTGAGGAAGGCATACCTCGGGCGATGAGGGTCAGCGCCGAGGGGAACCAGTCGCCGATCCCAGGATCAGCGCTCAGCATCGAGACGCTGAGCCTGTTGCCGGGTGAGGACGTCGAGTGCGGCTCGGACGTCGACGACACGATGCTGCTCGTCTTCCTCGGCGCGGCGGAGCACCTCACGGGCCATGCGTCGCTCCTCCTTCCCGGCGAGCGGACCGGCTGGAAGGCGGGCGGCGGGATGGCCCTCCTGCGGGCGACGATCGCCCCTGACGTCGACCGTCATGCGGCGCTCGGTCCGCGCGAGCGGACCGTCACCGTGGGGCAGGCGGATGCAGAGTCCGCGACCGGCAAGCGGACGTTCGAGGTGGTCTTCGGCCCGCACAACGGGTCGCTCAGGGCCACGCTCTTCGTGGGCCACGTGCCCCCCGGTGCGGCGCCGTGGCACTTTCATCTCTACGACGAGATCGTCTGGATCTGGCGCGGGGAGGGGCGCTTCCACACCCGTGAGGGCACGGAGTCACTCGCGCCGGGCTCGGCGTTCCGCATCAGGCCGCGGGAGCTGCACGTGGTCGAGAACACGTCGCCGACGGACGAGCTCGTCGTCGTCGGGCTCTTCACGCCTGCGGGGAGTCCGTCGGCCGCGTACCTTGCGGAGGACACGGATGTCCCGTACGTCATCGAGGCGCCGTCGTGAGCGCGGTCGGCTCGGCACGTGTCGGCTCCGCGATCCGAGGCGAGTTCCCGATCTTCGAGCACACCACGTATGTGAACTCGTGCTCGCAGGGCGCGCTCTCGCACCGCGTGCGGCGGGCGTACGAGGAGTACCTCGAGGGCTGGGACGCGAACGGCGCCGAGTGGGCCCACTGGGTGGAGCGGGCCGAGGTCGCGCGCGGGGCATTCGCGCGGCTGCTGCACGCCGATCCGTCCGAGGTCGCCGTGACGACCTCGGTGACCCAGGGGGTGAACGGGATCGTCAGCGCGTTGCCGCTCGAGCGCGGCGAGCGCACGCGGATGGTGATCAGCGAGTACGAGTTCCCGACGGTCGGTCAGATCGCGCATGCGCAGGAGCTGCGCGGCGCGGAGGTCGTCCACGTGCGACCCGGCTCCGACGGCTCGATCCCCGTCGAGAGCTTCGCCGAGGCGATCGACGAGCGAACGGCTCTCGTCTGCTGCGCCACCGTCTCGTACCGAACCGGGCACCGCCAGGACGTCGCCGAGATCGCACGGCTCGCCCACGAGCATGGCGCGCTCTGCCTGGCCGACAGCTACCAGGCGGCCGGCTCCGTCGACCTCGACGTCCGTGAGCTCGGCGTCGACTTCGTCACCGGCGGGACGGTGAAGTACCTGCTCGCCTCGGCAGGTCTCGGCTTCCTCTTCGTGCGGCGCGACCGGCTCGAGCGGCTGCTGCCGACGCAGACTGGCTGGTTCGCCGACGAGGACATCTTCCAGATGGACATCTCGGACTACTCCCCCGCGGCCGACGCGCGGCGCTTCGACGCGGGGACGCCGCCCGTGCCGAACATCTACGCCGGCGTGGCGGGGATCTCGCTCGTCGAGGACGCGGGAGTCACGGCGATCGAGGAGCACGTGCGCGGCTTGACGACGCGGCTGATCGACGGCCTGGACGAGCTCGGCGCCACAGTCGTGACGCCGCGCGACCCGGCGCGTCGCGGCGCGCTAGTCTGCGTGCGCTCGACCGACGTCGAGCGGCTCGTCCGCGAGCTCCAGGAGGAAGAGAAGATCGTGACGTCCTCACGCGACGATCGACTCCGCATCTCGCTTCACCTCTACAACACCGACGAGGACGTCGACGCCGTTCTCGCCGCGCTGCGCGACCGGCCGCACCTGCTCGCCTAGCGGGCCTCCCCCGAGCCTGATGAGCGGTCTGTTAGAGGCGCACGCCAGCGTGTCGTCGTGCGCTCACTCCAACGAGTGTCTTGACGGTATAGCAAAAGTGCGTTATATAGCCGACATGCTATTCATGAGCGAAGCCGGGAACGGGAGGTTCCGTCAATGAGCGGTGTCTTGCTTGCACGCGTAGACGACATTGAGCGGCGCCTCGGCCGGCTCCAGCGCGAGCTCGCCGACGTTCGGGCGCAGCTGCAACCCGAGCCGGTGTCGCCTCCGGCAGTCGAGGAGCTCCGCGCACAGGTCGCGACGCACGAGCCTGCACCGCTGCCGGTGCAGGAAGCGCCACCCGGACGGACACCTCCGACCTGGACGCCCGAGGTCAAGGCGACCGCACGTCCCTCGCGGCAGCCGAAGGTCACCGCGCGGCCGATTTCCGATCGCATCGCCGGCCTCGATCTGCTCGGCGCGCGCAGCCTCGCCCTCGTCGGCGGTGCTGTGATGCTCCTCGGGATCGCGTTCTTCTTCGTGCTCGCAGCCAACCACGGCTGGATCGGGCCCGGTGCTCGCGTCGCCTTCGGAGGAGCCGCATCTGCGCTCACGTTCGGTGCGGGTCTCGTGCTGCGGCGCAAGTACGGCCAGCTGCACAGCGCGGTCGCAGCCGTCGGAGCGGGAATCGCCGGCGGGTACACGACTCTGCTCGCGGCGTCGGCGATCTACGACCTCGTCTCCGAGCCCGTGGGGATGGCCGTCGCGGCAGGGATCGCAGCCGTCGCCGTCGCAGTGGCCATTCGCTGGCGCTCGGAGATCATCGCCTGGCTCGGTGTCCTCGGGGCGGCCGCCGTGCCCGCATTGCATGCGATCGACGGGAACCTCTCGCCGGCGGCGGTCGGCTTCGTTGTGCTCGTCTTCGCCGCGGCTGTCGCGGTCTCGCTGCGTCAGCGCTGGTCGGCGCTCCTCGGTGCGACCGCGGCCGTGACCTACGCGCAGATGCTCTGGCTGCTGCTCACCGTCGACACGGGTGACACGGGCGCGACCGCCGTGGCGGCGGCGTTCTTCGCGCTCCTGCTCATGAGCGCGCTCGGGCAGCAGCGGGTGAGCGGCGAGAAGCAGCTGGACACGCTTGCAGCATCGCTCGCAGGTGGAGCGACCGGGCTCGCGATCATCAGCTCGATCACGCTGTTCGGCTACGACGCGCAAGCCGGCGTCTTGCTTCTCGTCGCGGGAGCAGCGCTCGTCGCCTGCGCCGTTGCTGCCTTCCGGCTCTGCCGCGACCTCGCGGTCCTGATGGGAGGGCTGGCACTCGTGCTGGCCGCACTCGCAACCGCGGATCTTCTGTCACGCGGCTCGCTGAGCATCGCGTACGCAGCCGAGGCTGTCGTCCTGGCCGTCGTCAGCGCGCGGCTCCGCGAGCCGCGTTTCCGCATTGCGGCGCTCGCGTACCTCGCGCTCGCCCTCGCGCACACGATCGTCGTCGAGGCGCCGCTCGGGCTCCTCTTCGACGATGCAGCGACGAGCTACGTCCGTGCCGTGCCGAGCCTCGTCGCCGTCGCGGTCGCCGCGCTCTTCGTCGCGTGGGGCGACCTGCCGTGGAAGCAGGTCGCCGACGTCTGGCGCGCCGTCCGAGCCGCTCTCGTCGGCGTCGCGACGCTCCTTCTACTCGACGCCGTCTCCCTGGTCGTCGTCGAGATCTCGTTCTCCGTCGGGCACGTGATCGTGACGGCCATCTGGGCCTGCGCGGGGCTGGCGGCGGTCGCGTTGGGTGCGCGCTTCCGCGAACCTGCAGCGACGAATGCGGGCTTTGCCTGGCTTCTCTTCACGCTCGTCAAGGTGATCGGCTTCGACTGGTCCCAGCTCGGCGAGAGCCGCGGCGCCGTCTCGCTCCTCGCCGTTGCGCTGTGCGTCCTGCTCGCGGGCGTCGCGCTTCGCGTGCTCGACGATCGGGACGCGCCGCTCGCTGTCGTGTCGCTGGTGTGCGCCGTGACCTCGCTCGTCGGCTTCGTCGTCGCGATCGGCGTGCTCGTGGACGGCGATCGGGCGCGTGGAGCGGCTCTGCTCGCACCGGTCGCACTCTTCGCGGCGCTCGCCGTCGCGACGTTCGCGGTCGAGCGGCTGCGGAATCTCAGCACCGTCCTCTGGTCGGTCGGCCTCGTCGGCCTGCTGATCGCAGAGGCCGCGATCGTGCAGGGGCGCGGGACGGTTGTCGCGTTCGCGGTGACGGCGGCGGCGCTGGCGTGTCTCGCGGCCGCGACGGGGGAGAGGCGCCTGCACGAGGCGGCGATGATCGTCCTCGGGACGACGACGTTCGTGACGATCGCGTTCCTGACAACGCCGATTCGGCTCGTTCATGCCACAGAGCATCCCGGCGTGTCGCTGTGGACGCTCGCGAGCTGCGTCGCTGCGGGTGCGGTGCTCGCGGCCTGCAACGAGCACACGCGGACGTGGATCGGGTGGCTGTGTGCCGGGCTCGGCGTCTACGGGCTCTCGCTCGGGATCCTCGAGCTCGCCGAGCGGATCTCGTCGGCCGGCGTCGCGACGGACTTCCAACGCGGCCACACGGCGGTCACCGCGCTGTGGGGGCTGATCGGGCTCGGGCTGCTGGTGGCTGGGCTGCTGCGGCGGTCGAACGCGCTGCGGTTCGGCGGTCTCGCGCTGTTCGGTCTCGGCCTGGCGAAGCTGTTCCTCTACGACCTCAGCGCGCTGAGCTCGGTCACGCGCGCGCTGTCGTTCCTCGCCGTCGGCGGGTTCATGCTGGCGGGCGGGTTCTTCCTGCAGCGTCTGAGCGCGCGCCTCGACCAGCGGGTGCGGGTCTAACCCCGCACCCGCATGCGACCAACGGGTGCGATACTCGCCCGGTGAGCAGCCCCGACTCCGCCGCCGAGCTGGAGCAGACGATCGAGCGCTACAACGCTGCCTGGAACGCGCATGACCTCGACGGGATCGTGGCGCTGCACGCCCCCGGGATGGTGTTCGAGAACCACACGGCGGGCGAGCGCGTCGAAGGCGACGCGGTGCGGGGGCACATCGGCCGGATCTTCGCCAACTGGCCCGACCTGACGTTCACGGGCCGGCGGCTCTACACGAGGGACGGCCTCGTGGTCAGCGAGTGGACGGCGTCCGCAACTGACGGCGAGGGACGACGCCTGGAGTGGGACGGCGTTGACGTCTTCCCCTTCCAGGACGGGCTCATCCTCCGCAAGGACGTCTACTCGGCCTCGCATCGGCCGCGCGCGCTCGACTCTCACTAGCCGTCGCATGGCCGGAATCAGCTCGAGCAGATTCCGGCCGCGCAAACCCCTGAAGAGCGGCCGCTGCGCGGCAGCTGACGTCGCGAGCCGTCGATCGTGAGCCGGCCGCGTGTCCATGTCGCAGAAGCCGTCCTCGACGAGGTCAGGGCCGCGCTCGACGACTCATTCGAACTCGTCGACTTGCCCGTCGGCGCGGACGGGATCCTGGCGATGCTGACCGTACGGGTCGACGAGGCCTACCTCGACGCGGCCGGCCCGCAGCTACGCGTCGTCGCGAACTACGCGGTAGGAGTCGACAACATCGACCTCGACGCGGCCCGCCGTCGCGGAATCGTCGTGACGAACACACCCGACGTGCTGACGCGCGCGACGGCCGAGCTCGCGCTCGCGCTCCTCCTCGCGCTGCTCCGTCGGGTCGCAGAGGGAGACCGCTTCGTGCGCTCCGCAGAGCCGTGGCGGTTCTCGCTCGAGTTCATGCTGGGGCACGGGCTCGACCGGAAGTCGCTGCTCGTCGTGGGACCGGGCCGGATCGGACGCGAGGTGGGTCGGCTGGCCGAGGCGTTCGGCGCGCGTGTCTCGTTCGCCGGTCGCAATGACGACCTCGACGCGTTGCTCGCCGGCGCCGACGTGGTCAGCATCAACTGCCCCTCGACAGCCGAGACGTTTCATCTCTTCGACGCCGCCCGCCTCGCGCGGATGAAGCCGACGGCCGTCCTCGTCAACACTGCACGCGGTCCCATCGTCGACGAGCGCGCGCTCGTCGACGCGCTTCGCACTGGAGGCATCGCGGGCGCTGCCCTCGACGTCTACGAGCGCGAGCCCGAGGTCGAGGATGGGCTGCGCGCGCTCGACAACGTCGTCCTGACCCCGCACCTCGGCAGCGCCACACGCGAGACCCGAATCGGGATGGGGATGCTGGCCGTGGAAGGACTACGGGCAGTACTACTCGAGGATCGGATCCCCGCCAACGCCGTCGTCGTCCCGTAAGGCGAGCCGGGAACTGTAGGAATAGGCGGTGCTCGCCGTCCTCGGAGGTCTCGGCGCGGCCTGCTGCTGGGCGGGCGCGCTGCTCTGCGCGTCGCGCGCGACGAGGCTGATCGGACCGCCTTCGGTTCTCGCAGGGGTGATGCTTACGGGCCTCGTCGTCGTCGCGCCGGTAGCGGCGGCCGGCGGGCTACCCGACGGGCTCGGTGGTCGCGAGCTCGGCTGGCTTCTCGCCTCCGGCTCAGGGAACGTGGCCGGTCTTCTCTTCAGCTACGCAGCGCTACGCGTTGGCAAGGTCTCGATCGTCGGCCCGATCAGCTCGACGGAGGGCGCGATCGCTGCGGTCATCGCAATCCTGGCCGGAGAGACGGTGGGTGGCGGTGTCGGGGCAACGCTGTGTCTCGTCGTAGCCGGCGTCGTGCTCGCCGGCATCGCTCCGGGGGAGGCTTCGGACGGCCATCAGCTGCGGGCGACGCTTCTTGCCGTCGGGGCGGCCGTGTGCTTCGGTGTCAGCCTCTACTCGACCGCACGCGTGAGCGAGGCGCTCCCGCTCGTTTGGGCCGTGCTGCCCGCGAGGGTGATCGGCGTCGTCGTCGTGGCGCTGCCGCTCTTCCTGGCGGGAGGGATCAGGATCACGCGTCCCGCCGTACCGCTCGTGATCGCCTCCGGCCTGTGCGAGGTCGGCGGGTTCGCCTCGTACGCACTTGGCTCGCGGCACGGCATCGCCGTCGCGGCCGTGCTCGCGTCACAGTTCGCGGCGGTCGCCGCCATCGCCGCGTACATGTTTTTTCACGAGCGCCTCACGCGGTTGCAGCTGACCGGCGTCGTCGCGATCGCCGTCGGCGTCGCCGTGCTCACCGGCCTGCAAGCCTGAGCGCTGCTCAGGCGTCGTCGAGCGTCAGCTGGCGGTGATCGGACAGTCCTGAGACGCCGACGCCCGCGAGACGGAGCGCTCCAGGGCGGTCGCGCAACCCGCGGTCGAGCAGGCGGCACGCGAGGTCGCCGATCAGCTCAGCGTCGTCGACGGGAGCGCCGAGGGTGGTCGAGCGGGACCGGATCGAGAAGTCGGCGTAGCGGAGCTTCGTCGTCACCGTCCTCGCCGTGAGGCTCTTGTCGCGGAGGTAGCCGGCGACCTCCTCGGCCATCCGGCGCAGCTCCGCGTGCAGCGTCGCCCGGTCTGCGATGTCACGCTCGAACGTCTCCTCGACGGAGATCGAGACGCGCTCCGCCTCCGTCTCGAGATCACGCGGGTCGAGTCCCAGCGCGCGGTCGCGCAGCACGAGTCCCACCTGGCCGGGAAGGAGCCTGCGGAGCTCGCCGTCTTCGAGCGCCGCCAGCCCACCGACCGTGGTGATTCCGGCTGCGGCGAGCCTCGCCTCCGCACGTGGCCCGACCCCGGGGAGCGCGCGCACGGGGAGCGGTGCCAGGAAGCGCGCCTCCGTTCCCGGCGGCACGACCGTGATCCCGCCGGGCTTGCGTCGGTCGGAGGCGACCTTGCAGACGACCTTCGCGGTGGAGATGCCGAGCGAGCACGTGAGGCTGGTCGCGGCGCGCACGGCGGTCTGCACGGCACCCCCGAGCGAGCGGGCGCGCGAGAAGTCGGGGATGACCGAGCCCAGATCGAGGTAGCCTTCGTCCAGGCCGGTGCGCTCGACGCGCGGCACCATCTCCTGCACCGTCGACCAGACCGCCTGCGAGTACTGGCGGTAGAGCTGATGCCGCGGCCGGACGAACACCGCCTGCGGGCAGCGGCGCAGGGCCTCCGCGGCGCTCATGGCCGAGTGGATGCCGAAGCGTCGAGCGACGTAGTTCGCAGTCGAGACGACTCCCCGACCGTGCGGGTCGCCGCCGACGACGAGCGGGCGCGTCTTCAGCGACGAGTCCTCCAGTTCCTCGACTGCGGCGAAGAAGGCGTCGAGGTCGAGATGCGCGAGGATCGGCACGACGGGCTATCCGCGCGGTTTCTGCCACACCGAGACGTGCGAGGTGCTGTCGCCGGTGAACGGCTCGCGCCCCCAGCCGCCCCGGCGCTCGCGCAGCGTCATCCCGGCGAGCTGCGCCATCAGGTCGAGCTCCGAGGGCCAGACGTAGCGGAACGGCATCGACGTACGCTCGAACAGCCCGTCACGCTCCGTGTAGTGGTGCGAGATCAGACCCTGCTCGGCGACGTCGTATTCGTCGAAGCCGAGGTGTCGCGGGCTGATGTCGAAAGGCCGGAACGTCTCTCCGGGCGGCAGACGCTGGAGCGCGGGCACTTCGACCTCGATCACGAAGAAGCCACCCGGCTGGATGTGTGCCGCAACATTGCGAAAGCATGCGACCTGTTCCGCCTGCGTCGTGAGGTTCATGATCGTGTTGAAGACGAGGTACACGAGAGTGAAAATCCCCTCGACCCTCGTGGTGGCGAAGTCGCCGATCGTGACGGCGATTCGTTCGCCGCCAGGCTTCGCGCGAAGCCGTGCCACCATTGCCTCCGAAAGGTCGATGCCGCGGACGTCGATCCCGCGCTCCGCAAGCGGAAGCGCGATCCGGCCCGTGCCGATGCCGAGCTCGAGCACCGGGCCCTCGCCGGCGAGGGCTGCGAGGAACTCGACCGTGGGACCCACCACAGCGGGACCGAACATGCCTGTGTCCTCGTCGTACCGTGCGGCAACTCGCTCGCCGAAGTGGTCCTCGGGCATCTCCGCACTCTGTCAGAGCCGAGGCCGGCGGCAGCGGGCCGTAGGATCCGCGCGTGGCCACAACGCTCCCGCCGCCCGCGATCGTCCAGCCGGCTCCGTACGAGGTGTCGTACGGCCTCGTGACGGGGACGGTCGCGCCAGGCACGCGCCGGATCGTCGTGCGTGCCGGTGCACGCACACTCGCTGACGTGCCGCTGCGCTTCCGCCACTTCACCGTCCGCGTCGACCTTCCGTCGCGCGAGACCAGCGTGACCGTCGTCGCGGTCGGCGCCGGCGGGCAGCTGTCGCGAGCGACCGTTCGGCACGTGCTGGGGCTGCCGCGGGCCTCTGCCCCGGTCCTGCGCTCCACGCACGGTGACGGGCGACTGCAAGCGCAGGTTCGTGGTCTCGTCGCCCGCTTTCCCGGGACATCGTGCGTGTACGTCGCGAGCCTGACGACGGGCGCTGGCGCGGCCTGGAACGCGCGAGCGCAGCTTCCGGCCGCCTCGACGCTCAAGCTGGGGATCGCCGTCACGGCCCTGACGCGAGCGGCCGGTGTTCCCGAGGCCGGGTCGTACCTCGACGGCGTGCTTCGGCGCATGCTGGTGGTCTCCGACAACGAGGCCGCGAATGCGCTCGAGGTCTGGCTCGCGGGCTCGACGAGCTCCGGCGGCCACGCCGTCACAGGCCTGATGGCGTCGCTCGGCCTCGACGACACCGAGATGTACGGCGGCTACGAGCGCGAGCTTGCGGCCCGCGGGATCCCGCTGCGCGTCGACGACCAGCCGCGCTGGGGCGTCGGCAAACGCACCTCGGCCCGCGACCTCGCCGGTCTGCTCCGCGACGTCTGGCTCGCGAGCGGATCGCTCGGCCCACTGCGGCGTCACACTCCCGGCTTTACCCCGGACGACGCCCGCTACCTCCTCTATCTCCTCGGGCACGTCCGCGACCACGGCAAGGTCGACCGCGAACTGGGCGAGCTGCCGGGCGTCCGCGTGCTGCACAAGGCGGGCTGGATCAACGCCGCGCGGCATGACAACGGCCTCGTCTTCTGGCGCGGCGGCGTCTTCGTCGTCACGGTGATGACGTATCGGGCACGTGGTGCGGGCGAGTCCTCGGACGTCCTCGCAGGACGCGTGGCGCGCGCCGCGCTCTCCCGCTTCGCCGGCTAGCGCCGTCCCGACGGCACCCGTGGGAATGCCGCTACGCTTTTCGTAGTTACTAGGTCTATCGCTACAGACCGAACGACCGAGGAGTGAAGAGAGAGCCGTGACCAAGCTGTTGCTCGTTCCACTCGACGACATCGTCGTCTTCCCGAACATGCAAGTGACTCTGACGGTCGACGTCGGCAACGAGAGCCGCGTCCTGCTCGTCCCGAAGCACGAGGGCGAGTACGCGAGCGTGGGCACCGTCGCCGAGGTGACCGACACCGTACGGCTGCCGGGCGGCGGTCGCGCCGTTGCGCTGAACGGTCTCTACCGCGGCATCGCCGGCGCTGCCGAGACTGACTCGCAAGGCCGTCTGCTCGTCGAGGTCGAGGAACGACCCGACGAGGTTCCCACGGACGGGAAGATTCGCGAGCTCGAGCGCGAATACCGCGCCGTCGTCGAAGAGATCCTCGAGCTGCGGGGCGACGACGGACGGATTGCCGCGTTCGTGCGCTCGATCTCCGAGCCCGGCGCGCTCGCCGACACGTCGGGCTACTCGCCCGACCTCACGTTCGAGCAGAAGGTCGAGCTGCTGGAGGCCGTGGGCGTGCACGAGCGGCTCACGCGAGCGCTCGAGCTACAGCGTGAGCGGCTGGCGCTGCTCCAGGTCCGGAAGCGGATCCAAGAGGACGTCGAGTCCGGCGTCGAGCAGCAGCAGCGCGAATACATCCTCCGCCGCCAGATGGAGTCGATCCGCAAGGAGCTCGGCGAGGACGACGCGTCGGTCGTCGAGGAATACCGGCAGAAGATCGCCGAGGCGGGAATGCCCGAGACCGTCCAGCAGCAGGCCGAGAAGGAGCTCGGACGCTTCGAGCGCATGGGCGAGCAGAGCCCCGAGGCGAGCATGATCCGCAGCTACCTCGACTGGCTGCTCGCCGTGCCGTGGTCGAAGCGGTCCGAGGAGCGGCTCGACCCCCAGCACACGCGTGAGGTACTCGACGAGGACCACGCGGGTCTCGAGGACGTCAAGGACCGGATCGTCGAGTACATCGCGGTCGCCAAGCTGCGGAAGGAGCGTGGCATCGAGCCCGACCGGAAGGCGGGAGCGATCCTGACCCTGATCGGGCCGCCCGGCACCGGCAAGACGTCGATCGGCGAGTCGGTCGCGCGGGCGCTGAACCGCGAATTCGTGCGCATGTCGCTCGGCGGCGTCCGCGACGAGGCGGAGATCCGCGGCCACCGGCGGACGTACATCGGCGCACTGCCGGGTCGCCTCGTTCGCGCGCTGCGTGACGCCGGCACGATGAACCCGGTGATCTTGCTCGACGAGGTCGACAAGGTCGGCGCCGACTGGCGCGGCGATCCGTCGGCGGCGCTGCTCGAGGTGCTCGACCCCGCGCAGAACCACTCCTTCCGCGACCACTACCTGGACGTCGAGGTCGACCTGTCCGAGGTGTTCTTCATCGCCACCGGGAACATGGCCGAGACGATCCCCGGGCCGCTGCTCGATCGCATGGAGGTGATCCGCTTCGACGGATACACCACCGACGAGAAGGTCGCGATCGCGCGCGGCTACCTCTGGCCGCGGCAGCGCGAGCGGAGCGGTCTCCGGGAGGACGAGGTGTCGGTCTCGGATGCGACGCTGGAGACCGTCATCTCCGAGTACACGCGCGAGGCGGGCGTCCGCCAGCTCGAGCGCGAGCTCGGGACCGTGCTGCGGAAGACGGCGACCAAGATCGCCTCCGAGAAGGTTGAGCCGCCGGTCGAGGTCGACGTCGACGCCGTGCGGGACGCGCTCGGGCGCCAGAAGTTCTTCCGCGAGTCGGCTGAGCGGACTGCGGTTCCCGGTGTCGCGACCGGCCTCGCCGTCACCGGCACCGGCGGAGACGTTCTCTTCGTCGAGGCGACGACGACAAAGGGCGGCGAGAACCTCGTCCTGACCGGGCAGCTCGGCGACGTGATGAAGGAGTCGGCTCAGATCGCTCTCTCGGCGGTGCGCGCGCACGCGGGCGACTTCGGTCTCGAGGAGGACGCATTCGACGACCGCTCGTTCCACATCCACGTGCCGGCGGGCGCGATCCCCAAGGACGGCCCGAGCGCAGGCATTACGATGGCGACCGCGTTCGCGTCGCTCCTCTCCGGGCGTCCTGTCAAGCACACGGTCGGGATGACCGGTGAGGTGACGCTGCAGGGACGAGTCCTGCCGATCGGCGGCTTGAAGCAGAAGGCACTCGCGGCACATGCCGCAGGGCTGACCGACATGATCATCCCGGAGCGGAACCGAGCGGATCTCGAGGACGTGCCGCAGAAGGTGCGTGACGAGGTCACGTTCCACCCGGTGATGTCGCTGGGCGAGGTGCTCGACCTCGCGCTCGAGCCAAAGCCGGTTACCCGTGTCTCGGTGTAGACATTGCGCTCCCGTGCCCGAGGAGGTCCGCCGCGCTGCGGGCCTCCTCGAGGGGCGCTGGACCATCTCGATTCTCTGGGCATCCTACGAGGGTGCGTCGCGGTTCAACGAGTTCCGGCAGGCGGTGGGCGAGATCCCGCCGACGACGCTCGCGCAGCGGCTGGTCGAGCTGGAGGACGCAGGACTGCTGGAACGCCGCGTCGTCGACGCGCGCCCGCCGCGCGTCGAGTATCGCCCGACGCCGCGCGGCGAGCATCTCAAGCTCGTCGTGGACGCGCTCGCGGCGTTCGCGGCACACGCCTGAACGGCGCGAAAAATCCGCCGCGATTCGAGCTATAGCTCGAACGAGGGATTGCCGATAGAACGGCCGTGGATCAGTCTGCTGTCTCCGCCCGTCTGATCGGCCTGATGTTCGTCGAGAAGGGCCTCATTACCGAGGAGCAGCTCGAGGTCGCCCTCGAGAAGCAGCGTGAGACGGGCGATCGGCTGGGTGAGATCCTCGTCAACGAGTTCGGCGTGGAGCGGCTCGACCTGGCGGGCGCACTCGCCGAGCAGTGGGCCGAGTACGAGCGCGACGGCAGCCTCGAAGAGCGCGAGCAGCATTCCGAGAATCGCGATCTCGTGGCCGTCTCCGACGAGTGGCGTGGCGACGCAGAGCCGGCACCTGTTGCGTCCGGCAAGCGGCCGATCGGCGAGATCTTCGTCGAGCGAGGTCTCATTTCCGAGGCGCAGCTCGGGGACGCGCTCGAGGAACAGAAGAAGAGCGGCCGCCGCCTCGGCGAGATCCTCGTCGCGACCGGCAGGCTGACGCGCCTCGAGCTTGCGAGCGCGCTCGCCGACCAGTGGGCCACCTTCCAGAAGCTTCGTCCGCCGGGCGAGGACGCACCGACAGAGGCCCGCAT
>Ga0066903_100003175_pt1 | contig 13299 bp, 4 predicted proteins | sample PanSoiMetaGPlot1_FD_67491 | JGI IMG/M metagenome (GOLD analysis project Ga0066903, IMG submission 67491) | Tropical forest soil microbial communities from Panama analyzed to predict greenhouse gas emissions - Panama Soil - Plot 1 (version 2) | ecosystem: Environmental > Terrestrial > Soil >... | reverse complement strand
CGGATCCGCATCAGGCGATCGACGCGGACATCGTACTTGGCCGTGCCCTTCCACTCGTTCATGAGGGTTTTGAGCGCCGTGTTCGACGCGTCGTAAACCGTCGTCCCACCGATCAGGATGTCGTCGCCGTTGCCGCCGGCCAGGAAGTCGACGCCGCCACCGCCGATGAGCAAGTCGCGTCCGCCGTTGCCCAGCAATACGTTGTCCTGCGAATCTCCGACGATCAGGCTCGGCCCATTGCCGCCGTCGACGTCGCGGATGTTCGCAACGCCGCCAGTTCGGGTCGCGGTGCCGATGGACAGGTTGATAACGGTGAGCCCGCTGATCTTTGAGTAGTCCAGCTTGTTGACGCCGGCCCCGCCGTCGATCGTGCCTTTGACCGACCCGTTGACCCCGAACAAGAAGACATCGTCGTCGGCCCCGCCGACGAGGTTTTCAACGGTGTTGAACTGCGCCTGGCTGTTGATCTTTCCGGCGCCCACGCCGGTGATCAGCCAGGTGCTGGAGTCGGGGGGCCCGAGAAGCGTGTCCGTGTCCCCCTGGCCGGCGAGGACGTCGGCGTCTGTCGTCGCAAGCAGGATGTCGCTCCCGCGGCCGCCCTGCATGGTGTCGACGCCGGGTCCGCCATCGAGGAGATCGTTCCCCTGACCCCCGATCAACTTGTCGCTGCCGAGCCCACCGCGAATGTCGGCGCCAATGGGGACGTTACTCGCGATCGTGACCTGGTCGTTCCCGTCCCGGGCCCGCACGAAGATGCGGCCCGTGATGTCTACCAGCGGCGGGGCGAGCACCTCCGTGCCGCCGATCTTGACGACCAACTCCGTGGCGTTTCGGATCGTCACGTTGATCTTGTCGGGGCCGGTCGTGCCCTGGATGAACAGGTTCCCGCCATCGACGAAGACCGGCGGGACGCCGTCGAAGTTCTCGATGTTCACGAAGTCGATCGTGAACAGGATGGGCGCGGTGGTATTCAGGGTGTCTCCGACGTCCGTGTTGGCGCCGCCGTCGAGACTGATCGCAGTGACCCCGATGGACGTCACGTTAAACGTGTCGTCACCCGCACCGGTCGTGACATTCAGCGTCCCCACGCCGCTGTACGTGAACGTCTTCCCGTCGACCTGGAAATCCGTTGCTGTGATCGTGACGACATGGTTTGTGGCCCCGGCATCGAGGATCACGTCCACGGTCGGCACGTTATTGATCGTGCCGCCGGCTGTGCTACCTCCGACCCCGACGTTGGAAAGGGTGAAGGAGTTCAGGTTAGAGGCATTGACGGCGGTGGCGGCCCCGTTGATCGTCAGATCCTCAACCGTCACGTCGGCCCCCGCCGCACTCGCGTTGATGCCGACCCCGCCGGCCGCGTTGAGCGTCACGGTGCCGACACCCTGCACGCTGAGGCCCTTGGCGATGACGAGGTTCTCGCCATACGTGCCGGCCACAACGATCACAGTGCCACCGCTGGTCGCGAGGTTGATCCCCTCCTGGATACGCCCAACGGGGGGCGTCTGCGCACCCGCAGCGCTCACGTGCAGCACCCCGAAATCCCCCTGAAACCCAGGGGCGGGGTTCGAGTCGGTGCCGATGTCGAGCCAGGGGGTGAAGTCGACAGTCCCGCCAACTTCATTCGCCACACCGGTCGGCGAAGCGGTGCCCCACCAGTTGGCCGACGCATTCATCGGCCCGGCGGACAGGTTGTTCAGCCCGAATCCGAAGTTCCCGCTCAGGTCGTTATTGAAGACGCCCCCGGTGATGCTCCCGGTGGCATCGATCCTGATCCCGTCGCCGGTGCCGCCGGTGATGAAGTTCTCTTCCACCGCGTTGACACCTGGCGTCGCGGCCGCGAGGCTCCCGACGACGACATGAACGCCGCCACCGGTCCCGCTTCCGGTAATCTTGTTCTGGGCGAGGTAGGCGCTGCCCCCCGACTGGACCAGGACCCCCGTGTCGCAGTTGGTAATCGTGTTTCCAATCAGCCGGACCGGTTCGTGACCACTCAGGTCGACGAGTGGTAGCCATTCAAAGCCGATGTTCGCCCCCACGGCCATATTGCCCGAATAGGTGACGGTCGTCGTAGCGCTCGAGTGCGTATGGACCCGGAAGGCACGTTGCAGGTTGAGCGCGGGGTTATTGCCGGGGGATTGATTGAGGAAGCTGTTGTTGCTGACGGTGATGTTGGCGTTTTCGTCACCGCTGTTCTCCCAGATCCCCAGGATCCGCGCCGGGTTCGCCGACTGGGCCCCGATCACCCGGACGATGTTGGAATCGATGAGGAGCCCGTCGTACACGTCAAGGCTGCTTGTGTTCGACTGCATTCCGACCGAAACGGACTGGCTGGCGCCGGCGCTCACGCCGTCGCCCGCGATGTCGATCTGGTTGCCCTGGATCGTCTGGTTCGACCCGAACGCGAAGTGAATGCCGATGTTCTGGAAGGCGTCGTTCGGGGCGACCGTCGAGTTCAGATCCTTCGGGACCCGGATGTGGTTGTTCAGGATCTTCGTGTTGTCGAAGGCGTCGGTACCGCCGGCGCCCTGGAACATGCCGATGCCCATGTCGAAGTCAAAGATCTCCAGGTTGGAGATGGTCCAGTCCTGGTTGGGCCCGCCGTTGAAGAAGAAAGTCCCCTCGAGATCGACCTGCGGCAAATCCCCCGGCCCCTGGATGCGGGCGGAGCCGAGGGTGGCCGCAGTAATCGTGACCTCGTTGATGTCGGCGGGGACCATGAGGCTGAAGTCGTCGTCGGTGCCGGGCAGGCCGTCATTACCGAGGGCCCAGTCGGCCGCAGCGTTCGACTCGGTCCAGTCGAACGTACCGCTCAAGGTGACTATCTGGCCTTCCTGAAGCAAATCGACGACGTTCACCAGCCGGAGGTAGTTGTTGTTCGTGGTGGTGAAGCCGGCGGTCTGGGCGGGCACGCTGAAGCTGGTCTGGAACTGAACGCCGGGGACGACAGGGTTGCGGTCGGGGGCATAGACGAGCCAGGGTTGGAAGTCAACGACGCCGTCGGGGTCACTGAGGGTCTGACCGGTGCCGCCGGGGTTGGTCGCGATGGTCGGCCCGGTGATGTTGCCCCACCAGTTGCCGGTCGCATGGAGCGGGCCGGTGTACTGGCCGGCGTCGAGCTGGAAGACGCCCACGGGGCCGGTGTACCCGCTCACGGAATTCGACGTGAACGTGACGTTCGTGGCGTTGGGGGCGCCGGTGCCGAGGTTGCTAATGCGCAGGGCACGCCCGGCCCCGTTCTGCAGCACGTTGCCCGAGATGGTCAATCCACTGTCCCCTTCGAACAGCCGGAGATCGGCCGTCGTGGCGTCGGTGGAGTTCCGGAACGTGTTGCCGGTGATCGACGAGCTATTCAGGTTGAACGCGTACAGCCCGCGGCCGTTGCCGTCAAAGAGATTATTCGAAATGTTGATGGCCGCGGCTGGCTTGGTCGGGTCGTCGGACGAGAAGCCAATACCCTGGCCGCTGTTGCCGACGAAGCTGTTGCTGTCGATGAGGACGTTGGCGAGCGTCCCACCCGCGTTGAACTGGTCAGTGTAGATCCCGTGTCCGCTGACCGACCCCGGCTGGTTGTTGTTGCGGATCAGGTTGAACTGGATCCGGGCCTGGTTGGCGCCGGTGTTGGCCAGGCTAATGCCGGCGATGTTGTTCTGGATGATGTTGTTCAGAACCTGGGACCCGGACTTGCCCGCCCCCAGGATAATCCCGAACCCGGGGAATATGGCATTCGTGCTGTTCTGAATCACGAAGCCGTCGAGGACGATGCTGTTCGCCGCGAGATTGAAGCCCGCCTGGTTGAGGAGATTCTGTTGAACGATTGACTCGGCAGCTCCTGGTCGACCCGTCCGCGCGTCAACGCCCGCCTGCGCCCCGTGAATCGTTAGCGTCTTGTTGACGGTGACGAATTCGCCGTAAGTGCCCGCCAGGACTCCGACCGTTCCGCCGGGGCTGGTGGCGTCGACGGCTTGCTGGATGGTGGCGAAAGTGTTGAACCCGAAGGCAATGGGGCCGAAGCCCGTGCCGATGCCGTCGGGATCGGTGAACCGGCCCGCCGTGCCCCAGTCGTCGTTGACGAACGTGTCGGTGACGGCGCCGATCGCGACGACCGCGTTGATATCGCTGGCGGCAGTGTTGGGCCGGGCGGCGTGCGTCGCCTGGGTCGAAAGCTCGTTCAGCCCGCGAACGCCGGTTTCGCCGTCGATGGTGTTGTTGATGTTCCAGTTGATGACAACGTGTACCGGCACGGGGTCGTTGGTCACGTTCTGCAGGAAGATCCCGTCGACCCCGCCGACGCGAGTCAACACGTTGTTGGTGAAGGTGAAATGGTCGCCCGGATCGGTACCACCGGCGGCGTTGCGGGCGAAGTACACATTATCCACATCGGTAAATGTGTTTGCGTCGATCACCAGCCCGGTCGTCTGCGAGGTCAGCATCAGGCCGCGGTCGAACAGGTCGCCCGCCCGGCCGAGGAACTGGTTGTTGGTAATGGCAATGTTGGACGAGTTGTCGTCGTTGTGTCCATTCTCCCAGATGCCGGTCACGATTTCGGCCCCGGACGAGGCCAGGAGCTTGAAGGTGTTGCCGTCGATGAGCAGGCCGTCGTAGAGGGCGCCTCCGGTCGTGTTGTTCTGGAAGCCTAAGGAGCGGGCGCCAGTGCCCACCGTCCGGGTGCCATCGGCCTGGAAGTTGACGGTGTTGCCGGTGATTTGCTGGTTGGTGCCCTCGGCGAAGTAGATGGCGACGTTCTGGAAATTCGCGAAGCTATTCGTGTTGTCGCCGCTGTCGCCGCCGATGGTAATGGTGTTGTTGCGAATCCGGGTGCCGTTGAAGGTGCCGGTGCCGTTCCAGCCGAACGTGACCGCGTTCTCAAAATCGTCGATGTTCAGCTTCTCCAGCGTGAAGTTGGTGTTCCCGGGCGAGGGGCCGTCGTCGGCGAAGAGGAAGGCGTCAACGGCCGCGTCCGAAAAGTCACCGCGGCCGTGAATGTGCGCGTTCGCGGCCGAACTGGTGATGGTGACGTCGTCGACGCCGCCGGGCAACTCGACGCCGCGGATGTCGCCGCTGGCGCTGGTGTTGACGCTGGCAACGTATGCGGCCGCGGCGAAGGGCGCGGTCCAGTCGAAGTCGCCGCTGAGGTTGAGCGTCTGCCCGCTCTGCACGAGCCCCACTGCGTTCTGCAATAGTTTGAAGTCATTTTCGGCCGGGCTGACGTCGTTGCCGGCGGTGACCGTCACGGTGATGGGCAGCTGCACGCCCGGCAGAACCGGGTTGGAGTCGGGCGAGTAGACCAGCCAGGGCGCATACAGGACGCTGTCCGCCCCAGCACCAGCGATGGTTTGTCCGCCGCCGCCCAAGTTCGACGCGACCGTCGGTCCGGTGATGCTCCCCCACCAGTTGGCGGTGAAATCCACGACGGTGGCGCCCACCTTGGTGACGCCATCGGTGTTCGAGGTGAGCGCGTTGAACCGGGCGACGACGGTCGAGCCTGCCAGGGAATCGACGGCAATGCCAAAGCGGTTGCCCGTGATGTTGTTGTGGGTGAAGGTGGCCGACAGGGTGTTGGTCGGCGAGCCGAACGTGTCGCCGTTGGTGAAGATGCCAGCGCCAACCGCGTTTGCCGACTGGTTGATGAGATTGTTGGAGTCGATGAGGATGGCGTTCTGGCTGGCGGTCGTCTGCCTGAGATCGACCAGCGACAGGAAGGTGTTACTCGACCCCGTGCGCGTCACCGAGTTATTGGTGAACTCGACATTGCTCGTGGTCTTGATGACGATGGCGGAGCCGAGGTTGTCGCCGGTGAAGGTGTTGCCGTTGATGACGAGTGGCGTCAAGCGGAGGCCGGCGTCGGGGTTGATGAAAATGCCGACGGCCGCTGTGGTGGCGTTGGGGGTCGTGGCGTCGAAGGTGAACGTGTTACCGGTGATCGAGAGGCCGGACAGGTTGGTGCTGGAGGTCTGGATCGCAGTCGGCCGCGGCCCCGCAGTCCGGGGACTGACCTCGAAGTGATTGTTCGTGATGACGGCGCCGGCGGCCTCTACTACGAGGCCGCCGCTGTCCGTGCGCGTGGCCCCCGCGCCGGCCTGCCCGTCGAGGACCCAGGTGAAGCCATTAATGGTGGTGTTGGGGTTCAGGATGCTGAGATCGCCGGACAGACTGGCGGCATTCTGGAACACGTAGATGGTGGGCGTTGCCGTGGAGTTCTGGGTGGTGAACGCAGCATCCCAACCTCCCAGCAGTTGCAGGTTCGTCAGGGCGGGGCTGGCTGGAATCGTGATGCCCAGATCGACGCCGGGCGCAGAGTAGGTGCCGGTCGCGACCTCGACGATGTCATTGAGATCCAAGCCGGCTGCGGCGGCGTCGATGCCCTTTTGCACGGTACGGAAGGGGCTGGCGATCGAGCCGTCGCCGGTGACGTCGTTGCCAGTCAGCGACACGTGGAACGTGGCCGGCACTGTGCGGTCTTCGAGGCTTTCGAGCCGGGGTAGACGTCGTCGGCCGGCCGAAGTACGCGAGCGGAGCCGAAAGGCGTAGTTGGGAAACTTCCCACGGGACGGCGTGGAGTGCGTCATGATGCAACCTCAAGTGAAGAAAAACGTATGAATGGCGTCTGGGCGATTGCGCCGCGGTTCTCATCGCGCCGGTTTAGCCGGCTGCGGGACTGCGGACGCTGTTCCCGGTCAGTCTGGTCGTGCTTTCGTCCTCCATCGGGCGATGAACTGCCTTGGAGCGGGATGGATCGGGACGCCATCGTGGTCGATGGACCGGTTCCGGCGTCGCAATGACCCCGCGTGTCTCAGATCAATTGGCTGTGCGAGTCCGTCCGAATGCCTGGGCGCGATGACGATGTCGAGCCTGCGAAACTGAAACAATGGGCGCCGTCGGCGAGCGATCAGGAAGTGCGTGTGGTGAAAGAAGTTAGCGAGGCCGCGCTCGGATTGCAAGAAAAAAGTCAGCGGTTGGACTGAGTTCCGGGGTCCGACCCAATGGTCGAACTCCCGGTTCACGGCTGGCACCCCTCCGGAGTCCGAGCATATATCGGTCGACAAAGGGTGGATCCGTCCTCGTTTAGCGTCCGAGCCAGCGGCTCGGACGTCCGGCCCGGTGGGCCGGACGCTAAACGAGGTACGACCAACCCAATAAGTCTGGAAGCTCTGCTCCGTGTGCGCCCTCCCAATCGGATGCATCGACCCCTATGGCGTCGGATCCTCGAAGTTCACGATCGTCACCGTCCCGGTCAATTTGGCCGCCTGAGGATCGTAGAGGTTGAGTCCGGTCCCACCGTCGATCTTGTTGACGCCGGTGGAGGCGAAGTCAACGGTTGTGAATGCGTTTCCCCCGGACGCATCCGCCAAGCCAAGTCGAAGGGTGTCGTTGCCGGCTCCGAGCTTGGCGTTGACGGTCCCGGCAAATCGGACCCGATCGGTGGTCGTTCCCGGGTCGTTCGCTGCATTCCAGGTGTCGTCGCCTGCCCCCAGGTCGATGGTCGTGGCGCCGGTGAACGTCTCCGGGCCATTCATCTGCAAGAGGTCGGCGCCCGCACCCGTGTTGATTTTCGTCGTCCCGGTCACGGCCGGGCGGTTCAAGGTGACGGCGTCGTCGCCGCCGAGTGAAGTGACCGAGAGGTTCCCACCGACCGCGAAGTCTCCCGCGGACGTGCCGAGCGTGACCGAGTTAATCCCGGCCCCCACGTTAATCGTCAGGTTCTTTTTCATCGCGACATTGCTATTCACCGTCACGTCATCGTCGTCGGCCCCGAGGGTGAACTTCGCGTTGCCGCCGATCGTGCTCGCGGCCGAGGGGTTGAGGCCAATGTCGGCTAGGTGCTGGCCGGCCACCGTCAGATCGCGCGTGACCGTCAGCGCCGCGCCGCTGAACAGGGCGTCGACCTGGCCGGCGCCGGCGTTGATCGACAGGGTCCCACCGACCTCCAGGTTGGTGTCCGCGGAGCCGAACAAATCGCTCGCGCGGGACCCGGAGATGGTCAGGTTCCCGCCCACATTGATGTCGCCGGTGTTCTGTTCGAGAGCGGCCTCTGGTCCATGAATCGTCAGTTTTCCTGAGAGCGAGAGGCTGGGGGACGCGGCGCCGTCTTGAGAGACGTTTGACTCGATGGACCCGGTAATCGTTGCGTTGCGCGCGGTGACGGTCGAATTGGAGACCGCGAGGGTGGGGGAGCGACCCGTCAGGGCGATGTCGCGGTCCAGTGCGACTGACCCGGAGTTGATGCTAAAGACCGATAGACCGCTCCTCACGGCGCCCTGAGAGGCGGTCAACCGGACGCCGGCGGCGTTCATGGTGCCGCCGTTGACCTGGATGTCGTTAACGTCAGTGGCCAGCAGTGCAATATCGCCGGTCGCGTCCAGGCCAGCGCCCGGCGCGACCGTTAATGTGGCGACGCCTCCGTGAGCCGTGATCCCGCCGCCCGTGAGATTCGTTGCGCCGTTCGCCGTCACTTGCACGGCCCACGGCGTTGCGCCGGTCACGGAGAGAGTCTTGGCCGTGTCTGCCGTCAAATCGACCACGGCGCCGGTCTGGCTTTTGACCTGAACGCTGCCCGTGACGACTGTCCCCGACATCGTGAGATTGACGCCGTGGCTCGAGCCCAATGTGCTGACTCCGGTGCCAGTCAGCGAAAGACTGCCGAAGGTGCCGTCGAAGATTTCGGCGTCGAGCGGCCCGAGACCCGTGGAAATGGTCGCGGCTTTCGTCACCGTGACGCGGGTGAGGGTGACGCTGTCGGCCCCGTCGGTCGCGTTGAACTTGAATCCGCCGATGCCGGCGACCTCCAGGTTGGTCATGTGCAAGTCGGTGTCGCCGGCCTTGAGGTCGAACGAAGCGGTGCCAGTCACCTTGCTGCCGAGTAGGCCGCTGACGGTGATTGAGTCGTCGCCGTCGCCGGCCTTCACGGTCAGACTGCCGAGCGTGATCACGCCGATCGTCGTCAGGACGAGCGTGTTGTTGCCGTCGCCGAGGTCGATGTTTGCGCCGGCGGTGAGCGTGATCGGGCCGATTGGCCCGGTACTGATCTCGTCGTTGCCTCCCTTCATGACCGCCTTGACCGATTTCACGTTGGTGAACGCGGTGTCGCCGTCAATGGTGGTGCCGATCCCGGCCACGTTGATGCCCGTCGGCGTCTGGAGGAGCTGGATGACGTTCGAGTCGTCGTCGCCCGTGAGCGTGAGGACACCGCCGGCGAAGGTGGTGGTCACGGTTCCGGACGGGGTGTCGCGGGTCTCGAGTTGGTACAGTTGAAGTCGGACGGGCGAACGGCCGTGGGTCGGGGTGCGCATCATGGGTGCCTCAGTCCAAGATGAAAACAAAGGGCGCGAGAGGACGAGCCTAATGAGAAGTGCTTGCCAGATAAGAAGTTAGCGAGACGGGACGACGGCGGCAAGCAGTCGCAATGCAAAATGCAAAAGGAAAAATGCAAAAAGGCGCGCCCGCCTTTTTGCATTTTTCCTTTTGCATTTTGCATTGATCAAGGCAACTCGAAAAAGATCGTTGTCACCTTGCTCGGATCGAACTGGCCGGCCGCGGCGTCGAACAGGTCGCCGAGGCTGAGTCCGCCGTCGGCTGCCAGGCTGCCGGCCACCCCGAACAAGACCTTGCCGTCCGGGTCGCCGGCCACGCCGAGCCTCATCGTGTCGTTGCCGGCGCCGAACTTGATTGTCGCCTTGGCGTCGAACTGGACCGGCCCGGCCGGGAAGACGTCCGGTCCGGGTGGAATCTGTTCGTCGGGCAGAGGCGTGCCGATGGCGACCAGGTCGGCCCCGCTGCCGGTGTCGATGGTCACAGGGCCCGTGAACTTCGTCCCGCCAAGCAGGTACAACTGATCGCGCCCGGCCCCGGTCGTGATCAAAGTGGTCCCTGTGACTTCGAGCGCGGCCAGCTCGAACGTGTCCGAGCCGCTACCGCTCTTGAAGGTCAAGTTGCCGGTCACCTTCGTCGTCCCGCCCTGGACGCCCGTCTCGAAGTCGTTGGCGCCGATTCCGAGGTCCACCGTCAGGTTGCCGCCGACGGTCAGCGGGCCCCATGCGACGAAGAGGTCAAAGTCCGACCCGGTGGTCACGGTCACGTTCCCGTCCACCTGCGACCCGGTCCGGTCGTCGAAGAAGATCTGCGACAGCCCCGCGGGCCCCTTGACGATCACGTCTCCGTGTGCGGTGAAGGTCTCGCCGAAGGTGGAGAACTTGGCCGAATCGATGCCGCCGTTCACCGTCACCGTCCCGGAGGTGAAATTCGGGTACAGGTCGGTGAAGTCGAAGTTGATGTCGTGGGTCTCGCCGAAGTCGGTTTCGAACGTAGAACCCGCCGCGCCCAGCATCGACACGGTGCCGCCGACCGTCGCCGTACCCCCCGTGAACAGGAAGTCGGCCGAATTGCCCCGGATGAGCACGTTGGCAGTCGGGATCACCAGCTTCGGGCCAACGGCGTCGAAGCCGTCGCCGACATCGGTACGGTACGACGCGTTTCCGCGGGGGGCGAGGATGGTCAGGCCGCCCGACAGGGTCAGCACGCCATCCGTCTGGTTGTACTGCGCCGAATCGGGAGCCGACATCCGCATGGCGCCGTTGGTCACCGTGGTGTTCGCGCCGACGGCCGGATCGTAGGTGCCAGGGTTGGCCGGGTCCTCCGTTTGCTCGCGCGGGAAGGCGTCGAACATCGCCGTCTCCAGGCCGACGAGCGCCAGGCCGGTCGTGGCGGTGACGTCGCTCTCGGTCTGGTGGAACTCGACCTCGCGGCCCTGGACGAGGATCGACGCGGCCGTCGTCTTGGCCCGCGGAGAGTTGAACACGAACGGAGACGCGGTCGAAGTAAACGTCGCCTTGCCGGTGGCAATGAGCGCCATGCGGCCGCCCACCTGGACTTCGCCGCCATTCTGGGAGAAATCGACCGACGGTCCCCTAAAGGTCATGGCCCCAGCGACGGTGACTTTGCCCGGCGTCGTGGCGTCCGGGTTGTACGAGAAGAACTGGGAGCTGTGGGTGCCGGCGACGGTTAGCGTGCCCGCGGTGATCGACGACCCCTGGGCCATGTTGATGTCCACGATCGACCCGGTGATGCTGAGGAGCCGGTCCACCGTCAGGGACGTCCCGCCTGTCGCGCCGCCTTGAGTGTAGACCGACAGCCGACCACCGATGAGCTTCAGGTCGCCGTGGATCTTGCTCGCCCCAGCGGTGGTCTCGACGCTCGCGCCGTTGAATGAGCTCTTCCCGCCGCTCACCGTCGTCGGGCCGAGTTCGGCGGTGTCAAGGGACAGGCGGGTCTCGGTCGCGCCCTTCACGGACACCGGTCCGGTTACCCTGGAACCTTGGAAGGTCACCGCCGTGGTCGAGTTATTGAGTCCGTAACCCGCTCCAGCCGACTTAACTGTTACCGAGCCGAGCGTGCCGCCCTGGACATTTACGCCCATGCCGCCGTCGCCGCCGTCGGCGTTGACGGGCCCCGTCACCTTGAGGTTGGAGAGCGACAGGTACTCGGTGCCGTCCTGGCCCGTCACGCGCAGTCCGCCGAGTCCGCCGATTTCCAGGTTGGCCAGGTTGATGTAGGTGTCGCGGAACGTCGAGACCGGCCCCTGGGAGTTGAACCCAATGCCGACGTTGATGACCACGTTCCCGGTCACCTTGCCCTTGTCGAAGCCGCCGTAGAAGGTGACCTGATCGTCCCCATCGCCGCCGGTGTACGAGAAACTGCTGACCTCGACCTTGCCGTTGCCGGTCAACCCGAACACCTTGTTCCCGTCGCCTGCGTTGATCGTCATCGACCCCGGCAAGACGAAATCCGGAATGCCATCGAGGTCCAGGTCGACCGCGCCGGACATGGCGACGACGTCGTCGCCGTCGGCCAGGTTGGCGACGATCGAGTTGACGCCAGTGAAGTTCGGACCGCCCTGGATGTTCGTGTTGACACCATTCACACTGAACGAACCGGGCCCGGACTGTCCGACCGAGATGGAGTTGTCGAGGTCGTCGCCGGTCAGGGTAAGGACGCCGCCAACGAGCGAGGCGGTGACGGTGCCGTTGGGATTAAGGCGGGATTCCAGCTGGTGCAGCGCAAGGGGGGCGCGTCGGGCGCGACGGGAGCCGTACATTGTCACTCCGGAAGAGAGAAGAGGGGCGTCGGTGGTGCTTACAGCCGCGGTACTTCCGAGGTTAGTGCTGAGCTGTCGTGGGGGCAACGAGCGGTTTTTGGGGATTTGTTACAATTCGAGTTGGGGCCAAAGCAAGAGGGAAAATGTGCCTGGGCGACACGGTATTGAGGAGACAGAAGATGGAGGAAAGGGAGGTAGGTGGTTTCTTGGCCACCTTTCCAAATGATGGGCATATCGTTGTGGTCCGCGTGTTCGACAAGGGCGGAGTTCGGATCATGCGGACGTTTGACGATCATGAAGTGGTGGTGGACGAGCACGGCAACCTCTGGGTACCCAAGATTGGCCAGTCCCTGGATTGCGACGATCAGCGTTACCTATCAACGCAATGATCCCCGACTGCCTGGATTTCGCTTGAATTCGCGGCCGCCACTTCTATAGAATTGGAACGGGGGTAGATAGAATCCCGCCTGAGAGCCCCCGACCTTAAAGCCGAGTTGCCCACCGCCCATTTGGTTCCCGACGTGCGAACATCTGCTGAGTCCGGTCGCGGCCACCGCCGCGCCGCGTTGGTCAAGTCGCTGCTTGCCGACGTGTTCTCCGGCCGCGTCCGCGCCGGCGACCACCTGGTGACGCAGGACCTGGCCGAGCGCTTCCAGGTTAGCCACACGCCTGTCCGCGAGGCGCTCATCGCGCTCTCCGGCATGGGCATTATCGACCTCCTGCCCAATCGCGGCGCCATCGTCCGCAAGATTTCCGTCCAGGAAGTTCGCGAAGTCTGCCAGGTGCGTCGAATCCTCGAGTGCGAGGCCACGCGGCTCGCGTGCGGGCAGATCGCGCTCGCCGATCTCGACGAGCTCGCGACCGACCTGAGGAAGATGAAGGCGATTCGTAATCCCGGACCATCATTCATTCCGGAAGCCCGCGCGATTGATACTCGCTTGCACGACCTCATTGCCGAGTCGTGCGGCAACGCGTTCCTCGCGCACGAGATTGGCCGCCTCAAGATGCTGTTCCGGGCGTTCCGCGACGTCGCCTGGGAACACGACGAGGCCCGCAACGACTTCCGGCGGCTTGCCCAGGAGTCGGGAGAACATCTGGCGATCGTGGAGGCGCTGCGGAAAGGAGACCCCCGTGGCGCCCGGCGGGCAATGTCCCGCCACATCCGGTCCGGGATCCGCTACTGGTCCCGCGCCCTGCCGGCACGATCG
>Ga0066903_100003174_pt1 | contig 13299 bp, 9 predicted proteins | sample PanSoiMetaGPlot1_FD_67491 | JGI IMG/M metagenome (GOLD analysis project Ga0066903, IMG submission 67491) | Tropical forest soil microbial communities from Panama analyzed to predict greenhouse gas emissions - Panama Soil - Plot 1 (version 2) | ecosystem: Environmental > Terrestrial > Soil >... | reverse complement strand
GGGTCGAGTCTGGTCTGTGGAGCCGTCATCCACCACAGTTATGCTGAAGTCGATTCCCCGCTGGCTGGTTAGCGAAGCCAGGCACCGCCCGATACAGTCCTCCTCATTTCGGGCTGGAATGACGATATCGACGGGTACTCTAGAGGGGTTCATAGGCAGAATCGGGTTATTATAAGGGGGTGAAACCCCTGCGCCTATTGGCTCCGATCGCGTTTGCGTTGCTCCTTGCCGGTTCGGGCTGCACGGACCAGCCCCGGCTGCGCATGATCGGCGCGCAGGCTCCTGATTTTACCGTGCAAGATTCCGATCACACGGTATCCCTGCATGATTACCGTGGAAAGATTGTGGTGTTGAATTTCTGGTCGGCGCACTGTGCGCCTTGTATCGCGGAAATGCCTTCGCTGGTTCAATTGCAGAAGCGTATGGGCGACAAAATCACCGTGGTCGGTGTGGCGGTAGATACCGAAAATGACGAGTATCACGCCTTCCTCCGCAAACACGGCATCGACTTCCTGACGGTGCTCGACTCAGCCAAGAAAAGCTACAACCTGTATGGCGCCACAGGCTATCCAGAGACGACGATCATCGATCGCAATGGCATGGTTCGCCGCAAATTCGTCATGGCGATGGACTGGACCAGCCCGGAGGTCGTGGATTACCTGCAGAAGCTGTAGTTTTTAAGATCGCGAGCGCAGCGAGGGAACCCTACGGCGTGAAGCTAGTTGCTACTTACTTCGCCTTTGGCAAGAAGCTCTTCTTCACCTTGGCCACAATCACATAATTGGGATCCACCATCTCGCTGAGGCGGATCTCGGCGGTCTTCGAAAGCAGCTCGTAGGCGTCCATCTCGGAGAGACCGTAATCGCTGTGGATCCAGCCGACCAGCTCTGTGAAGGCGATGCGCAGCGCATCGTCGAGCGGCCGGTAGGCGCCGACCGTCATGATGTATTCGTCGTTTTCAAAGCGCGGCCAGTTGATCTTCTTTCCCTTGATCACGCGCACTTGAACGCGCTCGCGCAATGGAATTTCGAGCGCGGTTCCGGCGATTTCGCCATCACCCTGCACGGCATGGCCGTCGCCCATGAACAGCATGGCTCCGGGCACGTTGACGGGAAAATAGACTGTGTTGCCGGCGCTGGCTTCAGGCGAGTCCATGTTGCCGCCGAAAGCCTCCGGCACCACCGAACTGCGGGCCTCGCCGCCTGCCGGCGCCACGCCGATACAGCCAAGAAAAGGACGCAGCGGTATCTTTACGGTGAACTTCGAATCCAGGGCCTGAAACGTGGCCGTGTTGCCGGCGCGGTCGACAGGATAAAACCAGATCTTTTCCTTGATCGCCGGGTTCAGCATGGGAGTGTAGTTGGTGGAGTTGATGGCGCCAAAGCCCGGAGCCAGGGCCCCGATGCCCTGATCGCTGTCAACCTTGATTTCGAGAATCTTCACCGCCAGCGTGTCGCCGGGTTCGGCGCCATCGATGTAAAAAGGGCCGGTCAGCGGATTGTCGCCCGGGGCCATGCTGAGCGTGTCGCCCGGCTTCTTGATGGCGTTGCCGAAGCAGTCCACGGTGTTTGTTTCCAGAATGTTGCCGGACTTGAGATGGGCCACCGGCGCATAGGACGCGGCGTAGGTGTACTTGAGCTCGCTCGCCTTCACCTCATAGCGAACGACTCTACCTTCTTCATTCTGGGCAAGCGCCGCAACAGACAACAGCAACACGGCAAGGCAGGTCTTCATCGACGGGTTCCTCGCCGGAGGATTATAGAACACGCCTTGCGCAATCGAATGCCGGAGTCCCTGGGTCTCATCTTGAATTTTCCTTTGCACTCCATTGCTTTCGACGAGCAAAATATGCTACAAAATCTTCTACGCCTATGCGCCTCTCCAACTAATCCGCGCTGCCTTTAGCCGCCGGCGGCGTCCTTTGCCGGTCGCGTGTATCTCTATCAATTTGCGTTTGCTTTCTGCTGCCCGTTCGGGCGGCAAGGTTCAGGAGTTGACCCTTGAGTACTGCTGCAACCAGTCCCGCGGCTTCCCGGGCGTCCCAATGGTTCGCGCTGGTTAAAGAAGCCATTCTCGGCTCCAAACAGGATTTCACAGCCATCTCCATCGATCGCGCCATTGTCCTGCTGGCGGTTCCTATGGTGCTGGAGATGGCCATGGAATCTCTGTTCGGCATTGTCGATATCTTTTTTGTCGCCCATCTCGGCCCGGACGCTACGGCCACCGTGGGCATTACGGAAGGCATGCTCGTGATGGTGTTTGCCGTTGCCATGGGCCTCAGCATGGGCACCACGGCCGTCGTCGCTCGCCGGACCGGTGAGCAGGACAAGGCGGGGGCTGCTCAGGCCGCGCTCCAGTCGATCATTCTGGGCGCCTCTGTCTCCGTGCTGATCTTCGCCGTCGCGTTCCCGACCGCACCCAGGCTGCTGGCCCTGATGGGCGCCAGCCCTGCAATCCTGCATGTTGGCTCGACCTACGCGCGGATCATGCTGAGCGGTTCGGGAGTCATCCTGATGCTGTTCCTGATGAACGCCACCTTTCGTGGCGCCGGTGACGCCGCCGTTGCCATGCGAGTGTTGTGGCTGGCAAACTTTATCAATCTCTGCCTTGATCCCTGCCTGATCCTGGGCTTGGGACCATTCCCGAAGCTGGGCGTGACCGGGGCATCCGTCTCCACCATCATTGGACGCAGCATCGGCATCGTCTACCAGATCTATCTGCTCTCGAAGGGCACCAATCGCATCACTATCTTGCGCGAGCACTTGCGCGTGAACCTGAAGGTCATGCTGAACATTGTGCGCATTGCGGGGAATGGCGCCCTACAGTTTCTGATCGCCACGGCTAGCTGGGTGCTGATGGTGCGGCTGGTGCAATCGTTCGGCAGCGCGGCTACCGCGGGTTATACCGTGGCCATACGCATCGTGATCTTCTCCATTCTCCCCTCTTGGGGGCTAGGCGCGGCGGCGGCCACGTTAGTGGGACAAAACCTGGGAGCGCGGCATCCCGACCGGGCGGCACAGTCGGTGTGGCGCGCCGGATTCTTCAACATGATCTTTCTTGGCGCGGTATCGCTTGTCTTCCTGGTGCTGGCGCCGGTTTTGGTGGGAATTTTCAGCTCTGACCCGCAGGTCATCAAGTTCGGGGCAGACTGCTTGCGCATCATCAGCCTCTGCTACATCCTTTATGCATATGGCCTGGTGATCCTGCAAGCCTTCAACGGCGCCGGAGACACCTTCACGCCATCCGTCATCAACCTGTTCTGTTACTGGCTGGTGCAATTGCCGCTTGCGTTCCTCCTGGGCCGGCATTACAACCTCGGTCCCAATGGCGTGTTCACCGCGTGCCTGGTGGCTGAAGTTCTTCTGTCCTTGATTTCCATCTACGTCTTCCGTCAGGGACGATGGAAGCTGAAGGTGGTCTGATATGGGCTTGCCGGCAAACAGCCGAGTCGCCAATCAACAATGAGGCCTGCCTGTCGCTTCCGGCAGGCAGGTCCTTTAGCCAAAATCACCGGATTTTTTGTCGCGCAATCGGGTCCGTTGTCCGTCATTGCACAGTCAGCGTAATGACTGACGAATGCGTCGTCGCTCCTGACGTAGCGCTGACGCTCACGCTGAATGTTCCGGCCGGAGTTCCGGTCACGACAGGAGGTTTGGAGCCGCCGCCTCCTCCGCAGGAGGCCAAACCGAAAACTGTCCATGCGACAAGGAACAGCATGCCTGTCCAGCGCATGGTCCTCCGCCTGCGCGAAGGAATAGCCAGGAAAACGAGTCCGAGGAATCCTACACCGACGAACGCCGCCAGGACCTTGCCGCCAAAGGGCCGCGCCGCAGCAACACTCCGTGCCGTAGTGGAGATGGTCAGCGTTGTGTTGGCAGCGCTGCCGTTCGGCGTGACCGTTGCGGGGCTGAAGGAGCAGTTGGACGCTGCCGGCAATCCGGAGCAGGTAAAGCTGATTGTCCCCGCAAAGCCGCCCTGTGGCGCGATCGAAACGTTGAAAGTTGCCGACTGCCCCGCAGGGATGGTTGCGCTTCCATTGGGGATGCTGACCTGGTAGTCGGGAGCCTGGAGTACAGTAATCGTAACCGCCGCGGACGTGCTCGCAACATAGATACTATCGCCCGAATATTGTGCGGTTATGGAATGCGGACCCAGCGAGAGTGCTGACGTCTGGAAAGCGATGACCGTAGAGCCGGCGAGGGGCATTTGGCCCAGGGTTGTGCTGCCGTCCTTGAAGGTCACCTGTCCGGTCGGGGCGATCGGGCCAGCGACTATGCTCAGTGTAGCCGTCAATGTCACAGTCGAACCCACCAAAGGACTGGTTTGGCTGGCGGCCAGGGCCAGACTGGTGGGCCCGTGAACCAGCACGCCGACGGCCGTCGAAGTACTGGCTGCGTAGGTTGCATCACCGCTGTAGCTGGCGATGATGTTGTGGTTGCCTACACCGAGACTTTGCGTCAGGAGTGTGGCCGTGCCTTGGGAGCCAACGGTGCTTGATCCGACGAACGCCGCTCCATCATCAAATGTGACTGAACCGGTCGGGACGGTTGCCCCGCTCACGTGGGCCACGCTCGCCGTGAGGGCTACCGTGTTGCCAAAGATGATGCTGTTGGTATCGGACGCCAGCCCGGTCGTGGTGCCTGTTGTGCCTACAGCGGTGAGAGTGAAGCTCACAATTCCTGAACTGCTGCTGAGGTAAAGCAAGTCTCCGCTATAAGTGGCGGTGATGCTGTGCGCGCCCTGGGTCAAAGCTGTGGTCTGGAAAGTGGCTTTCCCCGAACTATCCACGGATGTAGTGGCCAGAACGCCGGCGCCGTCAAGAAAGGTTACCGTGCCCGTGGGTGAAATCACGCCGCCCAGCTTGTCGACGATGGCGGTAAGGACCACGTTTTGTCCAACCGTCGGGGAAGGCAGATTGACGCCCAGAGACGTAGTGTTGGCAAAGAGGGATGCCGGAATTTCCCACGCTCCGCGCCCGTGTGTTCCAATGCGGATCTTGCGGCTGGTCGCTTGCACGTTCAGGTCGAAAACAGCCACTCGCGGCAGACCAGTGCCGTAAGCAGCCCAGTTGGCGCCACCATCGAGAGAGTTGAACACTCCGATGTCAGTGCCGGCATAAAGACTGCTTGAATTCAACGGGTCAACGGCAAACGCATTGACAGGAACATTAGGGAGCCCATTCGAAATGCTGGTCCACGTAACTGAAGGCGGCTCACCGGTCAAATTCGTGCCTTTCCAAACATGGGGCAGCCCAGGTCCCGGGGCGTCATAGCCATCCACAGTAACGAATACAGTGGTCTTACTATTGGGGTCGACCACTGTCCGCGCTACAAACCTGGCCGGCCACCCGCCGGTGACGTTCCCCATGGTGCTTGCGCCGGCCGTCGTGGCAAACACCTTGCCATTAGTCAAGCCAACCAGGCGCACGTTATCATCCTGCGGCGAGATTCCAATCGCGCTGACGCGGAAGTTGCGGCCAGAATTATTCTGGTCGCAGCAGTCCAGGGCTTGGCTGACCGGGGTCATGGTGGCGCCGCGGTCGGGCGAGCGATAGAGATGGTCGGTGCCAAAATAAAGCGTGTTCGGACTTCCTGGTCCGAGCGCGATGGGAGCGTAAAACAGCACGGCGTCCGAACAAGCAATTCCGTTGGGGCTGAACCCTCCCGGCGACGAAGCACAACCAAAGAGAGACCATTGGCCTTCACTCGCATTGGTTACGTTGGTTACGCGCGCCACCAGGATCTGCGAGTCCGTGCGGTTGAAATACGTGTGATACATGGTGACGCTGGTGGTATCCACGCTGCCCTGGTCGATAGCAGAGTAGCCGCCGTCGCCGAAATCTGCCCGAATCCAGGTGCCGTCAGGCCGCATGAATTCCGTGCCGTTGTCCTGGGTCCCGCCGATGGCAAAATTCGCATCCGTAGGATGCACGGAGAAGCTCACAAACTGGGTGGCGTTGAAGCCCGCGGTGTTCTTGCTGGCCCACGTTGCACCGCGGTCATCCGAGCGGAAGATGCCGCCATCGTTGCCGACATAGATGATGTTCGGGTTGCTGGGGGCGAAGGCCAGCACATGTGAATCGGCATGAAGCCCGCCATCAATACGACTGAACGCCGTTCCACCGTTCGTCGACTTTACGAAGACGTTACTGGGGCAGGCTCCAGAGGTGTTCGCTGACCCGCCGAGAAAGATCGTGTTGGCATTCGCGGGATCGAAGGCCGGCACCATATCGTAAAAGCACTGTCCACCGCAGAAGCCGCTTGCCGCGACAATCGGAGGACCCCAGTTGAGACCATCAAGCGATGTTTTCAGCGACCCTTGCCTGGTTACCCCGGCGCAGGTAGCATCTTCATCCTGCGCGAGCGCGAAGGTGGTTTTGAGCGGATTTCCGGAGCGGTTCACCGCGAATTTGCCGAACCCCTGGCGCACGAAATTTGGATTTTGCGTCCACGTGGCAGAGTTGGTCCACGGATCGCCCGAGGTGCTCATCCATAGCCCGCCGTCGTTCTGAATAGTGGTCGTCCCGAAAACCCACACTAATACCTTGGTGGGATCGCCAGGATCTACCGCCATGTCGGTAATCGTGCGGTTGGCAATGCCAATCCCGTTCGGCACGATAAGCCTGGTGAACGTGGGCGTGGCACTCTGCGCGTTGGTCGAGAGATAAACACCCCGGTTGGGTAGCGTGCCGAACGGGTCACCGCTCAAGCCGCTTGCCCCCGAAGCGGTGGATACTAGAATTTTGCTGCTGTCCGCAGGATGCACGAGTATCTTGGTGATCGCGCGGCCAGTGAATATGTCAGCGGCATTCAAAGATGTATCCTGATTGAACGGACCGGTCACCACCGGAGTCTGCGTGGACACTCCACGGATAATGTAAAGTCCCACTCCAAAAAAGCTGTCGCCGGAAAGGTTTCCTTCGCCGGTGCCGACGAACAGCGTGTCGCTGTTCTGAGGATCGAGCGCCAGGGCCCCGATCGCCAGCGATTGTGCGGAATCCATCAGCGGCGTCCAGGCGTTGCCGCCATCCAGGCTCCGATACACTCCGCCTTGCGCAGTGCCGGCGTAGACCGTCTGCGCCGTAGCCGGGTCTACGACAATTGCGGTCACGCGTCCGCTTACAGGCACTTCAGGGGAGGTTTGCCCGTTGGGAATTGGCGCCGGTCCCAACGCCGTCCAACTGGCCACGGGAGCAGCAGGCAGCAACGCGCTCAAGGGCGTTAATCCCTGGATTGTGACGCGGAGGAAATTCTCCTGAAACTCCGCTTTCTTGATCGCCAGGGATCGGGCCTGCGGAGAGCGGATCAGATCGTCAATGCCGCGGCGACGGTAGATCTCCTGGTCGCGCAAGGCAAAGTATTCCTCGGGAGAGATTCTTTCCCGAGCAAACGGAGGAATGTCGGCGCTATCAGCGTCCGGCTCTGGAGCTGTCGCGGGCTGCGAGACAGTCTGCTCCGGATTTGACGGAGCGCCCGAGCCTGACTGGGCGCGTGTTTGCGCAGGGCCCGCGGCCATGAAAGCCAGGACAACGGTTAGGCACATCAGAGAGCGCTGCTGAGACATAAAACTCCCGAAAACTAACTGCACTCTTTTGCGTAACGAGAGCTTGGAAATGAAGATTTAATCAGAGTAGCTGGCCAGTAATGTTGTCACCGGGGAGGGCGTCACGTCAACTGGTAAATGCTCAATTTCGCAGTGATTAAGCCCTGCTGAATCAAAGCTTTACCCTGCGCAAACGTAATGCATTGGCGATCACGGACACCGAGCTGAAGCTCATGGCCGCCGCGGCCAGAACCGGTTGCAGGAGCAGTCCGCTGAATGGATAAAGCAGGCCTGCCGCCAGGGGAATGCCAAGCAGGTTGTAGACAAAAGCGAAGAACAGGTTCTGGCGAATGTTTCGCATGGCTGCGTGGCTTAGCCTGCGCGCCCGCACAATTCCACCCATATGGCCCTTGACCAGGGTGACATCGGCGCTCTCCATGGCCGCGTCAGTGCCGCTTCCCATGGCGATGCCGGCATCGGCCTGGGCCAGCGCGGGAGCATCGTTCACGCCGTCTCCAGCCATCGCGACCACGCGTCCTTCAGCCTGCAGCTTTTTCACTACCTCAGCCTTCTTTTCCGGTAAGACCTCCGCTTCAAACTCGCTGATGCCCAGCTCTTGCGCAATCGCCGCGGCGGTCGCGCGGTTGTCGCCGGTCAGCATGACCAAGCGCAGCCCATCCTGCCTGAGCGAATTGATCGCGTCAGCCGTCGACGGCTTGATGGGGTCAGCAACAGCGATTAGCCCGGCGGCCCTGCCATCAACGGCAACATACATCACCGTCTGGCCATGACCGCGCAAGGCGTCGGCCTGACCTGCGAGTTCGCCCACACTGACATCGCTGCCGGAAAAGAGGGCCGAATTCCCGATCGCCACCTTGTGATCACCGGCCTGGCCGCTGACTCCTTTGCCGGTAAAAGACTGGAAGCCGGAGATATTCTCAAGATTGAGATGGCGTTCCAGGGCGGCGTTTACCACGGCGGCCGCCAACGGATGCTCGCTGGCTCGCTCCAGCGATGCCGCCAGGCGCAGCAGATCCGCCTCGGCAACATTCCCGAGGCTTATCACCTGGGTTACGCGCGGCTTCCCTTCCGTAAGCGTGCCGGTCTTGTCGAGGACCAGCGTATCAACCTTCTCCAGGGTTTCCAGGGCTTCCGCATTGCGCAGGAGCACTCCAGCTTGTGCTCCCCGACCGGTGCCGACCATGACCGTCATGGGCGTGGCCAGCCCCAGCGCGCACGGACAAGCGATGATCAAGACCGCCACGGCGTTCACCAGCGCATGCGCAAACCTCGGCTCCGGGCCCCACACGGCCCAGACGGCAAAGGTTAGAATCGCGATAACAATCACCGCGGGAACAAAATAGCCGGAGACCTTGTCTGCCAGGGACTGGATGGGTGCCCGGCTCCGCTGCGCTGCCGCTACCATGCGCACGATCTGGGCCAGCATAGTCTCCGATCCCAATTTCTCGGCCCGCATGATGAACGAGCCAGTCTGGTTCACGGTCCCGCCGATAATCTTTGCACCTGCTGCCTTCATCACCGGCAATGACTCTCCGGTGATCATGGATTCATCCACCGCGCTGCTTCCTTCTTCCACCGATCCATCCACCGGAACGCGGTCGCCGGGCCGGACACGGAGACGGTCGCCGCGCTGAACCTGCTCGAGAGAGATCTCCTCGTCGGCGCGGTCGGGGCGGACGCGTCGCGCTGTCTTGGGGCTGAGATCGAGCAATGCCTTGATGGCTGAACCTGTCTGTCTTCGCGCACGCAACTCCAGCACCTGCCCGAGCAGCACAAGGGTCACGATCATGGCGCTGACTTCGAAATAAACGTCCGGCCGGCCGCCATGGGTCAAGAAGGACTCGGGAAAGATGCCTGGGGCCAGAGTCGCGATCACGCTGTAGAGGTAAGCAGTGCCAGTCCCCATGGCAATCAGGGTGAACATATTCAAGTGACGATTCACCAGAGAAGCCCGGCCACGCTGAAAGAAAGGCCAGCCGCCCCACAGAACAACCGGCGTGGCCAGCGCGAGTTGCAACCACTCCATCAGGCCCGCGGGCAGGCGATGCAGAAGGCCTTCGGCCGCCATACCCCCCATGGAAAGCACGAGGAGTGGAAGGCTAAGGGCGATCCCCACCCAGAACCGTCGCTGCATGCTGCGCAGCTCAGAATCATCTTCCGCGTGGATGCCCCCGGCAACGCGCGGTTCCAGCGCCATGCCGCAGATGGGACAGTTGCCCGGACGGTCGCGGACGATCTCAGGGTGCATAGGGCAGGTATACTCGACCGTCTCAGGCTCGAGCGCCATACCGCACTTGGGACACGCCCCGGGCCGGCTTTCGCGCACCTCCGGATCCATGGGACAAACGTAGCTTACCGCTCCCTGGCCCGCGGCGCGCGCCGGAGGCGCTCCGTTCGCGGGAATATTGGCCCCAAGCTGCACCAGTTGGGCCGGCGGTTTCGGAGCCAGATACTTCTCCGGGTCGCGCTGGAAGCGGTCAACACAGCCCGGACTGCAGAAATAATAGATTTGCCCGTTGTATTCCGCGGATCCGCGGGCTCTGGCGGGATCGACATCCATATGACAGACCGGGTCTTTGACAAGGGTTTTCCCTGGATTCATAGGCGACTCTAGCGAGCGTGCTTGTAGAACAGCTCGGTCAATTCGTTGTAGGTTCGTTGCGCCTGCTTCTCGTCTCCTGATCGCAGGGCCTCACTAGCGCAATGTTGCAGGTGATCTTTCATCAGGATGCGTTCTACCGAGCGCAGGGATTCATGGATGGCCGACATCTGCACCAGGATGTCAGGGCAATAGCGTTGCGACTCCACCATTTTCTGCACTCCCCGCACCTGCCCTTCAATGCGTCGCAAACGCAGCAGCATGTCTTCCTGCGCCTCCGCTTCGCGATGCGCCTTGCGGCGTCCTGGCCCGTGCGTAATACCCTTCGGCATGACTCCCTCCCGCAGCCGTGTGAATACATCATACCCCTACTGGGTATATAGATCAAATTCCTTCACTGGGAGGCATGGGGTCAGTTTTTTCCAACTGGCCCCTTACCGACTTGGAAATCGGCTATAGTAGGGTGACACTTTAAACTGCGCATTCACTGCTGCTGGCCGGTCTTCGGGCCACGAGGAGAGCAATGACCCTGCTGGACGTAGTATTCAAGTACGGCACGCCGCCCGGAGAGAAAGAAATGGCGGCGCTCAACAATGCCTGGGAAGTCTATGGCGTGCGCAAGATCCGGTTCGACGAAAAGGAGCGCACGATCCGCGTGGAATATGACGCTACCCGGCTCAATGACGGCGAGATCGCCGCCATTCTCCGCCGGGCCGGAATCGATCTGCGGGAGAAGGTGCAGCTGGTCTAAATCTTGATTGGTGTATTCTGTCGGCTCGGATTCACACCACACCTGACATGAGCGTAATCGTTCTGGCCCACGGCCTTCTCGGCTTCGGGGACATGCTTCCTCGTACGTTGTCATTTCTGCCTTGCGTGCATTACTTCAACGGGATCGCCAAACGCCTGCGCAAACTGGGTCACACCGTCCTTGAACCCCAAGTAAGTCCGATTGGATCGATCCAGGTGCGTGGCGACGCTCTGGCTCAAGAGATTCTCAGGCAAACCAACCCTGGCGACCGCGTGCATATCCTTGCCCACAGCATGGGCGGGCTCGACGCGCGCTACGCCATCAGCAAGACGGCCGACCTGGTGGAACGAGTGGCCACGCTCGTTACCATAGGGACGCCTCATCGCGGTTCCCCGGTGGCGGACGCCGTAGTGAATCGGACAGGACCGCTGCTCGAGAGTATTCCGGATCGACTGCGGCGGCGCCTGGAACTCGATGCAGGCGCGCTGCACGATCTCACGACTGCGGTCTGCACTCAATTCGACATGGATACCCCTGACGATCCTCGAGTGCGCTATATCAACATTGCAGGAGACGCGTCACAGGATAAGGACGAGCTTTTCTTGTATCGACTGACAATTGCGATCGGCCATATGACGGGCGAGCCCAACGATGGGATGGTCACGAGGAGTTCGGCGTTGCGGGAAACCCATGCCCACCTTCCCGACTGGCCGGTGGATCATGCCGGAGAAGTCGGCTGGACCAAGGCACTCCTCAAGCCGTGCCGAGGGAAGGAGGCATTTGAGAGGCATATCGCCCGCTACGATGCCATTGTGGCGATGCTCCAGGCCTTCGAGCTTCCTTTGCAGCCTGGCGCTCAGGATTTCGGCTTGCCGTCCAGAGGCAATACTAACTAGATCATTCGTGCAAAAGCGCTCAGGATTTTGCCTGCGGGCTCCTGGCCCCGCAAAAAGCGGCCCAAAAATGCAACGAGGCACTTTCGAGGGATCTCTGGCCGTTAGATCCATCCGAAAGCGCCCCGATGCGCGCCACTTCGTCTGGCTTTTGTAATTGCATCCCCCATGCCATTTGACGACCGACTGAAAATAAATGACTTAACTTTGTTCTTGGGTGGAAAAGAGGGTAGGAATTCCCTTATCTAGAAAAATTTTCCCTGTGGATTTTCCCTTTATTATGGGTGAACCGCAACATTATTACTTAGCTGCAATTGCTTCCGCCGTTTATTCTACAAATCGATATAAAGCAATCACTTAGCCCAAATTTTCGCGGATGGACGGGGTCCTGGAGCTGGATTTCGCCCATTCCGCGGCTATCTTCCACGACTCGCAAAACACGACTCGCAAAAAGGAGAAACGGCAATGGGACACTTTGATCCACGAATCATCAACGCCAACCAGCGCTCTGTAGGCACGTCGATTTTCATCGGCATCGGCCTGATTCTTGTGCTGATTCTCGCCTGGGCCTCACTCGCCTATGTGCCCCCTGGCAGCGTGGGCGTGCTCACCTCATTCGGCAGGGTCACCGGCGAGGTCTTGCCGGAAGGCACCCACTTTGTTTCACCATTCAAAGTCAATCACGTGCTTACCGTCCGCACGCAGAGCCGTGAGGAGCATACCTCCACTCCCTCCATGGAAGGGCTGAACCTGGAGATGGACACATCGCTGATTTATCACCTCAATCGCGACAAAGCGGCCAACGTCTTCCAGAACATCGGAACAAACTATTCCGCCACCATCATTGAGCCGATCCTGCGCTCCACCATTCGCGACACCACCGCCGGACACTCCGCCAACACGCTCTACTCCAGCTCGCGCAAGCAGGTGGAAGATGAGATCATGCAGGGGCTTAAGGCTTCACTTGAACCACGCGGAATCGTCATTGAGAATGTTCTGCTGCGGGATATTCAGCTCCCGCATACGCTGCGCACCTCGATCGAATCAAAGCAGCAGGCGGAGCAGGAATCGCTGGCCATGGGTTTCCGTCTGCAGAAGGAGCGCCAGGAGGCGGATCGCAAGCGGATCGAGGCCCAAGGCATTCATGACTTCCAGCAGATCGTGGCCCAGGGCATCAGCGCGCAGTTGCTGCAATGGAAAGGCATTGAAGCCACGGAGAACCTGGCCAAGAGTCCGAACGCGAAGATCATCGTGATCGGCAACGCCAAGAACGGCCTGCCGCTGGTGATGTCGCAATAGGGGCAGTGCCCGCGTCATCCCGCGCTCTGACTCAAAAACGCAATTCCGTCGGAGACTTTTGCGGCGGCTACTTCAGCGCGAACAGCGCGTTGACGTGGGCATTGATGGTGACCGTCTGCGGCGTGAACTCTGCCGTGGGTGGCGGCGTGGCCATGGGCGCGGCTCGCGCCATGGTCATCTGCTGTGCGTACACG
>Ga0066903_100003173_pt1 | contig 13300 bp, 16 predicted proteins | sample PanSoiMetaGPlot1_FD_67491 | JGI IMG/M metagenome (GOLD analysis project Ga0066903, IMG submission 67491) | Tropical forest soil microbial communities from Panama analyzed to predict greenhouse gas emissions - Panama Soil - Plot 1 (version 2) | ecosystem: Environmental > Terrestrial > Soil >... | reverse complement strand
GCCTGGCTGATGAAAACGGGTGGACGTATGGCAAGCATTATGGCCCACACGACCTCGACGCTTCCCACTGGGTGTTACCCGGTCGTGAGAAAATCAAAGATGTCGCCTGGAACCTCGGAGTTAGCTTCATCGTCGTGCCCCGCATCCAAAACAAGGCCGACGCCATCGAAGCCGCCCGCAACTGGCTGAATATGGTCTGGATTGACGAGACCAATTGCGCGCAGGGTGTGCGCTGCCTGGACAACTACACCAAAGTTTGGGACGAGCGGCTCGGCACCTACAAATCCGAGCCGTTGCACAACTGGGCGAGCCATGGCGCTGACGCCCTGATGACCGGCGCGTGCGGCTTTATGCCCGAATTCGTCCCCCCGGTCATCGACCGCTACGCCAGGCGCAGGCCGAGGGCTTCGGCTTGGGCAGCCTAGACTGGCCAACCATCGTCTTCGTCGCGTTGCTAGTGGCGCTGGGGCTGTTTCTGTTTCTCTGGGTGTAAAGCCATGAACGGCGGCGAGAATATCGGCAAGGCTGTTGACGCCATGAAAGGCCAGCCATTGGCGCTGGCGCTGATCATCATCAACGTGATGTTCCTGGTTGGTGGTCTCTACGCAGCCAAGACGCTACTGGCCAATGTCGCAGCCGTGGAGGCACAGCGCGGGCAACTGATCAACATGCTCGCCGACAAGTGCTTCAACCACCGCCCATCGCCCTGATGCGTTCCATCAGTGCCTCCGCAGGGGTTTCTGGATGCGGATATCCTCTCTGATGCTGTCAGCCATAGTGAGCAGTAGCCCAGGCAGCTCCTCGAGGGCGCCTTCGATGCCTTGAATGGTGAAATGCACGCCGCCCTCACGGTCAACAACAAGCGCCAGCACGAGCTGGGGCCCGGCGAGGTCACGAAAGGCCTTAACGAGGTCATCAAACAGTTTCGAGGTGACCGTGATCATGCCTCCCCGTTTCCTAGGCCGTTTAGTCGGCCGAGCTCGTAGGCGACCCGGATAGTCTTGGCGGCCTCTTCTCGGATCTCTTCACCGCGCTCATCGGTATAGCGCTCGCCACAGCTCTCGCATGAGATCACCGGCACCATAGGCATAGCCGTCACCTCTGCGTCATCGGCAAGCTTTATCGGTAGGTGCTCCCGATGCCAATCAACGGTGGCACGTGGTTCGCCGCATACATCGCATTTGATCATTGGGGTCCTCGCACACCTCGTGGAGGTGCGAGAGCGACCGGGGGGAAGGCCGCTCTCGCGGGCTCGCTAATGCGGTGCTAGGGGGAGCGGTCCGCATCGCCTGCTACCGACCTCCCTTCGGTGCAGGGTTGTACTCTTGGCACAACAGTCACAATCGCGCAAGTCCGCATAAATACTGGTTTTCTGTACGTTTGTGGACAAAGGAAATCTAATGCAAGCTAAGGCATCAGCAAAGGAAACGCCATCGCCGCGCATCCAGCCGCCGGCCGGCGAGAGCTGCTCGACCTGTAAGTTTTATTTCAACGATCCTCGTGATCCGCCAACGATTATGCGCTGTCGAGCGCTGCCGCCCTACGCTGGCATTGTTGGTGGTGGCCAGACCGTGGACAGGTATTGGCCCAAGGTCATCCCCACCGACTGGTGTGGCAATTACGAAGTGCCGTGATGACAAAAATCTATCCACACGTTGTTGACCTCTCGCACCATAATTTTGACGAGCGGCCCGACGAGATCGACTGGCAGGCTGCTAAGCGCGATGGCCTTTGGGGCGTCATTTTCAAGGCCACCGAGGCCACGGACTATATCGATCCCTACTACAACGACATTCGCCGCGAAGTGAAGGAAGCCGGCTTGTTGTGGGGCGCCTACCACTTCTTTCGGCCCGGCAATGTCATCGCCCAGGTCAATCACTTCCTGCTCAATGCCGCGCCAGGCCCCGAGACCTTGCTTGTGCTCGATCACGAGGACGAGGGCTGTTCGCTCGAGGACGTAAAAGAGTTTCTGTTGTTGGTCGAGCAGCTTACGGGACAGCGTCCCGCGCTTTACTCAGGTCACGTACTGAAGGAGCAGATTGGCAACCGCATCGATAGCTATCTCGCCGGCACGCGGCTGTGGCTGGCGCAGTACGGGCCCGAGCTCGAGTGGCCACCCTGCTGGGATCGCCACGGCGTCTGGCTTTGGCAGTACACTGATGGCGACGTGGGGCCAGGGCCGCACGCGATCGCCGGCATCGGCTACTGCGATATCAATTCTTTCGACGGCACGCACGATCAGCTGAAGCAAACCTGGGCGGAAGCCTCGATTGCGCCGCCCAAACCACCACCGAGGCCACCCATGCCCCAACCCGACAAGGCTCCCCCCTGGTTGACGGTCATGCGCTCGATTACCGGCATGACGGAGGCGCCCGGCTCAGCCGACAATCCGCACATCATGCATATGGCGGACACGATTGGCCGTAAGTATCCCGAGCAAAAGGCATACGCGGACCTTTATACCGGCGATGATATCGCCTGGTGCGGCCTAACCGTCGCCTACTGCATGGCCATGTCCAATATCGAGCCGGTATTCGGCAAAACCGACACCGAGCGCTGGATGTGGGCCCAGTCCTGGGCCGATTGGGATCAGTCAACACATCTCACCAAGCCCAAGTTAGGCTGCGTCGTCGTGCAAAGCCGCGACGGCGGCGGCCACGTGACGCTGTTCGAGCGCTGGGAGGGCTCCAAGCTCATCTGCCTCGGCGGCAATCAGTCCGACATGGTCAAAGAGAGCTCCTACGACCCCGGCGTGGTCATTGCCTACGTTTGGCCGAGCGAGCACGGGCGCCCGAGCGTCGATATCGGCACCATGAACCCCGAAGAGGTCTGCTGGACGCAGGCGAGCCTCAATCTGGTGGCAGAGGCGGACCTCGACGTCGATGGCGAAATGGGCCCGCTGACGCGCGATGCCATCTCCAGCTTCCAAAAGAAGAACGATCTGCCGGTGACGGGCGCCGCCACCAAGGAAACCGTTGACGAGCTCCTCGGCGAACTCGCCGATTGGAACGAGCAGCGAGGGCCCGGCGATGGGCATGGCCGATGACATCCGCCTGATGCAGGCATTGCGGGCCTATCGCCTGCCGCTACAGCCGCCGATGGGCTACCAGCCGATGCAGCTGCCACCTGGTCCTCCGCAGGCACCACCGCCGCAGCCGCCGCAACAGGGCTTCAGCCTCGACGTTGAGGGCGGCGGTAATGACATGCGCCAGCTCGGCAAAAACCTGGGCCCGCAATTCTGGCAGCCAGGCATATACGGCAACTGGCAGTTCTAGCCATGGGTATGGCCGACGACGACTACCTGCGCCAGGGTGCCGTCTACGACTACCTGCGATCCCTGCCGACCACGGGTCCACTGGCCGAGGCGCTGAACGAGCCGACGCCGCCGCCGACCTTGGGGCAGCGGGTGCTGCAGCACATGCCCGGCATGTCCTACATCGCCGCCGGCCTGAATTCGCCCGAGGGGCAAATCATGTCGGCGCTCTACGCGCCCGGCCGCATTAAGCCGGCGATCGCCAAGGGGCGATTGTTCGACACCTCGCCCAAGGTGCTCGAGCGCGTGCCTAATGTGCCCCAAGTGGACTATCCAGAGCCCTCCTGGGCCAGGGGCACGCCGCAGTGGATGATCGACCAGGGCCTCGACAAGGCACCCAATATGCGCCGCCTCGGCGACCTGGTTGACAAGGGCATCGAGAGCGGCGCCGGCCTCGGTTGGTACAACACCGAGCAGCTCCTGCAGCGGTTCCAGGCCGAGCTCGGCAAGGAGAAGGGCCTCGAGCGCTATCAAGACTACATGCAGATGGTCGCCGCCACCTCGCCAGAGAACAAGGTGCACCTTAATACGCGCGACGCCTCCTACCGCCTGGGGCTGATGGTGCAGGGCGAGGAGCCGCCAACAAAGGAGTTTAAGCCGGCGCCCGGCTACGGCAGCAAGGTGCAGCAGTTGCATAACCAGAACGTCGCCAATGTCATGACCGGCGGCCTCGACCCGCTGCAAAACCCCAAGGTATTCCGCTTCGGCGAGAACCTTGCCGGCAATTGGACGCCGCCGACGCTTGATCGTCACGCCTTGCGCGCCGTGGGTGTCGAGACCCAAGGCGGGCAGCCGATGGAGAGCCCGAAGACAGCCTACAGCTATGTTGGTGACATCTTCCGCCGGCTGGCCGAGCGCAAGGGCATCACGCCGGCCCAGGTGCAGTCGAGTATGTGGATTGGTGCCGGCGATCAAACCGGCCTTAAGTCGGCGCCCGACCCGTTCCTCAAGGTGTTCGAGGACCGCGTCAAATACACCGCTGAGAAGCGTGGCCTCACGCCAGAGGTCGTCATGCGTCGAATGATGCGCGGCGAGGAGCCGCTGCTTGGTCTCGCGGGCGCCGGCTTAGCCCTGGCGCCGCTCGGTGTGCCGGCGCTGCCCGGCGCTAACTCGGAACAGTAAGCAAAAAAATGCAAGACGAAGACGACGGCGACACCGCGGAAGGCGGTGCCGATACCGGCGACGACGAGGCTTTGCTCCGCAAGCTGAAACGCTGGGAGCGTCAAGCCAAACAACACTGGTCCGAATGGCGGGAGGAAGCGCGCCAGAGCTATGACTACGTCGCCGGCCATCAGTGGTCTGCCGATGACAAGGCCGCGCTGCTCGATCAGATGCGGCAGCCGGTCGTTTTCAATAGAATTGCGCCCATGGTCGATGCCGTCTGCGGCGCCGAAATCTTGAACCGGCAAGAGGTGCGCTATTCGCCTCGAGAGCAGGGCGACGTCCAGATCAATGAAATTGTCACCGCCGCCGATGAGTGGGCCCGCAACCTTGGCGACACCGAGGACGAGGAAAGCGACGCCTTCGCCGACCTCGTTGTATGCGGCATGGCGTGGACCGAGACGCGTATGGATTACTCGGAGGACCCCGAGGGTCGCATCATTGACGACCGCATCGATCCCCTCGAGATGCTGTCCGACCCGCAGGCCAAAAAGCGCTGCCTTGCAGATGCCCGCTACATAATCCACTCGCGGTGGCGTAATAAGGTCGACTTGCCGAAGGAGTGGAAGGACAAAATCAAGGATGAGACGGCCGGCGGCGGCGCCGCTAGCGGTGTCGATGACGATCGCGGCATGGGCCACACCGGCCCACGCGATGACTACGAGCGCGAGGACGCTCGAGCAATCGAGAGCACCAATAGAAACCAAGTGTATGTGCGCCACTTCCAGTGGTACGAAAAAGAGGACGCATACCGCATTGCCGACGAGATGACGGGCTCGGCAATTGTTGTTCCGCAGTCGAAGCTCAAAGAAATCGGGCAGATGATGCTCTCGCAGGGCACCAAGCCGCCGGAATACGTCAAAATCCAACAAAACCGCTACTGCCAGGCGATCGTCATTGGCGACGCCATCGTCCAGCAACAGGATATCGAGTGCAAATCATTTACTTTTAAGGCCATTACCGGGAAAAGGGACAGGAATAAGAATACGTTTTACGGTGTAGTTAGGGCGATGATTGATCCCCAAATGTGGGGAAACAAATTCTTCTGCCAAATTATGCACATACTGAATACAGCGGCCAAAGGTGGCCTATTATATGAGGCCGGATCATTTGCTAATCCGCGCAAGGCGCTCGAGGACTGGTCTCGACCCGATGCGGCGATCGAATTGCAGCGCGGCGCATTAAGCGGCCAAAAAGCGGCCGTGCAAGAACGCCAGCCCGCGGTATTTCCGACGGGTTTGGACAAAATGATGGAATTCGCCCTCAATAACTTGCCGCAAACAAGCGGTATTAATCTCGAAATGTTGGGATTGGTCGAAAGGGATCAACCCGGAGTAATCGAGGCGCAGCGCAAAAAGGCTGGCTACGCGATCCTGGCCGTGTTTTTCGACAGTTTGCGGCGCTACAGGAAAATGAAAGGCCGCGTCAGACTGTATTTTATCCAAAACTACATCAGCGATGGCCGATTAATCCGCATCAAGGGGCAGGATAATACCGAGCAATATGTGCCGCTCGTAAAACAAGCCGGCACGGCCACTTATGATGTCATTGTTGACGATGCACCCATGTCGCCAAATCAAAAAGAGCTGACGTGGATGATGATGCAAAACATGATGCCGATGTTGGCCAAGTTGAACGTCCCGCCGGAAGTCTGGACGATCATGCTCGAGTACTCGCCGCTGCCGTCTGGCGTGTCGATGAAGATCAACCAGGCCATCATGAACGCCGCGCAGCAGCCGCCGCCGCCTGATCCAGACATGGTCAAGGCACAAGGGCAGCTGCAGGCCAAGCAGCTCGAGCTGCAACAGTCAGCGCAGCAGCAACAGCAGCAGGCGGTGATTGACGCGCAAAAGGCCGAGCGCGAATTCCAACTCGAGAAGGCCAAAATGGCCAACGAGCTCGAGGTCGAAAAGGTCAAGCTGCAAATCAACGTGGAGAAGGGCCGCCAGGAGATGATGGCTGCCGCGCAGAAGCACAACATGGAGATGGTGCACCAGGGCCGGAAGATGGAGATGGAGCAGCAGCAGCACGCCAACACGCTCGCCTTCCAAGACGCCCAGCAGCAGCGCGAGCTCGCCTTCCAAGGTCAGCAGAGCGCAGCGGAGTTGCACAGCCAGCATACGCTCGGCACGCAGAAGCTCGAGAACGAGCGCGCCATCGCCAGGGAGAAGAACGCGGCTGTGGCGCAACCAAAGGCGCCGGCTGAGCCGGCACCGCGCAGGCGCCGCATGTCGATAGGTCGCGACCGGTCTGGCCGCATGACCGAGATCGTTGAGCATTAATGGCGTTAGCGGTTGACAGTACGGCGCATAAGGTCGCGACGGTAGGCGCTTCCGACCCATACACCTGGTCGCATACCTGCAATGCCGCTGCGAATGTGCTGCTGATATTGTTTTCAGCCGGCCAAAGCATTCTCAATGAGCGCACCGTCGGCTCCGCCAGCTACAACAGCGTTGCCGCAAGCTCGGTTGCTGCAGCTGACGATACTATCTTTGAGGCGTCGTCAATCTGGGTCAAGACCAGCCCATCTAGCGGCAGCAATACCGTCTCAGTGAGCATGGTGGCGCATAATGCGAGCGACCGACAAGCCGCCGGCTACTCGATCTCCTTCACGGGTGCGCAGACCACATTAGGTGCGAGTGGCACTACGAACGGCACCGGCTCCAATCCGAGCACGGGAGCCATCAGCACCAATGTTGGCGATATTCTGGTGGCGGTGCTGGCGAGCGACTTCAGTAATACAAATACTGTCACCAGTCCCGGCGTCCTTATCTTTTCTGACAGCAACGTCAATGCCGATAGCGACTTTTCGGCGCAATACGTTGTCGCCACCGGATCGACCACGACGGCGAGCTGGACGGCGGGGTCGGATGGCGTACAGGGGCATGCGGTAGCCTATGTCGTCGTGCAGCAAGCCGCTGCCACCGATGCCACTGGCGTCGAATGGCTGGGCTACACCGCAATGCCACCGCCGCCCCCACCGCATCGCCTGCATCAGGGCATGCTTGCACACACACCGATACCGATCGCTGATCCACGCATTCCACAGGGCTTCCCTGTGCATTCGAGCGGCTTTTACCGGCGCACGCGCCTCTTGTCCTCGTAACGGAAGGAAATAGGGAAATGGCTGCCTTCACGACCTCAAACACGCAGGCTGGCTCCCAGCAGGCGATCTCGACCACGCATAAAACTCAGGTCAATCTGACGGCGGCAACCGCCACATTGACCAGTGCCTCGCTGGTCGCATTCGATATTGCTGCCGATAGCGCGCCGGCCGACAACCTGCTCGACTGGGATGTGTCGCGCACCACCACGACCGGCACCGGCTCGGCGGCAACGCCGAGCCCAACTGATAGCAGCAGGCGCGCCGCCGGTACGGTCTCCACCGTCAATCAGACGGTCGAGCCATCCTTCGGTGTCTCGCTGTGGGCAATGCCGCTTAATCAACGCGCGTCGTTTCGTTGGGTCGCAGTGCCTGGTGGCGAGTTTATCATTCCGGCCACGAACAATGCCGGCGTCGCGATTAGAGCCAAGAACGTCGCCGCCACCTATACCGGCCTCGCCACTGCCACCGCTGAATTCACCGAATAATGCGCAAGCCGCAGGGCTACACGTTTCTCACCAACGGCGACGGCAAGGTCACTGAGGGTGAGACGTTCACGTGCGCTCACTGTCAGCGGCTGACGATGGTTGGCCCGAAGCAGCGGCCCGAGGATCTCGGTGGCTTCTGTGGCATCTGCGCCAAGCTGATCTGCAGGCATTGCCTCGGCAAGGGCTGCGATCCTTTCGAGGAAAAGTTGCGCCGGCATTACGCGCGCCAAGACGCATTGAGGTCTTATGGGCTCTAGAGGCACAACCACCATCGACTTTGGCGCCTTCCCCGGCAAGACGGATGCGACGGCAACGGTGACCGGCGAAAGCGGCATCCTGGCAAACTCGCTGGTCGAGGCCTGGATCTATCCGGTAGCCACCGCCGATCACACGGCCGACGAGCACGTTGTCGATGCACCGATGATCACGGCCGGCAATATTTCCGTGGGCGTTGGTTTCACGATCTACGGCGTGCAGCGCGATGGCTTTCCGGTGCCGGATCGTATCGCGCCGCTGACGCAGCCCGGCACGACAATGACCAATGTGCCAGTCAGCTCGTCGAGGACCGGCGATACCGCGCCGAGACCCTACGGCCTTTGGACTGTCGGCTGGGCCTGGCTCTAAGAGGATAAAATATGGCTATCCAATTGCAGGGCAATGCCGGCACCACTGGCGAGGTCGAGACCCAACACCGCGCCTTGCGCGTCATCAACCGGCCGATGGATGTTGGCACGCGCGGCGCCTACGCGCTCGGCCAGATGACCGGCGTGCTGGCTGCGGCCACGACCGGCGAGATTTTCCAGATGCGCTGGATCGATGCCACCCGCCTCATGGTCCTGCGCTCAGTGATCGTCTCATGGGCGGTCTCGACAACCGCATTCGTGGCAGGCGTGCCGCCGCAACTCGCCATGCGCGTGGCACGGAGTTGGACGGCTGACGGCACGGGCGGCACGGCAATCGTGTTCAGCACGAGTAACACCAATAAAAAGCGCACGTCGTTTCCGCTGTCGCTGCTCTCCGATACTGGTGTGCGTATTGCCACCACTGCGGCGCTCGGTGCCGGCACCAAGACCCTCGATACCAACCGCTGCGCCATGGCGTTGGGCAACGTGGCTGTCGCCACGGCGACGTCGTTGCTGCTACCGCCGACCTATATGTGGCAGAGAAATACTGCCGACGAATACCCGTTCGTGTTCGCACAGAACGAGGGGTTCATTGTCGAGATCGTCGCCGTTGCCGGCACCGGCACGAGCAGCATTGCCGTGCAGGTTGAGTGGGCCGAGATCGATCCTGCCGCCATTACAGGCTGGTGATACGCGCAGGTTGGACGCTACCCCAACTTCCCACTCAATCTGCTCTAGCGCGAGGCTCTAGCAGGTGGGACGAAACCACTACCATGTCTGCTTTCCACGGTGCTGCGCGCGAGGTCGAGCATAGCAAAGGGCGCTAGCTAATGTCACTACTGCTAGCGCTCATCACTGCCCAGGCCATCGACACGCCGAGGGCAGAGGCAGTCAGTCTACCTGTCACGTTCGAGCGGGTAGCGCCCTATCAGGCGCAGGCGTTCGTGCCGGTGGTTGCGCCGCCGGTAGTCGAAGATGTCACGCTCGACAAGTGGCAAGCCTATAGTGTTGGCACACCGCCGCTGGCAGCGCGGCCGCCAAGCAGTACCGCCGCTCCCGTATTGGCGGATATCGTCGGCGAGAACCTCGTCAAGTGGTTCACCGGCAGCCCGATGCCGGCGCCGGCAGCCGCTAGGCCGGCGAGCGTAACGGCGGCCCCAGTACTCGCCGATATCGTCGGCGCCATTCTCAATAAGTGGCTGACCGCATCGCCGATACCGGCGCCAGCAGCCAGGCCGCAGAATACCGGCGCTTTCAGTTTTGTCGCCGACTTCCTTACCCGCAGCAGCTGGTTTACCGATAGCCCGCTGCCACAGCGGGTGCCGCCTCGAGCGCAGTCCGATCCGGCCTTTGTTTCGCTGGTCACGGTTGCCGCTGAAACTGTCACGCTCGACAAGTGGCAGTCCTACAGCGTCGGGCCGTTCAAGCCGCCGCCATACCCTGACAGTGTCTTTGCCTGGTCTGGATTTACGCCGGCACCGGTTACTGAGGGGCCTGTCACCCTCGATAAGTGGCTGGCCTACAGCGCCATGCCGGCGCCATTGGCGGCACGGCCGGCGAGCTCCTCGGTTTGGCCGATATTTACGCCAGCGCCTGTCGAGACCGTCACCCTCGACAAGTGGTTCGCCTACAGCTTCGTGCCGCCGGCAGCGCGCACGCTGCAGAACACTGGTGCTCTGGCCTTCGTCCAGGTCCCCAGCGATATCTCGCTGCTGAACTGGCTAACGGCGAGCCCGATCCCGGCACCAGCGCGACGGCTGCTGGAGCTCAGCACCTACGCCAAGCCGGAGTTCACGGAGCCGCCTCCGGCAGAGGGTCCAGTTACCCTCGACAAATGGACAGGCTATACGGCGCTGCCGCGCTTCTTCCCGCGCGTTGTCGATAGCACGTTCGTCACATCGATTTCGCAAGACCCCGGTGTGGGGCCGACACCACCACAGCCGCCGGTCAGTGGTGGCGCCGGCAGCGGCGGTCGCCGGCAGTTCCCGTTCCGGAACCGCTATGACGATCCGGAGCTATTCCGGCGGCAGCCCGAGCCCGAGCTGCGCACAGTTCCACGCTACGTGGAAGGCGACCCGGCGCAGGTTGTCACCAAGGTGCCGGTGCCGGCCGGGCCATCGTCGCTTGATGAGCTGGGGCGGCCAGCACGCAAGCCGCCGCCGATCCTCGAGCGGCCGAGGTTCAAGCTGCATGCGGCTCCGGCGCTGAAGCCTGAGCCGGTCTTGCCGCCACTGAGCGACAGCGACGAGCGCGAGGAGGAGCTGCTGGTGCTCCGCATGCTCGGCATTTTGTAACCAAAGGAAACCTGTATGGCAGATGCAACGACGCCCCAACCGGGGCAGCCGACTAGCGAACCTGCGCCTGATGACAGTCAACAGTGGGCCGAGCTCCAGGCTGAGCTCGAGAAGCCAGACGCGATACTGGATGAAGACGCACCTGCGCCGGAGGGCGAGGCGAAGCCGGAGGCTGAGGAAAAGCCGGCCGAAGAAAAGCCTAAGCTGACCTACGAGCAGCTCGAGACCAACTACCGCAACGCACAGGGCGCTTTCACCTCCGAGCGCGAGCGCGCTCGCCGGGCCGAGGAGAGCCTCTCCAACGTCAACAGGTTAATCGAGGAGCTCCGCGCCTCACGCCGGCAGCCGCAGCCCGAGCAGAAGCAACCTGAGATCCCCGATATCAACACCGATCCCATCGGGCACTTCCAGGCGCGCACCGCGATACTCGAGCAGGCACTGGCCCATACCTACCAGGGCGCGCAGCAGACCCAGCAGCACTTGCAGGCGCAACACCAAGAACAAGTCTTCTGGGATCATGTTCGCGCCTCGGAGAATGAGTTCCGCAAAACCTCGCCCATGGTCGAACTCAACGGGCAGGCCTGCAGCGACTATGACGCGGCGTGCGAGCACCTCAAGGCGCACCGCATGACGGAGCTCATGCACCTCTATCCGGACACTTCGCAGCTCGCGCAGCAGGAAGCTCGAGCGCAGGGTCTTCCCTCCCCGGCGCATCTGCGGGCTGCTATCCTGCAAAGCGACGCGGCTGGGATCGCTCAGAGAGCTTTCCAACTCGGGGTGGCCCCGGCCGCACTCTATTATGAGGCGGCGAAAACCAGAGGCTATAAGACGCCGACGGCGCAGCCCCGCGGCGCCAATGGTCAGTTCACCAATGGCAAGATCGAGGCGGCTAAGCGCGGCCAGAAGGCGGCGCTGACCATTTCCGGAGGCGAGGGGCGCAAGACCTCCAACGACATGACCATCTCCGACTTGTCGGATCTCTGGGCCGAGGACCCGGAGGCGTTCGATCGCGAGTGGGAGAGAATGAAGCGCGCCGGCAAGCTCTAGGAGAGATCAGATGGCCACCATTGCGCCTACCGGCCTCGGGCCAAATATCAGCGCCATCGTCAATCTCCAGACGGCGCAGACGGGCAACGCCGACAGCACCAATACGCTCGACCGCGGCGGCGCGCGCGGGCCAGCATTGTTGCAGATCAACTCAACGGCGGGCACCACCGTGACCGTCAACATTCTTGGCTCGATGGACGGCACCAACTTCTTCAACGTCGCCTACGCAGCGATCGCGACACCGGAGACGGTGGCCGTGGCGGCGTTGACGATCACGACCACCACCATCGGCTACTACATCCTGCGGCCCAATCATCCCTGGCGCTATCTCAAGCTGAACATGAGCGCTAATACCGGCATGACGCTCACCAGCGACGTCTACCTGTAACAGTTCGCCCTCGCCGCTCGAGGCGTTAAACCGAGCGGCCCCGACGTACTCGCTTATGTCGTTAAACAGCGAGCCCGCCAGCCCGTGGCGTTAACCGGCGCACCTACGCAACCCATTGCTCCAACGCCTCGCATGGAACTGCGAGGACCACTGAAGGTGTGCCCGCATGGCAGACACAGCATATGGAGTAAATGCCCTCGAAGCCGTGAAACTCTGGTCACGAAAATTGGCCAGGGAGGCTTTGAGGAAGTGTTACATCAAGACGTTCATGGGCTCGGGATCAGATAGCCTGGTCCAGATCAAACCCGAAACCAACAAGGGTCCGGGCGACAGGGTCCGCGTGACGTTGCGCTACCAGCTCACTGGCGACGGTGTGCAAGGTGATGCAACGCAAGAAGGCAACGAAGAGAGCCTCACGACTTTCACGGACGACTTGATCATCAATCAGTTAAGGCACGCGGTTCGGTCAGAAGGAAAAATGACCGAGCAGCGTATCCCATTCAACATCAGGGACGAGGCCATGATGGGCTTGTCCGACTGGTGGGCTGATAGATGGGATCAATGGTTCTTCAATCAGGTTTGTGGGTACACGGTGCAAACCGATACCCGCTACACCGGTCACAACACGGTGTCTCCGGCAACGTCCACGCGCATTGTTCGTCCTGGCACAAACGCCAACGACGAGAGCATGAATGCGCTAGCTGGCGTCACCGATGTTTTCACCTTGAGCCTGATTGATAAGGCGGTCGAGGCAGCGAAGACCACCTCTCCACCGATCAGACCTGTGCTGATTGATGGCGAGCGTTGGTTTGTCGTTTTTCTCCACCCGTATCAGACCACTGCGCTCCGTGCTTGGCCTACGGCGAGCACCGCGCAGGTGACC
>Ga0066903_100003172_pt1 | contig 13300 bp, 9 predicted proteins | sample PanSoiMetaGPlot1_FD_67491 | JGI IMG/M metagenome (GOLD analysis project Ga0066903, IMG submission 67491) | Tropical forest soil microbial communities from Panama analyzed to predict greenhouse gas emissions - Panama Soil - Plot 1 (version 2) | ecosystem: Environmental > Terrestrial > Soil >... | reverse complement strand
CTTCTCCTGGCCGCCGTCGATCTCGATCATGGAGCCGTTGACCATGTGCATGAGCGGCGACGCCAGCATGGCGACGAGGTTGGCGCACTCCTCGACCTCGGCGATGCGGCCGACCGGGATCGAGGCCGGCGCGAGCTTGTCGGCATCCTCGTACGAGAGCTTCATGTCGCGCGACATTGCGGCGACGAGGCCGGCCCAGCGCTCGGTACGCACCGGCCCGGGATTGACGGCGCAGAACGTGATGTTGTGCTTGCCGTACTGCCCGGCGAGCGATTTCGTCAGGTTCTGCCCGGCCGCGTTGGCGGCGCCCGGCACGATCTCCCAGTAGGACGGCTTGACGCCGTCATTGCCGATCAGGTTCACGACACGCCCGCCGCCCTGCTTGACCATGATGGGGAGCACGTAGCGCAAGCAGCGCACATAGCCCATGAACTTGAGCTGCAGGCCCTTCTCCCAGTCGGCCTCCGACAGGTGCTCGAGGACGCCGCCCGGCGCCGAGCCCGCATTGTTGACCATGATGTCGACGCGGCCGAGCGCCTTGTGGCCCTGCTCGATGAAGCTCTTCGCGTCCGCGTCCCTGGTGAGGTCGGCCGGGATCGGCACGACCTTGCGGTTGGTCTCGCGGGCGATCTCGGCGGCCGCGGCCTCGAGCACGTCCTTGCGCCGCGCGCAGATCGCGACGTCGACGCCCTCGCGGGCGAGCGCGCGCGCGATGCCCTTGCCGATCCCCTCGCTGCCGCCGGTCACCAGCGCGGTCTTGCCGTTGAGCTGAAGGTCCATGTCGCACTCCCCTCGCGATCGCGGTCGCCAGGTTAGCGCATCTGCCGCGACGCGACACCCGGCGCGGCGAGTGTTGAAATCGTTGGTGTTTCCCAGTTGGCTTCGTTTTGTCAAAATGGCCGGCGCCTCGAGGTGGCCCTCCACTGCGCCTCGCCTCGTCGCCGCGATCTGTTCTCCGCCAGATTGCATTTGTCATTCTGATGCAACTGTTTTTCAAAACGCGCAAAACAAATTCGATGCGAAAAAATTTTCGCAGGCCGTCTGCAATGATCTGCAGTAGAAGCCATTGCGATCACACGCAAAACCGAACGACGCATCTGCAATGGTCTGCAATGATCTGCAATGGTCTGCAATAAATCTGCAACGATCTGCAATAGAACCGGTTGGAATCGCGAACAAAAGTGCGCGAAAGCAATGCATCGGAAACGTGACGGCGCCGCTCGTTCGGCGCGCCACCGCGGGATCGCGCAATAAAATGCCCGGCCACCTGCCGGGGCCGGGCGCAATTTTCGTTGTCTCATTTCGCCACTAAGGCAAATGACGCAGTGGCGCAAGAATAAAACGACAGCCGATCGACATTTGCTTTTGCCCGGCGTGAGCAAGGTCGATTCCACCAACAGTGCCAGTGCACTCGAGGACAAGAAATGCGTGCATGTTGCGTTTGGGCCACACCCTTCGCCGCTCCGCTATGGTAGTTTTGGCGGCAGTAGGCGTCTGTTGCGCGGCGGGGGGCGTCAATGAAGAACATCATGGTGGCCGGCCTTGCGCTTTTGGCGCTCGGCGTCGCGGGGCCGGCAGTCGCAGCCGATCTTCCGGTCAAGGCGCCGGCGCTGCCGCCGGTCGTCGACCTGTGGTCCGGGGGCTACATCGGCGGCAACGTCGGCTACAGCTGGGGCAACTGGGACAACAGCACCATCGGCGGCTTCCTGGTGGGCGGCACCTTCACGTCGGCCGTGAGCCCGGACGTCAAGGGCTGGGTCGCGGGCGGTCAGGTCGGCCTGAACCGTGTGTACGGCCGGTGGCTGTTCGGCCTGGAGCTCGACGGCCAGGCGACGGGCCAGGATGCCGACCTGAACGGGTCGTTCAGCGTCGTCATCGGTCAGTTCAGAACGACCATCACCCAGGGCAATCACTGGGAGATGCCGGGCTTCGGCACGTTGCGCGGACGCGTGGGCGCGATCGTCTGGGATTCCTGGTTGCTTTACGTCACCGGCGGGCTTGCGGTGGGACGCTTCGAGTTCAGCCAGACGCAGACGGCGACAATTTCGACGCTCGGTGGGACACCGATCGCCAGCGCCACGGTTTTCAACCAGGACGCGGTCACCCGGGCGGGTGGCGTGGTGGGTGTCGGCGTCGAGAAGGCGATCGACGCGCATTGGCGCGTGAAGGCCGAATATCTCTACCTCGACTTCGGCTCGCGCACCTTCCTCGCCGGCACGGGATTGGACGACAGGATCAGGCTGCGCGACAACATCGCCCGGTTCGGTTTCAACTATCGCTTCTGACGCGCGCGTCGATCGCGCACGGCGGCGCGCCGGCCGAGGCGCGTACCACTTCTCGCCGGCAACGCGGATCAGCGTCTTGCCGACTCAATGACCGACATGCGCGGGACCACCGAGCTTGACCATGCGCAGGGTCAGCGCGAGCGGGACCATAGCGAGCGAGATCAGCATCAGCACCCAGAAGGCATCCATGTAGGCGAGGAACGACGCCTGTGCTTGCACCTGCTGTCCGATCCATTGGACCGCCTGCTGCTGCGCCTGGAGCAGCGAGTTGCCCTGCGCCACGAAGTAATCCGTCATCCGGTGCAGCGTGTCCTGGTATTGGACGCTCGACGGGAGCACGCTTTCGACGAGGCGGCTCTGGTGGAACTGCTGGCGATGCGTCAGCACGTTGGAGACGATGGAGACGCCGATCGAGCCGCCGGTGTTGCGCGCCGCGTTGATCAAGGCCGAGGCCTGGTCGGTCTTGGATTGCGGAATGCCGTCGTAGGACGCGGTCATGATCGGAATGAAGATGAGCGGCAGCCCGACGCCGAGCAGCATGCGCGACTGCGCCATGTACCAGAAGCCGAGATCACCGTAGACGTTGGTCATCTGATACATCGAGATCGCGATGAGCATCGCACCGACGACGATCAGATACTTGGGCTGCACCTTGGCTGCGAGGCGGCCGACGACGATCATCATCACCAGGGTGACGACGCCGCCGGGCGAGAGCAGGAGGCCGGCCAAAGTCGCGGTGTAGCCGAAATTCTGCTGCACCAGCTGCGGCAGGAACTGGGTGGTCGCGAGCAGGATGGCGCCGGTCGCCAGCATCACCACGAAGGCGGCGCCGAACTGGCGCGTCGCCACCATCTTGATGTCGATCATTGGATTGCGGTGGCGCATCTCCCAGGGAATCATCAGCACGAACGCCGCCGCGCTGATGATCGAGAACGTGACGATGAAGGGCGAGGCGAACCAGTCGTCCTCTAGGCCGCGGTCGAGCACGACCTCGAGGGCGCCCAGGAAGGTGGCGACCAGCACGAATCCGATAACGTCGAACCCCTGGCCCTGCTGCGGCGCCTGCTGTCGCTTGGGCGCGCGCAGCAGCACCGCGATCAGTGCCATCGCGAGCATGCCGACCGGTACATTGATCAAAAACGCCCACTGCCAGGACCAATTGTCGGAGATCCAGCCGCCGAGGGTCGGCCCGACCACCGGCGCCACCACCACGGCAACGCCGAACAGCGCGAAGGCCTGGCCCCGTTTCTCCGGCGGGAAGGTGTCCGCCAGGATCGATTGCGCGACCGGCACCATGCCGCCGCCGCCGAGCCCCTGCATGATGCGGAACAGCAACAGCAGTTGCAGGTTTGGCGCAATGCCGGACAGCAGCGAGCTCAGGGTGAACAGTCCGAGGCTGATCAGGAAGAAGGTCTTGCGGCCGAGCATGCGCGCGAGGAAGGGGCTCGCCGTCAGGATGATGGCGTTGGCGACGAGATACGTGGTCACCACCCACGAGGCTTCGTCCTCGCTCACCCCCATGCTGCCGGCAATGTAGGGCAGCGCCACGTTGGCGATGGTGGTGTCGAGCACCTCCATGAAGCTCGCGAGCGCGACCACGATGGCGATCAGCCAAGGGTTGGCGGCCACGCCGCTCACGGCGGCGGGGGCGCCGGCCCGCATCGCGGCGGCGCTCACAGCCACCCCCGCAGCCGCTCGTAGAGCGAAGGCGTGGTGTCGACCCGCACGGCCGGGACGACCGACATGCCCGGGCCGAGCGAGACGTCGGTCGGCGGATCGTCCATGACGATCTTGACCGGGACGCGTTGGACGATCTTGACGTAGTTGCCGGTGGCGTTCTGCGCCGGTAGCAGCGAGAACGCGGTGCCGGATCCGGGCTGAACGCTGTCGACATGACCGCGGATCGCGCGTCCCGGATAGGCGTCGATCGAGAGCGTGACCGACGCGCCGGGCCGCATGCGGTCGAGCTGGATCTCCTTGAAGTTCGCCGTGACCCAGATCTTATCCGGCACGAACATCGCGAGGTTCGTTCCCGCCTGCGCAAACTGGCCGACGGCCGCGCTGAGGTTGACGACCCGCCCGGGCTGGGCCGCAGTCACGGTCGTGTAGGAAAGATTGAGCTGCGCCTGGTCGCGCTGCGCGTTGGCTTGCGCGAGGCTCGCGACCGCGCTCGCGCGCTGCGCATGAAGCGACTCGAGTTGTCGCTGCGCGACCTTGTGGCTCGCCTGCACGCTCGCAAGCGTGGCCTGCTGCTGCTGCAGCTGCGAGCTGTACTGCTGCGCATTCTGGACTGTGCCGGCACCTGTCTGCGCCAGATCGTGGTAGCGCTTGGCCTGCTGCTCGGCGAACACCAGCGCCGCCTGCGCCTGGTCCACCTGCGCCTGGTTGGCGCTGATCTGCGCCTGCTGCACGTTGAGCTGCGCGTCGATGTTCTCGATGCTGGCTTGCGCCGCCGCGACCTGCGCCTGCGCCTGCTCGAGCGCGATGCGGTAATCGCGGTCGTCGATGCGGGCGATGATGTCGCCGGCGGCGACGTGCTGGTTGTCGGTGACCGGAACGGCGGTGATGTACCCGGACACTTTCGGAGCAAGCGAAGATTGCCGCGCCGCGATGAAGGCATCGTCGGTGGACTGGTAGCGCTCGGCGTTGTCCAGATAGACGTAACCGCCGCCCACGGCCGCCGCGAGAAGCACCGCGCCGATGGCGAGGACCACGGGTCGGCGCTTGAGGAGGCCGGTCCGGGGCTTCTTGGCGGTCACCTGCGGCGGCTCTTTTTTCGGCTGAGCCGGCGGCAACGGAGTCCGCGCCTTGATCTCCTGGTTCAACGGCTTGAGGTTCGGCGCGCGGCCCACGGTCCGAACGGATGGCCAGCTTTCGACCTTCTCGAGCGCGTGCGGGGAAGATTCCAGAACGTTGTCTTCGAACATGATTCGCTCCTATGTCGGCGGGGCCGCGGCCCCGAAACGAAACTGTACCGTTCCGTTTCGTTATAAGCCCGCGCGCGAAGCGGCGTCAATAGGAACGAAACTGTTTCGTTCTATTTACAAGACAGGCCAGATATGCATAATTGAAGCGCTCCGCCGATGGCCGGCGGGACAGAGGGCCGGGTCAATTCGCGATGAAAAACAATAGCTTGAAGAGGGCTCCCGCAAGGGCAAAGCGCGCCGCGGTCCGCTTCGGCCGTCCGCCGAAGGAACTCGCCGGAGAGGTCGAGGAGCGCATCCTGGACGCGTCCCGCCAGGTGTTCCTGGAGCGCGGCTTCGAGGGCGCCAGCATCGACCAGATCGCCGCGCTCGCGCGGTCGGGAAAGCCGACCATCTACGCCCGCTTCCCCGACAAGGGGGCGCTCTTCACCGCCATGATGACGCGCGAGATCCTCGCCCGCATCGAGCAGTTCAAATTCGACGTGCCGACCGAAGGGTCGATCGAGGAGCGTCTCACGCGCGCAGGCATTGGCGCGCTGCGATGGGTGCTGGGCGGCGACCGGGTCGCGTTGATGCGGCTGGCCATTGCCGAGGTGCATCGATTCCCCGAGCTGGCGAGCAGCGTCAGCCGCTCGGCGCACGACCTGAGCTCCGAGGTTGCCGCCCGGGTTCTGCGCGAGATCGTGCAAGGCGACGAGCTCGGGACGAAGCCCGCATTGGCGCCGCAGCGCCTGCCGGCAACGGCACGGTCCTTCCTCAACCTGATCGTCCGGCCCATTCTGCTGCGAGCGCTGTACCAGCGGAATCCCGAGGCGCTGCTCCCCGAGATCGGTCCGCACGTTGCGAGCGGCGTCGCGTTCTTTCTGGCCGCGTGCCGGAGCGGCGAGGTGACTTGAGTCTCACCAACCCAAAGCGAACGCTGGCTCGCCACCGCGGCGGTTTTATTGCCGCGCCCTGATCCGATTGAATTCGGACAGCGCTCGCTCGAATTTGCGGTTGAAGAGCCACATCGCATCGAGGATTTCGCGGAACGTCGCGGATGTCTTCGCTCTGTCGGCGCGCCCGAACGCGAAAATGCTGTTGTTTCGCAGATATCCCATGATCCTCGGCTCTGAGATCGTGTAGCCGGCAAAGCTGCCGGAGCGGAGCGCCGCTCTGGTCGGGCTCGGGATGATCTGGATGAGCTCGAAGAGCTTCATTTGCTCGATCGGGTCCGGCAGCGTTCGCACGATCGCGGGGATCTGCAGGAAGAGGTCCGCGTGTGCGTTTGCGAGACCATTTCGCACCGCGGTCCAGTGATTGAACCGGGGATCGAGATTGCCGAGCCTGGCCTCTTCTCGATTGTCGCGAGCGATGAGCGCGGGAGAATTTATCGACGGCTTGATGGCGGCCCATTTCCTTTGACCCGCTCGATCCTCCGACGGGCCTGTCTGCAGACTTCCCTTGTAGGTGTTCGAGCGCGCGTTCCCGATATTCTGCCGGCCGTTGGTCTCGGCAAAGAACATCCCCAGGCTGACGCGGCCCGCCACCTCGGCATTTGCGGCATCGAGGCCTTTGGCTCGCGCAATGGCGATGCCCAGATCGACGACGTCCCGGAATGGCGTATCGGAGTTCTGCGCGTTGGCGGGCGGCGCCTCCATGATCTCGAAGAGCTTGCCGTACTCTTCGATCAGCGGCTCGGTGTCGGCATCGAAGTACGCGGGAGGAATTCCGAATTTATTCTCTCTTCCGATCCTGGATGGGAGCGCGTCCGTGAGGTCCTTGTAGGCGCTCATCATGGCGACGCGCGCGAGGTAGAGCGCCTGCCCGGGCACGTTCGGCAACGGTTGATGCGAACTTATCTGCGCGCGCCGCTCGCTCAGGATCGCCTTGAACTGGGTCAGTGCCCTGTTGTAGGCCTCGAGTGCCTCCGACTGCGCCTGCGTGAGCGTTTGCGCACCCGCCCGAAGAGGCCACCACGCTGCGGTCGCGGCGAACGCCTTGATGAATTCACGCCTTCGCATGTCACGTCATTTCCCGCCCGCGACCCGAATCAGCGCCTTGCCGAAGTTCTTGCCCTCGAGCATGCCGATGAAGGTCGCGGGCGCGTTCTCGAAGCCGTCGGTGATGTCCTCGCGATAGCGAATGCGGCCGTCGCGGATGCCGGCCGACACGGTTTGCAAAAACGTCGCGAAGTGCTCGGGCGCGAACTCGTAGTTGATGAAGCCGCGGATCGTCAGGCTCCTGCTCAGCACCTCGCGCATGGTGGCGGGCAGGAGGTTCGGCCCGGGCGGCGCGCCCGCCGCGTTGTACTGCGCGATCAGCCCGCACACGGGCACGCGCGCGAAGCGGTTGAGCAGCGGCAGCACCGCCTGCCACACCGCGCCGCCGACGTTCTCGAAATAGACGTCGATGCCGTTCGGGCAGGCGGCCGCGAGCTGCGCCGCGAAATCGGGCGCGCGGTGGTCGATCGCGGCGTCGAAGCGCAGCTCCTCGCGCACGTGGCGGCACTTCTCCGCGCCGCCCGCGATGCCGACCGCCCGCCCGCCGACCATTTTTGCGAGCTGGCCGACCAGCGAGCCGACCGGGCCGCTTGCCGCCGCGACCACGACGGTCTCGCCCGCCTTCGGCTTGCCGAGCACGTAAAGGCCCGAATAGGCCGTGAAACCCGGCATGCCTAGCACGCCGAGGCCGGTGGTGATGGGCGCGAGCTTCGGGTCGAGCTTGCGCAGGCCGGCGCCGTGCGACGCCGCATGCGTGCGCCAGCCGGTCGGCGCGAGCACGATGTCGCCCACGGCGTAGTCGGCACGCTCGGATGCCGTCACCTCGCACACGCTCTGGCCCGGCATCACGTCGCCGACGCCGACCGGCTGCGCATAGGATTTGTGGTCGTCCATGCGGCCGCGCATATATGGATCGAGCGAGAGGTGGAGCACGCGCAGCGCGACGCCGCCGCGCGGCGCCGCCGGCACCGGGACCGTCTCGAGCCGGAAGTTGTCGAGCGTCGGCGGACCCTTGGGCCGCGCCACGAGGACGATCTGCTTTGCGGTGGGGTCGCTCATGTTGGCCTCCTGGCGTGCCGGCATGCTGGGGCGCTTCATACCGGCCCGGGGCGAAATTGTCTTGTCCGCGCGCGCCGGCGGGGATAAGGGCAACCGGTCCGCAAAACGGGGGAACCGCCGATGAAACGCCTTGCCTGCGTCGCCATCTTCGCGCTTGCGGCGCTCCTGCCCGCGGCGCGCGCCGAGACCGTGATCGACGAATGGCCGAGCGTGAAGCTGCCGGCGCCGCCCGCGCTCAAGCCGGTGACGATCGCGCCGCGCGAGACCGCGCTGCTCGCGATGGATTTCACCGTGCAGACCTGCTCGGCGGCGCGCCGCCCGCGCTGCGCCAACGCGGTGCCGCGGGTCGCGCAGCTCATCGCCGAGGCGCGGCAGAAGGGCGTGCTCGTCATCTACAGCGTCGCGGTCCCGGGCTCGACGCCGGCCGACATCCTCAAGGAACTCACGCCCGCGGCCGGTGAGACCGTCCTGCCGCCGCTCGGGCCGGACAAGTTCATCAACAGCAACCTGGAAGGCATGCTCAAGGCGCGCGGCATCACCACGGTGATCGCGATCGGCACCCAGGCGCACACCTCGGTGCTGCACACCGGCGCCGCGGCGGCGTTGCGCGGCTTCAAGGTCATCGTGCCGGTCGACGCCATGTCGGGCGACGACGCCTGGCCGGAGGCCTACACGGCCTGGCACCTCGCCAACGCGGCGCGCATCAGCGCGCAGGTGACGCTGACCCGGATGGATATGATCAAGTTCTAGAATCCGGCCCGCAGAACGTACAAACTGTCGTCTCGAACGCAGCCGCCCGCGGGGCGCGCCCGGGAGCTTTCATGGCGGAGAAGCACAACGCCCCCTTCGTCGGCCGCGCGATGGTGCGGCGCGAGGACCACCGGCTGCTCACCGGGCGCGGGCAGTACGTCGCCGACCTCGTGCTGCCGAACATGCTGCACGCCGCCTTCGTGCGCAGCCCGGCCGCGCATGCGCGCATCCGCGCGGTCGATCTTTCCCGCGCCGCCGAGGCGCCGGGCGTCGTCTATGCGCTCTCCGGCATCGACCTCGCCCGCATCCTGCCGCCCGTGCCGGACACGCAGCTCACGCTGCCGAAAAAGTGGACCGCGACGGTCCAGCACAAATTCCTCAACCCGCAGCAGCCACTGCTCGCGCACGACAAGGTGCGCCACGTCGGCGAGGCGGTGGCGATCATCGTGGCCGAGAGCCGCGCCGCCGCCGAGGACGCGGCGGCGCTGGTCACGCTCGACCTCGAGCCCGTGACGGCGATCGTCGATGCCGAAGGCGCGCTCGCGCCCGAGGCCGCGATCGTGCACGACCGCTTCAAGACCAACCTGATCGGCGAGTTCACGGTCGGCAAGGGGGACGTCGCGGCCGCGCTCGCCCGCGCCCCCCACCGGCTCAAGCGGCGTTTCCACCATCACCGCTACGCGGCCGCACCGATGGAATGCCGCGGCGTGGTCGGCCACTACGACGCGCGCACCGACTCGGTGACGATCTGGTCGTCCACCCAGGTGGTGCACTGGGTGCGCCGCGAGGCCGCCGGCATCTTGCAGCTGCCCGAGGCGCGCGTGCGCTGCATCGCGCTCGACGTTGGCGGCGGCTTCGGCATCAAGGGCCACGTCTATCCCGAGGACCTGCTCATTCCGTTCGTCGCCCGCGCGGTCGGGCGGCCGGTGCAATGGATCGAGGACCGGCGCGAGCATCTCCTTTCCGCCTGCCACTCGCGCGACCAGACGCACGACGTCGAGGTCGGCTTCGACGCGGACGGAAGGATCCTCGCGTATCGCGATGACTTCACGGTCGATTGCGGCGCCTGGAACCCGATCGGCGCCGGCATCGCTTACAACACCGCGGTTCACCTGCTCGGCCCCTACCGGCTCGACAATTTCGCCGTGCATGCGCGCATCGCGGTGACCAACAAGGTGCCGAACGCGCCCTACCGCGGCGCCGGACGGCCGGAAGCGGCGCTCGCGACCGAGCGCATGATGGACCTCCTCGCCGGCGCGCTCGGCCTCGAGCCGGCCGTGGTGCGCGCGCGCAACATGGTCGCGGCCGCGGACATGCCGTATCGCGCCGGCATCCCGTACCGGGACGGCATGCCGATCGTCTACGACAGCGGCGACTATCCGGGCGGCCTCAAAAAGGCGCTCGACGCGGTCGGCGGCATCGCGGAATTTCGCAAGCGGCAGGCGGCGGCGCGCAAGGCGGGGCGCCATCTCGGCCTCGGTATCGGGTGCTATGTCGAGGGCACCGGCGTCGGCCCGTTCGAGAGCGCGCTCGTGCGCATCGATCCGTCGGGCAAGATCTACGTCGCATCGGGCGCCTGTCCGCAGGGGCAGGGCATGGAGACGATCTTTGCACAGATCATCGCCGACACCTGGAAGGTCGATCCCGAAAACGTCATCGTCGCGCTCGCCGACACGTCGGCGATCGCGATGGGGTTCGGCACCATCGCGAGCCGCTCGACCGTGACGCTGTCGGCCGCAATCCACTACGCGAGCGAGCCGCTGCGGGAGAAGGTGTTCGCGATCGCCGCCAACATGCTCGAGTGCTCGCCCGGCGACCTCGAGCTGCGCGACGGCGGCGTCGGTCTCGTCGGCGTGCCCGGCGTGTCGGTGCCGCTGGCAAAGATCGCCGCGGCGGCGCGGCCGGGCTGGGACCACGCCCGCCCGCAGGGCGTCGATGCCGGACTCGAGAGCACCTACTACTTCGTGCCCGAGACCGTCACGTGGGCCTATGCGTCGCACGTCGCGATCGTCGACGTCGACATCGAGCTCGGCCACGTCAAGGTCGAGCAATACGCGATCGCGCACGACTGTGGCGTGGTGGTCAATCCGCTGCTCGCCGAGGGACAGATCGTCGGCGGCGCCGTGCAGGGGCTGGGCGGCGCGCTGCTCGAGGAATTCGCCTACGACGCGGACGGCCAGCTGCGCACCGTGTCGCTCGCCGACTACATGCTGCCGACCGCAGCGGATTTTCCCGCGATGCGGCTCGTGCATCAGGAGTCGCGCTCGCCGCTCAACCCGCTCGGCGTCAAAGGGCTCGGCGAGGGGGGCGCGATCGCGCCGCCGGTCGCGATCGCCAACGCGGTCGCGGATGCGATGGCGCCGTTCCGCGCCGAGTTCAACACGACGCCGGTCAGGCCTGAGCAGATCGTGCGCGCGGTCGCGCGGGCGCAATGACGCACGGGCTGACAGACTTCTTTCCGCTGTCCGCGAAGCCGGCGCTCGCGCTCGTCCTCGGCTTGGTGATCGCCGCGCTCGCGCTCGCGATCGCGGCCGGTCCCGACATGAACTGGGACCTGCGCAACTATCACTACTACATCGGCGCCATGCAGCTGCACGGCGGCTTCGATCGCCACCTCTTTCCCGCCCAGCTGCCGACCTACTTCAATCCGACGCTCGACGTGCCGCTCGCGTTCATGCTGGAGAACTTTCCGCCGATGGCGGTTGCGCTGACGATCGCGGCGGTGCAATGCCTCAACATCCCGCTGCTCTTCATCATCTCGCGCCAGGTGCTGGCGCGCCTGCTGCTCGCGGAGGCCAGCCCGCGCCGCGCCTGGCTGATGCTCGGCGCCGCGGTCGTGATCGGCGTGACCGGCTCGATGACGCGCTCCGAGATCGGCACCTCGATGGGCGACCTCGTGGTCAGCGTGCCGCTGCTCGCCGCCCTCGCGTGCCTCGGCCGCGCCCACCCGCAGGCCGGACTCGACCGCAACCCGGACCTCTGGATCGTGCTCGGCGGTTTTGCGTTCGGCGTCGCGGCCGGGCTCAAGCCGGTCGCGGTCGTCTTCGCGCCGGGTTTCGCGCTCGTCTTTCTCTGGCTGGGCGATACCTGGCTCGAGAAGATCGAGCGTCTCGTCGTGTTCGGCCTCGCGGCCGCGGTCGGCGTCGCGCTCAGCGCGGGCTGGTGGGCCTGGGAGATGTGGCAAACCACCCGCAACCCGGTCTTTCCGCTGATGAATTCGCTCTTCCGGTCGCCGCTCTACGACGCGATCAGCACGCTCGAGCAGAATTTTCGCCCGCACTCGGTGGTCGAAGCGATCACCTACCCGTTCCGCGCCGCGTTCGGCCAGTCGCCCGGCGGCGAGGCCGCGTATGTGGAGCCGCGCTATGCGCTCGTCATCCTGCTGCTGCCTGCGCTGTTCGTGCGGCGGCCGCTCGACTGGGCGGCGGCGCTGCTGGGCTTCTTCATCGCCGGCTTTCTTGCCTGGCTCATGCTCTTCGGTATCGAGCGCTACGCGGTGGCGCTCGAGATGCTGAGCGGCCCGGTGATCGTGCTGCTCGCGGGGCTTGCGTTCAGTACGGCGCGCCGGTTCCTGGCCGTGATCGCGTTGACCGTTCTCGCGCTCGTCGCGACCATTCCGGCCGACTGGGGACATGGGTCGTGGAAGAAGATCGCCGGCGCCGGCGACTGGTTCGGCATCAAGCGGCCGGTGGACCTCGGCGGCGCCGACCAGATGTTCCTGATCATCGACAACGAGCCGGTCGCGTTCGTGATCCCGGAGTTCGCGGGCGCGCGTTTCGTGCGCGTCGGCGGCTGGTTCGATCCCTCGCCCGGCACCGGGCTCGACGACATGCGCCGCCGCGCCATCGCCGACCATGCGGGACCGATCTACACGATCGGCCTGCGCGAGCCCGACGACTACGTCGAGACGATCCTCGCCGGCTACGGCCTGCGCCGCACCGACGACCCGTGCCGCGTGCTGGAGACGAACCCCACGAGCTTCAAGGTGTGTCCGGTGCGGCGGGTCGCGAGGGTGGAGCTGCGGTGACCTCTCGCGGCCTCATCCTGAGGAGCACGCGCACCCCTCGGTGCGCGTGCGTCTCGAAGGATGCAGCGGGCACTGTGCTTGTCGCCCATGGTTCGAGACGGCGCGCGTTCCGCGCGCCTCCTCACCATGAGGTAGAGGTGCAGCTTCACCCCAGAAGCGTCAGCAGCAGCGCCACGACCACGACGGCGGCGAGGCCGCCGACGAAGACGACGCGCTGCCAGCGTTTGCGCAGGTTGATCTCGGCGCCGCGCGCCTTCTCGGCCGGGTAGGGGG
>Ga0066903_100003171_pt1 | contig 13301 bp, 9 predicted proteins | sample PanSoiMetaGPlot1_FD_67491 | JGI IMG/M metagenome (GOLD analysis project Ga0066903, IMG submission 67491) | Tropical forest soil microbial communities from Panama analyzed to predict greenhouse gas emissions - Panama Soil - Plot 1 (version 2) | ecosystem: Environmental > Terrestrial > Soil >... | reverse complement strand
CGGTGTTGCCGGCCTGCGCCTTCTCGACGATGCCCATTGGCTCTCCTGCGTGCCGTGGATTATAGCGGGACGATCGGCGGCGACCATAAACGCCGGGCGCGGCCAATTGGCAATGGCTGGGACAGGCCAAGGCTTGGAAGTGGCTTGCAAGGGGTAGGACATCAGGAATGAGCACGAGCAACGGTGCCGCGGCCAAGGGAGATGCCGCGCGCGGCCGGTATGTCGGTCGGCCCATGTTGCGGTTCGAGGACCTGCGGCTGGTGCGCGGCGCCGGCAACTTCACCGACGATGTTTCGCTGCCGGGACAGGCCTACGCGGTGTTCGTGCGCGCGCCGCACGCCCATGCCCGCATCGTTGCGATCGACACTGCCACTGCCCGCGCACGGCCGGGAGTGCTCGCCGTGCTGACCGGCGACGACTATCGCGCCGACGGCCACGTCGGCATGTCGCATATGCCCAATCCCGCCGACGCCAACGACGTCAGCTTTCCGACCTTCGTCGCCACGCCCGAGCGCAAGATCCTCGACGAGCGGCAGCTGCCGCTGGCGGTCTCCCGCGTGCGCTATGTCGGCGAGGCGGTCGCGGCCGTGGTCGCGGAAAATCTCGCCGCGGCGCGGGACGCCGCCGAGGCGGTTGTCGTCGAGTACGAGGTCCTGCCGGCGGTGACCGATGTGCTGGAGGCGATCGCGCCAGGCGCGCCCGCGCTGTGGCCGAACGCGCCCGATAATCTGGCGCTCGACCATGCCTTCGGCGATCGCGCAGCGGTGGAGGCCGCGCTCGTGCGGGCGCACGTCGTGGTCGAGCAGACCGTCCGCAGCCAGCGCACCGCCGCCGCCTTCATGGAGCCGCGCGGGGCGATCGGCACCTACGACGCGGCGCTCGCGCAATATGGGCTGATCGCCGGCTGCCAGGGCGCGCACCGCCTGCGGCATGCGCTCGCCGGCTGCCTCAAGGTGCCGCAGGAGAAGATCCGCGTGATCTGCCCCGACGTCGGCGGCGCGTTCGGATCACGCTTCAACGTCTATCCCGAGCAGGTCGTGGTGGTGTGGGCGGCGCGCCGGCTGGGGCGGCCGGTGAAATGGACCGGCGACCGTCACGAGGCCTTCCTCACCGACTATACCGCGCGCGACGTCGTCACTCACGCGCGGCTCGCGCTCGACCGCGAGGGCCGCATCCTCGCGCTGGCGCTCGAGCTCACCGCCAATACTGGCGCGCACACCGTCTCCTATGTGCCGCTGAGCAATGGCTACCGGGTCGCGCCCACGGTCTACGACGTGCCGATCGCCTGGGTGCGCCTGCGCGCGACCATGACCAATACCGTACCGACCGCGCCCTTCCGCGGCGCCGGCCGCCCGGAAGCGACCGCGGTCATGGAGCGGCTGCTCGACATCGCCGCCAAGCGGCTCGGGATCGACCGCGTCGAGCTGCGCCGCCGCAACCTGATCCCCCACGAGAAATTCCCCCATCACACCGCGACCGGCCTCACGTATGACAGCGGGGACTTCGCCGGCAATCTCGCGCGCGTGCTCGCGATGGCGGACTGGGATGGCTTTGCGGCGCGCCGCGCGGAGGCGAAGGCGCGCGGCTGGCTGCGCGGGATTGCCGTCGTCAACTATGTCGAGACGCCCGTCGGCATGCCGCACGAGCGGGTGGCCGTGAGCGTGTCGACCGGCGGCGTCGACCTGCGCGTGGGCACGCAGTCGAGCGGGCAGGGGCACGAGACGAGCTTCCGCCAGGTGGTGGCCGACCAGCTCGGCGTCGCGCCCGACGCAATCAACTATCTGGGCGGCGACAGCGCCATGCTGTCCTCCGGCGGCGGGACCCACTCGGACCGCTCGATGCGGCTTGCCGGCGCGTTGATGGTCGAGACCTCGCGCGCCATTGTCGCCAAGGCGAAGCGCATCGCCGCTGCCATGCTCGAGGTTCCTGCCGGCGATATTTCATTCAGCGACGGCCTGTTCGTCGCGCCGAACAGCAACCGGCGGCTCACCCTGCTCGATGTGGCCCGCGGGATCGATGATCACCCCAACCTGCCGGAGGAGCTGCGCGAGCTTCGCGCCGAGGCGACCTTCACCGGGCGCATTCCCGCCTATCCGACCGGCGCCGCGGTGTGCGAGGCCGAGGTCGATCCCGAGACCGGCGCGATCGAGATCTGCCGCTACACCTCGATCGACGACGGCGGGCAGGCGATCAATCCGCTGATCCTGCATGGCCAGGTGCACGGCGGCGTGGCGCAGGGCGTCGGGCAGGCGATGCTGGAAGCCTGCACCTATGAGCCCGGATCAGGCCAGCTGCTCTCAGCAAGCTTCCTCGACTATGGCATGCCGCGCGCCGATCACTTTCCGCCGATGAAGGTCGAGCTCACCGAGGATCCGACCACGGACCCGACCGGGCGCAACGCGCTGCGGGTCAAGGGCGGCGGCGAGGCCGGCATCACGCCGAGTTCAGCGGTGCTGATCAATGCCGTGCTCGATGCGCTCTCCCAGACCGGGATCGAGCACCTCGACATGCCGGTGACGCCGCAGCGGGTGTGGGCGGCGCTGCGGGATGCGCGCAGTGCGGCAGGCGACCGTTAGGTCAGCACCGCTGGCCCATCATCTTGCCCACCCGAGCAAAGCGGCGCATCCTTTCGCTTATTAGAACAAAACCAAAAGCAAGCCTAGGGAGGCCAATCACATGAACAAGCATGATGAATCACGCCGTGCGTTCCTCAAGGGCGCAGCGGTGGGTGCGGGCGCCGTAGCGGGAGTGGGACTCGTCCCCGATGCGCTGGCGCAGCAGCACGACCAGCACCAGCCGGCCGAAGCTCCTGCCACCACGGCGCAAGCGCACGCGCATGCCGGGCACGGCGCATTCCTAAATGACGACAATGCCGCCACCGTGACGGCGTTCGCGGAACGGCTCATGCCGGGTGCGCCAGGCAAGCCGGGCGCGACCGACGCGGGCGTGCTCAACTACATCGACCTCGCGCTCGCCGGAGCCTATGCCGACCAGCAGGATTTCTATCGGCGCGGACTCGCTGCGCTCGATACCCACTGCCGCTCGGCGTACGGCAAGCCGTTCGCGCAGCTCACTCCCGCGCAACAGGACGAGACGATCACGGCGCTCGAGGCCGGCAAGGCCACGGGATTCACCTGGCCGTCGGCGCAGGCGTTCTTCAACACTATGCGCACCCACACCATGGAAGGAATGTTCGCCGACCCGGTCTATGGCGGCAACAAGGATTTTGCGGGCTGGGTGCTGGTCGGCTTCCCCGGCGCGCAGCCGCTGTTCTCCCCGGCGGACCTGCAGAGCAAGGACGCGTATTCAGGCGCGCCCATCATCGGCCTGCAGGCCCAGTCCAAGTCCCCGAGCCGGAGGACCTGAGCCATGGCAACCGAAAAGACAGACGTCGTCATCATCGGTGTCGGCGCGGCCGGCGGCATTCTCGCGGCCGAGCTCGGCAAGGCCGGCATGAAGGTGATCGGGCTCGAGCGCGGCCCGCGCCTCACCACCGCGGACTTCAACCCGCACGACGAGTTGCGCTACTTCCAGCGCCAGGACCTGCGCCCGAACATCAAGCGCCAGCCGGTGACCTGGCGGCCCAACACCAATTCGACCGCGACTCCCATGCCGGTGCTCAACAACGGCAACCAGGCCGGCGGCGGCACCGTCCACTACGGCTCGGTGTCCTGGCGCCTGCACGAGGACGATTTCCGCGCGCGCTCGCAGACCATCGAACGCTATGGAGCGTCAGCGATCCCGGCGGATTCCTCGCTTGCGGACTGGCCGCTGACCTACGCCGATCTCGAGCCCTACTACGACCGCGCCGAGTACGAGCTCGGCGTGTCGGGCAAGGCCGGCAACCTCCAGGGCAAGAAGATCGAGGGCGGCAATGTGTTCGAGGCGCCGCGCCGCCGCGACTATCCGTTGCCGCCGCTGCTGCAGGACCAGGCGGAGGTCCTGTTCGGCGACGGCGCGCGCAAGCTCGGCTATCACCCGTTCTCGACCCCGCGCGCCATTGTCTCGCAACCGTACAATGGGCGGCCTGCCTGCACCTATTGCGGCTTCTGCCAAGCGTTCGGTTGCCACGTCGGCGCGAAATCGTCGATCCTGGTCACCAAGCTGCCCGAGGCGGACAACACCGGCAACTTCAAGCTCCTTACCGGCGCTACCTGCTATCGCATCAGCAGCGACAACAGCGGGAAGGTGACGGGCGTCGCGTACTATGGTCCCGACGGCTCCGACAACACGATCGAGGCAGAGCTGGTGATCGTGACCACGTTCATCTACGACAACACGCGCCTGCTGCTGCTGTCGAAGACCGACAGGTTCCCCAACGGTCTCGCCAACTCGAGCGGGCAGCTCGGCAAGCACGTGATGGCGCATATGATGGCCAACGTGTTCGTCGGCTTCGACGATCGGCACCTCAACGTCTTCATGGGGCCGAGCGCGCAGAAGCATACGCTCGACGACTTCAACGCCGACAATTTCGATCACAAGGATGCGGGCTTCATCCGCGGCTCGCAGATCTCGATCGGCACCGGCAACCTGCAGGGCGGCCCGATCGCGCTCACCACCGTGGCCACGCCGCCCGGCGTGCCGCGCTGGGGCGCCGCCTATCGCGACTTCCTGGCGCAATACTTCGCGCGTCACGCCGTGATGGTGGCGCAGACCGAGAACCTGCCTTACGCCGACCAGACCATCGATCTCGATCCCAACCTGCGCGACGCCTGGGGCGTGCCGGCGCCGCGCGTGACCTACGACTGGCGGCGTCCCAACGAGCGCGCGCGGGTCGAGTTCATGCAGAAGAAGATGGACGAGATCGGCCACGCGATGGGCGCACACAAGGTCTGGCGCGCGCCGGTCAGCCCGGCGGGCGCGCCAGGTGCGCACCACGAGGGTGGCACGCGCATGGGCGGCGATCCCAAGACCTCGGTCGTGAACAAGTACGGCCAGAGCTGGGACATCCCCAACCTGTTCGTGATCGGCAGCTCGACCTTCCCCTCGATGAGTGGCTTCAACCCGACGCTCACCATCCAGGCGCTCGCCTATATGAGCGCCGATGCGATCGCGAGCAAATACAAGAAGAGCCCGGGGCCGCTGCTGTAGGACGGCCCGGCGAGCACGACGATGTGGCCCGGATGAACATCCGGGCCACGCGTGCTCAGCACAAATACGGCACTCAATGAGGTCACTCACATGGCGACCGAAAAGACCGATGTCGTGATCGTCGGCGTCGGCGCGGCCGGCGGCATCATCGCGGCCGAGCTCGGCAAGGCTGGCATGAAGGTGATCGGCCTGGAGCGCGGTCCACGACTTGCGACCAAGGACTTCGCCCCGCAGGACGAGCTGCGCTACTTCCAGCGCCAGGACCTGCGTCCGCATCCCAAGCGGCAGCCGGTCACGTGGCGCGCCAACCCGAACGTGCGCGCCACGCCGATCCCGACGCAAAGCTACGGCAACCAGGCCGGCGGGGGCACGGTGCACTATGGCGCGGTGTCGTGGCGCCTGCACGAGGACGACTTCCGCGCACGCACCCAGACCATCGAGCGTTACGGCGCGTCCGCAATCCCTAAGGATTCCTCCCTGGCGGACTGGCCGCTGAGCTACGCCGAGCTTGAGCCCTATTACGATCGCGCCGAGTACGAGCTCGGTGTGTCGGGCAAGGCCGGCAATCTGCAAGGCAAGAAGATCGATGGCGGCAACGTGTTCGAGGCGCCGCGCCGCCGCGAGTATCCACTGCCACCTTTGCAGGTTGACCAATGCGGCGCCAACTTTGAGGCCGCGGCGCGGAAGCTCGGCTGCCATCCGTTCTCGACACCGCGCGCGATCATTTCGCAACCATACAATGGGCGGCCTGCCTGCAGCTATTGCGGCTTTTGCCAGGCGTTCGGCTGCCACATCGGCGCCAAGTCGTCGATTCTGGTCACCAAGCTTCCCGATGCCGATGCGACCGGCAACTTCAAGCTCATCACCGGCGCGATGTGCCACCGCGTGAACAGCGACAACGGCGGCCGTGTGACGGGCGTGTCGTATTACGGCCCCGACGGCTCCGACAACACGATCGAGGCCGATGTCGTGATCCTCTCGACCTTCATCTACGACAACACCCGCCTGCTGCTGCTGTCGAAGACCGCGAGGTTCCCGGATGGCCTCGCCAACTCGAGCGGACAGCTGGGCAAGCACCTCATGACCCATATCGGGGTGAGAGTGTTCGCCGCGTTCGATGATCGGCACATCAATATCTACATGGGGCCGAGCGCGCAGAAGCATACCATCGACGACTTCAACGCCGACAACTTCGACCACAGCAGCCTGGACTTCATCCGCGGCGCACAAATCTCGACCGGTCCCGCGGGCCTCGAGGGCGGCCCGATCGGCACCGCCATGAGCATGAACCCGCCTCCCGGGGTGCCGCGCTGGGGCGCGGCCTATCGCGACTTCTTCGCCAAGTACTATACGCGGCATCTCGCGATGACCGGGCAGACCGAGAACCTGCCCTATGCCGATCAGACCATCGATCTCGATCCCAACATCCGCGATGCCTGGGGCATGCCGGCGCCGCGCATGACCTACGACTGGCGACGGCCGAACGAGCGGGCGCGTGTCGAGTTCATCGCCCGCAAGATGGAGGAGCTCGGGCGCGCCATGGGTGCGACGCAGGTATGGCGCGCGCCGGCGGGCCCGGGCGCTCCCGGCTCCCACCACGAGGGCGGCACGCGCATGGGCAGCGATCCCAAGACCTCGGTCGTGAACAAGTACGGCCAGAGCTGGGACATTCCGAATCTGTTCGTGATCGGCAGCTCGACCTTCCCGTCGCAGAGCAGCTTCAACCCGACGCTGACCATCCAGGCGCTTGCCTATATGAGCGCCGATGCGATCGTGAACAAATATCAGAAGAGCCCAGGGCCGCTGTTGTAAGACCGCCTGAGAGCGTAGCCCGGTTGAGCGCATAAGCGCGTTTGACGCGCGTCCATAGCCCGCGAAGACGGGCGTTAAACGCCCTTATGGCGCGCTATGGTGACATCCGGGCCACGCACGGGGGCGCGTCCCATCCCGGATCTCGCAATCGCCCCTTCCCAGCGGAAGGGGCTATTGCTCATCCGGGCTACACATCAACTCACGCCGGTCTCGCGGCCCTTCGGCTGATACGCATGGCCGGGTTATTGGCGATAAAGGTGAGATAGTCGAGCCGGTAGAGAGTGCGCACCAGCGCAAGATAGGCGATCAGCGCCGAGATCGTCGACGCGGCGAGAAACCCAAGCCCGAGATAGGTCGGCCCGAGCGGCAGCAGGGCCCAGGTCAGGCTCGCGTTGAGCACCAGAAAGACCGTCTGCAGGACGAGAAACACGATGCGGCGGTCGAAATAGAGCGTGAGCGACGAGCAGGTGATGAACAGGAACTGGAACGCCGCCCCGATCACGCCGAGGCGGAGCGTGCCGACCTGTCGAAACTGCATGTCGAGCAGGTCGACCACCGCCGGTGCCGATACCGCGACCAGCGCGCAGACCGCAAGCTGCGGCACCGTGATGGCGGACAGCGACGCGATGGTCTCGTCGCGCAGGCGCCGCCCGTGGGCTCGGATCTGGGCGAGCGTGGCGTGCTCCAGGATGCTCGAATAGAACAGGCGATAGTTGCGGAAGAACCTCACCTCGAGGTGGACGACGAACGCGGCATAGGCCGGGATTACCACCAGGTAGGACACGAACATCGCGCTGTCGTAGAGCGGCGCGTGCAGCAGGCCGTTCTGGATCTGGACGCCGAACGGCGACAGCCAGACCAGCCATTTGTCGACCCAGGCACCGGTCGCACCGAACAGCCCGCCGAGCGCGATCGGCCAGTAGCGAATCGTGGCGCGCACGAGCGCGCCCGCCGGCGCCGCGATGCTCCGCACCGCGAAGGGAAAGGTGGCGATGACGCGCGCGAGCAGCCCGAACAGCGTCAGGCCAAGTCCGATGTTGAAGCCCCACAACATGGTCGCGAGGTCGGGACGCATGTTGTAGCCCTTGGTGACGGCGATAACGGCCACAAGCAGGCCGACCGCGAAGTAGACGGTGACCGCGGTGTAGTCGCGCGTGACGCTGCAGAACAGGCAGGCGACCCACACCAGCGCAATCAGCGCGCAGTTCGCCACCGCGGCGATGCTGGCGGCGCCCTCGAGGTCGAGCACGACGCCGGACAGCAGCGTCGCGGCCGCCACCGTAATGACGGCCGAATAGCCGAAGGCGGCGAGCATGATGCCGGACACCGCCGCCACGTCGCGATCGTGCAGCTTGTCGGAGATGAAGCGCGCGGCGACCAGCGCGATCGGGGCGGTGATCACGAAGGAGAGCGCGAAGCTGTAGATGATCAGCGCGCGGAAGGCCGCGATCGTGGTCTTGCCCTCGAGCTCGCTGATGGTGGCGCTGATCAGCCAGATGCACAGCACCGAGAGCAGGCACGGCCCCGCGGCGATGATCGAGGCATGCGCGAACGACGCCATGCGGTCGGCGATAGAGCCGCTGCGATAGAGCCGATCGAGTGCGAAGCCGATACCGGCCATGAGCTATGCCACCCTGTGCGCCGCTGCTTCCATGTGCTGTCGATAGATCCTGGCATAGGCGTTGTCGACCAGGTTGAGATCGTAATAGCGCTTGACCCGCTCCTGCATGGCGAGGCCCAGGCGCCGCCGGCGATCCTGGTCGCGCAGCAGCGCGCCGAGCGCGGCCGCGGTCTGCTCCGGCGAGGACACATCGGTGAGTATGCCGCCGTCGCCCAGCGAGGGGTGCTCGTCGCGTCGGCCGAACAGGATCTCGCGGCACGAGCCCACATTGGTGGCGACCGTCGGGATGCCGGCGGCGCCGGCCTCGAGCACGCTGAGCGGCTGCGATTCGCTTAAGCTCGTGAGCACGTTCACGTGCATGCGCGGGAAATGCTTGGCGACATCGACCTGCCCGGTGAACTGCACGGTGTCGGAGAGGCCCAGCTCGGCAACCAGCGACTTGCAGCCCGCATAATAGCCGGGGTCCTCGTCGGTCGGCCCCATGACCAGCGCAATCAGGCCGGGAACCTGCGGCCGCAGGATGCGGATTGCCTGCAGATAGGTGCGGATGTCCTTGATGGGCACGACGCGGCCGACCAGCGCCACTGTCGGCGGATCGCTCGGGCTCGCCTGCGGCAGCTTGCTGAGGCCCTGGTAGTCCACGCCGTTCGGAATGATTCTCATCCGCTTCGGTGTCGCGCCGTGGGCGCTCTGCGCAGGCTGGTTGGCGCTGTGAAGGGTGATGACCTCGGTACAGGCCTCGTAGCAGGCGCGGGCATAGCTTTCGAACGCGACCGACCAGAAGTCGCGCAGGTCGCGGCGCGGATCGTGGATGGCAAAGCCCTTGTCCACGGTATCGACGATCCAATCCGCCTGCAGGATCTCGATCCGCCGCTCGTGGGTGTAGATGCCGTGCTCGGTGATGATCGCCGGCCGGCCGGTTTCGATGGCGGCGCGCGCCGCCAGCAGGCCGGCATAGCCGGTCGACACGGTGTGATAGACGCGGGCTGGCGGCAGCGGATACGACAGCGTCGCCACCAGCCCGCCGAACAGCGCGCGCCAGGCCCAGAAGAAGTGCAGGAACGATTCGTGCGGCATCTCGCGGTCGTAGAGGTCGCAGACCAGGTTCCACGCCAGCGTCGAGTCGAGGAGGTCGGCGGTTCGCCGCGCCTTGAGCAGCGGCGCAAGCTGCCGGATGACATTGGCGAGCTCCGCCACGCCCCCGGAGCTGAGGAACACGTCGGCGGCCTTGTCGAACTCGGCCTGGTCGAACGCGCGCGGCCGGTACCAGCCATCGTTGCCGTAGGTCTCCGCGAGATAGAGATGATGCAGCGCTTCAAGATTCGGCAGCTTGGCGTATTTGGAGACTGGCGCCGGCGGCTCGGGCAGGATGGCGACCACGCAGAACCGCAGGTCGCCCTGCCGGCGGATCAGCCCATGCACCCAGGAGGACACGCCGCCGGAGACATAGGGGTATGCGCCTTCGACGATCAGGCAGACGTCGACTGTCTTCGCTCCGCCGCGAGCGGTAGGGGGTAGCGTCGAAGTCTCGCTTGCTCGCTCAGCCAAGGTGCGTCCCGGATAAGAATACGTCTCGACGCGCATTCTCGCGCTTGCTTGCTCGTGGAGCATTCTCTTTTCCGAGAACCGATGCCACCCCGGAACAAGTCCTGGGCGGGCTTTTGCGGGATCATGCTCTATGGCCGGCGTGCCCCGACATCAAGAGCATCGTCGTGGCTCGACGTGTCGCGGTGCGCGGGCCCACCGGCTCCTGGTCCGGACACGCCGGTCGACCACAGCTGGTTCTTCTCTGCCATGTCGAGGCGGCTGGCGACGGCCGCGGCCTGCGCGCGGATGAAGCCGTCCTTGTTGCGCAGCGCCTTGCGCAGCGCCGGCCGGAAATCGGGGTGATAGCGCCTGCCGATGACGCCGAGCACGCGCTGCTGCTCCTCGATCGACCTGCCGTGCAGGATCGGACGGAAGCGCGGGACCTCGGCTGCCGGATCGGACGGCAGCCGGCCCGACGCCAGCTCCTCGTGGATGCGGGAGAGGCGGCCGCGGGCGACCACGCCCGCAATATAGTCGTACCAATCCTGCAGCCGCAACGGCGAGGGATGTTGGCGGCGCAGTGCCAGCGCCATCACGGCGCAACCGAGCGCGCCGACCGGACCAGCCGCGCATGTCGCGATCAGCAGCATGACGGCAACGGTGAGCTCGCCGTTGCGGCGCGTGCGCATGCCGAGGAAGGCTGCCGGTACGATCAACACGGCAAGGTGCAGGAGGACGAAGATCGCCACGCTGGCCGTGGCGGTCAGGCCGTAGGCCAGCACGGCAAGGCTCAATGCCGACGTGAGCAGCGCCACCAGCACATCGCTCAGCCCCACCTCCAGGCGCGACTCGTCGAGTGGCGGGGAGAGGGGCGGCGATGCGCTGGCGTGATCGAGCTCGGCCATTGTCGTCAACTCATGGCCGAGCAGCGCCTGAGCGGAGGGCGCCTGCCGATTGGCCTGCTCGCGGGATCGCTGCGCCGCCGGTGGCGTGGAACGCCGGCCTGTCGCGCTTGATTGCGGCGTCGTGCCGCGCCCCGCGTCCGTTCGATTCGCCCGCCTCTGCCGCGGCATGCCAGCTGTCGATCAAGCTGATCCGCCCGGCGAGCCGTGCGATTTCCGTCGAGGTGAGCGCGAACCGCCGTTTGATATCCTCGGGGGCGTCGTCGAGCGAGCTGCCGCCGATGGCGAGCATCCCGATCACGCGGTCGGGCGTGGCAGGATCGACCAGTGGTCCGGCCATGGTGCCGCGCTCGCCCAGCAATCCGCGATCGAAATGATGCGCCGCCGACAGCGTCAACCGCTCGTTCATGATCGCGGCGAACAGCGGATCGTCTGCCGGCACCACCGTCTCGGCGGCGGCACGGTGCTCGTCCGTCGGCTGGAATGCCAGTCTGAGAGCGCCATCGTTGCGCAGGTAGACGGAGAACTCGGCGGCGCCGGTCATCAGGATGACGAACCGCGTCAGCCGATCGGGGAAATCCTCCCAGCCCGCATGCTGCAGGGCGATGACGGCGTCCGCGACGTCGACATTGGACGACTGGGCATTGGCGGCAATCTGCCGCTCCAGCATCTCGGTGCGGTGGCGCAAGTCAACGCAAAGATCGGCTACGGCGGCGCTGTGCTCGTTGCGCTCGGCGAGCTCGGCCTCGAGCTCGCGAGCCTGGGCGATCTGCTGGCTGCGGATGTGGCCGATCAGCAGAGCGACGCAGGTCCAGCCCACCGGCTCGGCCGCGACCCGACCGATATAGCCGTACATGTCCTCGGTCATCAGCGCCGGCGGCAGGCCACCCCAATATTGCACACCGGCCGCGATGATCGCGGCGGCGAGGCCGGTCCCCAGCCCATGCTGGAGACTGAGCACGATCACCGGCAACCACAGCGGATTGGGATAGGTCCCGAGGCTCGCCCCGACTAGGACTTCCTTGGCCGCGATGGCGATGCCGAACATCAGCGCGAACTCGAAGCCGATGCGCAGCATCGACGACCAGCGCGAGCCGCGCGCGGCGCCCCTCTCGCTTCGGCTCTCGGACGCGCCGCTCACCGCCGCCTCCTCCTGCGGCCGAGGTCGTCGCGCGGCTCGGTGCTGGTGACGGTCGTCCCGACCGTGCCGGCGGCCGCCTCGGCGCTCGGGAGCCTGAGCTCGCAGGCTCCGTCATGCAGCGGCGCATCGTCGTCATCGCCGGCGTCGCTCTCGGCCGCAGCCTTGCGCTGCGCGTCGCAGATCAGCCGTCGTGCCACTCGGTCGTCCACCGCCAGCATCATGCGTATCAGCCGCGCCGACGAGGCCTCCGCGCCGGCGGCGCGGTTGAGCCGGGCCTTGTGCCAGAAGCCGATCCATGACGCCGCCTTGGTCAGCGCGGTGTTTTTGTCGCCGATCTGCACCAGCACCTCGAACAAGGCGAGGCGGCCGGTGGTGCGCTCCGGGTTCGCGGTCTCGTCGAAGCGAACGAGCGCATCGCGTGCGCCGAACAGATCGCCGTGGGCGAGGAGGATCAGGCCGAGCCGCTCGGCATCGTTGGCGGTGATCGTCTGCCTGGCGAGCAGGATGCGCAGCAGGCGTTCCTCCCGCTCGAACGCGCCCTCGAGGCGATAGTAGGCTAGCAAATCGCGCGCGGTCTGCACGGAGGGTGACAGCGTGAACAGCCGCTCCAGCGTGCGGACCTCCGCCGGCTTGTCCTGGGTGTCGCCGTAGTGCTTCGCCAGCAGGGCGACCGCGGCCGGATCGTCCGGGTGATCGGCGACGAATTGCTGCATGATCTGCGTCGCGCGATCGATGTCGGCCAGCGACATGTAGAGCTTGTAGAGGTGGAGGACCGCGTCGACCTCGCGCCGGCCCGCGGCGTAGCCGGCCTCCAGCGCACGCAGGGCCTCCTGATTGCGGCCGTCGCGCACCAGCATCGTCCACTGCTCGCGCTCGCCCGGCACCATGGCGACGCCGGCGGCCAGCGAGACCGCGGTCAGCAGGATGATGAGCGCGATATGGCGTAGCATCAGCGCCGGCCGTTGGTGTCCGAGCAGGTCACGTCGATCTCGAGCGGGTGCATGGCATCGGCGTCGGCGGTGATCGCCAGCTTGCCGTCGCTGCCGACCTCGGCGTCATCGTCCCACACGGTCTCCCGCGACTCACGCACCGCGACATGATAGCTGCCCGGCTTGAGCCCGCCCCAGGTCATCTGACCGGTTCCGTAGCCCTTGGCCATGACTGTGAAGCCGCATTCGCGCCGCCGCATATCGCGGAAGGTCCAGCG
>Ga0066903_100003170_pt1 | contig 13302 bp, 6 predicted proteins | sample PanSoiMetaGPlot1_FD_67491 | JGI IMG/M metagenome (GOLD analysis project Ga0066903, IMG submission 67491) | Tropical forest soil microbial communities from Panama analyzed to predict greenhouse gas emissions - Panama Soil - Plot 1 (version 2) | ecosystem: Environmental > Terrestrial > Soil >... | reverse complement strand
TCAGGAACATCGAGACGGCGAGCGTCAACACGCCTTTGCGTAAAGGCGAGAGGGCGGCCAGTCTGGCCACGAAGGCCATGGCGTAGTGACTCAACATAGCGATAGTGTCTCCAGCCTCGTTGGGCGTCTTTTGGCGGCTGTCGGGCGGAATTGAGCAAAACGACGGCCATCAGCCGCAACCAGCCAGTTGCTGGCTCGTCGACTGAAAGCGGCGGATTGTCGGGCGCCGCGCTGCGGCACCGCCTGCCAGTGGGAGACGACCGGACGACTAAATGCCCTCCTTAGGCTGACTTTCCCGCGGCCCGCCGACGCCTTCCGCGCCGTTCTCCGGGGCTCACATCGGTAAGGCCCTTGCGTCTGGAGGTGGACGCAGTGGCGGCAGTGCGCGTCATCGAGAGCCACGTGCGGGCATGGCGATTGCTAAATTGCCGTACGCACGTTCATTTCACTCGAGATCTTTCGAGTTCTCTTAGGCTTCGGCCGGACGCGGTCGTTGCAGGAGCGACCGGTATGCGCCGTGTAATCTTCGCGTGTTTGCTGTCTGTGTTCGGCCTGGCTGCCTCCGCGCATGCGCAGTGGACGCCGCCGCTCGGCATTCCAGCGCCGCCCTTCGGTCTCAACGAAGTCGCGCCGGCGACGCCGTCGCCGTGGACGACGGAGGTGCCGGGCTTCTACTACGTCGACGGGACGAACGGGACTGACAACAACGGTACCTACGGGACACCGGCGGCACCGCGCAAGACGATCCCGTTCACGCTGCCGGCCGGCTCGGTCGTCGAACTGCACGGCACCTACGATCAATCGCACTCGGCGCCCCGCGGGTTCAACTGCCGCGGCACGGCGGCGCAGCCGGTGTTCGTCCGGGGCGTAGACGCGGCGTCGCGTCCGCTCATTCGGCGGGCGTGGGAAGCGAGCGGGTCGTACTGCATTTTCGAGAACCTCGAGTTCGGCGCGTTCGACACCAGCGAGACCGGCAAGATCACGTTTCTCGCGCCGCTCGATCACGCCGTGGTGCGCCACAGCGAGCTCCACGGCAATCTTGCCGACGGCGGCGCCGGCGTCGACAGCTTCACGCCGGGCGCCACCTCGTCGTACGTCGTCTTCTGGGACAACAGCGTCCACGACACAGGCAACTATCAGGCGCCCCAGGACGACGATGCCGGCGGCATCGGCATCGGCGGCCTCACGCATCACATCTGGGTCATCGACAACATCCTCTACAGGAACGGACGCGACGCGGTCACGCTGAATCAGGGCTCCGGCGTCGGCCACCCGATCAACGGGATTCAGTACGTCTTCATCGGCCGCAATCAGATGTACCAGAACCGGCAGGGCGGCGTCGCGACGAAGGAAGCGTCCGACGTCGTCATTTCGCAGAACGTCATGTGGGGGCATCGTCCGAACTCGGGCGGCCTCGGCATGGGCGTGACGACGCTGTACAACCCGGAACGCATCTGGATCCTCTTCAACACGATCTACGACACGGAGCGCGGCATCGGCATCCCCGGCGCCGGGTCCGTCTACGTGATCGGCAACGTGCTCTACAACATCCATCACACGACGGCCACGTACGACCCCGCGGATCTGTTCGACGCCCAGACGGGGGAGGCGATCTACTTCAGGAACTCGCTGAAGGTGTTCATCATCGCCAACACGATCTTCGACGTCGACGCGGGCATCGTCGGGACGGGCAACCACGAAGTGCACGTGTTGAATAACATCATCGCGCAGAAGACGGAGCCCCTTGCGCGCCACATCTTTCTGGCGACGATCCCGAGCGCGGAGATCCGGAACAATCTCATCGACGCCTCGCCGGTCATCAGCTGGAACGATCCGACCGTCTATACGGTTTCCTCGTTTCAATCGAAGTTTTCGTCGATGGCGTCCGGCAATCTGACCGGCAACCCGCTGTTCACGAATGCGGCCGCCCACGACTTTCACATCGCCGCCAATTCGCCCGCACGCGACAAGGGCCTGGCGAGCGCGGTGTACGCGACATTCAAGTCGCTCTACAACGTGGATCTGGATCGCGACGCCGGGGGCGGCCTCCGCCCCCTCGGCGCGTACGACATCGGCGCGTTCGAGGGGACGGGTGCCGTGGTGAACGGACCCGCGGAGGCCCCGACCGGCGTCAGGGTGTCCCGCGATTGAGTCGCCGCCCGAACGTTCGAGGATGACCAAACCGATGTCGACGACCGATTGCAGTCTTGCGGTGGGTGTTCAAGGAGTGAACACGGAGGCGCGTCCGAGCCTCGGGACGAAAGCGGCGCAGGCCCTGCTCCGTTTCACGCTTCGTACGGGCGTGCGCGGCTGCCTCGTGGCGGCCGCCGTCGGCCGGCGACTGGTGCGGCGCGGCCCGCCGACCGAACGCGGGCACATGCTTCTCACCGCGACCTTCTACTCAGACAACTGGATCAAGGCGCACCTGGTCCCGCTGGCCACCTCGTCGCGGTGCGACCGCATCACGGTCGTGGCGACGACGAAGGTGCCCGACATTCCCAAGGTCGAGGGCGTCTATCCGCCGTCCTGGATGCTGCGCACGGTCGGTGAAGTGCCCGCGCGGCTGCTGATGTTCATGTGGGTGGCGGCGACGCGGCGTCCCGACTGGGTGGCGGGCGTGCATCTGCTCTTCAACGGCCTGGTGGCCTACGTTCTGGCCAACGTCGTCGGCGCGCGAAGCCTGTACTTCTGCGTGGGTGGACCGGGAGAGGTCGTCGGGGGCGGCATCGGCGGTGAAAACCGGATGTTCGGCAAGCTGCGCGAGCCCGACCCGGTTCTCGAGCGCAAGCTGATCGACGTGGTCGCCGCGTTCGACCTGACGATCACGATGGGGCACGGAGCGGCCCGGTTCTTCAGGACCCACGGCGTGCAGACGCCCGTCGAAGTGGTGCCCGGCGGCTTCGACAGCGACCGGTTCTCGGTCGGCAGCGCCGAGCGCGACATCGATTGCGTGCTCGTGGCCCGCCTGGCGGCCGTCAAGCGCATCGACACATTTCTCGAAGCGTTCCGGCGAGTCGTCGATCGGCGTCCGTCGGCCAAGGCCGTCATCTGCGGCGACGGCGAGCTGCGCACCGAGCTGACCGCCAGGGCGACCGCGCTCGGCCTCGACCAGGCCGTGCAGTTCGTCGGGCTGCAGACCAACGTCATTCCCTGGCTCCAGCGCAGCCGTGTCTTCGTGCTGACGTCGCGCACCGAGGGCGTGGCGCTCTCGCTCATCGAAGCGATGCTCTGCGGCGCGGTGCCCGTCGTGTCCGACGTCGGCGACCTCGGCGACATGGTGCGGCACGGCGAGAACGGGTATCTGGTGGCCAACCGCCAGCCGGATCAGTTCGCCGGGTTCATACAGGACGTGCTCGATCGGCCCGAACGCCGTCGCGCGTTCTCGGCCGCCGCGCGCGAGACGGCGGCGGCGCTGTCGATCGAGCGCGTCGCCACGACCTGGGACGCGATTCTTCGCCCCGGGCACGCGGGAGTGTGATGGCGCCGTTGATGAAGGTGGCCTTCTCGCGCAAGAACCTCTGGGAACGTTCCCCGCGCCTGCTGCGTGCCTCGTTCGGATCGCTGCTCGGCCTGCTGCCGCAGTCGCTGCTCCTCGGCCGGCACTTTCGGGAGCATCTGGCGCTCGTCGAGTCCAGTCAGCGCTGGGACGAGAACCGGATTCGCGAGTATCAGACGGTGCGCCTCCGCCAGCTCGCAGCGCACGCGGTCAGTGCGCCGTACTGGCGCCGCGTATTCCGCGATGCGTGCCTCGATCCAGCGCGCCTGACGCTCGACGATCTCGGGCGGCTGCCGCGATTGACACGCGACGCGGTACGAGATCACGGCGCTGACATGTGCACGTCGTCGATCGAGCGGCGGGACGTCGACTACGTCGCGACCAGCGGCAGTACCGGTGCCCCCGTGGCCTTCTACATCGGCGCCGATCGCTCGCCGCTCGAATACTCGTACCTCGTGGCCGGCTGGAAGCGTGCGGGCTACGAGCTGGGGATGCCGCTCGTCGTGTTCCGGGGCCGGCCGATCGCGCCCGATCGCGCGGGCTTGCGGCACGAGTACGACCCGGTGCTGCGCTACCACTCCTACAGCGTCTATCACACGACCGACGCGGACATGGCGCGGTATGTGGCGCACATCCGCACGGTGGGCGGGTGCTACGTGCTCGGATACCCGTCAGCGATCTACGCGCTGGCCCGGCATCTTCACCGGACGAAGACGCCGGCGCCGCTCAACATCCGCGGGATCTTTGCCGAGTCGGAAACCTTCTACGACGCGCAGCGCGCGTTCGTGGAAGAGGTGTTCGGCTGCCGCGCCTGGTCGGCGTACGGCCAGACCGAGAAGGTGGTCGCGGCGACCGAGTGCGAGGATTCCTCTCGGCTGCATGTGTGGCCCACGTACGGGATCTGCGAGCTGCTCGACGAACAGGGCGCGCCGATCACCACGCCGGGACGCCGCGGCGAAATCGTGGGCACGAGCTTCCTCAATACGTTCATGCCGTTCATCCGGTACCGCACGGGCGACTGCGCCACGCTCTCGGCCCACCGGTGCAGCTGCTGCGGCCGGAATCACCTGCTTCTCGATCAGGTGCGCGGCCACCGTCTGCAGGAGATGCTCGTCGCTGGCGACGGCACGCTCATCCCCTGGACGGCGGTGAACATGCACGACGACACCTTCGCGCACGTCCTCAGGTTTCAATTCCGGCAGCACGAGCCAGGCGTGGCGATCCTGCGCATCGTGCCCGATCCGCATTTCACGATTCTCGACCAGCGCCGCATCGCCGCGCGTCTGCGCCACCGCCTCTCCGAGCGCCTGCAGGTGCGCATCGAGCTGGCCGGCAGCGTGCCGCTCACTGCCAACGGCAAGGCGGTGTACGTCGACCAGCAGGTGCCGGACATCGATCGATTCGAGCCCGACGACGACGAATCGTTGGGAGAGTGGACGGCCGTTCGATGAGCACAGAAGTCCTGAAGGAGACGTCGGACAGGGCGACCGCGCGTTCAGTGTTGCGGGCCGGCGAGGACCGATCGGGACGCGACCGTCTGGTCCTCAACGTCGGCGCCAGCTGGGCGGGTCACGCCGTATTCATCGCCGCCGGCCTCCTCATGCCGCGGCTGCTCGATCGCGACCTGGGACAGGAATTTCTCGGTGTCTGGGATTTCGCATGGTCGGTGGTCGGCTATCTGGGTTTGATCCAGATTGGCGTCGGCTCCTCGATCAACCGGTTCGTCGCCCGTCATCGCAGCCAGGGTGACGTCGACGAGCTGAGCCGCACCGTCTCGTCGGCGATCGTCGTGCAGGCAACGATGGCCGTGTGCGCGCTGGTCGCCACGGGGCTGGCCTGCTGGCTCGTCGTCCGCTCGGTCGGCATCGTCGGAGACGAAGCGGGGACCGCGCGATGGGTACTGCTGCTGCTCGGCTCCGCCTTCGCGGTGCAGCTGGCGACCGACACCTTCCGCGGCGTCATCACCGGCTGTCATCGCTGGGACGTGCACAATGCGCTCAATGCGGGCTTCTACCTGCTGGCCGTCTGCGGCATGGCGTTAGCCCTCTTCGTCGGCGGTTCGCTCGTGGCGGTCGCGGCGGTCTACGCGAGCGGCATGGTCCTGACCGAAGTCGCGCGCGTCATCGTGGCGCGGCGAGTCTGTCCGGAACTGCGCCTGGATGTCTGCAAGGTCAGCTGGGCGCGCGCGCGGCAACTCCTGGTGTTCGGTTCGAAGATGGCCGTAGCCGACGCGTCGTCGCTGGTGCTCATCCAGACCAACGCGATGTCGATCGCGGCGTTTCTGGGGCCGGCGGCCCTCGCGACATTCGCGCGGTCGCAGGCCATCCGGCGGCACCTCGATACGGTGCTCAACAAGCTGGCGTTCGTGCTCGTGCCGGCGGCGGGGGCCCTCGAAGCCTCGAACAGAAAGAGCGATCTCCGGGAGCTCTTCGTGACGAGCACGCGGCTGTCGGCCGCGCTCACGGCGACGGCGGTGGTCACGCTGGCCTGCGCCGGCGACGTGCTGCTGCGGCTCTGGATGGGCGCGCGCTACAGCGATCACACCGTGCTGGCGATCATCGCGCTCGGCAGCCTGCTGCCCCTCAGCCAGCGGCCGTCCATCCAGATTCTGGTCGGCCTGAACATGCACGGCCGTGTGGCCGTCGCGACGGCGGTGTGCACCGCGGTGGCGCTGGTCATCGGCTGGCACGCGCCGGTTCGCTACGGGCTCGTCGGCGCTGCCCTCGTCCTCGTGGGGCCGACGACGATCGCGGAAGGGATCGTCGTCCCGATTCTGGCGTGCCGTCAGCTGGGGATTGCGCTCAAGGACTACGTCGTACGCGTCGTGGGCCCTCCGTTCTTCTGCGTCCTGCCGTACGCCGCGCTCTTGTGGGAGGGCCGCCACCTGTTTGCGGAAGGCGAGCGGTCGGTGGCGATGCTGACCTGGTCGGCGGCGGTCGCAACGGCGATCGTGCTGGGCTGGCGGATTGTGTTGACGGCGTCACAGCGCGAATGGGTGCTGACCCACGCGCACTGGAAGCTTGCGAGTCAGAATGCCTGACGCGCGCGCCGGTCGCGCGCGCTCGATGATGGAGAGCCGATGAGAGTCGCCGTCGTTACCTCGTTCCCCCGCGACTGCCAGGCCCCGCACGGCGGAGTCGAGGCGGTCAGCGTTACGCTCGTCAAGGCCCTGGCCCGGTTTCCGGATCTCGATCTGCACGTCGTCACGACGCACCGCGATCAGGAACAAGTGGCCGTAGAAACCTGGGAAGGCGCGACGATTCACCGGCTCCCCTCGGCAAGCCGCCGTATGCTCACGTCCGTGCTGCTCCACGACAAGAACATGCTGCGCGAGTTCATGGCAGGCCTCCGGCCCGACGTCATCCACTCGCACGACATTTACGGGGCGATGCTGACCGAGCGCGCCGTGCCTCAGGTGTTCACGGTTCACGGCTTCATTCACGCCGACACGCTCGTGTCTGGCGGCGCCTGGCCCAGAACGCGATCGTGCATCTGGCGGTGGGTCGAATTGCGCGGCTGGGCGGCGCAGGACCGGATCATCTCGATCAGCCCGTACGTGCGCGAGCTCGTGTCGCGCTCGGCGCCGGCCATCATTCATGACATCGACAACCCGGTGCGCGCCGAGTTCTTCGATCTCCCGCGCCGCGACCCGGGCGCGACGGTGTTCACGGCCAGCGTCATCAACAAGCGCAAGAACGTGCTGGCTCTCGTCGAGGCGGTCGCGCTGCTGCGCGCCGAAGGCCAAGCCGTCACGCTGCGTGTGGCCGGACCGGTCACCGACGACGCATACGGTGCGCGCGTCCGCGAGGCGATTGCGCGTCACAACCTGCACGACTCGGTGATCCTGCTCGGTGCGCAGCCCGTCAGCGCGATTCAGCGCGAGCTGTCCCAGACCAGCGTGTTCGCGCTCGCATCACTCGAGGAGAACTCGCCCATGGGCATCGAGGAGGCGATGGCCGCCGGCGTGCCCGTGGTCACCTCCAACCGGTGCGGCATGCCGTACATGGTGCGCGACGGTGAAAGCGGGTTCCTCGTCGATCCGCTGAACCCGCGCGACATCGCCGACGCGCTGCGCGTCATCCTCGGCAACGACCAACTGCGCGTGAAGATGGGGCAGGCGGCGAGGGCGACGGCGCTCGATCGTTTCCACCCGGACGCGGTGGCTGTCAGGACCAGGGAAGTGTACTTGCAGGCCGTCCGCGGACGCGGCGCGGCAGTGGCCGCGTAGCCGTTACCTCAGCGAACGACGACGGGCGATTCGGCTTCCGGCAGGAAGATCCGGGCTGGCGCGCTGTCGTCGACGGTGGCGATCCACACATCGGTCACATTCGACCCCTGCCGACGCAGCGCGTACAGGATGTGGCCGTCGTCCAGCCATTCCACCTGATCGTCGACATAGTGCGTTTCGGTAGCGATCTCCCGCTCGGTCATGCGCGTGAGGTCCATCACGTGGAGGCGCCACGCACCGCCCGCGCCCACGCGTTTCTTGAAGACGACCTGACGATTGTCGGGCGAGATGGACGGGCACTCGACGTGGTCGGCGAGGACCGTGACCTTGCGCAGCCCGAGATCGCCGATCGCCAGCCGCGCGATGCCGCCGGTTGCCAGCGTCACATAGAAGCTGTTCCGATCCTTCTTGAACGTCACGCCCCAGTAGTTCACGTCGGCCGCCTTGATGCGCTCGCCGCCCTTCCAGGCGGAGAACTCCTCGAGGTCGGCGATGATGTCGCCCTGCGCCATGTCGACAAGGTGCGTGCTCGTCGAGAATCCACCGGCCGCGTACGTGTGGCCGGTGACGAACACCGTGAACGCGCCGACGCGGCCGTCGGCGGCCACGCGCGTGCGGCTCGGGCTGCCGTCGAGCTTCAATGTCTTTTTGACCGCCAGCGCGCTGTCGAACAGCAGCGCCTTGTACCCGGCGAAGAAGCGACGGTCCGTCTGCAGACAGACTCCGGACCCGCCGGCAAACGAGATCCGATCGCACGGCATCGTGGACGCCGCACGCCGGTTGCCAGGGGCGTCGAGCGCCGTCACGCCCAGCATGCTGTAGTCGGCGCCCGGACCCGTGTGCCTGAACAGGAGGTGGGGCTTCGCGAGCAGTGCCGCGAGATCGCCGGAGACCGGCGCTTGCTGCCTCGGACCCTGTTCGATGGTCGTGGCCGTCTGGCCGAGCAGCAGGATGGCCACAGCCGTCGCCCTCGCCAGCCGAGCGACGCGGGCGTCGAGGCGAGCGCGCCAGGTCCCCAGATCTGCCGAAAACTTCCGGCGAATGCTCAGGATTGCCGCTGTGCCAAGCGGGGCGGCGATCAACAGCACGCTCAGGCTCTGGCCCCACAGGCCTTCCGGTCCGTACGGCTCTGTGGCGTCGTGAATCGGCTCGCTGAACGGCAGGACCCGCGCCTCGGACAGGAGGTGAATGGCTGCCAGAACGGCCTGTAGGGCGAATACGACGACGAACGTGCGGCCCGCGGCGGCGGCCTCGTCCAGAGGGAGCCGTCGCGCTGCGAACAGCGCCGCCAGCGCCGCCGCGACCGCGATCGCCGCGCCCGAGGCTGTGGACAGGATCGCTTCGAGGGAACGAAGTTCGAATGCAGAAATGAGAATCGACGTGATCTGCGCCCCGTGCGTGAGCAGAAGCAGGAAGGCGGATGCAACAACCACCGAGGATTCCCCGCGCGTTCGCTCAAAGGCCCCCGGACGTGAGGGGCGCCAGCACAGCCAGGCTATAGCCAGCGCGACGCCCGCGACGGCCACGCGCGCCGCGGCTTCCCATTGGGCCTGATGGTTGCTGGTACGCAGCAGGTAGCCGCCGAGCCACGCGGCGGCCGCTCCGGCAAGAGCGGCGCGCGCGAGAACGGGGATCAATCGCGCCCGGCGCACGCGCCGGGCTGCGAGGAGGGCCGCGGCGAGCGGCACTGTTGCCTGCAGAGCATCCGACGCGCAATGCAGGAACAGTGTCAGCATCAGTTGCCGGTGACCGTCACGACCGTGGTGCTGCAGGCCGCGTTGTTGGTCTCGTTTGCTTCCGCCACCGCGGCCGTGCTGTCAGCAATGGCGCACACCAGATAACTGCCGGCGGCGGTGTTCGCGGGTACGACGACCGAGGTAATCACCGTGCTCGTCCCCGACGGATCCAGTGAGCCGACGATCCGCGTTTCCGCCAACGGTACGTCGTCGGGATCGCCGACGGTCGCATTGAGCGAGAGACGATAGGCCACGACAAAGGTATCGGCTCGGAGCACGCCGGAGTTTGCGACTGTATCAGAAAGCGTAAACGCACTACCCGGTGCCACCAGCGAGACGTCCGGCGTCGGGCCGACTGCCGTAACCGCCAGATCCGCCAGGCCTACCTGTACCGAACCCGAGCAAAGGCCGTTGTTGACCTCGCTCGACTCAGCGACGGCGTTCGCCAGATCGGCGATGGCACACACGAAATAGGTGCCGTTCGCCGACGGCGGGACGGTGACGTTCGTCGATCCGGGGTTCGAGCCCTGTGCGCCGAGGGATGCGATGCTTCGGGTCTCGGCGAGCGCGATGTCGTCGCCGTCGCCTGCGATGGCGTTGGGCGACAGCCGATAGCTCACGCTGAACGGCCCGGCGCCCACCAGTCCGCCGTTGGCGACCGTGTCGCTGATGGACAGGACGCCGCCCGGTGCCACGGCGCCCGCGCCCGGCGCAACGCTCGATACGGTGAGGTCGGCCAGCCCGATCGTGATCGCGCTCGAGCAGGCGGCGTTGTTGTTCTCATTGCTTTCCGTCACGGCGCTCGCCGAATCGGCCTTGGCACACACGTAGTACGTGCCAGCTGTCACTGAGGCCGGAATCGCGAGCGTCGTGGTCGCCGTGTTCGACGCTGACGGATTGAGGCTTGAGATGGTCCGCGTCGCGGTGAGCGTGATGTCGTCGGGGTCGCCGTATGTCGTGTTCGACGACAGCCGGTAGTCCACCGTAAACGATGCCGCCGCGATCGCGCCGTTGTTCGCCACGGTGTCGGTCTCCGACAGCGAGCCGCCTGGCGCGACGGTGTTGGCGCCGGGCACAACGCTCGACACGGTCAGGTCGGCCAGGCCGACCGCGATCGCGCTCGAACAGGCCGTGTTGTTGTTCTCGTTGCCTTCCGTCACCACGCTGGCCGAATCAGCCTTGGCACACACGTAGTACGTCCCGGCTGCCACCGAGGCCGGGATCGCGAGGGTCGTGGTCGCCGTGTTCGACGCCGAGGGATTGAGGCTCGAGATGGTGCGCGTCGCGGTGAGCGTGATGTCGTCGGGGTCGCCGTATGTCGTGTTCGACGACAGCCGGTAAGCCACCGTAAACGATGCCGCCGCGATCGCGCCGTTGTTCGCCACGGTGTCGGTCGTCGACAGCGAACCGCCGGGAGCCACGCCAGGCGCGGCCGGCACCACCGATGACACGACCAGGTCTGGACGCGACACCTGGATCGGCGCCGCCGAGCAGGCCGTGTTGTTGGTTTCGTTCGACTCCGTCACCTTGGTCGTGCTGTCGGTCATGACGCACACGTAGTAGCTGCCAAGCGCCGTCGTCGACGGGACCGTGACGCTGGTCGACGCGTTATTCGTTGCGCCGGCGGTCAGGCTGGAGATGTTCCGCGTGGCCGACAACACGATGTCGTCGGATCCTCCGTACGTCGCGTCGACCGACAGATGAAACGCCTGGACGAAGTTGCTGCTGGCCGTGCTGCCGCCCTGGTTGGCCACGGAATTCGAGACGGTGACCGTTCCGCCCGGCAGCACCGCGGCTGGCGTCGGACTGACGAGCGTGACCACCAGATCCGGCGGGCCGACGATGACCGTCGTGCTGCTGCAGGCCGTGTTGTTGTTCTCGTTCGACTCCGCCTGGGTGTTGGTCGAATCGGCCTTCTCGCAGACGAAATACGTGCCGGGCGGCGTCGACGAGGCAATCGCCAGCGAGACGTTCGCCTGGCTTTGGCCGCCAGCCGCGATCGACGAGACGCTGCGGGTCGTGCTGATCGTGACGTCGTCGGGATCACCGTAGATCGCGTTCAGCGAGAGCCTGTAGGCGACAGTGAAGGTTGTCGCCGGCGTCGGGCTGGGATTGGTGACGGTGTCGCTGATGGTCAGCGTTCCGCCAGCCTGTGCTGACCCCGAAGCTGGAACAGGCGCCAAGGCGACGAGATCGGTCGGTTCGACGTGCACGGTGGTCGCCGTGCACGCGCTGTTGTTGGTCTCGGAGCCTTCCGCAATGGTATTGGCGGAGTCGGCCGTTGCGCACACGTAGTAATTGCCGGTCGCCGTCGTGGCCGGCACGGTGAGTGTGGTCGATGCCGTGTTCGTGGCCGCCGCCGCCAGCGAGCTCACCGTTCGCGTCGTCGTGAACGCGATGTCGTCGGCGCCGCCGTAAACGGCGTCCTGCGACAGGTGGAACCCCACGGTGGAGCTGCCAGCAGAGACACCGCCGTTGTTGCGAACCGAGTTCGACAGGCTCAGTGTGGCCCCCGGAGCGACGTTGACCGTCGCGGTCGAGATGGCGCTCACCACCAGATCGGCGGGCTGCACCGTCACGGTCGTCGCACTGCAGGCGGTGTTGTTGTTCTCGTCGCGTTCGACGTTGGTGTTGGCCGAATCCGCCTTCGCGCACAGATAGTACGGACCCGTCGTCAGCGATGACGGAAGCGTCAGCGTCGTCGTGGCCGTGCTCGAGGCACCCGCCGCGAGCGTGGCGGTGCGCGTGGTCGAAATGGTGATGTCGTCGGGATCGCCGTAGACCGTGTTCTTCGACAGTCGGTAGGCGATGGTGAAGCTCGAGCTGCCGAGCGTGCCCGAGTTGGTGGCGGTGTCGGTCGACGTGAGCGTGCCGCCCGCCACGATGTCGGAGGAGCCGGGCACCGGTTGACTGATGACCAGATCAGGCCTGCCGACCACCAGTGTGGTCGTCGTGCACAGCGTATTGTTGGCCTCGTTGCTTTCAGTCACCGCGTTCGCGCTGTCGACCTTGGCGCAGAGGTAGTACGTCCCGAGCGGGATCGTCGAGGGCACCGTCAGCGTCGTGGAGGCCGCGCTCGTCTTGGTGGAAGCCAGCGATGTGACAGAGCGCGTAGTGGTCATCGCCACGTCGTCCGGGTTTCCGTACTGATTATCCAGCGACAGTGCGAAGGCGATGACGAACGCGCCGGCCGATGACGGCCCCTGGTTCAAGACGGTATTGGACGCCGAGAGCGTCGCCCCTGGCGCCAGCACCGTGGTCGTCGTCGACAGCGCGCTGACCACCAAATCTGGGGCTCCCTGGACTGTGATGGTGAACGACTTCGACCCCGCCAACACGGGCGTGCCGTTGTCCGTCGCGGTCGCCGTGACCGTATACGTGCCCACCTGCGCGGTGGTCGGCGTCCAGCTGAAGACGCCCGTCGTGGGGTCGATCGACGCGCCCGCAGGGGGGTTGGTCAGGCCGTAGGTCAACGTGTTGGCTGGCAGATCGGCGTCCGTGGCCGTCACCGTGAACGTGAGGAGCGACTGCGTGACGACGGTCTTGTTCGAAATCGTGGCCACGACGGGCGCCACGTTCACTTCGTTGACGGTCACCGTGACCGGCGCATCGGCCGAGGCCGCTGGCGTGCCGGTGTCGGTCACGCGCACGGAGAACGAGTACGTGCCCGGCCCCTGGGCTTCTGTCGGCGTCCACGTGAACACGCCGGTCGGCGAGATGGACGCGCCCGCTGGCGCGCCGACGAGGCTGAAGGTCAGCCCGTTGGCGGGCAGGTCCGAATCGGTCGCGGTTGCTGTGAACGTCAGCGCCGCGAGCTCGTTGACGGTCTTGTTGCCGATGGC
>Ga0066903_100003169_pt1 | contig 13303 bp, 14 predicted proteins | sample PanSoiMetaGPlot1_FD_67491 | JGI IMG/M metagenome (GOLD analysis project Ga0066903, IMG submission 67491) | Tropical forest soil microbial communities from Panama analyzed to predict greenhouse gas emissions - Panama Soil - Plot 1 (version 2) | ecosystem: Environmental > Terrestrial > Soil >... | reverse complement strand
GCCTGTCTTCGTCGAGGCGGATGCCACCCGCCTGTCCCAGATCTTCTTCAATCTCCTGGACAACGCCTTGAAGTACACCTCGAGGGGCGGCCGCATCGACGTCATCGTGGAGGCGCGGGAGGGCGAGGTGGTGGCCTCGGTGAAGGACACCGGCATCGGCATCGCGCCCGAGCATCTTTCCCTCATCTTCGACCTGTTCTTCCAGGAGGACCGCTCGCTGGAGCGGGGCAATGGAGGCCTCGGCATCGGGCTGTCGCTGGTGCGGCGCATGGTGGAGCTGCACGGCGGAGCCATCGAGGCGCGCAGCGAGGGCGTCGGAGGCGGCAGCGAGTTCATCGTGCGCGTTCCGCTCGCCGCGGAGGCGGTGAGCGGCTGCGAAGCGAAATCGGGCGTCGAGGTGGAGGTCGCCTCCCTGCGCCGCATCCTGGTGGCCGACGACAACCACGATTCGGCGGAGTCGATGGCAAGGGTGCTGCGCCTCATGGGCCACGAGGTGGAGACGGCCCATGACGGCGTCGCCGCTCTGGAAGCGGCCGAGCGCTGCCGTCCCGATGTGGTGCTGCTCGATCTCGGCATGCCCAGGATGAACGGCTACGACGCCTGCCGGCGCATCCGTGAGATGGAATGGGGCCGGAGCATGCTGGTGATCGCCCAGACCGGCTGGGGCCAGGACGAGGATTACTCCCGCACCAAGGAGGCCGGCTTCGACGGCCATCTCACCAAGCCCACCGATCTGGCCGCCCTCGAGAAGCTGCTCTCCTCGCTGCCGGTGAAATAATCCGGCGGCGCCAGCATTCGCGCGACACCTTCCAGAGCTTCACTGGAACGATCGCCCCCGAAGGCAATTCTCTCCTGGCGGGCTTGTGATCTAGCGATTCCGGCGCGCCTTTCGCGGGCGCACGATCCGGCTGTTCCGCCGGCCTTGAGCGCGACGCGCCCAGGCTCGCGCCCTCTCGAGATCCTCGAGCCAGGGGCGGGCGGAGCTGTCGGAAGGGGCGCGCCAGTCGCTGCGCGGGGAGAGGGAGCCGCCGGAGCCCACCTTGGGCGCGTTGGGAAGGGCGGAGCGCTTGAACTGGCTGGTGCGGAAGAAGCGGTCCAGGAAGACGGCGAGCCAGCCGAAGATTTCATCGAGCGTGTAGACGCCGTCCACGGAGGCGCCCCGGAAGCCTCTGCCCCACGCGCAGGCCGCGAGGTAGGCGATCTTAGCGGGGCGATAGCCGCGCCGCGTGGTGTAGTAGAGGCTGAAATCGTGGAGATCGAACGGACCCACGGCGCGCTCGGTGACCTGCGCGGGTGATTTCGAGCTCTTGCCGGGGACCAGCTCGGGGCTGATGCGCGTCTCGAGAATGTCGCGCAGCACGCTGCGCGTCGCGCGTGCGACGTCCTGCTGGCCGGCCACCCACTGGATGAGGTAGCGAATCAGCGTCTTCGGCACCGAGGCGTTGACGCTGTAATGGGACATCTGGTCGCCCACGCCGTAGGTGCACCATCCCAGCGCCAGCTCGCTCAAGTCGCCGGTTCCCACCACGATCGCCTGATGCCGATTCGCCAGTCGGAACAGATGGCTGGTGCGCTCGCCTGCCTGCACGTTCTCGAACGTCGCATCGTAGACCTTGCGGCCGCGCGCGTAAGGATGGCCGATGTCCCTCAGCATCCGGTCGCAGGCGGGGCGGATGTCGATGGCGCCGGCGCTCACGCCCAGGGAGCGCATCAGCCGCAGCGCGTTGCGGCGTGTCCGCTCGGAGGAGGCGTAGCCGCGCAGGACGTAGCCGAGGACGCTGGTGCGCGGCCATCCGAGCCGGTCCATCGCAGCCGTCGAGACCAGCAGCGCCTGGGTGGAATCGAGCCCGCCGCTCACGCCGAGCACCACTTTGCGGATCCCGGTGGCGCGCAGCCGCTGCGCCAGCGCGCTGACCTGGATTTGATAAGCCTCGTAGCAGCGCTCGTCGCGCGCCGAGCGCTCGGAGGGCACGAACGGGTGCCGGGGAATGACGCGTGAAAGCGGCAGCGCCCGTGCGGGCGGTGTGAACGAGAACGGCACGACGCGCAGGGCGGCGAGATGGGAGGCGTGGGCCGTGGCGCAATCCACGAATGAGGTGAAGCGCGCGCGCTCCTGCACCAGGCGATCCAGATCGATGTCGGCGGTGACGAGCAGGCTGCGGTCGGCAAAGCGCTGCGATTCGGCCAGCAGATCGCCGTTCTCGTAGATCATCCCGTGCCCGTCCCAGGCCAGGTCGGTGGTCGACTCTCCCTGGCCGGCGGCGGCATACAGATACGCGGCCAGGCAACGCCCCGACTGGCTGGCCGCCAGCAGATGCCGATAGGCGGTCTTGCCCACGGTGATGTTCGAAGCGGAGAGATTCCCGAGAATCGTCGCTCCGCCCATGGCGGCATAGGTGGACGGCGGCAGCGGCGCCCAGACGTCCTCGCAGATCTCGGCGTGCAGCGCCATGGCGGGCAGCTCGGTGCAGCGGAAAATCAAGTCGGCTCCCACCGGGACGCTCTGTCCCAGGCACTCGGCGGTGGGCGACAGCGCATCGCGGGCGGATGCGAACTGGCGCTTCTCGTAGAATTCGCGGTAGGCGGGGAGGTAGGTCTTGGGAGCGATTCCCAGGATGCGCCCGCGCGACATCACCACCGCGCAGTTGAGCAGGCGTCCCGCAAGGCGCAGCGGCGCTCCCACGACGAGCAGGCCCGCGGAGGCTTTCGAAGCCCGCAGGAGCGTCTCCAGGGCGCCGAGCACCGAGCGCAGCAGGGCTTCCTGCTGGTGCAGGTCCTCCAGCGAATAGCCGGAAAGCGACAGCTCGGGGAAAAGGACCAGCGCGGCGCCGTCCGCTTCCGCCTGCCGCTGAAGCCGCAGAATCTCCGCGGCGTTGGCGGCAGGATCGGCCAGGGCGACGCGGGGAATGGCCACCGCGACGCGGGCGAATCCCTGGGCATAGAGATCGAAGAAGCTCCGCTCGCTCGGCATCGTCTCTCCCGTATCCGGCTCGGGGGCGGTCTGTAGGCGGGCTGATTGTATCCAGTTGTGCGACGCCCGCGCAAAGCCGTGCGCTCGAGGCGTCCGCAGCGCAGGGAAATCCGAAAAAGCGCCGGAAAGGACAGTGCGGGTGAATCCACCGGCCGCGGGGGCGCATCCAAGGCGCATGGTGAACTGCCTTTGAGCTGCGGCCGTTTTTCGGCCGTCAGCTCCAAGGGCAATGCAATCAGGACCTCGATGAGACTGATTTCCGTGAACGTCGCGAAGCCGGAAACCGTGACCTGGCAGGGGCAAGCGGTGCGCACCGGCATCTTCAAGCGTCCCGTTTCCGGCAGCGTGAAGGTGGCGAAGCTCAACCTCGAGGGGGACGGTCAGGCCGATCTGCGCGTTCACGGAGGCGTGGACAAGGCGGTCTACGCGTTTCCGGTGGAGCATTACGGCGCCTGGACCGCGCAGCTGGGACGGGACCTTCCCTTCGGTCAGTTCGGCGAGAACCTGACGGTGGAAGGAATGCCCGAAGATGAGGTGCGCGTCGGAAACCTCTATCGCATCGGGACCGCGCTCTTCGAGGTCTCCCAGCCCCGCACTCCCTGCTTCAAGCTGGGCATCAGGATGGGAGACGACGCATTCCCGCAGCGCTTCCTGCTCAGCGGGCATTCCGGCTTCTATCTCCGCGTCCTCGAGGAAGGCGCGCTGCAGGCGGGAGACGCGGTGCGTCTCGAGGCGGCCGCCCGCGACAGTCTCAGCGTGCTGGAGGTCAATCGTCTCCTTTATTTCGAGCGCGTCGATCCGGCCGTGCTGCGCCAGGCCGCGGAGCTTCCGGCCCTCTCGGTGTCGTGGCGGCGCCAGCTGCGACAGCGTCTCGCGCTGGCCGGGGATTGACTCTGGGCTGCGAAGCGCCATGCGGACCGCCGTTCCCTGGCGGCTCGCGAGCGGCCGGCTGCTGAATCCGCCATCCCTGGCGAGACAATCCGTCGTGCGGGCCGTGCTCTCGCGGACCTCTCCGCGGTCCATCGCGCTGAAACTCTTGCACCGGAGAGGAAGTGGGGCCACAATAGCCACCTTGCGCAGGAGCGTCGAGGATGGACGGCGGCGACCGGAAGGAAGAGAGAGTCCAGCTGTCGGCCCTTCCGAACATCGGGAAGGTCACCGAGCGATGGCTCCATGACATCGGCATCCATGACGAGGAGGACCTGCGGCGGATGGGGGCGGTGCAGGCTTACCGGCTCATCCGCGCCAAGGAGGCGGCCGCGACGCCGAATCTGCTCTACGCGCTGCACGGCGCCCTCACCGGCACACCCTGGAACGATCTGGCCGCACCGATCAAGGAGATGCTCCGCCGCCAGGCGGAGCGCGACGAGCGCGCCGACCAGCGCCCCCGCTGAGAATCCGAAGATAAGGGAAGGAGGGGAGAGCTAGGCGATCTCGCCCGACTCGACCGTGCCGTCGTAGACCAGCGCGGGATTGATGCCCATCTCCTCGAGCGTGAGCTGCTCTTTCAGATCGAGCTGGATCGTATTCCACTGCCCGCACGTGTCGCAGTAATCGCGCCAGGCGGAATAGCGGCTCGAGCAGACGGCACAGTTGAACTCGAGCCTGAGCGGATCCATCTGGCCCAGGAGCTGGCTGTATTCACGCGCGGCCTGCAGGGGATCCCCGCGGCGCTCCAGGATGCGCGCAATATAGAAAGGAATCGTCGGAGCGTAGCTGACCTTGGAGCGCAGCGCCCGGAAGACCTCCAGGGCCTCGTCCAGCATCTCCAGCCGGTAATAGAGCTTGCCGAGGAAGAAGCGCGGCACCACGTCCTTCTTCGATTTCCAGACCAGCTGCTTGAGGACGTCGATGGCGCGCTCCGGCTCTTCCATCTGCAGGAAATGATCCTCCAGGGTGGTCAGGAACACCGGCGCCGAAGTCGTCTCGAATCCTCTCCTCCAGACGCCGATCGCCTCGTCTGCCTCGCCGCAGGCGACCAGCACCTTGCCGAGCTTCCAGGCCGCGGGAACGAACTCGGGGTGCTCCTTCACCAGCCGGCGAAGAATCGCGAGCGCCTCCTTGGGGCGATCCTCGGCCGCGTGGCCGCACGCGAGCTGGTAGGGGATTCCGAGCGTGAAGCGGCGGTCTTCCTTCTGAATCGACTCGCCCAGCAGCTCCTCGATCTTGCGCTGGATCTCCTGGGCCGCCTCCCATTCCCTTTCGCGCACCAGCAGCGATCGCAGCTTGCGGTAGGCCGTGATGGCCCGCTTGGGCTTCCTCTCGATGATCTCGGTGAGGGTCTGGCGCGCCAGCATCGTCTCTTCGCCCAGCTCGTAGTCCTCCACCAGCGCGAACAGCGCCCGCAGATCGTTCTCGCGCAGCTGGCGGGCGCGGCGATGCATCTCGATGGCCTGCGGAATCCGGCCCAGGGAGCGGTGCACGTCACCGACCTTGATGAGCGCCTCGAAGTGGGAGGGATCGCGCTGGAGAATAGCGTCGAAGTGCTGCAGCGCCCGCCCCTCGCGGCCGTTGAGAATCGCCTCGATGCCCAGAATGTAGCGCTGCTCGATTTCCTTGCGCAGCCGCGCGGCGCGGCGGCGGGTGACGCTGTCGACCAATTGCTTCACGTCGCGCAGCATGCCGAAGACGACGGGCACGGCCATGGCGCACAAAGCCACCAGCAGAAAGGTGGCCCACACGGGAAGGGAGATATCCCGCGAGAGGAAGATTCTCTGATTGAGGGTCTCGCGATTGGGGGTGTACAGGAGAGAGAGGACGAAGACCACTCCGGAGGCGGCCAGCAGCATCAGGAACGTTCGCAGCTTCACGGTCGCGCCTCAGCGGCCCGGCTGGGCCCCGATCAGAGAAGGCCTTTCTCCTCGCGCTCCTGGCAGGCGAGGCAATGGCGAGCCCACGGCACGGCATCCAGGCGCTTGGGGAGCATCTTCTCCCCGCACTCCACACAGACGCCGAACTGGCCGTTCTTGAGTCGCTCCAGCGCGTCGTCCACCAGCTGGAGCACGTTCCGGTCGGTGTTGCTCAGCGAGTAGAGGAATTCCTTGGTATAGGCATTGGACGCCTTGTCGGCGATGTCCTGCGTGTCGCCGTCCTCGGTGTCCCGGCCGTAATTCTTGTTGGTGACGTACGCCGCGACCAGCGCCCGGCGCTTGTCCTGGAGCTTCTTCTTGACTTGGTCCTGCTGCTTCTTCGTCATCCGTGTCGAGCCTCGCTTCGTTCAGGGGATGCCGTAGCGCTTGCGCTTCTCCAGAAGCGTCTTCCGGTTGATCCCCAGGATTCTGGCAGCTTCCGTCTTGTTGCCCCGGGTCACCCGGAGCACTTCCCGTATGTACGACGCTTCGAGACGATCCAGCGTCAGCATCTCCACCGTCGCGGCTCGCAGGACCGCTTCGGTGCGATCCGAGGTCGATAAGGGAAGATCCTCGGGTCCCAGCTCGCTTCCCTCGGCGGAAATGACCGCCCTTTCCACCACGTTCTTGAGCTCGCGGACATTTCCCGGCCAGGGATGATACCGCAAAAGCTCCCGCGTATCCGCTTTGAAGCCCAAATTCCTGCGACCGTGCCGGGCGGCGGCCTCCTGCAGGAACGCCTCCGCCAGCAGGAGGATGTCGTCGGGTCGCTCGCGCAGAGCCGGGATGCGGATCGCGATCACGTTCAGCCGGTAGTAAAGGTCCTTGCGGAAGCGCTCCTCGCGCGCCGCTTTCTCGAGATCCGCGCCCGAGGAGGCCAGGAGCCTCATGTCCACCCGGATCGTCTGGTCGCCGGACAGCCGCTCGAACGATCGCTCCTGGACCACCCGCAGGAGCTTGCCCTGCAGCCGCGGCGAGAGCTCGCTCACTTCGTCCAGGAAGAGCGTGCCGCCGTGGGCCTGCTCGAACTTTCCGATGCGACGGCTCTCGGCGCCGGTGAACGCCCCCTTCTCGTGCCCGAAGAGATCGCTTTCCAGCAGCTCCTCGGAGATGTTGGCGCAGCTCACGGTCACGAAGGGAGCGGCGGCTCGAGGGCTCCGCCGGTGAATCGTCTGAGCCAGCAGGCTCTTCCCCGTGCCACTCTCTCCCGTGATCAGGACATTGGCGTCGCTGGCGGCCACCTTCGCGGCCAGATCCAGGATCCGCTTCATCTCCGGGTCGGAGTGAATCAGCGCGAGGGCGTTGTTTCCATCCACAGCCGGCATGACCTGCTCCCCGCTGCAACACACGCTACCAGGAGGGGAATATGGGTGCCGGGTGGGGGAAAGTCAACCCCGGCGGGCGGTGGAAGTCCTTCTTTTCTTTGGCTTTTCAGCCACCTCCAATCTGGGCATGTCTCCCCAAAGTCGTTCCAGGTTGAAGAAGTCCCGGCGCTCCGGGTTGAAGATGTGAACGACCAGATCGCCGTAATCCATCAGAATCCACTCGCCGGCCGTGTAACCTTCGACGTGCGCCGGCAAGACTTTCTTTTTCTTCAGGCTCTCGTGGATGGCGTCCGCGATGGCCTGCGACTGTCGCTTCTGCGCTCCGCTGCAGATGAAGAAGAGATCGGCGAAGGAGCAGGCGCCCGCCACGTCCAGGGCTACGGGATCGACCGCCTTCTTCTCGGCGGCCGCCTTGCGGACAATCTCTAGCTTGCGCTGGATCCGGATGATCGGCTCCCTTCCGCGGGTGGACCGCCCGACGCCATTTCCTCGCGCAGGACCTGCAGCTCCTTCCAGACCGCTTCCATCAGCGATGGAATGCCTTCACCGCTCACCGCCGAGATGCGAAAGAAGGGAATCCGGCGCCGCCTGCACTCCTGCTCGAGGGGCCGCAGCGCGTCTTCCGGCGGCCGCGTATCCATCTTGTTGACGACGACGATCTGCGGTTTCTCCTCGAGCCCGGCGCGATAGGCCTTCAGCTCCTCGTTGATGATCTTCCAGTCCTTGAGCGGCTGGCGGCCTTCGTAGGTCACGGAGTCGACCAGATGCACGAGCAGCCGGGTGCGCTCCACGTGGCGCAGGAATCGGGTCCCCAGGCCGTGCCCTTCGTGGGCCCCCTCGATCAGGCCGGGAATGTCCGCCACCACGAACGTCCTGAAATCGCCCAGATCCACGACGCCCAGATTGGGCACCAGCGTGGTGAAAGGATAATCCGCAATCTTCGGCCTGGCCGCCGAGATCCGTGAAATCAGCGTGGATTTCCCGGCGTTGGGATAGCCAATCAGCCCGACCTCCGCCAGGAGCTTCAGTTCCAGGTCGAGCCAGCGCTCCTGGCCGGTCTCGCCCGGCTCGGCCTCCATCGGGGTCTGATGGGTGGAGGTGGCGAAGTGGGAATTGCCGCGCCCTCCCTTGCCCCCTTTGGCGGCCATCCAGCGCTGTCCGGCCACGGTCAGATCCACCAGGGGGAAGTCGCCTTCGGCGACCATCGTTCCCGGTGGAACCAGGAGCACCAGATCCTTTCCGGCCCGACCCGCTTGATCGCTCCCTTTCCCATGCTGGCCGCGCGCCGCCCGGTGATGCCGCTTGGTCCGGAAGGCGCTCAGCGTCGAGAGCGACGGGCTCACTTCCAGATAGACCGAGCCCCCGTTGCCGCCGTCCCCTCCGTTCGGACCGCCGTGCGGGACGTACTTCTCGCGGCGGAAAGAGACGCAGCCGTTGCCGCCGGCTCCCGCCTGCACGAATATCCTGGCGTGGTCAATGAACATGGCGAGATAGCGCCCGAATGCAGCACCACCCGACCGACGACACGACGGCCTCGCCCGAGGGCAGCAGGATCAGTTGACCGGCTGGATGCTGACGAATTTGCCGAGGCGGCCGCGGTCGCGGTAGACGACGACGCCTCCCACCTTCGCGAAGAGCGTGTCATCCTTGCCGCGCCCGACATTCGCGCCCGGCTTGATGACCGTGCCTCGCTGGCGGACCAGGATCGAGCCGCCGGAGACCCTCTCGCCCCCATAGGCCTTCACGCCCAGTCGCTGGGAGTTGCTGTCGCGGCCGTTCCGCGAGCTGCCGCCTGCTTTCTTGTGTGCCATGGGACGCTGCCTTTCAAGTCCCGGCGGGACCGGAGCCCCGGGGGATCAAACGATGATGTCCTCGACCTTCACGGCGGTATAGCTCTGGCGATGCCCCTGGGTCCGCCGGTACTGCTTGCGCTTTTTCTTCTTGAACACCAGGACTTTCTTGGAGCGCCCCTCCCCGACGACCGTGGCGACCACTTTGGCCTCGGCGACCATGGGCTGGCCCACCTTCACCGAGGCCTTGTCGCCTCCGACGAAGAGGACTTCCTCGAACTCCACCTTCTCGCCGACCTTCTTCTCGAGCTTCTCGATCTTGACCACGTCGCCCTTGGAGACTTTGTGCTGCTTTCCGCCGGAGCGGATGATGGCATACATAGAAATGACCCTTTCTTTCGGTCTTTTCCTGCTTGTGGAACCCGTGATTATAGGCAGGCAGGTGGGGGCTGTCAATAACCGAAAGACGAGGAGATCAGGCGGTCTTGCGAAGCTCGCCGAGGACCATCCGGGCGATGGCCTTGAGGGTGTCGAACACGCCGGTGCCGTTCTGCGCGACGGCCTCGAATACGGCCTCGTCCCTCATCACGAGCTGGCGCTTCATCTCTTCCACCGGAACGGCGGTGGCCATGTCCCGCTTGTTGAGCTGGAGGACGTAGGGGACCCGAGCCAGGTCGTAACCCTGGTCCCTCAGGTTGCTGCGCAGGTTCTTGAGCGATTCGACGTTGGCCTCCATGCGCGCCGATTGGGAATCGGCCACGAAGACCACGCCGTCCACTCCCTTCAGGATCAGCTTCCGGCTGGCGTCGTAGAAGACCTGTCCCGGTACGGTATAGAGATGAAAGCGCGTCTTGAACCCTCGGATGGTCCCCAGATCCAGCGGCAGGAAATCGAAGAAGAGAGTCCGGTCGGTCTCGGTGGCCAGCGAGATGAGCTTGCCGCGCGAGGTCGGGTTGCTCTTGCCGTAAATCCATTTGAGGTTCGTGGTCTTGCCGCCGAGCCCGGGTCCGTAATACACGATCTTGCAGTTGATCTCCCGGGCCGCGTAGTTGATGAACGTCATGTCGGGACCCTGTCGAGGCTAGTTGCCGAAAAGGCTGTCGATGTCTTCGTCCGTGATGTCGGTGAACGGCGAGGCGGCCGCCTTCCCGCTCTTCGCCTTGAGCGATTTCTGCCGCATCCGCTCCAGCGCCGCGCCCAGCTCCGGCGCGTGCTTCTTGACGCGCAGCCGCACCAGCCCCAGGGAAGAGCGCTCGTCGAAGATCACCACCAGGATGACCTTGTCCCCGACCATGGAGAGGTGCAGGTTGTCCTTCTCGCCTTCGTGATAGAGCGTCGAGAAGTCCTTCTCCCCGATGAGGCGCGCCAGGCTGTCGGTGGCCGCCACGTTGCCGGCGGCCAGCGAGGCGAGCGCGGTCATGTCCAGCCGCTCGGCTTCCCCCACGCAGGCAATCTGCTGGCCGTTGCGGTCCACCAGGCAAATCACCCGCGCATTGGCCTCGGCGCGGAGCCTCTGGATGAGATCCTTGATCAGGTGGAAGTCTTCTTCGTGGAGGACCATGTCAGAGGTGGGCAATCACGGCTCCAAAAATGCGGGGTTAAATATAACTATTTCGTTGCGTTTGGCAAGGGCGGACTAGCGATCCGCCCTGGGAGTGAACGAAAACCCGCAAGGGACCTCGGGGGAGATGATGTCGCGGTCCGCCAGATCGCGCTCGTCGATAGGGAACATCCTGCAGACTTTGGGCTTATGGCTCTGGATGCCGCAGGTGGGCAGGGGCTTGGGCTTGAAGGCGGGACAGGTGAACAGCAGGTTGCAGCAGGCGCCGGTCCGGTGGCAATCGCCCTGCCGCCGCGCGATGCTTTCCGCGACATATTTCGGCCGGAAATGAACGAGATAAAAGCGCCTCGCCTTGCCCAGGGCAAGGCGGCTCTTTTCCCGCAAGGTGAAATCGGACCAGCCGCGCATAACGTCACCTCCACTCCATGCAATTCTCTCACATCGATCAGCGGGCGGGAACGATGGATTCCCAGGTTCGCCGGATCAAGGATCGAAAAGCCGGGGGTCATCGGTCATCACGCCATCCACTCCCAGCTGCTCCATCTCGCGGATCCTCCGCGGACGGTTCACTACCCATACGTGGGTCGCCAGCCCCAGGCGATGGCACCGCCGGATCAGCCGGCGCGTCACCAGCCTCTCCTTCGGATGCAGCGCCGCCAGGCCCACGGCGCGATTCAAGGCGCTCAGGCCGCGCGTGTGCTTGGAGGCCAGCCAGCCCAGCCTGGCGCTCGGAATTGCCGCGCGGATCCGGCGGAGAGCGCCGGCATGGAAGGACGAGAAAAGAATTCCGTCGAGGGCCTGATGCTTGCGAAATCGTCTGCCGAGATGGCTCACCAGCTGATCGATGCGCTCCTCTTCCTTGATCTCCAGGTTGAAGCTGCAGCGGTGGCGGCCCCACTGCAGCGCCTCCTCCAAGGAGGGGACCCGCTCGCCGCGGAAATTGCGCGAGAACCAGCCGCCTGCGTCCAGAGCCAGGAGGCGGCCCAGCGTGATGTCTCCCACTCTGCCGGCGCCCGAGGTGGTCCGCTCGAGTGTCTCGTCGTGGATGAGGACGGGGAAGCCGTCGGAGGTGAGCCGGAGGTCGGTCTCGATCCACTCGCAGCCGAGATCCACGGCCTTCTGAAAGGCGGCAAGGGTGTTTTCGGGAGCCAGGGCGCTGGCGCCGCGATGAGCGAAGCGCTTCAAAGCGGTCAGACCGCCTCCATGACCTCGCGCTCGGAACGCTTTCGATCCTGGTAGCCCAGCTCGCGCTTGCGCAGGCGGATCGATTGGGGGGTCACTTCCACCAGCTCGTCATCGTTGATGAACTCGATGCACTGCTCCAGGCCCATCTGCCGGGGCGGCGTCAGGCGAATCGCCTCGTCGGATCCCGACGCGCGCATGTTGGTCAGGTGCTTTTTCTTGCAGATGTTCACGACCAGATCGGTGTCGCGGGAATGCTCGCCGACGATCATTCCCTCGTAGACCTTGACACCGGGCCCCACGAACAGCTCGCCGCGCTCCTGGAGGTTGGACAGCGCGTACGAGACGCTCACCCCCGGCTCCTTGACGACCAGCGCGCCGCGCGTGCGGCCGGGAATCTCCCCGCGATGCGCGTCGTAGCCGTGGAAGACGTGGCTCATGACGCCGCTGCCGCGGGTGTCGCTCAGGAATTCGTTGCGGAACCCGATGAGGCCGCGCGCCGGGATGGTGAACTCGACGCGCACCCGGCCCGTGCCGGCGCCGGTCATGTTGGTCATCTCGGCCCGGCGCTGCCCGAGCTTCTCCATCACCACGCCTAAACCGCTCTCCTCCACGTCCACCACGAGGTGCTCCATCGGCTCCAGCACCTGATCGCCGTCCTGGTGCAGGATGACGCGCGGCCGGGAGAGCTGGAACTCGTAGCCCTCGCGGCGCATCGTCTCTACGAGAATCGCCAGGTGCAGCTCACCGCGCCCGGAGACCACGAAGCGGTCGGAGGTGTCGGTCTCCTCGACCCGCAGGCTGACGTTGGAGCGCGTCTCCTTCTGCAGGCGCTCGCGCAGATGGCGCGACGTGACGTACTTCCCCTCCGTGCCGGCGAAGGGAGAATCGTTGACCAGGAATTCCATCGACAGGGTCGGCTCGCTCACCCGGATGGCGGGCAGCGCCACGGGGTTGAGCGGGTCGGCGATCGTCTCCCCGATCGCCACGTCCGGAAAGCCGGCGAGCGAGATGATCTCCCCCGCGGCGGCTTCCTCGACGTCGGTCCGCTTGAGCCCCTCGAAGACGCTCAGCCGCGTCACCCGCGCGCGCTCGTCGCTGCCGTCCAGCTTCATCAGCGCGAGGTCGCCGCCGGCGTGGACCTTCCCCTTCAGGACGCGCCCGATGGCCAGCCGCCCCAGGTAGTCGTTGTACTCGATGTTCGTCACAATCATCTGGAAATCGGCGTCCATCTCGCCTCCGGGCGGCGGCACCTTCTCCAGAATCACATCCAGCAGCGGCAGGACGCCGGCATCCGAGTGCTCCAGCTCGCGGCGCGCGTAGCCCAGCTTGGCCGAGGCGTAGATGACCGGGAAGTCGAGCTGGTCTTCCGTCGCCCCCAGGTCCAGGCAGAGCTGGAAGACCTCGTCCAGCACCTGATGAGGCCGCGCGTCCGAGCGGTCCACCTTGTTGATCACGACGATCGGCTTGAGTCCCAGCTCCAGCGACTTCTTGAGCACGAAGCGCGTCTGCGGCATGGGCCCTTCCGCCGCGTCCACCAGGAGGAGCACCGCGTCGACCATGGTCAGCGTGCGCTCCACCTCCCCGCCGAAATCGGCGTGGCCGGGAGTGTCGACGATGTTGAT
>Ga0066903_100003167_pt1 | contig 13309 bp, 14 predicted proteins | sample PanSoiMetaGPlot1_FD_67491 | JGI IMG/M metagenome (GOLD analysis project Ga0066903, IMG submission 67491) | Tropical forest soil microbial communities from Panama analyzed to predict greenhouse gas emissions - Panama Soil - Plot 1 (version 2) | ecosystem: Environmental > Terrestrial > Soil >... | reverse complement strand
CCCGTTCGGCACCGTCAACGCGATGGTCGAGGCGTGTGTATCGGCGTACTCGCAAACGCTGGCCATGTGCCCTGGCGATCATTGGCGCTCGAATGACAAAGGCGGTCGCGATCGCGTGACGAATTCCGCGCTGTCACGCATTCTGCGCGAACCGAACGACTATCAAAGCATCTCGGACTTTCTGCTCAACATCGTTCGCGATCTCTACCTTTACGGCAATGCCTATGCGCTTTGCTTGCGCAACGATCGCTATGAGATCGACGAGCTGCATCCGATGCTGGCCAGTCTGTGCTGGCCACAAGTCGCGCCGGATGGCTCGATCTTCTATTCGCTTGGCGGCAATTTCATCATCGAGAACAGGCTCGGCGAAGCGTTTTTGCCTTACGTGCCGGCGCGCGACGTGCTGCATATCAAGCTGCACTCGAATCAGCAGAGCCAATATCACCCGCTGATGGGCGTCTCGCCGCTCGTGTCTGCAGCGCTCGACATTGCGACCGGCGACGCCATCAAGGCACAACAGCTCCAATTCTTTACCAATCAAGCGCGACCGAGCTTCGTGTTGACGACCGATCAGGTTCTTAGCAAGGACCAAGTCGAGGCCTTGCGCAAACGCTGGGACGATCAGTCGACCGGTCTCAACGCCGGCGGCACGCCGATCCTAACCGGCGGCCTCAAGCCACAGCTCATCAACATCCGATCGCGCGATGCGCAGATCGCCGAAGTGCTCAAGATGACCGACCAAGACATCGCGCTCGTATTCCGCATTCCGTTTGCGCTGCTCGGTATCGGCGGCGCGCCGCATGGATCCACCGAAGTGCTCATGACCGAATGGGTCGCGTCGGGTCTCGGCTTCTGTCTCAATCACGTCGAGGAAGCTTTTGGCCAGACTTTTGGACTTGATGGACAGCCCGACGATTACGTCGAGTTTAATACCGAAGCGCTGTTGCGATCGGCATTCAAGGATCGCATCGTGGCGCTTAAAGAAGGCGTGACCGGCGGAATCTTTTCGCCAAACGAGGCGCGAAACAAAGAAGGACTCTCCGATGTCGCCGAAGGCGACATGCCTCGTGTCCAACAGCAGATGGTACCCTTGAATTTTGCGGCAGGCGTTTCCCCTGGCGGCCCGCTTGGGACAAAACCAACAATTCCACCGATGCCTCCCGCTCCGCCCCAGCCCGGACCGAAACAACAAGGGCCGCCAGGGAGCAAGAACGATGCAAGAGCTAGAAATATCGAACGAACCGAATCAGAACTACAGCGCCGACGACTTGCAGAAGGGCGAGCTGCTCTCTGATTCACTGATTCATCTTGCCGCGGACATCGCTGCCAATCTTGAGCGGCGATGGGAACGCCGCGTCGAGCTGATGGAATCGCAGTCGCGCACGATCATCGCCGAGCTGCGCGCCGATATCATGTCGCTGCGCACAGCCCAAGAGCAGGACACGCGTGCGCGGCTCTCGATGTTGAAAGATGGCGAGCCCGGACCCGCGGGATCGGAAGGCCCTCCGGGTTCCAAGGGTGACAAGGGCGAGCCAGGCGACGCCGGTCCTCCCGGTCCTGCAGGCGAATCCGGTCCTGCAGGCGAAAAGGGAGCTACCGGCGAAACCGGTGTGGCTGGGAAAGATGGGCAAGCTGGTGCACCAGGCGAGCCCGGGCCTCCTGGCCCTCCCGGTCCGTCAATCAAGGGCGAGCCCGGACCGCCCGGACCGGCTGGCGCCGATGGCAAGGATGCCGACCCGGAGGCGGTCGCGCATCGGCTGGCCGAGCGCATCGAGCTGTCGCTGCGCGAGCATATCGTGGCGCACATCGAGCGCTGCGTTGCGGCGCTGCCGCTGCAGGTCGGGCCGCCTGGTCCAGCCGGCGAGCGCGGCGATCGCGGCGAGCCCGGCGCGCCCGGTCCACAGGGAGCGGATGGCGGACCAGGGCCGCAGGGAGAGCGCGGCCCGGTCGGCCCCGACGGCGCCGAGGGCAAGCAAGGCTTGCCGGGCGAGAAAGGCGACCCTGGTCCGGCTGGTCAGTTCGACAAAATCGAGGCCTGGGCCGACGGCGTGCACTATGCCGGCCAGATCGTCACCTATCGCGGATCATGCTGGCAGGCGACCCGCGACACTGGCAAGGAGCCGGGCGGCTCGGACGACTGGCGGCTGATCGTCGCCGCCGGCGATCCTGGCCGTTCGATGCATATCCGCGGCACTTACAAGGAAGGCGAACGCTATGCTGAACTTGATGTGGTCACTAAGGACTCGGCGTGGTTCGTCGCTCGACGAGCGCAGCCTGGGCCGTGCCCTGGACCTGACTGGCAGGTCGGGCCGATCGGCAAGAGGGGCGACAAGGGACTTCAAGGCGAGCGAGGACATCAGGGCGCTAAAGGCCAAGATGGCGCGCCTGCGCGCGACTGGGTCGCGGTCAAGATAGAGCGCGCAAGCTATTCGATCACGCCCGTGATGAGCGACGGCAGCGAAGGACCAAGTTTCTCGCTGCGTGAACTTTTCGAAGAATACGACAACGAGAGGAGAGGGGCTTAGCATGAGCATATCTGACACGACCGAGAATGCCATTCTTAACCTAGTCTTCTCCGCGCAGACATGGACGAACTACGCACAGAATGCGGCTGCGAGCCCGGAAACCAATATCATCGTTGCGTTGCACACGGCCGATCCCCTTGACGCAGGCACACAGCAGACAAGTGAAGCCGCCTACACCAATTATGCTCGACAGAACGTGGCGCGCTCGACCGGATGGACGGCGGCATCGGTCGGGAGCGTGTCGCCGGTGGCAAACATTGACTTTCCTTCCAGCGGCGCGGCAGGCACGACGATCACAAATTTTTCTACCGGCAAATCCGGCGGCGGCGCGACGCCGATCCTTTGGAGTGGGACCGTAACGCCTAATATTGCGATTGGCGCTTCGGGCATCACGCCGCGCCTGACTACAGCGAGCACGATCACGTTGGATTAGATCAATGGCCGACAAGATAGTAGAGGCGGCAGGCGTTGCTGGATCGACCGGCACGCCGGGCGTCAGCGCGAAGGCAATCGAGCAGGCAATGACTGAGGCAGTTCAAAAAGCTTATGCCGACGGCATCACCGATCCGAATGAAATCCGCCGCCTGCAACTCGAAGCACGTGAGAAGGCGCGCAAGGGATGATCGGCCCGGAGATTATGCGCCGCGCCCTTGAGGAGCATGACCTCGTCACCTGTTGCAAGCTATGGGAGCACGTCGCTCCTAATTTGCCGCAAGCCCCGAAGAGCGAGCACGAGGCGCGCTTCGTTATGCATTATGCCTGCACGCTGGCAGGCAACGTGGTGTTGCGCTCGCGTGCCTATTCGCACCGATGGCTTGTTGATAACGGCTATCCGAGCGGCTTGCCGGACGAATTGAAGCCGCGCGCCGAGCGCATGTTTCCAAAAATCATGGACGCGGTCGGCATCGCATGCGGCACCGCATCAGAGGCGATGCGACCTCTGGTTCCGTACGTGCGCGGCGCGATGGAACATGTCGTTCTCGATCATTATGCCGATGGCGTCAAAGACCCAAAGATCATCAAGCCGCGAATGTTGGAGGCGCGCCGCAAGGCCATCAAGCAACTGATCGGATGAGCCCGTGGCTGGGCCATTTCAAGCAGATACGTTCGACAACGCAGGCTTCCAAGTCACCCAGCTCGCTGGGCCTGCGTTTCAACTAAACGCGTTTCAGACTAACAGTTTTCAGACCATACAGGTCGTTGTCGCGGTCGCCTCTGCGGCCGGCTTCGGTACAGGCTTCGCGACAGGCGCGAGCACGGTCGCCGCAGTTGCAGCCGCCGCAGGTTTTGGTGCTTGTGCAGGCGACGCTGTCGAGATCGCGGCGGCGGCCGGCAGCACGGCCGGTGTCGGCGCAGGCGCGGTCGCAGGAGCAGAGATCGCAGGCGCCACCGCGGCTGCGGCCGGCGTTGGTGCAAGCTCCGTTTCAGGCGCGGAGATTGCTGCTGCCACGGCGAGCGCCGCAGGTGTTGGCGCAAGCTCTGTCTCAGGCGCGGAGATCGCAGCGGCTATCGCGGCCGCTTCGGGTGTCGGCGCGAGCGCGGTTGCAGGAGCCCAAACCGTTGCGGTTGCGGCAAGTGCAACCGGCATCGGTTTCGCAAATGGCGCTTCGACCGGAATCGCCAGCACAACGGCTACCGCGGCAGGCATTGGCGTAATTACCGCCAGCGGCGCGGAGATCGCAGCGGCCACGGCGGCGAGCGCTGGCGCCGGTACGGCGCTCGCAGACGGCGGCTCGGGCATCCTAGTCGTTAGCGGCGCGGCTGCGGCCGCCGGGCTTGGTGCGAGCGTTGTCGCTGGCGCTGAGATTGCCGCTGTCATCGCAGCAAGCGCGGGCACCGGCGTCGCTGCCGGTACAGGCGCGGAAACAGCGGAAGGCGTGGCGAGCGGCGCCGGCATCGGCGCGGCGTCGGCTACAGCTACAGCGCTCGCGCCGGCGGCCGCCGCAAGCGCAGGCATTGGCGCAAGCGCAGTCATCAGCGCCGAAATTGCTGCAACAACCGCCGCGAGCGCGGGCGTTGGTGCAAGTTCGGTTGTTGGTGGACAGATCGCCAGTGCTGTCGGCGCTGCGGCCGGCACCGGTACCAGCGCGGTCGTTGGCGTTGGATTTACTCCGCCCATTGCGGCCACCGCGGCTGCGGCCGGCGTTGGTGCAAGCGCTGCTGCCGGCGTGCAAATTGCTGCGGTAACAGCGAGCGCAGCCGGTCTCGGCTCGACGACGGCCGCGGGTGCCAAGATTGGCGGCGCTGTTGGCGTTACCGCTGGCGCCGGGGCGAGCGCGGTTGCCGGCACCGGGATCAATCCCGCGATTGGCACTTCGGCGGGCGTCGGTGCTGGCGTCGCTGCAGGTGTAGAGATCATTGCGGCAATTGGTGCCGCAGCCGCGGCCGGTCTAAGCGCCGTTATCAGCGGGGCGACGGCAGCGGTAGCGGTGACGGCGGCCGGCGCTGGTCTCGCGGCCGGAACTAGCGTCAATGTCATCAATGCCGTAGCTGCGGCGGCGAGCGTCGGGACAAGCGCCATTGCAGGCGCGCAAATCGCAGCCGCTACGGCTATCGCAACGGGCATTGGCTCGGCGAGCGCGACCGGCACAGCAATTTTCAATGCTGTCGCTACCACGACCGGCATCGGCGCAAGCTCGATCTCAGGCGCGGAGATCGCGGCGACGACGGCGAACGCACCAGGTCTCGGTGCGGGCTCGGCGGCTGGTACTGGGATCGCCGTTGCGGCGGGCTCGGCTGTCGGTACGGGCGCGAGTTCGGTTGCCGGTGCGGAGATCGCAGCGGCATCGGCAAGCGCGGCGGGCGTCGGCACTGCCGCGGGTGCGAACACCGGCATTGTCAATGCGATTGGTGTCTCTGCGGCCACCGGTGCGGCCTCGGTCGCCGGCGCGAAGATCGCGGCCGCAACAGCAAATGCTGCCGGTCTCGGATTACTCAATGCGAGTGCGACCGGCGCCGTTAATGCGATTGGTGCTGCGGCTGGCATCAGTACAAGCTCGGCTGTCGGTGTACAGGTTCTACTTGCGAGCGCTAACGCGGCCGGCCTCGGTATCGCCAATGCAACAGGCGTAAGAGTTGTCAACGCGGTTGGCGCGAGTGCAGGCACAGGCATTGGCGCGGCCACTGGGCTCATTGCTATCGCTGCCGCCCCTGCGCTTGCCGCGGGGAGAGGCGCAGGTGCGGCGCTCGGCGCGAAGAGAGCCGATGCTGTCGCGGTTGCTGCGGCTATCGGCAGTAGCGCGGCGATCAGTTCAAAGACATCTGTAGGCAATGCCGTTGCGTTAGGTGTCGGCGCTGCCGATGCAAGTGCTATCGGTGTTAATCGCAGTTCGGCAGACATCGAAGGCTATAAAACGCCAGCGCTTGAAATCATTGGCGGTCGTAGGCTTGTCAAATTCGACGGTCGTCCGGCGGTGTCTTTCAATGTGCAGGCATATGCGGACGCGGTCGATGTGCATGCTTACGCGGATGCCGCTTCGGTAGCCGCACATCGTGATCGGCCTGTCGAATGGATCGGCCAGTGATGACAACAGTCCACGATCTCCACAGCTTCTATGCAGGTGACGATTGGCAAATTAACGGAAGCTTGTTCGACGAGAACGGCGATCCGTTGGACGTGACCAATGCGACCATCGATTGGGCTTTGCGCGACGGAGCGCTTTCAATCGTGAACGTTAACATCACGCTCCAAGTTCTCGATCCGGTGAATGGCAAGATCAAAATCTTTGTGCCGAGCGCATCGACGACAAGCATTGTTGCGGGCGAGTACAGCGACATATTGCGGGTAACAATTGGCGCCATCACCGATACGATGTGGACGGGTGCAATCTTCGTCAAAGAAGGTCTCTGATGGTCAGCAAGCAGCCGAAGATCGCCCACTTTTGGCACGTCGTCACGCCCTGGCCGACGCAGGATTTGCTGACGCTCGATGAGCTAAAGGTACAGTTACGCATTCCCGTGACCGATGTATCCAAGGATGCAGAGTTGACGTTGATAATCGACGGCGTGTCGGCGCAGATGGCGATGATGGCCAATCGCGGATTTGGCTACGGGTTCGGTTATCACGAAATCGAAGAGACCTCCTGGAATATCGTCGATGAAGATCGCGTTTTCCTTTCGCACTGGCCGGTCAAGCAGGCTGATATCACGGCGTTGACGCTCGACGGCGTCGATATCTTGTCATCGGTCGGCGTCAAACCAAACGGCACAACTTACGTGCTGGAAGAAACTACCGGAACCCTGTTCTCGCCGTTTGGCCCGTGGAACGGGACGCTGTTCGCTCACTACTCTGGCGGATACAAAATTCCCGACGAATCGCCGGACGATCTTAAGCGCGCGGCAACGGTCGCGATGCGCGAGGACTACTACACGTATGTCCGTGGCAGCGTGTTGTCGGGCGTCCGCATGATCAGCCACAAACACGCGCGCGTTCAATACTACCCGCCCGGCCAGCTCGCCGCCTCGCAGGCCGGCGGTGGTCCGAGTGCACTGGGACCAACCTGGACAGCAGTCATGAACGTGCTGAACAAATACATCAGGCATTGGGTGTGAGATGCCAGGGAAAGCGATCTCGTTCGATACCAGCGATCTTGACCGCGTGATGGTGGTTTTGCATCGCCGCGCCGCGTTCATGGTCCGGGATCTGGTCAATCTTGGCAGGCACAGCGCGGACGATTACGCGCTCGCCGGCGGCCGCCACCGTTATCGGCCTGGCCGTTATACCTATCTGCGGCGGCAAGGGCGTCGCGTGCGCCTGCGCAAATTTCACGCCACCGGTGCACAGCAGGCGCGCATGATTGAGCACATCGCCTATCGTGGCTTTCTCGACTTCTTCGGGCCTTGGTAGATGACGGTCCCGCTTTATCAACTAAGCGATGTTTGGGGCGACGTTTCCTCGCGTTTCTCCGCAATCATGATGAACGTGCAGGACGGCGGACACGCCGCCGGCTCGCTGCTTTTAGATTTGCAGGTCAACGGCATTTCGCAATTCTCCGTCGATCCGACCGGCGCCGTCGTGCTGCTGTCGACTATGAAATTTTTCAAAGACACGGCTGGGCCGCTTGGCTCTTCGCTGGCACTGCGCAATGGTACGATTCCTCAGTCGCTGCGCCTCTACAACACGTACACCGACGACAACAACTACGAGCGCGGTGGAACCGGCTGGCTAGTCACCGCCAACACGTTCGCCGTCGGCACGATGGCCTTGGGGAGCGGAACGCTCCGTCCAGTGCAGCTCCTCGGCTCGAACTTCCTGGTCTCTGGCGTATCTACCAACGTCGACCTCGGCATCTATCGTGTCGCGCCCGGCGTGCTCGGAATTAACAATGGTTCGCCGGGGGTGCAGCAGGGCTGCTATCTCAAATGGGGCGGCACGGCGCGCGTTACCAGTGATACCTCGCGGGCTAGCGTGACGCTCGCTGACGTCGCTGGTCTGGTCGTCAACTTAGCCGCCGGCCGCGCCTATGCCTTCGAGGCCGAACTGAGCTTCACCTGCCTTGCGGCGGCCGGCATCAAGTGCGCCATCGGCGGCTCGGCCACGGCAACGAATATCATCTATGACGGCTGGATCGTCGACAGCGGTGCCAATGGCATCAAGGGCAACGCGCAGGCGACAGCAATCGGAGGCGCGGTCGCGAATGCCACGACGACCGGCGCCGCCGGCCATGTCACGATCAGCGGCACGATCGAAGTCAATGCCGCCGGCACGCTGACGGTACAGGCAGCGCAGAACACCGCCAACGCAACGGCGACTGTCATCAAACGCGGCTCGCGCTTGATCGTGCATGACATCACCTGATGGGCGTCAATTTCGCAACGTGGGTCTACGGTCCGTGCTTCGACACTTTCGCGCGGACGATCACCTATACGCCGTTGATCTCGCAGCCTGGCAACGCCGCATTCCAGGCGCGCGGGATTTTCGACACCAACGAACGCGATGTGCTCGGGCTCGACGATAACATCTTCACGGATGCCAAGACTGAGCTAGACATCTTCATGCCAGAGTGGTCGATCTTGCCGCTGCAGGGCGATCAAGTTGACATCCCTTGGGAAGATGACGTTGACGGCGGAACATTCGTCGTCTCGGACGTGCAGGGTCATGGCAACGCCGGCGGCGAATTGACGCTCACGCTGCAGCGCATTGTGCCGCTCAAGAGTCCGCTGCCGATGATTCTGGTCTCGACTGGCACGTTTTATGTGGATTCGCCGGAATTCGCGCGGCCGCTTATGACGCTGTTTACAACGCCGCCCGTAGGTATCTCCGCGTCGAATTATTCTGTCGGTCATCCGAGTTTTGCGACGCCAAGCGTCAGCGTTCCCGTGGGTATTTCCGCGTCGAGTTATTTTGTCGGTCATCCAAGTTTCGCGACGCCAAGCGTCGGCACTGGTCTTACACCGACTTGGGCCAGGGTGCAGGGCGCCAGAGATACCGCGGGCAGTCTCGCGAGCAAGACAGTCTTTTTCGCCGCACCGGTGACCAGCGGCAACATCGTCGTTGGCGGCGTTCTCGTCGGCGATAATCAGCAGCTTACCAACATCACTGACGACAAAGGCAATATTTATCTTATCCTGAATTCCGGGAGAAATCCGGGTGATGGGACTAGTCTCTCGGTGTTTGGGTTTCGTTCACAGGGACCGATTACCAATGGACCAATAAGTTTGACCTATACGCTGCAAGGCACAAGTTCGACCATCTGGAACATTCAAGAGGAGTTCAGCGCGGCGGTTGCGCTCGGCAGTATTTCTGAAGATGGAATGCAGTTAGTGGTCGGCCGTGGTGTAACCACGACTCCAGCATTTGCGACCCTTGGCAGCAACGATTTGCTGTGGAACGCCGGATTCTCCACCGCAGCGGCCACGACGGGATCAGGTTGGACGGCGGGGCTCGGCAGCGGCAGTCAGCAGATGTCGGAGTGGAAGCAAGTTGCTTCGCCAGGCAGCAGCAACGTTGCAACGTGGGCGACGCAGACAGGCCAGATTTGGGCGACCGTATTTGGAATCAACGCGAGTCCGAGAACGAAGTGGGCGCTGCGGCAGAACGCAATCCAACGCAGTGCCGTCAACACGACGACGGGGAGCGTTACGCTTCCAAGGACGGTCGCCTCCGGCAACATCGTGATCGGTTCCATCGCAGTTGGGACCAACGGCAACGTCAGCGACATCATTTCGATCGTCGACGACAAGGGTAACAACTACCCGATCCTCGCGGGCTATCCCAACACCCGCGGACGAGCGATCTTCTGGTCGGGCGGCCCGCTGACGAACGGGCCGAAGACGATAACCTGCACGACTTCGGTTACCGAGACGGTCATCTACTTCCTCGCCAGCGAGTTCATTTTGCCGGCGGGCAAGACGACGGTCTCGCTCGACGGCACGCCGGCGTACACGACCGCCGGCAGTGATCCGGTCTATACGTCGCCCACACTCACGACGGCCGTTAATGGTTCGCTGATTTACAGTTTTGCCGATTTGAACGGCAGCGGCTGCACTCCCAACAATGGCTTCTGGAGCTTGAACGGATCGGGCATGACATGGTGCGACGCGTTCCTAGTTCAAACAGCGGCGGGAGCCATCAGCGCGCAGTGGCTCAACACTGGCAGCGGGGCGCCCAACGTCGTCGCAATTGCTGGTTTTAAGGCCTCATGACTACGCCGGACGTCAATAGCTATTCGGCGCTCATTCGTGACGCGCTTGTCGCGCGTCTGCAAAAGATCCCGACGTTCTCCTCGATCAAGAAATGGGGGCAAATTTCCAACGCAACTCGAATTCAGCCAAACGATCTGCCCTATTTCGGCGTGTTCGAGATGGACGGTATCGGCAATCCTGACGGCGATGCCAATCATGGATGGCCGCATTTCGTTGACGACGTCAAAATCGGTTTTTCGCTGTTCATTCAAGATAACGATGAGACGAGTTCGCGCGTCAATCTCGACGCGGCGCGGTGGACGGTCATGAACTATCTGCGGCAACCCCTGTGGCACAAGTTTCGGGAAATCATGGTCTCCGATTACAAGGGCGATCTCGTCCCGCTCGACATCGAATCCGTATTGAGAGTCAATTGGAAATATTCATTCGGCAATACCGCGAGCGACAACGAAACGCCGCTCGGTGAACTGCGGATGGAATGGACGCTGCGCTATCGCACGGTGTTCCCGCCGATCATCCCCGACGAGCTGGAGCGCATCCGCATCACTGTTGCTTATCCGTGGCCGTACGATCCGGCGGCGGAGGAAGCGTTTACGGTCAACTACGAACTCGAATCGGAATAGCCCCGCCGCTTTTGGGGCGACGGGGCTTCGCGTTATCCGCGGGTCTCGGGGCGACTCCATAATCCGAGTCATTCGGCATCACCTCGCTTTCCAAGCGCGCCATAGGAGGCAGCATCATGAAGGTCTACGCCAAATCCGACAACTTGAAAAAGCATCCGCGCTTTCGCTGGCATCCGGGCGGCACGCTCTTTGACAGCACTGGCATGGCTGACTGGCCGGACGATGCTTTCACGCAACGGCGAATCCGTGATGGCGACATCACCAAAGAAGAGCCGAAAGAAACGAAGCCCGAAGCCAAGGCGCGCTGAAGCCTGTCTCCCATCAAAACATAGGAGGGCGGTATGCCCATTAGCTTTGACAATATCCCGAGTAACTGGAAACAGCCGCTTTACTGGGTCGAGATCGACGGCTCGATGGCGGGCTTTCCGGTCAGTCATATGCGGACGCTGCTCGTCGGCGTGATGACGACGGCGAACACTGACGTGACGCTCAACGGCACTGGTGTGCCTGATGTGCCGATCGCGGTCGGGCGGCAAATGGATGCCGATCACTTGTTCGGACAAGGCTCGCATCTCGCGTGCATGTTTCGAGCCTACTTTGCGAATAATTTTGCCAACGAAACATGGGCGTTGCCGGTCAAGGAATCGGTGGGCTCGGTGGCTGCGACGGGCACGATCACGGTGACTACGCCGCCGACCGATGCTGGAACGATCGACCTCTTCATCGCCGGCTATCATGTGCCGGTGAATGTCGGCGCGACGTTTACGATCAATCAGGTCGCGACCGCGATCCATGACGCGATCATGGATCCGAGCATGAAGAATGTCCTGCCGGTGACTGCCACCACGCCGGTCGCCGCCGTCGTCACGCTCAATGCCAAATGGGGCGGCTTGTCCGGTAACGACATCACGCTCACTGCAAACTATTACGGACGCATCGGTGGCGAAGAGTTCCCGCCCGGTCTCGCGCTCACGTTTTCCAATCCGGTCACCGGTAGTGTTCCAGCCATGGGTATGATGGGCGGCGGTTCGGGCACGCCTGTATTTACAACGGGCATCGCGAACATGGGCGAGAATGAATTCGAGTTCGTTGCACTGCCGTGGACGGACAGCACCACGTTGCAAGCGTGGGAGCTTGAATACGGTTTCTCCGATACCGGCCGCTGGGGTTGGATGCGTCAGCTCTACGGGCATCTGTTCTCGGCCAAGCGTGACACCTATTCGAATCTCGTTACGTTTGGTTTAACGCGCAACGGCAAGACCACGTCGATCCTTGGCATCGAGCCGACGTCGCCGTCGCCGATCTACGAATGGACTGCGTCTTATACGGGCAAGGCTGCGCGCGCCTTGATCAATGATCCGGCTCGGCCGTTGCAAACGTTGCACATGGAAACGATTCTGCCGGCGCCGCACCAGGATCGCTGGAATCTGCAAGAGCTGAATACGTTCTCGATGTCGGGGCTCGCGACGCAGCGCACGCTCTCTGACAACGTGCCGATGATTGCCCGTGAAACGACGACCTATCAGCTCAATCTGTACGGCCAGGGAGATGACGCGTTCGAGCTGGTGACGACCTTGGCGACGTTGGCGAAGCTCATTCGCAATCAGCGTCATGCCATCACAACCAAATTCCCGCGGCATAAGCTCGCCGATGACGGAACGCGGTTCGGCGCTGGCCAGGCGATCGTTACGCCGAAGATCATCAAGGCCGAGCTTGTCGCTGAATATCGCATCGACGAGTTCAATGGCCTTGTGGAGAACGCCCAGGCATTCAAGGCACATCTCATAGTCGAGCGAGACAGCAATGATCCTAACCGCGTGAATGTGCTGTACCCGCCTGACCTTGTGAATCAGTTGCGAATCTTCGCCGTGCTGAATCAGTTCAGGCTGCAATACGACCGCGGCATCGACGAAGCCATCATCACGACTGGCGGCACGCTGCTCGGCACCGGCGCAGGCCTCGGCTAAACGCCGGGCGCTTCTTTCCTAAACAAAAAACAGATCGACGCGGCGCTGTCCGGCGCCGCGACGGCTTTGCTCGTCTCTCTCAAGCCATAGGAGGCAAACGTGGCGCAACGCATCGCTGGAATCGCATTCTTGAAGATCGATGGGAATCTGTATCCGCTCCGAGGCAATCTTACTGTCTCGCCGTCACCGCTAGAGCGCGCGATGATCGCTGGCCAAGATTACGTCCATGGCTACAGCGAGCTTCCGCGCGTGCCATATATCGAAGGCGACTTTTCGACCTTGCAAGGTTTGTCGATCGAGCTGCTTGAGTCTTCCGTCGACGTGACAGTGACGGCCGAACTGGCCAACGAGACGACATTCGTTCTGCGCGAGGGTTGCTGTCGTGCTGCGCTCGAAATCAACGCCCGCGAAGGTCAATATAGAATCCGCTTCGAAGGCGTGCAATGCGACGAAATCCTGCCGTAGGCGGATAAGTCATGATCGATCCCGAGGTCGCGTTGCGCGCAGCCCTGGGCGAAGCGCTGAAAGACATGGGCGTCCACGACGTCGA
>Ga0066903_100003166_pt1 | contig 13311 bp, 12 predicted proteins | sample PanSoiMetaGPlot1_FD_67491 | JGI IMG/M metagenome (GOLD analysis project Ga0066903, IMG submission 67491) | Tropical forest soil microbial communities from Panama analyzed to predict greenhouse gas emissions - Panama Soil - Plot 1 (version 2) | ecosystem: Environmental > Terrestrial > Soil >... | reverse complement strand
AGTCTATCACATCCGCCACCCCGCGCGACGTGGAGAAGGCGGGTGCCTTCCCTCATCCGAACTCCTTCAGTTGCTCCATCAGCAGCAGGCGTCGCTTTGGTCCCAGGGTCTCGGCAAGCCAGGCTTCGTGCCGCGCCGCCAGGGCCTTGATCCGCACGAGCGCTTTCTCACCCGCGCGGGTCAGATAGAGCGAGTGCGACCGACCATCGCCATTGGCGGCGCGCCGCTCGATCCATCCACGCCCCTCGAGCACATGCAGCAGCCGGGCAAGCCGCGCGCGCTCGATGTCGAGCGCCTGGCCGATCGCGGCCTGCGATCGGCCCGGATTGGCCTCGACCAGCAGCAGCACGGAATATTGCGCCGGGCGCACGTCCATCGGCGCCAGCGTACGGATGAAGTCCTTGAACACTGAGATTTGCAGGCGTCGCAGGAAATAGCCGAGGTGTCCATCCAGCGCGCCGAGCTTCAGTCGGTCTGCCTGGTTCGGCGTAAGCGCTGCCGGGTCGGCCGACAGTGCGCGTCCAGCGGCACGGTGGTCTGCGGCGCGTTGTCGCTTCAGGCGAGTGTCCATTGAATGCTCCGATACGCCTTGTTCCTGGCCTAGAACACCCCACCAGTAAAGTCCGCCTTGACAGTGATTGTTGTCAATGACAACATTTCGCCCTGCTGCGGTATGGCAAATTCATTGGCCTCAAGCCGCAAGATTCAAGAACAACAAGAACAATCAGCGGCTAGGTCTGCCCCAGGGAGGACACCATGCTTCGCCTAGCCACTTTGACCTGCGTCGTGACCGCACTCACATGCGCCCCTGCTCTGGCCGAGAAGGATGGCGTGCTGCGCGTCGGTGTGATGAACGACATGTCGGGCGTCTATTCGGATTTCCAGGGTGCCGGATCCGTGCTGGCTGCCCAGCTCGCCGCGGAAGACTTCGCCAAGCAATCGAAGCGCAAGGTCGAGGTTCTGGCTGGCGACCACCTCAACAAGCCCGATGTCGGATCGGCGATCGCGCGCCGGTGGCTCGACGTCGAAGGCGTCGACATGATCATCGACCTGCCGAACTCGGCCGTCGCGCTCGGCGTCGCCGACATCGTGCGCGAGCAGAACAAGGTCGTGATCGGCTCGGGCGCCGGGACTGCACTGCTGACCGGCGAGAGATGCTCGCCCAACACGGTTCACTGGGTCTACGACACCTGGGCCATGGGCCACGGCCTTGCCCGTACCGTCATGCGGCAGGGCGGACGCACCTGGTTCTTCATCACTGCCGATTACGCGTTTGGACACGACCTCGAGAAGCAGGCGACGGATGAAGTCGTCGCCGGCGGCGGACGGGTGCTGGGCAGCGCTCGGCATCCGATCGGGGCTAATGACTTTTCTTCGCTGCTGTTGCGGGCGCAGGCGTCCGGCGCGGAAGTGATTGCACTCGCCAATGCCGGTGGCGACACCGTCAATTCGATCAAACAGGCTTCCGAGTTCAACCTTGGCCAGAAGCAAAAGGTGGTCGCCCTCATTTTCGATCTGCAGAGCGTACCCGCTCTCGGCTTGAAGACCGCGCAGGGGCTCCAAGCAATCAACGCGTGGTACTGGGACATGAATGAGGGGACCCGCGCCTGGTCGCGCCGTTTCCAGGAGCGGCACGCCAAGAAGATGATGCCCAACCACATGCATGCCGGCGTCTATTCCGGCACGCTGCACTATCTCAAGGCGGTCGAGAAAGTCGGCTCGCCGGCGGATGGACGCGCGATCGTGGCGGCGATGAAGGCGACCCCGACCGACGACCCGATCTATGGGCGCGGCACGATCCGCGAGGATGGCCGCAAGGTTCACCCCATGTACCTGCTGCAGGTGAAAACGCCCGCAGACTCCAAGAGCGAATGGGATGTATTTAAGGTGGTTGCGACCATCGAGGCGGACCAGGCGTTCCGGCCGCTCAAGGATGGCGGCTGCCCGCTGGTTGCGAAGGCAAACTGAGGATCAAATCATTGGCAGAAGCCGCTTCCAGGATGTCGTCCGACCAATCGGTACCGGGTTTGCCCGCCTCGCTCAAGGCCACACGGCAGGGCGCGGTGGGCACGCTGTGGCTCGCGCGCAGCGAAAAGCGCAATGCGCTCGACGATCGCACGATCCTCGGCATCGAGACCTATTTCAATTCCGTCGCGGACGACATCAAGGTCGTGGTGCTGGCCGCTGAGGGTCCGGACTTTTCCGCCGGACTCGATCTCGGCGAGATCAAGGAGCGCGGGATTGGCGCGGGCATCGAGCATTCCCGGCTGTGGCACCGCGCGTTCGAGCGCATCCAGTTTGGCATGGTCCCGGTGGTCGCGGTCATGAAAGGCGCCGTCATCGGCGGGGGGCTCGAGCTTGCAGCAGCCGCCCATGTGCGCGTCGCCGAGCGCTCGGCCTACTATGCCCTGCCGGAAGCAAGCCGCGGCATTTTCGTGGGCGGCGGCGGCTCTGTCCGGCTCCCGCGCCTGATCGGCGTCGCCAGGGTCATGGACATGATCCTGACCGGGCGGACCTACGCGGCCGAAGAAGGTCAGACGATCGGCCTTTCGACCTATTTGGTGGACGAGGGCAAGGGACTCGCGACAGCCCTTGAGCTTGCCCAGCGCATCGCGACAAATGCACCGCTCACCAACTTCGCTGCCATGCACGTGTTGCCGCGCATCGCCGAAGGCGATCCAGCCTCGGGCTTTGCCACCGAGGCGCTGATGGCCGCGATCGCGCAGGCGGACGACGAAGCGAAGACGCGGCTGAATGACTTTCTCGAGAAGCGTGGACCCAAGGTGAAGAAGCTCTAGCAGCCGGCGCAAGGCCGGTAGGGGGTGGACGCCATGTCGGTGTCGAGTCTCGCTCCGCTTCAGACTGCCGCACAGGCGCCCTTGCGCGCCGTGCGGCTGGGCAAGTTCGACATCGCCGTCGAGCGCCGAACCGACGGAGCGCTGCTGGTCCGTCCCACAAATGCACTCGACCCCTACCCCAAGACAATCACCACGTGGCTTGATCATTGGGCAAAGAACGCGCCCCACCGCGCGTTTCTGGTCGAGCGCGACGAAAGCGGCGCTTGGCGCGTCCTCACCTATGCAGAGGTCCTGCGCGAGGTCCGCCATATCGGTGCCGCGCTTCTCAAACGCGATCTGTCGCTTGACCGGCCGGTGGCCATCCTGTCGGGCAACGATATCGACCACGCACTGCTGGCACTTGCGGCCATGTATGTCGGCATTCCCTGCGCGCCGATCTCTCCCGCCTACTCGCTCTTGTCGAGCGATTTCGGCAAGCTGCGCACCATCATGAGCCTGGTCACGCCGGGGCTCGTCTTCGCCAATGATGGCAAGCCATTCGCCCGCGCGATCGAGGCCGTGATCCCGCGCGACGTCGAGGTCCTGGTCGCGCGCAACACGCCGGTCAGCCGGCCCGCAACCTTGTTCGGGGACACGCGCGCGGAGCCGGATGCCAGCGTGGACACCGCGCATGCGGCCACCGGCCTCGATACGATCGCGAAGTTCCTGTTCACGTCGGGATCGACCGGCATTCCGAAAGCGGTCATCAACACCCACCGCATGCTCTGCTCCAATCAGGCCATGCTGACGGCGGCCTATCGCTTTCTCGAGGATGAGCCTCCGGTGATTGTCGACTGGCTGCCCTGGAACCACACCTACGGGGGCAATCACAACTTTAACATGGTGCTGATGCATGGCGGCACGATCTACATCGACGACGGCAATCCGACGCCGCTAGGCGTGCCCAAAACCGTGCGCAATCTGCGCGAGATCGCGCCGACCATCTACTACAACGTCCCGAAAGGCTATGAGGCGCTGGTGCCGCACCTGCGCGCGGACAAGGTGTTGCGCGACACCTTCTTCAGTCGCGTGAAAGTGCTGTGCTACGCGGGCGCGAGCCTGAACCAGCCGACCTGGGATGCGCTGCGCGAGCTTTCGATCGAGGCCTGCGGCGAGCGCGTCATTTTTCTCTCGAGCCTGGGCTCGACCGAGACCTCGCCGCTCGCGCTCACCTGCACCTATGACTTTCCGCGGCCGGGCAATATTGGCGTGCCCGCTCCTGGCGTCATGCTCAAGCTGGTCAGGACCGAAGGCAAGCTCGAGGCGCGGCTGCGCGGACCGAACATCACGCCCGGCTATTGGCGGCAGGACCACCTTACCCGCGAAGCGTTCGACGAGGAGGGATATTACAAGCTCGGCGACGCGGTGAAGCCGGTCGATCCCGACGATCCTTCGCAGGGCTATCTGTTTGACGGCCGGCTCGCCGAGGACTTCAAGCTTGCAACCGGAACCTGGGTCAGTGTCGGTCCGCTGCGCGCACGCTTCATCGATCATTTTTCGCCCTACGTTCGCGACGTGGTGCTCGCCGGTGCCGACCGTGACGACGTCACCGCGCTGGTGTTTCCCGAGCTCGCCGCCTGCCGGTCGCTCTGCAGCGATCTCCCCTCGGACGCCAAGCCCGAGTCGCTGGTCGTCGACGCGCGGATCGAGCGGCACTTCGCGACATTGCTGACCAGGCTCGCAGCAACGAGTGCTGCCAGCTCCATGCGGGTCTGCCGCATCGTGCTGCTGGCAGAGCCGCCTTCGATCGATGCCGGCGAGATGACCGACAAAGGCTCGATCAATCAGCGCGCCGTCCTCAACCGCCGCGCGGCGCTTGTTGGTGAGCTTTACTGTTCGTCGCCATCGGTGCGCGTCATCGCGATTGAGGAGCGTCCTTGACCGAGCGAGCGAAAGCCGGGATTGGCATCACCTTCGACGACGCCTGGCTCATCGGTGGCGTGCGCACGCCATTCGTCGACTATAACGGTGCGCTCGCTCAAGTCTCTCCGATCGACCTCGGCATCAAGGTCGCCCGCGACGTACTGGCGCAGACCGCTACCTCACCGCGTGACGTCGGAACCGTGATCGCGGGCTCGATGGCGCAGGCAAGCTTCGACGCCTACATGCTTCCGCGCCACATCGGCCTCTATGCGGGCGTGCCGACTGAAGTGCCGGCCTATCAGGTGCAACGTGTCTGCGGCACCGGCATCGAAGTGATCATGCAAGCATCCGACGCCGTCTCGCTTGGCCGCAGTGAGCTTGCGCTCTGTGTCGGCACCGAATCCATGAGCCGCAATCCGGTTGCCGCCTATACGCACCGCGGCGGCTTTCGCATGGGCCAGGTGGAGTTCAAGGATTTCCTGTGGGAGGCTCTGCTTGATCCCGCTCCCGCAATGAGCATGGGCGACACGGCGGAGAAGCTCGCGAAGGAGTACCAGATCACGCGGGCAGAGGTTGATGCCTATGCGTCAAGGAGCTTCGAGCGCGCACTTGTGGCGCAGACGAGCGGCTTTCTGGCGGGCGAGATCACTCGGATGAAGTCAGAGTCGTTTGCAGCGGATGGTCTCAACCGGCGCGGCATCAAGCTCAAGGATGCGGAGCTCGCAGCCGACACGCATGTACGCGCATCACCGCTCGAAGTGCTAGCCACGCTCAAGGCCGCCTTCGGCGGTGTGCAGACTGGCGGCAATTCCTCCGCGATCGTCGATGGCGCGGCGGCCGTGCTGGTCGGCTCCGCGGACTATGCCAAACGCAATCAAAAGCCCACTCTGGCGCGCATCCTGGCCGGAGCCACCATCGGGGTTCCACCCGATGTCATGGGCATCGGCCCGGTGCCAGCGATCCGCGCGGTGCTTGACCTCGTGGGCCTCACACTGTCCGATATCGATCGCTTCGAGGTCAACGAGGCGTTTGGCGCACAGGTGATGGCATGCGCTCGCGCGCTTGGGCTTGATGAGAGCAAGCTCAACGTCAACGGCGGCGCCATCGCGATCGGACATCCGCTGGGTGCCACCGGCGTCCGCTTGGCGTTCACGCTGGCACGCGAGCTCAGGCGATGTGGCGGTCGCTATGGCATCGCATCCGCCTGCATCGGCGGTGGTCAGGGCATTGCACTACTGATCGAGAATCCGGATGCCGTGGCTCCGAAGGCGACGGACAAGAGCTGAAGGATGGACATCAACGGGCAGGCAGCCATCGTCACCGGAGGCGCATCAGGCCTTGGCGCCGCCACGGCGCACGCGCTCGCGGCGGCCGGCGCCAAGGTGGCCATGCTCGACGTGAACGAGCAAGCCGCCCTGAAGGTCGCCAACGCTATCGGAGGGCTCGCGGCGCCGTGCGATGTGGCCTCGTCCGAGGAAGTGACGGCAGCGCTGAAGTCCGCGGCGAGCGTTCATGGTCCGGCGCGGATCCTGGTGAATTGCGCCGGCATCGGGCCAGCACGACGCATCGTCGGCCGCGACGGCCCTGCTCCGCTCAGCGAATTCGAGCGCGTCATTCGTGTCAATCTCATCGGAACCTACAATTGTTTGCGGCTCGCTGGCGCCGCGATGCTGGGACTCGAGCCACTCGCCGACGGCGAGCGCGGCGTCATCATCTCGACCGCGTCGGTCGCCGCGTTCGAAGGACAGATCGGTCAGGCGGCTTATTCAGCGTCAAAGGGTGGCGTTGCTGCTCTCACAGTGCCGGCAGCGCGGGAGTTCGCGCAGTTCGGCGTTCGCGTGCTCACGATTGCACCCGGTATCTTCCGCACGCCGATGATGCATGGGCTGCCGCAAGAGGCGCAGGACAGCCTCGGCGCATCAGTGCCGTTTCCCAAACGGCTCGGCGAGCCTGAGGAGTTCGCCGAGCTTGCGTTGCACTTGGTGCGCAACCGTTATCTCAACGGCGAAATCATTCGATTGGATGGCGCGCTGCGCATGGCGCCGCGATGAGAGCGATCAGATCTGATCAAGTGTGGCGCACGTCTCGCCGAGATTCGTAGATCGGGCGAAGGCCTTGTGCTGCAAAGAGATTTCCAGACTATCAAACTCTGACCCCGCGTCATCCACGCTCCGATCGGATCATGGTCTGCGCTCATTCCGTGTTGCCGAACTATCGCAATTGTAGTTACTGCGAAATTCCCCACCTGTTGCGCTGGCGATACAGCGATCGTGTTCCATCGATGGTAAGCATGCCGCCTTGTTGCGTGCGTTAGGGACGGGTCATGCGTCGAGTCATGCTGATTCTTTGCGCGTCGCTCGTGACATCTGGATGCGCCACAACACCTGGTTTCGAAAAGATCACCGGTCAAGATCACAATATCCTTTGCAAACAGCAGAGCCGTTGGAACCGGAATAGCGGTCAATAACGCACGGCTTCAGAACCTTCTCATCAACAACGAAACCCTGCCTTCTTCGCTCTCGCGGAGGATTCTGTTGGGACAATAGCGGACCGGCGTGACACCTCGATCGTCGGCGCCAACGCATGCCGCCTAGTCGCTCTCGCGCGCCTTCTTGAGGTGCGTGAGAACCCGCGTGCGCAGCGCGACCTGATCCTCATGGGTCCAGCGGCGGAACCCCTCGCCGGTCTTAAAGCCGAGCTTGCCGTCGGCCACGAGCTTCTCAAGATAAGGCGACGGCCCCGGGCGGCTCTCGATATCGGGCAGCACGGTCTTGTGGATCGCAAGTGTGAGATCGGTGCCGACGAGATCGGCGTTCTCGAGCGGACCCAATACCGCGAGGCGTCGCCCGAACGCGGCCTTGATCACAGTGTCGACCGTCTCGGCGTCGCAGATGCCGCGCTCGACCAAAGACACAGCCTCGCGCCAGAGCGCGTGCTGCAGCCGGTTGCCGATGAAGCCTGGCACATCCTTTTTCACATGCGCCGGCTGCTTGCCCGCCGTCCGATGTAGCTCCATCGTCCACTCGATGGTGTGCTCCGAACTCCATTGCGTGCCGATCACTTCGACGAGCGGCACGAGGTAGGGCGGATTCCACCAATGCGTTCCGACTGCGCGCTCGCGTTGCGTGAGCCCGCTCATGATCGCGGTGATCGGGATCACCGAGGTATTGCTGGCCAGGATCGTGTCGGGTCGCACGTGCTGCTCGATCTCAGCAAACAGCTTCTGCTTGAGGCTCAAGTCCTCAGACACCGCCTCGACGACGTAGTCCGAACCCTTCACAGCCTCAGCGAGGTTGGCAATGGGCCGCACCCGCTCGACCGCACTTGGGTCATCACCAAGGTCGCGGAGATTGGTGCTGATGCGGCTCTTGACCGTATCGAGGCTCGGCGCGAGCGCGTCGGTGATGGTCACGTCATGGCCCGCGAGCGCGAACACCTGCGCGATGCCGTGGCCCATCAGGCCGGCGCCGATGACGGCGATCTTGGCTTTGCTCATGCTAACCCAACCTTGTCCCGGACGCGGTCCAGCGCGAAGCGGTGGACCGCTGATCCGGGATCGTTCCAGACTCCGAGTTTGTAACGGTCCCGGGTCTGCAGTGCAGCACTTCGTGCTGCGCTGGGCCCGGGACACGCATTCAGCCCGCCGTATAGCCGCCATCGGCGTAGAGGATGTGACCGGTGTAGAAGTCCGACGCCTTCGACGCGAGGAACAGGAGCGGCCCCGCCAGATCGGACGGCTCGCCAAGCCGGCCTTTCGGCACGCGTGCGATGAAGCCCTTGCGCACTGTCGTCGAGCGCTCGTTGTCCTCGTACATCCAAGCCGTGAGGGGCGAGCGGAAGACCGTGGGTGCGATCGCGTTGACGGTGATGCCGGTGTCGCCCCATTCACAGCCGAGCGCCTTGGTGATCCCATCGATCGCCGACTTTGAAGCGCAATAGGCGGTGTAGCCAGCCGGATGGCCGAGCAATCCACGCGCCGACGACATGAAGACGACCTTGCCGCCACGCCCTTGCGCCAGCATCTGCTTGCCGGCGGCGCGCGCCATCAGCCAAGACTGGGTGACGTTGACGTCAATGACCTCCATGAAGGTCTCAGGCGCCTGGTCGACGATCTTCGAAACCTTGTTGATGCCCGACGCCAGCACCAGGATGTCGACGCCGCCGAACCGTTTGACCGCAGCCTCGACGATCTTGTCGCAATTGGCTGCCGAATTCGGCCGCAGGTTCACGGTCTCGGCCTCGGCGCCGAGCGCCTTGCATGCGGCGGCGACCTGTTTCAGCGCGTCCCCACCGCCAGCGGCGAGTACCAGGTTGCAGCCGGCGCCGGCGAGCACCTTGGCGGCGAGCGCCCCGAACGCACCGGTGGCACCGGTGATGATCGCGGTCTTGCCGCGCACGTCGAACAGCGACTGTGGATTTTTCAGGAAGTCTTCGGACATGACAGACTCACCAGATAGAGATGAACCTCTCCAGGCGTCATGGCCGGGCATAGCGCGTGGAAGACGCGCGTGAACACGCTTATGTCCTGGCCATCCACGTCTTTCTTACTTGGCCATAAGAAAGCGAGACGTGGATGCCCGCGACGAGCGCGGGCATGACGGAGTGTTTGGCGCGGCCTCGGCATCACTTCACCGGCGCGACCGCGACCGCGATGGTGCAGACATCGTTGCCACGGTTGATGATCTCGCGTGACTCGTTGGAGCCGATCACACAGGAATCGTGCTTCTTCAGCACGGTTTCCTTGCCGCCGACGATTACGGTCAATTCGCCCTCGAGCACGATATAGACTTTCTCAGGCGGCGAAGCGTCGGGACCCGCGCCGCCGCCAGGCAGGAAGTGCGAGATGCCGACGATCAGGGTCTGGGTGCCGCCCGCCTCGGCGCCGAACAGCCGCAGCGACGAATAGGCCCGATGATTGGGCGCCTCATAAGGCTTGGCGTCGGAAAAGCGCTTGACCTGCATCAGAAACTCTCCCCCTTCTCGATGCGGAACTCACCCTTCGGGTCCAGGATCGCGACCAGCCGCACGATGCATCCGTCGCCGCGCTCCCAATTCCATGGGAAGAACGCAAAGGTGCAGCGCTTGCCAGTCACCTTGTCAAGCTCGCCACCGATATTCTCGATGCCGAGAATGCCGTTCTTGAACAGGATGCGGTGCACCGGCTCCCATTCCGGAAAATCCTGTTTCCAGTCGCGTCCCCCCGACCACTGCTTGTATTCCTCAGCGAGATGCGGATGCAGAGGGCCATTGCGCTGCGGCCCGATCGCGGTCGCCAGCGGATGGTCGTTCGCCTGGGTATCGTGGCCGACCACCTTCACCTTCTTCTCGACGAACCATTCGCCCGCCGACGGCACGAAACCAGGCGCGCGGCAAAAATAGTCTTCGCTGTCCTCATAGAGCTTGTGCCAGCCCGTATTGACGATCACGACGTCGCGCGGACGCACGACCTTGCCGGCGGCCTTCTCGAGATCGTCGTAGGTGATCTGCTCCCACTTCTTCTTGGGGATCGAGACCACGATGCCGGAGCCGAAGAAGTGCGGCAGCGGCACCTCGTCAATGAACGGCGTGCCCTGCACGACGTGGGCGGGTGCGTCGATATGGGTGGTGTTGTGCATGGAGGTCGTGATGCGCTGCGACAGCACGCCTGATTTGGCGTGGTAGTGGATGCGCTCGATCTTGACGTCCTCGAAATAGGGCCAGTTCGGGGACTGGTAACCGAACCTGTGTGACAGGTTGTAGAACTGAAGCCCCATGCTGTTGTTGTGGTTTTCTTCGAATGACACCCCGCGAATCGTCGTCGCCACGGAAGGCTCTCCTTTCAACCCGTCGTCTGTAAAGACATGCCCGGAGCTGCCGGGCGTTGCTGATATCCCTTTGTATCCAATATCGGATATAGGGTACAGAGCGCGGTGAGCCGCTACGCCCAAGTGGTCGCCCAAGTGGTCGTCCAAGTGGTCGTCCAAGTGGTCGTCCAAGTGGTCGTCCAAGTGGTCGTCCAAGTGGTCGTCCAAGTCGTCGCCTAAGTGGTCCACCAACTGATGCCCGAGTGATCCCGAGTCGTCCATGGTCAGAAAAATCGCTCTGGAAGAGCACTTCCTGTGTCCCGGCTTCGAGGACTACTGGAAGACCACTGTCGGCAATGTCGATCCGGCCATCTACCGGCACGTCATGTCGAGCCTGCGGGACTTCGGCGAGCACCGTCTCGGCGACATGGATAAGGCCGGGATCGAGCGCGCGGTCCTCTCGCTTGCGGGCCCGGGCGTGCAGATCGAGACCGGCACCGCGACGGCCTGCCGCAAGGCCAAGGAGTGCAACGACTTCCTGGCCAAGGAGATCCAGCGGCGGCCGGACCGCTATTCCGGGTTTGGGCACGTGCCGCTGCAGGATCCGGCGGTTGCCGCCGACGAACTCGAGCGCTGCGTCCGCGAGCTCGGCTTCTGCGGCATCATGATCAACGGCCACAGCAACGGGGTCTATCTCGATCACCCATCGCTCTATCCATTCTGGGAGCGAGCCGAGGCGCTGAACGCGCCGATCTATCTGCATCCGGCCGATCCGGTTTCACCGGCACCCGTGCTGGAAGGCCATCCGGGGCTGCGCCGCGCCACCTGGGAATGGACCTTCGAGACCGGCTCGCACGCGCTGCGGCTGGTCTTCGGCGGCATCTTCGATCGCTTCCCGCGTGCGACACTCATCCTTGGCCACATGGGCGAAACCCTGCCCTTCCTGCTCTGGCGCTTCGATAGCCGCGCGAAGCTCTATGGCATCAAGTTCCCGAAATCGCCCTCGCAATACATCAAGGACAATATCGTGGTGACGACGTCGGGCATGTGTTCGACGGAACCGCTCGCCTGCACCATCAGTGCGCTCGGACACGAGCATGTAATGTTTGCGAGCGACTTCCCGTTCGAGTCAGCACCGGAGGCGGCTGAGTTCATGGACGGGGCCCCGCTCGAGCCCGATATTCGAGATGACATCTGCTACAACAACGCCGCCCGTTTGTTCGGTCTGCGCACCACAAGGAAGGTTTCATGAGCACCGCGTCGGAACGCATCACCACCCCGATATCGGATCAGGAGCTTGAGCGGCGCTGGCAAGCCGCCCGCAAGGAGATGCGCGAGCGCAAGATCGACGCGCTGGTGATGCAGAATGCCAATGACTGGCTGGGCGGCTACGTCAAATGGTTCACCGACATCCCGGCGACCAATGGCTATCCCAAGACCGTGCTCTTTCATGCCGCCGAGCCAATGACGCTGATCGAGATGGGTGGCTTCGGGGCGGTGCGCAGCCTGAAGGGCAAGGACAGCATTCACCGCGGGATCGACGAGGTGATCGGCTCGCCATCCTTCCTCGCCGTCAACTACACCGACAACTATCACGCCGACTGCGCCCTGCCGGTGCTCAAGAAGCGCGGCTATCACACCATCGGGCTGGTCGGTCCGGGCAGCATGCCGCACGCTTTTGTCACGCGGCTGAAGGAGGGGCTGCCGGGCACGGCGTTTGTCGACGCGACCGACTTTGTCGATCGTCTCAAGGCGCTCAAGAGCGCGGAGGAAATCGGCCTGATCAAACGCTGCTGCGAGATGCAGGACGCGATCTTTGCCAAGGTGGTGAGCGCGATCAAGCCAGGCATGCGCGACATCGACGTGACCGCGCTCGCCCAATACGAGGGCCAGGTGCTCGGCAGCGAGCAAGGCATCTTCCTCGGCTCCTCCGCGCCGGTCGGGCAGCCGGCACGGTTCGCTCCCCGCCACATGCAGGGCCGAACGCTGAAGGCCGGCGACCACCTGGTGTTGCTGATCGAGAACAACGGACCCGGCGGCTTCTTCGCCGAGATCGCGCGCACCATCGTGCTCGGCAAGGCCTCGAACGAACTGATCGACGCCTTCGAGGCGATGCGGGAGGCGCAGGACTATACGCTCGCCATGATGAAGCCGGGCGCTTCCTGCCGCGACATCGCCAACGCGCACGACGCCTACATGAAGCAGCACGGCTTCCCGCCGGAGATCCGACTTTATGCCCACAGCCAGGGCTACGACATGGTCGAGCGCCCGATGATCCGCGCCGACGAGACCATGCCGATCGAGGCCAGCATGAATTTCGCGGTCCATCCGGGCTACGATACCGCCACGATGTGGACGACAATCTGCGACAATTACATGGTGGAAGCGAACGGCGTCGGCCCCTGCATGCACAAGACGGAGAAGAAGGTATTTGAGGTTGGCTGAGACTGCCCGCCATCAAGGCTGGGGCACAGAGGGTTGAGAACGCGTGTGAATGCACTTATGTCCCGGTCGCTCACCTGCTCCAGAGGCGAAGTGAAAACGTGGGTGCCCGCGACACAGGCGGGAATGAATTCTCCGGAATTGGATTGTTAAAGATAGAATCGCTATGCGCCGCCTGCTCATCCTGCTGACGCTCCCGCAAGATGTTCGCGACTTCTACGCCGCGCGGCTGCGCCAGCGTTTTCCTCAACTGCAGATCGATGTCATCGACCATTTCTCCAAGGCTGCGCCGTTCATGCCCGAAACCGAGATCCTGGTGACATTCGGGCCGATGCTGCGCGACGAAGTGTTCGCGTCCGCCGGCAAGCTGAAATGGATCCAGGCGC
>Ga0066903_100003165_pt1 | contig 13312 bp, 12 predicted proteins | sample PanSoiMetaGPlot1_FD_67491 | JGI IMG/M metagenome (GOLD analysis project Ga0066903, IMG submission 67491) | Tropical forest soil microbial communities from Panama analyzed to predict greenhouse gas emissions - Panama Soil - Plot 1 (version 2) | ecosystem: Environmental > Terrestrial > Soil >... | reverse complement strand
CGCACATAGCGAACGCACTCGTGGGTCCAGCATAGTCCCTCCGCTAACGTGCACGCTATATCACAATTGTCGCATGAGTAAGAGATGGCAGGACAGTGAATTCTAATGTAGATCGTCTTCACTTCCGCAGGTTTCAGAAGTGCAAGCGGCACTGCCGGATTTCGCGAATCGCGCTGGGACGCAAGTCGCGGCGGTGTAGTATGACGATGATTGGCGATAAATCCCCATTACACTCAAAACCCCCTTCTAGCCCAATGAAAATCGACCCCCAAGGATGTGAGGGCGATAGAGATGAGCACAATCAACACCAGAATGAGGCCGAGCGTGAGCAATAAACGCTTCATGTCGGAAGGTAGTTTAATATCCCCTCAGACCGCCAATTGGTGAAAAATCCCTATTACACCCATCAATCAATACCTGACGCCGCACGGCCCTCTGACGAGGGGCGTATGATTACCCATCTGGCCATGCTTCACAGAAAAAGAGGAAATCCGAATTGGGGAAAGCCTATCCCAGCTCCTCCGGCCCTACCAACCGAGTTTGAGGGTGTGGTTCTCCGCTTGGGTCTCACGAAGGAAACGTACAGCAGTTCAAGGCAGCTGCGAATCTGGTGTCAGCGCAACGGCAATCGTTGCTATGTACCGGAATGGCTGCTGGAAGAATGGGGAATTTCTCCCGACAGAGGCTGGTCTTAATACCACCGAGTGGGTTCCTCCAGATCCTTATCTTTGCGCGTCTGTTGATAAATCCCGATAACACTCATCGAGATCATGCTTCTTGCGGATCTGAAGGAGCCGAGTGCGATTCCAACGAATGCGGGAAGATACGGGCGAATGCGCGAAAAAGAGAGCTAGCAGTAAAAGTCCTGAACCAAGACGGGCGGTTCGGAAAGCCCCGGGTAATGTATGGAGCCAAGTTCTGAGGAGCTTCGCCCTCTATTTAGGGGGGTAATTCTGCAAAAGGCTATACTATGAGCGGAAAATTTGAGTCTCTTCGAGCCCAAAGTGGTGCCTAAGTGACAACCTTTCATGTTTTGGGGGTAAAAAGAGGCCCGGAAGGGGTGACAACTCAGGACCATTTATTCGGGGCCTTTTGAGGGGTTTTGGGAAAAAGTTTGGGAGGGGTTTCAGATCGGGAAAGCGCCCGGATTGGGAAAAGCGGCTGGCCTGAGAAGGTGGAGGCCGGCGCAGGGTAGAAAGCAACCCCCTTACCCGCTAAAAGAAACTACATATAAAGGACCACCATAGTAAGGAAGGACCATCCCCTGTCGGCTAGGCCCTGGAACCACTCACCCCAGCAGGGTTCTCCGAAACATCGATCACAGGAGAGCACTGGTCATCCGCCATAGATCTCGGCCTGTCAGGAAAACGGCGGCGCAGGTTAAGCAGTCATCCTTTACCCGCTCTTCCTTCCATGACTCTCCTAGATTCACTGTGTCTCTCCTCCTAATCTCAGCCACTCAGTCACCCGTGCAGATCCCAGCAGGAAGAGATCGACAACGGTAACGACTGCGGGACCAAGGTCGGAACGATCTGCTGGCGGCGATCCAGCTTGAGGGCAGATCTCTGCTGGGGAATATGGCGGCCATGCTCGAGGAATCGCTTGAGCTGGTGGCTGTGATCCGGCCGACAGACGCGCGCGGAGATTTTCTTTTCGGCCCACGTCCATCCCCAGGTACTCGCCGGAACCGTTACTGGAGTTGATGGAGACCGAGAGCGAAGTGCACTCGAGCAGCTGCTTTGCTACCCGAGGCATGACGACATCGCTCAGGTTGTTGCGTTCCATCACCCCCAGCATGATCCGTAGATCAGTGCCGTTGAACGAGACCTGGCCGCCGTTGTACATCGAGTCCAGCTTGCGGCCCATCTCGCGTCCCACAACGGGCGTGATCTTTCCCTGCAGCGAATGCTCGTCAAATCCCAGAGTCGAGCCGGACCCAAGATCCACCAGCACGCCGGGAAGAGGGCTGACCATCGAACCGTTCGGCGTATAGATGCGGGAGGACGAGGCAATCTTTTGCTACTGGGCCATGTTGGCGAAAGAGGGAGTATTCGCCGAGACCAGGACAGGTTGCTCGAGAGAAGTTGGGGAGGGCTTGCAGGAACCGAGTGTTTGACCCCAGATAGGTGTTGGTATATACATATATATGTTCATACCTTACCTGGGCCGCCGCCGGCCCACCAGGAGGCGCCGATTGCGAAGAAACTAAGGTCCGGAAAGGGGTATTTGAGAATGAGTCTGATTATCGATCCCGAACTGCATCGCCAGTTCAAAATCGCCACCGCTACTCAGGGCCGCCAGATGACCGATGTGCTGATGGAGTTCATTCGCGACTATGTAAAGAAGTACCTCCCGGCAGTACCGCAGAAAAAAGGAGGCCGCTCATGAAGCGGCCTCGTCATCGCACACAGCGCATGCAGGCTCCGAAACCCGCTTCCGTCGACACGCTGCGGAGCTACATGAAAGCGACGAGCGAGAACCACAATGAAGAGTGGAGCGCGGAGCTGATGAGCCAGGCGCCGTACTGGGAGTACTTGTTGGGACTTCACCTGCGGATGATCGAACTGGACCATCTCGAAGAAGCGGTCCAGGAGCTGTTGTGAAAGCCGCGCTCTACGCCCGGGTTTCGACCGCGGATCAAAATGCGCAGAGCCAGTTGCTGGATCTGGAGCAGCTGGCTCGGCAGCGCGGCTGGGAGATCGTGGAAACCTATGTCGATCACGGCATCTCCGGGACTCGTGCCCGACGGCCTGCCTTGGATCGCTTGATGGCCGATGCTCTCCGCCATCGCTTCGATGTCGTGGTGGTCTGGGCCTTCGATCGCATGGCGCGCAGCACCCGCCATCTGCTAGATACGCTGGATGAACTGCATCGCCTCGGCATCCAGTTCATCTCGTTACGAGAAAACATCGACAGCGAAGGAGCTCTCGGAAGAGCCCTCTTCACAATCATTGCTGCGATCGCCGAGTTGGAACGTAGCCTTATCCGCGAAAGGGTGCGTGCCGGCATGCGACGCGCACGGCTGGAAGGTCGCCAACTCGGGCGCAAGCCGCTCGAGCTGGACCGTGCTGCGATACTCCGTGATCGTGAACGTGGCATGAGCCTGGGTGAGTTGGCCAAGGCTTATCAGATCTCGCGAACCACGGTGCATCGCATTCTTCATCCTTGGCAGCGCTGTTCCACAAACCTGGCTGCACAGCCCTCTGCAAACTGAACAAAACAGGCAGCCGGAAACGACTGCCTGAGCTGTTCCACAAACTGTGGTTAAGTGACGGTCGGCGTATGAGATCCGCTTTCGAGCTGGCGCTACTTTTGGGCAATGAGAAAAGTTAATCAAGTACGAGCCTGTTCTCGCAAACGTCGCCACTGTGACTACTTAACTGCCCTGCAGCATGCTCGCGGCCTTGGCGATGACCGTATAGTCATCTACCCCTGCTCGATTTGCCATGGTCTTCACCTTGGACATAGCAAACGCACACCATTCCACCAATGCAGTAGGAAAGAACACCGCGCAATGAAGGTCCTCTTTCAAAGAATCGTGAAGCATGAGGTCTTAGCAGCACGCTTTCAGCGTCAGGGGAGAGAGCACGCGGTATTCGCTGATGTTCTGCGGAACGAAATGCTCCGGTTTATCGACTCCGGAATTGAGCCCGACTAAATCGAGGGCCAAGTCTTGCGTGCTCGTCTGAGTGAGGCTCTTAAATGCAGAATGTGCTTACCATTTACACGCTCAGCCTTCGCACGCACTTTTAACCACTGGACTACATCGCTTGCATTCGCGCCTATGGAATGTCCCTCTTTAACCGCAGGCAAACCCCACGAATACCAACGTCTCAAAGTTGACTGCGACTTGCCCAAGAATTCGCCAATCTCGTCCCATCCATCGAGCCAAAGCTCTGGCCCGCTGGCGAGCGCTTCCCTCGTCGTCAAATCCTTAAGTTGGGACAGTGACCTCACGCGCTGTACTCCTCTCATTCGAGGATCATCATCGCGCATGATTGCCGCCGCGGGCAGATGGGATGTATTCGACAAAAGATGGAAATCACGGATGCCCGTGTTGCTAGGACTGCAGCGGCAGAGAAGTGTGATAATTGCCGCCCCGCGCACAGATGCAGAGGGGAATTTCCATCGTATGTCACCGCGCGAGGTTCTCACTGCTAAACACACTACTATTCTGACCTTTTGCCCGGTATCGAACCGAAGAATGTTTGGCCGCGACCCAACTGAACGAAGGATCCGGAGACGGCGACCATAGATCTTTCGCAACTTCCGAAAAACTTGCTGGTGCAACTTAGTGACCTGCAGTCGCGTTTTCTTGATCAATTTGATCCTGCAGTTCTTTGTGAAACCAGCCAAGGCATACAGCCTCTGCAGACTGCCGAATCTCTTCCTGCAGTACTGGACACATGGTGTAACGCGGGATTCGTTTAGAAGAGTGGGTGAAAGGCGGCCTTTTGCTCGTAGTAAACGCCGAACTGAGGCAAGCAGCTGCTCGTCGGACCTGATTGCCACTGTCTCAAGGCGTACATGCTGTGCCTTTTCAAAGGTTCTCCTGTCCACAATCGGCTTGATCTTGCTGGGTACTATCGTCCAGTTTGCTTTCGGCACGGAAACGCAGCGAGTATGAAGTTTTTGAGTCCAGCGCCCCCAAACGAGTGATCCGGTGTACTTTTCATCTTTAAGTATCTTCAACACGGATTGGTAGTTCCACGGCGTATCACCGCGAAGAATCCCTCGATTATTCAGCGCCTCTGCAATTCGTCCCGCGCTCTTCTTCTCATGTATAAACATACGGTAGATGTCACGAACGATTCTGATTTCCGAGACTGGCCCACGAACCAGTATGACGTGATCGGACTTAATGTTTTTTTGCTGATATTTCTCTAAAACCTGTTTGGGGGTACCGTCGGATGACACCAGCATTCGCCGTAGCCCGTAGCCGGGACTTGATCCCGTCCAAAAACCCCTCCTCACCATTGCCCGCATCGCCTCAGTAACCTTGCAGGAGAGTTCTCTGCTGTACTCTGCTGCCATGATCCGCTTAAGGCTCTTTAAAACGAGGCTCGACATGGTGCCGTCGTTAATGAATGTTTCGGCGCAGTAGTGCAGGTGAACTCCTGACCTTCGGCAACGGAACTCGTAGTGGGCGGCCTCATCGATGTCCTGGAACCTTCCCCAGCGGCTAATGTCATAAACGAGGATCGACTCGTAAGGGCAATGGTCAGACTCGACATCAGCTAGCAGTCTGGCTAATCCGTCTCTACCTAGAGCGGTAAGGCCCGTTCTATCGATATCCACGTACGAGCGCACTATTTCGTAGCCATAACATTCGGCATAGGATCGGATTGCCGCCATCTGATTCTCTGCGGAGTACTTTTGGAGGTCGGTGGATACTCGCACGTACTCTGCTGCCGGTCTGAGCCCTTGTGCATTCATAACTCTCCCCTGCGAGCCTGCGAAAATCAGCTAGGAATTATGAAAAGAAGTAGTCAAATCGTCGACCGTCGGCCGATTGGTGAAGCAGCAGAACCAAGCCCGGTGGACACTACGAAGAAATGGCAGGCTATGCAACTGGCATAATGCACCGCACCGCGATTATAAAAAAAACTGCAAGAAGTGCGACGGGAACCCATCCGTGCCCGAGTGGAATTGGCAGTCGGTAAAGGACTATAACAAGGCGCCGGGACTGTTCATTCCCAGGGTTGATCTGCCCGACGAACGTGTTAACTGGTATGCCCCGTCAACATGGGGACCGGCATAGTCATGCGAACCGTGAAGAATTCTTCTAAGAGCGTTCCTGCGGCGGTCAGCGGTCTCATTCGTACTTTCTTTGGATTCCTATAAGGAAAACCCAGAGTAGCAGTTGAAAAGTACGTCGCTGTGCTAGAACGCGTTCAAAGGTCCCTCTCAATGTTCAAGTAGTATGAGCACCTTTGATGTCATCAACTGGACAGAGGGCTTTAGGTCTCGAAGATGGTCGTCAGTGTACCGCCAAAAAAGAATATGTACCTGAAGGAGTTTTGGTCGTAACGATGCTTGCATTGCAGAAATGGAGATCCACAGTGTCAGTCGAGTTGACGTAGGCACTCAGTGACAAGTTTCCTAATGATCCCGGTGGCGTCAACCCTGCGATTTGATCTGATGGAACCAAACCTGCGATTCTGGCCGTGAGATCCATGCACTGTTGGGAAGGAATGCTCGCAGCAGCTATCGGCAAAGTTTTATAGATCTTCATTTGAGCAATCGCCGATCCCGCGCCTACGGTTAACGTATTGCCTTGCTCGATGACGACAGGTACGGCGAAGCTCTTTTCGGTTGCAGTTAATCGCTCTTTCCAGCTCTTCCCATCACCCGGGTTGGCGATGTAACTCGAAAGTGACTTCGGAGCACCAAGGCTTAGGCCAACGTTTGCGGGGCTTCCATTGCCCTGATCGTACCCGATGTAGGCATCGTTTGTGTCATTCGTAGGACGATTATTCGCAGTGGCAATGGTCTTTTGAAAATTGGAATCAGACAAGGTGATAATGTGTCCAGGACCAGTTCCGAGGCTGGAAAAATTTAGGCGTCCTTTCAGATTTGTGCTTTTTCCACCATCAGTCCATGGCTTCACAGCAAGGAGCGTCGCCGACTGGTCGTAGAGAGTCGTTGGTGGGTAGGTGTTGGCTAGACATGAGATCCAGATAGGTGTCCACTGAACCATTGCTGGACAGGACTGAGCAATCACAGCAACAGCCTTAGTTCCTTGTTCTCCGACAATGCCGCCTGATGCATTGTCCACCGTTGCAACGGCAACGCTCATAATGTCACTCGGCCCACCGCCCGAACTCAGAATCAGATTTCCTGGCCAAAGGTCCAAAACAGGAAAGTACGTAGGTGTAGCGACCGTGTAGCGCTGAAGCGGAGTCAGCGGATCCACAAATTCGCATACTTCTCCATGGCACGCCGAAGACCGAGGGATGCTCGTCAGTACCGCAGTGTTTGCAGTCCCAAAGGGTGCTTGTTCGTCTCCGTCGCCGCGACTCGCCCGAAGAAGATCAAAGCTAATTGCGCCTTCAATGTCGGGCGTTGTCACCCGAATGCTGTCAGAACCGTTTGTCATTGCCTTGCCGACATAGAGCGGATTTGATGTTCCGTATTGCGCATGTCGTGCAACCACGTAATAGCGATACTCAGTTGTGCCGGTGTTTGCAAAAAGTGGAAGCTTACCGATGGGAGCTTCGCCGCCATGAATCTTGATGGTGTGTCCCTGAGCAATCACACCTGCTTGTCCAATGTTTCCGAGAGGGTTTTTGCAATTCCCCACCTCCTCATACACATTGTCCAAGACGATTCCTCCATATCCGCCGCGCCTTCCCCCGCGAACCCCAAATTGGCTGAAGCCCTGAATAACACTGTCAGAAATTCGGAGAGTATTCCCACTCTGCCACTCGACGCCATTCCCCGTACACTGCAAGCTGATATTCAAATTCTTCAACCAGCCGACAGCCGACCATTTGTTGAATGGACCGGGTGCCGTCACCGCAGGATCGCAGCGTGAGGCGTCGCACCGAGTTCCGTAATTATTAGTGTCTAACCCATCCAGCAAGAACGCTTGGTCATCATCTACCTGAACGAATGTACTGAAAAAGGCTCCTTTTGGTGCCGTTCGGGTTGAGACGTTGAAGATTCTGGTTTTTTGCGCGTTGACTTCAATAAAGGGCTTGTCGCCGCCCACTGACATCGGGCGCCCTCTCGGGCTGATCAGTGTAATGTTCGAGTAGCGGCCAGAGTTCGAGACATCTCCAACCATGATGCAGGTATCTTCCATCCAGCATTCAACTATCGAACCTGAGAAATCGACGGTCAGATTTGAGGATCTGATTGATATTCGCGCACTGGCACGGTACTCGCCAGGAGGTACGATGACATGACCTGATTGCGCAGTACCCTTAGGATTGCTTGGTACAAATCGAGCTGCAATGATTGCTTCCTGAATGCCATCAGACGCAGTCCCGAGAGTGTACCCGGACTCATGCGGATATAGAGTCTTAAACTCGAGGGTGCCGCTAGTCCCTGCTGACGAACAAGTGCCCCCAACAACCTTCGCGACTTCCGGCTTTCCCTTGCTTGAGACGAGTAGATAGTAGTCGGGCTCGGAAGCATAAACTCCATCTGGGCAAGTAATGGTCGCTGTGTGTATGCCTGGAACTCGAAGATCTTCGGCAGGAGATGCAGCCCACACGAAGTCAGAAGCGTACTTAGTCGTTGTTCCCTCACGCTTCAGAGGCAGATTCTGTGGTTCGGCGTGTGCAATATCACCGCAGCAGAACAAAACAAAGACGACTCCCGGTCCTGCAAAAAGAAAAATGAAACGTCTGAGTTTGGGCATGGTTTCCCCCTAGATTTCCCTCGTCACCGCAGTGTACGGGAGCCTGCCGACAGGTTATCCCGCGACATACACAATCGACCCAACTTCCTTGCCTCTTCGTCGCGTATTGGATCAAGAGCTGTAGTAGTCGCCATGCCGACTTTTCCGGCGACAGACCCGCGCTCCCCTGGCGGTACCCATTTTTAACAACGCTCGGTTGATTCGGGCTCCGGAAGGGCGTTCCCCGCTTCTCAACGAGGCTACCTCAGATCGATCATGATCAGCTCTTGCTTGGCTAAACGCTGCTTCACTTCTCGGAAGAGGGAGTCTCGGCGGCATCGCAATGACACTAACTCGCGCTCGGCCCGGCGCAGAAATCCACAGCTCTGACATTGGGGATCGCATCTTTCGTGATTGCGGCAGCGAATTTCCACCTGGCCGAGACCTTTCACCGCACTCCTCCTTGTTACGGAACCCACAGTTATAGGAACAACTCAGGCGGCCGTCTCCGGTCGCCTGTTTTGTTCGACTTGTGAGTGGCTCTGCAGCGAGGTTTCTGGAACAGTGCTGCCGAGCGGATGAAGAATGCGATGGACGCTGGTTCTCGAGATCCGGTAAGTCTTGGCGAGTTCGCTGAGACTCATGCCGCGTTCCCGATCGCGCAGGATAGCCGCACGATCGACCTCGAGTGGCTTGCGTCCCAGCTGTCGGCCTTCGAGTCGGGCGCGCCGCATCCCGCAGCGCACTCGCTCACGAATCAGACTGCGCTCGAGTTCGGCAACCAGGGCGATGATGGTGAACAAGGCTCTGCCAAGCGGACCTTGGCTGTCGATATTTTCCCGCAGCGAGATGAACTGGATGCTCAGCCGGTTCAGCTCATCGAGTGTTTCCAAGAGATGACGGACGCTGCGTGCCATGCGATCGAATGACCACACCGCGACGACATCGAAGCGATGACGGAGAGCATCGGCCATCAAGCGGTCCAACGCAGGCCGGCGGGTGCGGACTCCGGAGATCCCGTGATCGACATAGGTCTCGACGATCTCCCAGCCACGCTGTTGCGCCAGCTGTTGGAGATCCAGCAGCTGGCTTTGCGAGTTTTGATCTGCGGTCGAAACCCGGGCGTAAAGGGCCGCCTTCACAGCAGTTCCTCCACAGCTTCTTCCAGATGATCGAGCTCCACCATGCGGAGGTGAAGTGCAAGCATGTGAGTCCAGTAGGGCGCGGTAGTCATCAACTCAGCGCTCCACTGTTCATTGTGGTTCTCGCTCATTGCGTGCAGATAGCTACGTAACGTGTCGACGGATACAGGTTGACGAGTTGAGGTGCGATGGTGAGGCCGCTTCATCGGCGGCCTCCTTTCTTCGGGAGTCCACGCGACGCCTGTTTGGCCTGGTACTCGTCCACATACTGCTTGATGAACCGCACAATCACCTGGCTCATCTTCTCGTACTGAGCGGCTGTGGCCTCCTGAAACTGGTCGTGCAACTTCCGATCGATGGCAAAGCTCATACGGTAATACCCCTTTCCGGACCTTAGTTGTTTAGCAATGGGCGCCTCCTTGATGGGCCGCAGCGGGCGGCTCGGATTAGTTTATATAAACCTTATATAACACATCTTACCCGCAGGTTCAAAGGCTCACCGCATCTCTGCGTCCCGGTTCTCCTTTTCCAACGTCTCTCGAGCAACCTGTCCTGGTCGCCCCAGACACTCCCTCTTTCGCGAAGGCGGCCGAGTGGCAAAAGATTGCCTCGTCTACCCGTCTCTATACTCCTGCAGGTTCGATGGTCAGCCCGATTCCAGGCCAATTGGTCGACATCGGATCAGGAGCTACGCTCGGGTTTGACGAGACTTCGTTGCAGGGAAAGATCACTCCGGCGATCGGACGCGATGCCACTCGCCGGCTGGAGAGACGGTGTACCAGGGTATGAACGTGGGCCGAAAGGAAATCTTCGTGCGTGTCTGGCGGCCGGACGGATCATGCCGCCACCCCAGGCATTTCATGCCTGCGGTTTCCTTCGGCAGGGGTGGCCCGGGCTCAGTCCTCGAAGGATCTGTTCTTCCCAGAGGAGGTCTCTAGCGCGGGATGCCCGGTGACCCCTGCTGACTGGCATGGAGGGCTTGTCTTGGTATCTATAAAGAGGAGGAGGAGAGATACAGCAGATTCAAAGGCCTGACTTCCTTACTTTCTATATTAATTAAACGAAGAGTAGCGGGTAAGGGAGGTCTTTTGATCCGCGCCCCCGCCGTCCTGCCTTCCACCGGCAGCTCCCGGACCGCTTCCCGGCCCCTTCGCTCCAGCAGGTAGGGAAACTGCTTTCCCGCGCCTTTCCCGCCCCCAACGCTCCGTCAGGCTCTCCGGATTCCCGACCTGGGCCATTCCCACATCGGTAGCCCCAAAACTTTTTTATCGGCTACCCCCAAAAACCGCCTGACCACAGGTTTGAGTTGTTGAGGGTTGGGAGGCCGTTTTTGCCTTCCCCCACACGAAAGGTTGTCACTTAGACCCGGCGGAAGGGTAAAACAGGGCTCCATTTTCCGCTCATAGTATCCACTATTCGCGATTCGACCTCGAAAAACGGGCACTTTTCGCTTCCACTTAGACGAAGAAAAGGCGAGGATTTGTGAGAACCAGCGCTGTCGGGCCTCTTCCAATCACTTAAACGCGCCGCGAGGGATTTTCATCAGCCGATCGATGAAGCCACGGAGGCGCGACCTGATCATGAACCGGAAAATGCGCCCGCAACACCGGTCAACCAAGAAACTCCATAATGTGGAGTTTCACCAATCTAACGAGACGTCTGTAGCTACGTCGGTCAAGCTGTTGCAGACATGCAGCAGCAAGCGACACTGACTTAGCACCCAGTGGCTTGGGTGAGCAGCTTGTCCGAATGTGTTGCCTGGGAGCGATGGTACACCATCACGTCGAAGCGTGCGCCAGATCACTGAAACCCTAATGAGCAAGAAACAATAATGTAGTTGCCAAAGGAGTCCCGGCACCGAGACTCCACAAGATTCCTGCCGCCTAGTGTGTCAGGAATGGGTTACGGACAGGGGAGCCAGTAGACAAAAACGAACCTGTCCCAGAGATCCCCTCCACAACGCTATTCCACGTGGAGTTTTGTCCTCTGCTGAAAGCCCTATTGCGCATCCCACGGGCGCTGGGGAGCAGACGACCTACCTATTGAGGGAAGGCACCCAAAACAATTGAAAGGATTAAATGCAGATGGAAAATCTGTCTGTTACGCACACCGACACTGAGGATGTGTCGGTACATGATGTACAGAATGAGGCTCAAAAGCCTGCTGAGCTTCATGGCATTGTCAAAGCCTCTACAACCCATGCAAGGACTGCCGCTCGGGCCTACCCTGGTAGCGAGGTAGCAGCTCGGCAGGAACACGAGGCTATCGTCGAGGAACTGGCACGTCTGGATCGCGACTGGGTGGCGTTGGGGAAGCGCATGTGTGCGTTCACCAAGGCAAAGTATTTCAAGCTGATTCAGAACTCGGAGACCGGGAAGCGTTTTACCCGCGCCGTCGATTGGATCCGCTTTGTGACCGGACAGTGCCCTTCGGGCTTCTTCCGCGACCAGCGCATCCTCCGCGAATTGGAGGGACTAGTAACCGATCAGGATCTCAAGAAGATGACCCGGGAAAATGCTGAGACGCTCGTGAAGCACGCGAAGGCGGGCCACAAGCTGAGCAAGAAGCTGGTCAAGAAGGCGACGAAGCTGCAGGCGAAGAAGTTCAAGAAGGAGGTCAATGGAACTTCTGGCGCTGCCGCAAAAGAGGATACAGTCGCTGATGGCTTCGAAACGTTTGGACCTGTCCCGCTCACCCGGGGCGCCTTGCAAGTGGTACACGAGGCTATGGACAAGGCCAAGGAAGGCATCAACGTCCCGCCTGAACTCTTGGACGGCGCCGCCTTGGAAAAGATCGCGAGGACATTCCTGGCCGTGCACGACGAACACGAAACTCTCGCGGAACCGCTGCGTCAGCATGAACAGGAGGATGCACCCACAACAGCTATACACTAGGCGACTCCACATTATGGAGTTTTTGTTGCATTGGCCAGGCTCCCTGCCTGGCCATCCTTTTTCTTAGACTTACCGCCATCGTCTGAGTTTCGGTAGTCTCGTTGGTCTCACCGGCGTTAAGCCGGACCACAAAGTCTCGCGTGCCCCTCCGCATTTTTAGTGTTATAGGGATTTTTCACCAACTACGGCCAGTTGCGACCATGAACCCACTCGGCACAAACTAGGAAAGGAGTATTCACATGAAAACTGTCACCATCCACAATCCCGATATGTATTGGGATATCGCAGCAGACATTCACTTCCCGCCGAATTTCGATCAATCAAAGAAATATCCGGCTATCATGAGCGCTCACCCCATCGGCAGTTGCAAGGAACAGACCTCGGGTAATGTATATGGCAAGGCCCTAGCTGAGGCTGGCTTTGTGGTTATCGCCTTTGACCGCAGTTTCCAGGGCGCAAGCGGCGGCGAGCCTCGATCGATCGAAGATCCAACTCAAAGCGTCGAAGATTTCCGGCGCGTTACCGATTATCTAATGACGCTGCCTTATGTGGACGGCGATCGTGTCGGCGTGCTCGGTATCTGTGGTGGTGGCGGCTATGCCATCAACGCGACCATGACCGAGCGTCGGATCAAAGCTCTCGGCACCGTCACCGCAGCCAACTACGGTCGCCTGATGCGAGGGAATTTCAGCGGACTCCACCCCATCGACGCGCTGGAGAAGATGGCAAACCAGCGGACCGCCGAAATTCGCGGTGCGAAGCTACAAGTCGATGACCTGTTGCCTCCTTCGGTCGAAGCAGGTAAAAAAGCGGGCATCACCGATATCGATGTGCTGGAAGCGACGGACTACTATCGCACGCCGCGCGGGCAAAAACCGAACGGACTTAACCGGTCAATGCCCTCGCATCAGGCCGCGGCGGTCGGATGG
>Ga0066903_100003164_pt1 | contig 13312 bp, 13 predicted proteins | sample PanSoiMetaGPlot1_FD_67491 | JGI IMG/M metagenome (GOLD analysis project Ga0066903, IMG submission 67491) | Tropical forest soil microbial communities from Panama analyzed to predict greenhouse gas emissions - Panama Soil - Plot 1 (version 2) | ecosystem: Environmental > Terrestrial > Soil >... | reverse complement strand
GCGGTCGGCGATGTCGCCGATGAGCTGCACGATCTCGCCGATTTCCTGCGAGCTCTCCCCGAGGCGCTTGATCCGCTTGGCCGTCTCCTGCACCTGGTCGCGGACGGCCTTCATGCCTTCGATGGTGCGCGTGACAGCGCGAGCGCCGTGCTCGGCGTTGCTGCGCGCCTGTTCGGCGACGGACGCCGACGACGACGCGTTCTTCGACACGTAGTGAATCGAGGCCGCCATCTCCTCGATGGCCACCGAGGCTTCGACTGCCTGCGCGGCCTGGTCCTCGCTGCCGTGGGCCAGCTTGTCGGTGATCGATCGGAGCTCGGCGAGCTGCGTGCTGACGTGCTTGGATGCGCTCTGCACCTGGCCGATGATGCGGCGGAGCTCGGCGATCATGAAGTTGAAGGAGTCGGCGACGGCGCCCGTGACGTCGGCGGTCACCTCGGCTTCGACCGTCAAGTCGCCTTCGGCGACGCCGCTGATTTCCTCGAGCAGCTTCATCACCGCGGCCTGCATGCGGTCGCGCTCGGCGCGCGACTGAATCAGGCTGGCGGTGTTGTCGAGCATCGCGTTCAGCGACTGGCCCACGGTTCCGAGTTCGGTCGTGCTCGGGTTCGGCACGCGCGTTTCGAAATCGCCGCGCGCCAGGGCGTCGGTGACCCGGGCCAGCGCCTCGGTCTCGTCGAGGATGGGGGCGGCGGCCACTGTCCGGACGATCAGGACGACGACCAGCACGCCCAGGAAGAGCACGCCCCCCGTCACCATGTACGCGCGCGCGATGCGCTGCTGCGCGCTGGCGGCGTCTTCGGACCCGGCCAGGCGCGGGTTGCGCTGGACGAGCTCCTGCAGGCGCTGGTCGGACGACCACGCGCTCCACGCCGTGACGGCGACGCTTGTGGCCAGCACCGCCGCGACCAGACCTGCGGTCAGGAACAGTCGCGCTTTGATTGTCAATATCCTTCGCATGTGCGTCATCCTTCTTTGGGTAAAGAGCGTCCCTAGATCTCCCGAACGTCGAACTGTCGGATTTCAGGCGAACGAAGCCAGCGGTCGAGATTCAGTACGGCGACCGGATGGCCGTCGAGCGTCCAGACACCGGCCAGATACGTGGCCAACGCGCCCTCGAGCGGCGACGCCGACGGCCGGATATCGTCGCGGGGGATGCCAGCAATCCGCTCCACGCGATCGACCAGCAGGCCGACTGAAAAGTCCTCGTCGAGCAGCCGGACGACCAGCATCTGCCCGGTATACGGCGAGGTGAAATCGAGTCCCATGAAGCCGCGGACGTCGATGATCGACAGCACGTCGCCGCGCAGATTGCACACGCCGCGGACCCACGCCGGCACGTGCGGCACCATCGTGAGCTTCGGTACGCGATCGAGTTCGGTCACCAGCGCCTGCGGCACCGCGTAGGTCGTCGACGCGACGCTGAACAGGACGTACTGCTGCACGTCTGCGACGGCGAGCGGCGCGTCGGCGCCTGGAGCGGCCGGCGACGCCAGGGCATCGGCGGCCAGGCGGTCGTCGAGCGCGGCGAGCGCGTCGGCCAGCGTCGAGGAGTCGCCGGACATCAGAGGTGCCTCGCGACGGCGGCGAGCAGCGCTTCGTCGGCGTACGGCTTCGCGATGTAGTCGTCGGCGCCCTGCTTGAGTCCCCAGAACCGATCGCTCGCCTGGTTCTTGCTGCTCACCAGAATCACCTTGATGTCGCGCGTCTCTGGGGCGGCCTTGAGCTGGCGCAGCACCTGATAGCCATTCAGCTTCGGCAGGATGATGTCGAGCACGATGAGCGGCGGCCGTCCGGCGGCGACCTTCTCGAGGGCGTCCTCGCCGTCGACGGCGATCGACACGTCGTACCCCTGCTTCTGCAGCAGCGTCGATGTGGCGTGGCGCTCGGTCGGGCTGTCGTCGACCACGAGGACGCGTTTACTGGCCATGGTTCACTCCCCTCAGACAAACGAACGATGAAACAACGTCAGTGCGCATGCGCTGTGCCGTGCTGAATGGCCGACCAGAGGCCTTCGACGAACACCTCGAATGTCGCGCGCCATTCCTCGCGCTCGAGCGACTCGTGGAAGAAGGTGCCGGCGGCCTCGCCGTACCACGTGAGCACGTCGAGCAGCGCGCGCGACAGGTCGTGCACCAGCTTTTTCCGCTCCGACTCATCGTCGGACCAGTTCTTGAGGACGTCCGCGACCGTCGCCACCGACAGCCGCCCGTTGTCTTCGCCGAGCAGCTGCGTGTACGGCTGTTTTTCGGCGAGCCGCGGGAGCACGTGCGACGGCAGCACGTTGGGATCGCTGCTGCGTGTCGTGACGAACGCGATGACCGAGTTCACGACGGTCGCGAGCGCCACGAGCACGCCCACGCCGCCCGCTTCCGTGTGGCGATCGGCGATCCGCGCGCGGTCCTGTTCGAGCCGCGATAACAGCGTGAGCAGCTCGCTCAGGAGCCGCTCGTCGCCGGACGGCTCGGCGTCGACGCCGGTGTGAACGGCGTCGCCCTGGCCATGCTGCAGGAACGCTTCGATCTGGCGCGTCACCGTGCGTGGCTGACGATCGGCGTCGCGCACGAGCTGAAACCGGCCGTCGCTCCAGCCAAGCAATCTGGCCACCGCGGCGTCGCCGGTCAGGCCGTCGGCGACAGCGTGAACCAGCGCGCCTTCGGAGAAGTAGAGTGCGCCGCCCTGCTCGCCGTGATGCAGGCGCAGCACCGACGTCGAGCGCTCGCGCGCCATGGCCAACATGAGCGTCGGCACCGTCAGGTCGAGGAGATCGCCTTCAACCATGGACGTGCTCGGCGCGCGGTGCGCAGTGGGTGGTGACGACGGCCAGCACCGCGGGCGTCTCGAAGGGTTTGGTCAGGTACTCGGTGGCGCCGGCGAGCTTGCCTTTGATTTTGTCGAACAGCGCATCCTTGCCCGACAGCATGACGACGGGCACGTTCGCCGTGCGCGGATCGTTCTTGATGCGCTTGCACACTTCGTAGCCATCGAGCTTGGGCATCGAGATGTCGAGCAGGATCAGGTCGGGCACGAACTGCGCGAGCCGCTGGACGGCGGACTCGCCGTCGGCCTCGGAGACGACTTGATAGCCGGCGCGCTCGAGGGTCAGGCCGAGGATCTTGCGAATCGTCGGGCTGTCGTCCACCACCATGACCGTCCGGCGCCCGTTGGATGCGCCTTGATCGGACTGGGCCGCAGCCGCCGGCTTTGCGGGCGCCGCTTCTGCCCCCGGGACCGGCGCGGGCGCAGCCGGTGCGGCGGAGGCAGCCGGCGCTTCGGCCTGCGGTGGGTTCAAACGGGCCGCTAATGCCGCAATCTGCGGGTTCTGTGGATCGAGGCGATGAGCGCGGGCCGCTGCCTCGCGCGCCTCGGCCGGATCGCTGGCCGTCGACGCAAGCCCGACCCACGCGAGCGGGTCCTCGGCGTCGATCGACGTCGCTTCGCGCCAGCGCGCGGCCGCCTCGTCGCGCTGGCCGGCCTGGGCGAGGGTGCGCGCATCGCCCGCGAGCACTCTCTTCAGGGCGGCGCGTCCTCGCTCGTGGGTCGGCACCACGCGGATCAACTCGCGCAGCGACGCAATCGCCTCGGCCACGCTGTCGGACAAGTGTGCGAGCCACTCGCGGATCCGCGCGTCGGTCGGATCGATGGCAACCGCCTCCTCAAAGAGGCGCTTGGCTTCGACGCGGGCCGAGGAGGCGATCATGCTGCCGCGATAGACGAGGGCCTGCCGCAGCTTGGCGCGCAGCTCCTGATCCGACGGATTCAGCGCAGAGGCCTGACGAATGGCGTTGAGGCGCTCGGTCGGGTCGTCGGTCATGGCCGCGAGCGCCGACCAGACCCATGGTGCTTCCGGTGCGAACTGCGAGGCCTCCGTGGCCAGACGCCGGGCCGCGGCTCGATCGCTGCCGGCGACGGCGCCGGCCTGGGCGAGCAGCATGCGCGCCAGCGCATCGCGCGACTCGGCGTGGTCGGGGCTGATTTCGAGCGCCCGCCGCAAGTGCGGGACGGCTTCCTCGGCTGACGACGAGGCTATGGCGAGCCAGTACCAGACCGTCGCGTCGCTGTCGTGCTCGGCGATGGCCGCGTGCAGCAGCTCGCGCGCGCGATCGTACTCGCGCATCTGCGCTGCCGCGATGCCGTCGCGAATGAGATCGCGTCCGTCGCTCACCACGTCACCCGATTGCCCGCCGCGGCCGAGCCCGCGACGCGCGTCGACAGCGCCGACTGGATGCGCGCCGCCAGTTGCCCGAGCTCGACCGGTTTGATCTGGTACATGTCGACGCCGGCGTCCCGCGCGGCCTGACCCATGTGCGGCAGGTCGTAGCCGGTGAGCAGCACGATGAAGGCCGCGGGATCCTTCTTGCGGGCGTACGCCGCGACGGCGAGTCCTTCCGCGCGGCGGTCGGACGTCAGGTGCAGATCCGTGATCACGGCGTCGTAGGCGTGCTGATCGAGCAGGCGCACGGCTTCACTCGGCCCGGCGGCGCAATCGATATGGAAGCCCGCGTGTCCGAAGTAGTCGTGCATGGCAAGCACCATGGACAACTCGTCTTCGACCACGAGCAGGTGGATGGGCACGTGACGCTCCTTCACACACTCACACACTGATGGCGAACGAACGACGCTCTGAGGGCAACGTTCGTGCCTTGAGGAGCCGCGCGCGCACGTGTTTGCGTAAGTGATGTCGCCGCCTCAGTTGTCGCGGCTGAAGGGGGGCGGCGGGGCGCGCCGCGCGAGGCGCCGGTCCGTCCGGGTGCTGGACTGCGTCTGAATCCTGGACTGGTCTCAAACCAGCGCCGCGGGCGCGCCGGGTAGAAGGCGCCCGTCGCTAACGTCCGTTCACACCGTTCGTTAGCGAGGGGCGGGCGGCGGCCACGCGAGTCGGGCCCGGACATTGCTGTAAGGCTGCTGTTGATCCAGCGGTCCATCTGACACAGGCGTCATGTCTATGAAAAAGGCCAGAGTGCTCGTGGTCGACGACTCGGTTGTGATCCGCCGTCTCGTCACGGATGTCTTAGCGAGTGATTCGGCCATCGAGGTGGCCGGGGAAGCGCCAAACGGGAAGGTCGCGCTCCAGAAGATGGGCGAGCTGATGCCCGACCTGATCACCCTTGATATCGAAATGCCGGAAATGAACGGCCTGCAGACGCTGCGGATGATCCGCAGCATCAATCCGCGGGTGCCGGTCATCATGTTCAGCGCGCTCACCGAACGCGGGGCGGCCGAAACGCTCGAGGCCCTGCACAGCGGTGCATCCGATTACATGACGAAGCCCTCGAGCACGGCGGGCCGGGCGTTCGCCGAGCAGCGCATTCGCGAGGACCTGCTCCCCAAGATCAAGTCGTTGTGCCGTCTCACACCCGGACGTGACGCCGACGGGGCGCGCGCGCCGCTGCCGCGCCCGCCGGTGACGCCGCTGCGCGCCGCGGCCACGATGACCGCGGAGGTCATTGCCATCGGGCTCTCCACGGGAGGGCCGACGGCGCTCGCACAGATCTTCACGCAATTGCCCTCCGACTTTCCGGTGCCCATCGCGGTCGTTCAGCACATGCCGCAGATGTTCACGCGCTTCTTCGCCGAGCGGCTCAACGCCCAGACGTCCCTCACGGTCATTGAAGCCGTCGACGGCCAGCCTGTGCGGCCCGGCGTGGTGTACGTCGCCCCTGGCGACTACCACCTGACGTTCCGCCGCAAGAACGGTCAGGTCGTGACCGGACTCGATCAGGAGCCGCCCGAGCACTCGCACCGGCCGTCGGCCGACGTGCTGTTCCGATCGGCCGCCGACGTGTACGGGCCGCGGGCGCTCGGCGTCGTGCTGACGGGGATGGGCCACGACTCCCTGCGGGGCAGCGAGGACATCATCCGGGCGGGCGGCCGGGTCGTCGTGCAGGACGAGGCAACGAGCGTCGTGTGGGAAATGCCGGGCCTCGTCGCGCGCGCGGGCCTGGCCGACGCCGTGCTGCCGCTCGACGCGGTCGCGGCGGCGCTCATGACCCGCACCGGCTGCATCGCGGGCGTCCACGGGTCGCGGTAAGGCCCGACACAGGGATCAGGTGAGGACCAGATGAAGAGTTGGACGATCGGACGGCGGCTGCTGACGGGCGTGGGTGCGCTGGTCGTGCTGCTGCTCGGCGTGGCGTCGCTCGCGCTGTTTGTCGGCCGCACGCTCGAGGATCGGCTCGTCGCGACGAGCGATCACACCGTCAAGCGCCTTCAGCTGGCGCTGCAGCTCGAGGCGGAGCTCGAGCGGGCGTACGCCGCTCAGCCTTCGGTCACCGTCGCTGCGCTGGTGGCCGACAAGGCGCAGGTCGAAGCCCGCCGCGTCCAGGCGGCGGAAGCCATCGCGTCGGTCGACGGCACGATTCTGCAGATGAAATCGGAGCTCGCCGGAGACGGCGAGCGCGAGACGGTCGCCACGATCACAGCCGACGTCGAGGCGTGGAAGCGCGCGTACGGGGAAGCGGACCGGCTCATCGACGCCGGAACGCCCGCCAAGGCCGTCGAAGTCGAGAGCAAGAACGCCGACGCGTTCAAGACGAAGACGCGCGACGCGCTCAGCGAGCTGGTGGGCCGTCATCAGGAATCGCTGCAATTTGACATCGAGGGCGCCCGCAGCAGCATCACGTGGGTTCGCGTGCTGGTGTTCGTCGGCGTCATCGTGGCTCTCGTGCTCGCGGGTCTCGTCGTGTGGAGCGTCGTCGACGTGAACACGTCCCTCTTGTCGCAGTCGTCACAGTTGCGCGACGGCGCCGAGCATGTCGTGGCCGCGGCGGCGCAGGTGGCGACCTCCGCGCAGGGCCTTTCGCAGGCGGCGACCGAGCAGGCGGCGTCCCTCGAAGAGACGTCGGCATCGATGGAAGAGATGGCGTCGATGACGCGGAAGAACGCGGAGAACGCCGCCCAGGCGGCGACGCTCGCGACTGACGTGGCCGACCAGGTCAACCAGTCGAACAACGCGCTCGTCGACATGGTGACCGCGATGACCGCCATCAAGGAGTCGTCGAACAAGGTCGCCAAGATCATCAAGACGATCGACGAAATTGCGTTCCAGACGAACATTCTCGCGCTCAACGCGGCGGTCGAGGCGGCGCGGGCGGGCGAAGCCGGCATGGGCTTCGCCGTCGTCGCCGACGAAGTGCGGAGCCTCGCGCAGCGGTCGGCGCAGGCGGCGAAGGACACGGCCGGTCTCCTGGAGGAGTCGATTACGCGGTCGCAGGAGGGAACCGGCAAGGTCGAGCAGGTGGCCCTGTCGATCTCGGCGATCACCAACAGCGTGTCGCAGGTGAAGAGCATGATCGATGAAGTGCGGCACGCCAGCCGTCAGCAAACGCAAGGCATCGATCAGGTCACCCAGGCGATCGCGCAGATGGAACGCGTGACGCAGACCACTGCGGCGACGGCCGAGGAGAGCGCCGCGGCGAGCGAGGAGCTCAACGCGCAAGCCGAACAGGCGATGAGCATCGTGTCGAAGCTGGAGCTGCTCGTGGGCGGCCGTATCCGGTTGCTGCGCCGGAGCCGTGTCGCCTCCGTGCGGTCCACCGGTTTCCGGACGCGCGAGACGCCGGCACACCAGCCGTATCCCAGCATGTCGTCCGAGCCGATCGCGCTGCCCGAGGATCCGTTCCCGATGGGGGAGACCGGCTCACATGGCAAGTTCTGAGAAGAAGTCGCGACGCCGATCCGCGAAGGCGCCTGCCGAGCCGCCGCCGTTCGATCCGCAGCCCGTCGAGCCGCCGTCGATCGCGGTCGCGGAGTTGAGCGCGGGCGCCGCCGCCGACGAGATGCCGTCCATCCCGGTTCCAGACCCGGAAGACGAACTCGCGGCCTTCGCCTCCGATGGCGAGCTGAGCGCGCTCTTCGTGTCGGACGGCCTCGAGCACCTGGGAACGATCGAGGCGGCGATCCTGAAATTCGAAGCGGCGCCGGCCGACCTGTCTCTCCTCAACGACATTTTCCGGCCGTTCCACACCGTCAAGGGCAACGCCGGCGTGCTTGGCATTTCGTCCGTCCAGGAAGTGGCGCACCGCGTCGAAGCGCTGCTCGATCTCGCGCGGTCCGGGGCGCGGCCGTTCGGCCCCCGCGAAATCGAGCTGGTGCTGCAGTCGGTCGACCTCCTGACCTTGATGATCAAGCAGCTTCCGGCGCGCGTGGCCGGCGAGCCGACAGTGAACGTCGCCGACCGCGTCCGCGCCCTCGGCCTCGCGCTCGACACCTTGATGGCCGAGCCGCTCCAGGCCGTCGCCGCGGCCATGGCGGCGCAGGCCTACGAGCAGGCGTCGGCGCGACAGGAGCCAGCCCCCGAGGCCGCCGATCCGTTTCAACGCACCGAGGAAAGCCAGAGCACAGTCCGCGTCGACACCCGCAAGCTCGACTCGCTCGTCGACATGGTGGGCGAGCTCGTGATTGCGCAGACGATCCTCGCGGAAGATCCAGTGCTGCTGCGCTCGATCGACGAACGTCTGAGCCGCCGCCTCTCACAGGTGCGGCGGATCACGAGCGAGCTGCAGCGGAGCGCGATGTCGATGCGCATGGTCGCGATTCGGCAGACATTCCAGAAGATGGCGCGTCTCGTCCGCGATCAGAGCAAGCGCACCGGCAAGCCGATCGCGCTGGTCCTGGCCGGCGAAGACACCGAGCTCGATCGCAAGCTGGTCGAGCACATCACCGATCCGCTGATGCACATGGTGCGCAACGCCGTCGATCATGGCGTCGAGCCGGCCGCCGTCCGTCTCGCGGCCGGCAAGCCGACGGAAGCGACGCTGCGGCTGAGCGCGTCGCACCAGGCCGGCACAATCGTCATCGAAATCGGCGACGACGGCGGCGGGCTCGATACCGACGCCATCCTCGCGAAAGCGCAGGCCCAGGGGCTCGCGGCCGACGACGCGGTGCTGTCGCCCGCGGAGATTCATCAGTTCATCTTCCAGCCTGGATTCTCGACGGCGCAGCAGGTGACCGAGTTGTCGGGCCGCGGCGTCGGCATGGACGTCGTACGCCGCAACATCGAGGCGCTCCGCGGCCGCATCGACATCCAGACCACGCCCGGACAGGGCACGACGTTTTCGATCCGGCTGCCGCTCACGCTGGCGATCGTCGACGGGATCCTGCTGAGCGTCGGAACCGAACGGTTCGTCATCCCGACCTTCGCGGTGCGCGAGTCGCTGCAACCGCGCAGCGATCAGGTGCACACCGTGCAGGGGCGCGGGTGCATGGTGCAGGTCCGCGATCAGCTGATTCCGGTGCTCCACGTCGGCGAGGCGTTCGGCATCCGCGGGGCCCGCGAACGTCCGACCGACGGCACGGTCGTCGTCGCAGAGGACAACGGACGTCCGGTCGCCCTGGTCGTCGACGAACTGCTCGGCAAGCAGGAAGTGGTGATCAAGGGACTGGGCGAGACGTTCGAAGGCGTGCGCGGCGTCGCCGGCGGGGCGATTCTCGGGGATGGCCGCATCGGGCTGATTCTCGACGTCGGCGGGCTGTTGTCGCTCGCCGCGTGACAGGGGCGTGCGTAGTGCAGGCCCTAAGGCCTGCCGTGGGTTGGCGGACCTGAGGGTCCGCACGACACCAGTGGGAGACTGACATGGAAGCTGCTGCAGCGCGGCCGCTCGCAGAACTGGCCGGGAAGTACCTGACGTTCGCGCTCGGCGACGAGGAGTACGGTCTGCCGGTGCTGAAGGTCCGCGAAATCATCAAGCTGATGGACATCACCCAGGTCCCTCAGGTGCCCTCGCACATCCGCGGCGTGATCAACCTGCGCGGCAAGGTGATTCCGGTGATCGACCTGCGCCTCAAATTCGGATTCGAGGTGGGCGAAAACACCGAGCGCACCTGCATCATCGTCGTCGAAGTAGACATGAACGGCAGCAACGTGATGATGGGCATCGTCGTCGACTCCGTGTGGGAGGTGCTCAACGTCAGCGCGGCGGAGATAGACGAGACGCCCGCATTTGGCGATCAGGTCTCGACCGATTTCGTCCTGGGCCTCGCGAAGGTGAAGGGCACGGTCAAGATTTTGCTCGATCTGGACCGCGTGCTCGGCGGCGACGGCCGGTTCTCCAAGGGCCTCCTCTAGGCACATTGGCGTCCATGTCTCCCGTCCGGGTTTCGGCGTCGGCGGCGACAGATCATCCGGAGCTCTCGCGGCGCGATCTCGAGGCGATCATGCGCCTCGTGCACGAGAAGAGCGGCATCGCCCTGCACGAAGGCAAGCGCGCGCTCGTCACCGCGCGCCTGCAAAAGCGGCTGCGCCACGGCGGGTTCCGGACGTTTCGGGAGTACGTGCGCTACGTGGAAGCCGACACGACCGGCAACGAGGTGGTCGCGCTGCTGGACGCGATCGCCACGAACCACACGGCGTTCTTTCGGGAGCCGCAGCACTTCGACTTCCTGCGGGAGAAGGTGTTTCGGGCCTTCGACGACCGCGACTCCGACGCGTCGCTGGGCTGGTGTGCCGCATGCTCGACGGGCGAGGAGGCGTACACGATCGCGATGGCGGCGCACGAGCGCTACGGCGACGACGCGCCGCAGCGGGTGCGGCTGATGGCCACCGACCTGTCGACCAAGGCGCTGGCCGCGGCCAAGGCGGGCATTTATCGGGCAGAACGGATCGCCGAGCTGCCGCGGCATCTCGTGACGAAGTACTTCGAACGGGGCACCGGCGCGCACCGCGGGTTCGTGCAGGTGTCGCCGCTCCTCAGGCGGGTCGTGTACTTCCGCCGGCACAATCTTCTTGAGCCGGCTCCGACGGGACGTTTCGACTTCATCTTCTGTCGGAACGTGATGATCTATTTCGATCACGCCACGCAGCAGCACGTGATCGACGAGTTGGAGCGGCGACTGACGCCTGGCGGATATCTGTTCACGTCGCATTCGGAGAGCCTCAGCCGCCTGCGGCACAACCTGCAGTGGGTCGGGCCGGCGGTTCATCGTCGGGAGAGCGCACGATGATCGCGGCGGCGGCGAGCGCGACGGACGTGGGACGTCCGCGGCGCCTCATCATCGGCATTGGCGAACTGGCCGTGTCGGAGGGTGTCGACGACGTCATCGTGACGCACGCGCTGGGGAGTTGCGTGGCCGTGTGTCTGCACGACCCGCGCACGGCGACCGCGGCGATGCTGCACTTCCTGCTGCCCGACTCGCGGATCAACCCGGAGCGCGCGCGGAATCAGCCCGCCGCGTTTGCCGACACCGGGATCGCGCTGCTGTTCCAGAAGGTGCGGGATGCGGGCCTCGATCCGCGGCGCGCGACGGTCAAGCTGGTTGGCGGCGCGGACAGCGTGGGCGAAGCCCCCGCGTCCACGTTCATGACCGGGCAGCGGAACACGCTGGCGGCCCGCCAACTGCTATGGCGTTACAGCGTGCTGATTGCGGCGCAGGAGGTCGGCGGTCGGGTGGCCCGCACTGTTCATCTGGCGGCGCGGGACGGTCGCCTGCAGATCTACAACGGCGTGAATTTCAAGGAGCTGTAAGACGATGCGAATCCTGATCGTGGACGATTCAACGGTCATGCGGGCGCTCATCAAGCGGGTCGCGCGCCTGGCGGGCGTGCCCAACGATGGCATCCTCGAAGCGAGCAACGGCGCCGAGGCGCTGAAGCTCCTCGAAAAGCATGAAATCAACGTGCTCTTGACCGATATCAATATGCCCGAGATGACCGGGGCCGAACTGCTGCGCGAACTCGCGCGACGCGACCGGTATCGCGATCTGGTGCGCGTGATCATCTCGACCGACGGGTCGTCGGCGCGGCGCGAGGAAGCCGACGGCCTTAACGTTCACAGCTACCTGGAAAAACCGTTCAGCCCGGAGGCGCTGCGTCATGTGCTCAGCCAAGTTGTCACCCCAATTCAGTCCTGAGGCGGGCGTCGCGCTGATGAACGCACTCGTCGAGGTCGGCGAGCAGAGTTTCTTTGCGTTCATCGAGAGCTGCGATGAGACGTGGTTCGAGGAGCTCGCGTCCACGGCGGACCAGTGGATGATTGCGACCGTGACGTTCACGGGCGAGCAGGGGACAGGGGCGCTCTCGTGCCTGTTCCCCGACGATCTCGTGCTCGATCTGTTCGACGCCTTCACCGGCCGCGACCCGGCGGAAGGCCCGCCGGATCCGCGCGAGGTGGACGATCTGGCCGGCGAGTTCGCCAATATGGTGTGCGGGCTGTGGCTGAGCCGCGTGATGGGATCGCACACATTCTCGCTGGGCAGCCCGCGCGCCGGTCGCGTGCCAAAACCGGCGAGCACGGTACCGGAGGGCGTCGAACGCTTCCTTGTCGTCGTTAACAACCGTCCGATGATTGTTGACCTGACGGTCCACGCGGCCAACCGGACGTCAGAGGCGATCGAGGTCTGAGATGGAGCCGCTGCGGTCGCGAAAGAGCCGCGTCGTCATCGTCGACGATTCGGCGGTCGTACGGAGGCTGCTGGCTGATGCCCTGCGCGGCGAGCCAGACATCGAGGTGGTCGGCCTGGCGGCCGATCCGTTCGCGGCCCGCGACCTGATTCTCGCCCGCAAGCCGGACGTCGTCACACTCGACGTCGAGATGCCGCGCATGGACGGCGTGACCTTCCTGCGCAAGCTGATGGCGTACCATCCGCTGCCCGTCATCATCATCAGCTCCGTCACGCAGACAGGGTCGGCCGCGAGCCTCGAGGCGCTGGCCGCCGGCGCCATCGACATCATCGCCAAGCCCGGCGGGCCGTACTCGGTTGGCCAGGTGGCCGATCAGCTGAAGCATCGCATCCGCCAGCTGCGCACGGGGCGTGCGCTGCGCTTTCCGAGCGCGCGTCCGGCCGTGTCCGAGCCGCCGCGTGCGGCCGTCGTCGACAGCCTGGCCGGCGCGCGCGGGCTGATCGTGATCGGCGCGTCCACGGGTGGTACGCAGGCCATCGAAATGCTGCTCACGCGCCTGCCGGCCAAGGTGCCTCCGACTCTCATCGTCCAGCACATGCCGGCGCAGTTCACGCGCGCGTTCGCGACCAGGCTCGACGCATCGTGCCCGATGCGCGTCGTCGAAGCGCAGCACGGGCAGTCGCTGGAGCGCGGGGTGGCCTACATCGCGCCGGGCGACTTCCACCTGCTCGTCGAGGCGCAGGGCGTGCAGCTGAGGACCGCCGTCCGCACGGGGCCGTTCGTCCATTTTCAGCGGCCATCGGTGGACGTGCTGTTCCGATCGGTGGCGGCGCTGCGCGGCGTGAACGTCGTCGCGCTGCTGCTCACCGGCATGGGGGCCGACGGGGCCGCGGGCATGGTCGAATTGCGCCGCGCGGGCGCGACGACGATTGCGGAGGCGGAGCAGTCGTGCGTCGTGTTCGGGATGCCGGCCGA
>Ga0066903_100003163_pt1 | contig 13314 bp, 9 predicted proteins | sample PanSoiMetaGPlot1_FD_67491 | JGI IMG/M metagenome (GOLD analysis project Ga0066903, IMG submission 67491) | Tropical forest soil microbial communities from Panama analyzed to predict greenhouse gas emissions - Panama Soil - Plot 1 (version 2) | ecosystem: Environmental > Terrestrial > Soil >... | reverse complement strand
GTCATCTTCGGCAGGATGCCGAACTGCTTGGCCTGCTGGATCGACAGCACCGCGTCACGGCCCCAGTTCACGTTGATCAGGAACTCGGCGCCCGAATTGGCGATGTTGGTGAGGTACTGGCTGAAGTCCTGCGTGCCGAGTGGCGAGACCTGGTTGGTGACCATCTGCCAGCCGGCATTCTTGCTCAGATAATCATTCACCGACTTGGTGACGGTGTGACCGTAGGTGTAGTCCGGCGTCATGAACGCCGCCTTCTTGTTCTTGCCGAACTGCTTGACCAGCACCGGACCGATCGCGTTGGCTGCGGTCTCGCCGTAGAAATTCTGGCGGAAGCCATAGCGCACGCAGTCCTTGCCGGTCGTATCGTTCGAGCCGGAGATGCCGGTGACGTAGAGTATCTTCTCGCGCTGCGCGAACTTGTTCAGTGCGACCGCGACCGCGCTCGAGGTCGAGCCGGTCATCAGCACGATCTTGTTCTGGTTGATGAATGTCTGCATCTCCTGCACCGCCTGATTGGGCTTGGCGGCGCTGTCAGCGGAGAGGAGATTGATCTTCTTGCCGAGCAGACCCTTGCTGACTTTGGGCGCGATCTTCTTTAGCAGCGGATCGCCGTTGTTGATGTGGTCGACTGCGAGTTGCCAGCCCTTGAGCTCGTCTTCGCCCTGCACAGCATAAGTGCCGGTGCGCGGCACGGCAGCAGCGACATTAACGGTATTGCCTTCCGAGCCGGCTGGCCACGTCCCAATCGGCGACTTATCGCCGACGCCGACCGCGAAGGCAGGCACGGTCAGCGCGGACGGCAACGCAGCGCTGCTGGCCAGGCCGGCGCCCGTCCACAGCAATGTTCGGCGCGACACGCCGCCGAGCTTCTGGTCCATCTGTGACATTTTCGGTTCCTCCTTGAGGTTTGGTCGAATCGCCCGACGTTGGGGTCCGGCGTGCCTCCCGCAAATCTCATCAAGTCTTCTGGTCTTCGCTCGGTGTCGCGCAGCAACACGTCGCGTAGGAATTCATAGCTAGCCGGGATGTCGTGCGGTCAATGCCACTTTCGTCGATGATGCGCCGAGGTGCTCTCGTTTTCGCGACATGCCGCCATCGCTGCGTCAACGCGCCACGTTTTTAAATGATCCGCTCAGGACGGGATTTCATCCGACTTATTGATCTGGATTAATAAGAGAATGTAAGCTCCCGCCAAAGGTATCATCATGAACGTTGCAGCTCAGATCGGACACGACGTGTCACTTGCCAAACATCCGTTCGTGGCGAGGCTGTCGCGTCTTATGAATCTCGGTGCGAACGATCTCGCAGCCCTTACGCTCATCATCAACAGCGAGCGGCTGGTCAAGAAGCGCCAGGATCTGGTCGTTGTCGGCTCCGAGTATCACAATCTCTGTTTCGTCAAGGACGGCTACGCAATTCGCTACAAGCTGCTTCGCAACGGCAAGCGGCAAATCCTCAACGTGATCCTGCCGGGCGATGTCATCGGCTTTCCCGTGAGCTTTTTCGATCGTTCAATCTATTCGGTCGTTGCGGTAAGCGATCTCACTTACAACATCTGCCCGCTCGACGCTTATGTGCAGCTTTGCTACGAGCAGCCTCAGTTCGGCCTGGCGCTGAGCTGGCTCGCCGCGCACGAGGCGGCAATCTACGCCGAGCACATCGTCGACCTCGGCCGGCGCACGCCGCTCGAGCGGCTGGCGCATTTTCTTCTGGAAATCCATGCCCGCTTGCTGGCGGTCGGTCGCGCGGAAGAGAACAGCTTCGATCTGCCGTTCTCTCAGGAGGTCATGGCCGATGTGCTGGGGCTGAGCCTGCCGCATCTCAATCGGGTGATGCAGCAATTGCGCGCGGAGCAATTGATTGTCAGCCGCTCACGCGTGGTCGAGTTGACCGACATGGAAAGCTTGCGAACGCTCGCACACTATCAGCCGCTGGGCCTGGCTCCAATTCCGATGTCGGCAAAGAGGTCCTGACGGTCCAATCGGTCACGTCAGAATGATCCGAACGCTGAGCCGAGCAGGATGACCGCGACAAGCGCGAGAATGGCGTTGACTATTCCGACCATGACGATGTCGCGATAGCTTTCGCGATGAGTTGATCCGCAGACTGCCAGCAGCGTCACAACCGCGCCGTTGTGGGGAAGGCTGTCGAGCGTGCCGGCGCCGATGACGGCGACGCGATGCAGAAGTGCCGGATTCAAACCGATTTCTGCGGCGCGCGCCACGTAGGTGTCCGCGAGCGCGTCGAGCGCAATGGTCAGTCCTCCCGACGCGGAGCCGGTCAGTGCGGCGAGCAGGTTGGTCGCGACCGCAAGCGAGACGAGCGGTCCGCCGCCGATGCCGAGCACCCAGTCACGGACGGCATCGAACGCCGGCATCGCAGCCACGACGGCACCGAAGCCGACGAGGCTCGCAACGCTCACGGCCGGCAGAACGGAAGCGTTGACGCCGGCATCCATGGATTGGCGCAAGTCAGGCAGCTGCTTCCAATTGACGGCGACAGCGGCCACGATTGCGCAGGTCAGGGCCGTGACCACCGACCAGACGCCCGCGACGGCGGATAGCGTGGTCCCTCCCCATCGCGGCTCGGCCAGATAGCCGGCGTCGAGTCTCGGAAGCACGACGAGCGACATGAGCAGATTGACGGCGATCACTACGAGGAGCGGCAGCGCGGCTTTGGCGATCGGTGGCAATCCTTTTGCCGAGCTGCCGTGCGTAAGCTCGGCCGGATCGAACTCGCGCGCGGTGGTGGCCCTCTCGCGTAGCAGCTCATCGCCTGCGAGATGGTCGGCAGATGCCGGGCTTCCTTCGCCAAAACCTTCCCCCATCGCGCGTGCGCGGGTCTCCTCGCGATGCAGCCACCATAGGCCGAAGCCCAGCATGACAGCCGAAGCAATAATACCGAGGCCGGGAGCCGCGAATGGCGTGGTACTGAAGAAGGGCATCGGGATCGCATTCTGGATCGAGGGTGTGCCCGGCAGCGCCGACATCGTGAAGGTCGAGGTGCCGAGCACGATCGCTGCGGGCATCAGCCGTCGCGGAATGCTGGCGGAGCGAAACAGCTCTTGCGCCATCGGGGCCAGCACGAAGAAGGCAACGAAGAGGCTGACACCACCATAGGTGACGAGTGCACCCGCCAGCACGACAGCGAGGACGGCGCGGCCTGCTCCCAAGCGCTCGACGGTGAAGCGCGCGATGGCTGATACCGACCCAGTATCCTCCATCAGCTTGCCAAACACGGCACCGAGCAGAAACAGTGGGAAGAACTGCGCAAAAAAGTTCGCCGCGCTCCCCATGAACGTCTGGGTCCAGTGCGCCAGCAGCGGCTCCCTTCCAAATACTGCAGCGACGAGCGCTGCTGCGGGAGCGAGCAGGAGCACGCTCCACCCGCGGAACGCGAGCCAAATCAGCAGAGCGAGACCGACGAGGATTCCGAGAAGGCCCATGCTCAGACCCCTTCCAGCAGCGTATCGAGATCAAGTGAGCTGCGTTTCCCGAGATCGTCCCAGTGAGTGCTCAAGAACGTATCGGCGGCTCGCCGGCCTTCGTCCCGAAGCATGATCAGGAAGTCCCATTCGGCGTTGAGCTTCGACGAGTAGCCGAGCTGCACCATCGCATCGCTGGCAATGCGGTGAACGCGCATGCGAGCCCAGTTTGCGCTCTCGTCGTCTCCGGACTGCGCCACTTTGCGCAGGAGCGCGATCATTCTCAGCTCCTTCAGCAGCACGGCGTTGAAGGAGACCTCGTTGAGGCGATTCAGGATATCGCGCGCCGAGCGCGGTGTGCCCGGGCGCTCAACAGGGTTGATCTGCACCACGATCGTATCGTGAGACCGGCATTCACGCACGAGCGGCGTGATGGTCGGGTTGCCCGAATAGCCGCCATCCCAGTAGACGTCGCCGTTGATCTCGATGGCCTGGAAGAGTGTCGGCAGGCAGGCCGAGGCGAGCAGGACATCCGCGCTCAGACCGTCATTGCGGAACACGCGACCCCGCCCGGTCCTGACATTGGTCGCGGTGACGAAGAGCTTAATCGGTCCATCCGAGAGATGCGCGAAATCGATTGTCTCGTTGAGGATGTCGCGCAGCGGATTGGCACCACAGGGGTTCAGGTCGTAGGGCGAGAACACGCGTGCCATCATGTCCGCGGCGACGAACAGCGGCGAGTTGTCGAGCGTCCAACGTCCGAGCAGCACGTCGAGCGGGGTGCGACGGAAGGGACTGAGCAACGCCGCGCCGGAAACTTTGCGCCAAAACCCTTCCAGCGCCGCGCGCGCCTGCGGCGCGCCGCCTTGTGCAAAGCCGTACACCAGGATCGCCGCGTTCATGGCGCCGGCCGATGTACCGGAGATACCATCGATGCGTAGCCAAGTTTCCTCGAGCAGCCGGTCGAGCACGCCCCACGTGAACGCACCATGCGCGCCCCCGCCCTGCAGGGCCAGATCGATCAGAACGGGTGCGCGACCGGAAGCGCCAGGATCATGGAGATGGGACGAGGACATGACGAAGCTCCGGATTCGGGTTCAGGAGCGTTGTACGGCTATAGACGGGGAACTTGGGCTAAACCTTAGGCGTAGCGGACCGACCTGTCGGATAAAGCGGTGCTTGCTAAGCGACAAACTCAAAGTCAGCAAAATAGGTCCGCTGCTGCGTGAATAGCGATCAACCCGTTTTTCCGGACCGGCTCAACCCGCCGCCTTGATCAGGCGCTCGGCGGCGGCGCGTGCCTCGGCGGTGATCTCGGCGCCGGCGAGCATGCGCGCGATCTCCTCGCGCCGCCGCTCGGGCGCAAGCTGCGCCACGCGGGTCGCCACCCGCTTGCCCTTGTCGAGCGCATCTTTGGAGATGAGATAGTGCCGGTCGGCACGCGCCGCGACCTGCGGCGCGTGCGTCACCGCGATCACCTGCGCCTGCTTGGCGAGCCGCGCGAGCCGCACTCCGATCGCGTCCGCCACCGCACCACCTACGCCGGTATCGATCTCGTCAAAGATCAGCGTCGGCGCGGAGCCGCGATCAGCCAGCACAACCTTGAGCGCAAGCAGGAAGCGCGACAGCTCGCCACCGGACGCCACCTTCATCAGCGGGCCCGGCCGCGTGCCCGGATTGGTGCGCACCCAGAACTCGACCCGGTCGATGCCGTGCGGGCCACCCGCATCCGGCCCCGTTTCGATTTGCGTAGAGAAGGTGGCGCGCTCGAGCTTCAGCGGCTTGAGCTCGGCATTGACCGCCTTGTCGAGCTTCTGCGCGCATCTGCAGCGCGCCTGCGAGAGCGCCGCAGCCGCGGCGCGATAGAACTCGACCGCCTCGCGCGCGGCTTTCTGCAGCACTGCAAGCCGCTCGGCGCCGGCATCGATCAGTGCGAGGTCGGACGCGTGACGCGCCGCAAGTGCGTTGAGGTTGTCGACCGATACGCCATACTTGCGGGAGGCGGCACGCAATGCAAACAGCCGCTCCTCGATCCGTTCGAGCTCGCGCGGATCGTGATCGGCGGCGCGCAGCGCATGCTCGAGATGCGCCCGCGCCTCTTCGAGCGCATTGAGCGCCACATCGATGGCGCGCACGGCCGGCTCGATCAAGCCCGGCACCTGCGCGGCGCGCCGCTCGAGCCGGCGCACCGCGGCCGACAGCGTCGGCACCGGCGACTGGCTGCCCGATACTGCGTCCTGCGCCTCGCGCAAATCGCCGGCGACCTTTTCCACCGCCATCATGGCGGCGCGCTTCTCGGCCAGCGTGGTCTCTTCCGAAGGTTCCGGCGCCAGGCGCATGAGCTCCTCGACCGCGTGTCGCAGCCAGTCCGCCTCGCGCCGCGCCCGCTCGACCTCGGCGCGGTGCGCCTCGGCCTCCGCCTCCTTCGCGCGTCGGTCCCCCCACAAGCGCTCGACCTCGCGCGCCTGCGCTTCGAGACCGCCGAAGGCGTCGAGCAGCCGCCGGTGCGTCGCCGCATCGACCAGCGCGCGCTCGTCATGCTGCCCGTGAATCTCGACCAGCGCAGCGCCAACGGCCTTCATGGCCTGCACGCTCACCGGCTGGTCGTTGATGAAGGCGCGGGTCCGGCCATCCGCAAGCTGCACGCGGCGCACAATCAACTCGTCTTCGGATGGAATGCCGTGCTCGTCGATCAGCGCCCGAACCGGATGGTCATCCGCGAGATCGAATGCCGCCGTCACCTGGCCCTGTACGGCACCGTGCCGGACCAGTGCAACGTCGCCGCGCGCTCCGAGCGCCAGCGCAAACGCATCAAGCAGAATCGATTTGCCGGCGCCGGTCTCGCCGGTGAGCGCAGCAAGCCCTTTCGCGAAATCGATGTCGAGCCGCTCGATCAGAACGATGTCACGGATGGACAGCCGGGTCAGCATGAGCAGGTGACAGAGGCCGGAAGATTGAGGACCGATAGCCAGAGATTATCGGTGATTCTCCCCCTGTCGTCTGCCCTCCGTCAGCTCCGTCCCGTCAGTCCACCGAAGGCTCGGCTGATCCAGGAGCCCTTGTTCTCCGACGGCTCAAGCCCACGCGCACTCAACAGGGCATAGGCGTCCTTGTACCAGCGGCTGTCTGGGAAGTTGTGGCCGAGCACTGCTGCGGAGGTCTGCGCCTCGCTCACCACGCCGAGTGCCAGATAGACCTCCGTAAGCCGAAGCAGCGCTTCCTCGACGTGCCGCGTGGTCTGATACTTGGTCACGACTTCCTTGAAGCGAGTCGCCGCACCGGTGTAATCGCGCCGCTCCATGTAGTAGCGCCCGATCAGCATTCTCTGGCCGGCCAGTTGATCGCGGGCCTGTTCGATCTTGCGCTTGGCCGATACCGCATATTCCGTGCTCGGATATTTACGGATCACCTCGTCGAGCATCGAGATGGCCTTCTCGGTCCGCTCCTGGTCGCGCGACACCTCGCGAATCTGATCGAAATAGCTCGAGCCGATCAGGAATTGAGCGTAGGCAGCATCCGGACTGCCCGGATGAAGCTGGATGTAGCGCTTGGCCGAGTTGATGGAATCGTCATAAGCGCCGGCCTCATAATAGGCGTAGGCCGACATGATCAATGACTTGCGCGCCCACTCGGAATACGGGTGCTGCCGGTCGACCTCCTCAAAGCGCTTGGCGGCGCCTTTGGTGTCTTTCTTCACGTTGAGGAGGTAGAGACCCTCGTTATAGATACGATCCGCCGGCTCATCGAGCACCGGATCTTCCTTTGGTCCCCACAGGCTGCCAAGGCTCTCACAGCCGGCGAGTGCCGGCGCGACCAGAGCAAGGGCCAGCAGTCGAGCCAGCCACGGCACTCCTCCTGCCACTCGTCGCACATCAAGCAAGGACTGATCCGCCGATCGCGAACGCAAACCCATGGATGCCCTGTATTGGATGCCCTGTATCCCCGACCCACGGCGACTCGTCATCGGCCTGGGCGCACTGATACCCGTTTAGCCGATAAGCCCCGATAGGACCAACGAAATATTAAGACAATCCGCCCGGAATGTGGCGAACCGAGACCCCTGATCAGCACGAAGCTGTGGGTTAATCAGGATACGTCGGGCGCGTAGGCGACGGCCACATGACCGGTCGCCACGTCCGCATGGCCACGACCTGGCCGTACCGTATCGGCCTCCACCAGGGTCCAGGCGCTCTTGTCCGCCATCAGCGCGGACAGCACCGCATGGTTAAGCTTGTGACCACCCCGAACGGAGCGATAAGCGCCCACCAGTGGCAAGCCGGCCAGCGACAGGTCGCCGATGGCATCAAGCGCCTTGTGGCGGACAAACTCGTCCGAGTAGCGCGTACCCTCTGGGTTGAGCACCCGCGTGTCACTGATCACGACGGTATTCTCGAGCGACGCGCCGAGCGCATAGCCCGCGCTCCAGAGCTTGCTGACATCCCGCATGAAACCGAATGTGCGAGCCCGCGCGATATCACGCCGGAACGCGTCCGGGGTGCAATCGAACGCTACCTTTTGGCGCCCGATGAGCGGATGATCGAACGCGATCTCGGTCTCGATCCGCAGGCCGCGCCCATAAGGACGCAGCTCGCCAAAGGATTCCCCGAAAGCGGCGCGAACCGGCTTGAGCACGCGGATGAAGCGACGAGGCTGGTCAAGCGTTTTGATTCCGACCTGGTCGATGGCGGCCACGAACGGCGCCGCGCTGCCATCCATGATCGGCATTTCCGGCCCGTCGATCTCAACCACTGCGTTGTCCACGCCAAGCCCGCGCAAGGCAGCAAGCACGTGCTCGGCAGTGGACACGAGTGGGCCCGACGCATCTCCCAGGACTGTCGCAAATTCAGTCGCCGTGACGGCGTGGATGTCAGCGCGGATTTCCCGCTCCCGCCGCCCCCTCAGTCCCGTCCGTACAAATGTGATTCCTGAGCCTGCATCAGCCGGTTGAAGCGTTACGGTGACAGGCTGCCCTGAGTGAACCCCCACCCCAGACAGCGCGGTCTGGTCCCGCAACGTCGTCTGTCGCCCCGCTCTCATAAACCCATCCCGCCTACTTGCGCGTCCTAAAGATCAGGAACGCGCCCCCGACGACGCTCCTGCGTCGCCTTCCGCAGCCAAACTGGGGATTGAGCTCGTCATGCGAGTCAACCGACCCGCATAGTCCCCCGACACAACGAAACCCCTTCGAGACCAGAGCTTAGCGGCCTTCACCGCCAACTCAACTCACGCTTTCTTACTGACTGTTACCTAGAAGCGGCCGTAATCACGCCCTTTCACTGACGCAAATCATGTCTTGAGCGCTAGTACAACTGCACCGCCACGCCATCCCCATGATTTCGCCGCCTTTTCGTTAAAATCACGATAATGCAGCTGAATTCAAGGTGTTATACAGCCTTCTCTCGCCCTTATATGCTCCCCTGCAACGCAACTCCTTAATGTGAACTTTCAGCCCCGAATGGGTGCCCAGACATCGTTTATGTCGCCTGCCGGCGCAGGAAAGCGGGGATCTCAAGCTGGTCTTCCTCGGGCGAATTATGCACAGGAGCTTGTCGCCCAAGCGGGTCAAGCCCCTGATGACCATGCCTTTTGTTGCCGTATTCGGAGGCTGGATCCGCCGCCGAACGCGAATCGCTCTGGCGTCCCGCGCCCGGCCGAGAGGACGGGCGCGGTGGTTCCAGCTGAGGTAGACGATGAGAATCGGCAGGTGATTCGGTCTCGCCCGGCATGTCTCGCCGGCCCAGCCCCACCGAGGCCAGCCGCTGCAACAAACCCATCCGGCGCTTTTCGGGAAGGTCAGCGCCGGCGGTCTCGCCACGAACCGCCCGCAGTTCGTTCTGGCCAGGGATCGGCAGATCTTCAAGCCGTGGCATTGGCCGCCCTCCCCGACCTGTGCGATCGGGACTCGGTGGAATGAAAGCCGCTTCTGGCGGCTCCTCCGTGTCCTCAGGCGCCGGCTCCAGCAGCATCGGCGGCTTCGGCGCCATGGGCCGGATGGTCACGTCCTCACCGCCGCCCAGCGGCAACACAGCGGCAGCCACAGCGGCCTTGGCAGCCGACTCGATCGCATCCGCGTTCGGCGCGGGCGCGCCCATCGAGGGCGGCGCCACCGGCGTAGCCATCGGTGCGCGAGTCTCTGCCCGCTCGACCCGCTCGGCGAGCCGTAGCTGATCCTGCCTCAGCTTCTGGGCCAGTTCTGCCAATCGCGAATCGGCGCCAGAGTGGCTGCGCGTCGCGGGGGCGTTCTGATCAATGCCGGTTGCCACCACCGAGACGCGGATGATGCCTTCGAGATTCTCATCATAGGTCGCGCCCACGATGATGTTGGCCTCCTGGTCCACCTCCTCGCGAATGCGCGTGGCTGCTTCGTCCACCTCGTAGAGGGTCAGGTCGCGGCCGCCGGTGATGGAGATCAACAGCCCCTTGGCTCCTTTCATGGACGCATCGTCGATCAGCGGGTTCGAGATTGCAGCCTCCGCCGAGGCCAGCGCCCGCTTCTCCCCGGACGCTTCGCCGGTGCCCATCATCGCCTTGCCCATTTCGCGCATGACGGCGCGCACGTCGGCAAAGTCGAGATTGATGAGGCCCTCTTTGACCATCAGGTCGGTGATGCAAGCGACGCCCGAGTAAAGCACCTGGTCAGCCATCGCAAAGGCGTCGGCGAAGGTCGTCTTCTCGTTCGCCACCCGGAACAGGTTTTGATTCGGGATGACCAGCAGGGTGTCGACCACCTTCTGCAACTCGGCAATGCCGGCCTCGGCCATGCGCATCCGCCGCGTACCTTCGAAGTGGAACGGCTTGGTGACAACCCCAACCGTGAGAATGCCGAGCTCCTTGGCGCACCGCGCCACGACCGGGGCCGCGCCGGTGCCGGTGCCGCCGCCCATGCCGGCGGTGACGAACACCATGTGCGACCCCTGCAGGTGATTGCGGATCTCCTCGAGCACCTCATCAGCGGCCGCGCGCCCCACCTCGGGCTGCGATCCGGCACCAAGACCCTCAGTGACCTGGACCCCCATTTGGATAATGTTCTGGGCCTTCGAGGATGTAAGCGCCTGGGCGTCAGTGTTGGCGACCACGAATTCGCAACCCTGCAGTCCACTCGCGATCATGTTGTTGACCGCATTTCCACCCGCACCACCAACCCCGATTACGGTAATCCGCGGCTTCAGCTCGCGGATATCAGGCACTTTTGTATTTGTCGTCATGGTTGCCTCTTCCTTGCGCGGTGTTCCCCGCCGGGATTGGGCCGGTCCGCCACCGGCCGATGGTGTGTTGTGTCTCGTCATCAGAAGCTCTCCCGCAGCCACCGACCGACGCGCGCCATGTAGCCGCCGGTTCCGGTAGCTGCGTATTGCATCCGGTGTGGCTCGAAGTGCTCGAGATGCGCCGCCTGCGGGTACACGAGCAGGCCTGCCGCTGCCGCAAAGGCAGGCCCCTTCGCTTCCTCAGGAAGACCAGCGATGCCGAGCGGGCGGCCAACCCGCACCGGCCGCCCTAGTATCTGCGTGGCAAGCTCTACCAAGCCGTTAAGCTGGCAGGCGCCGCCGGTCAGAACCACGCGACCGCGCGGCTCGGCCGCAAATGGCGACGCCTTGAGGCGATCGCGCACCATCTCCAGGATTTCTTCCACTCGCGGCCGCACGATCCGCACCAGCTGGGCACGCGACACCAGCTGCGGGCCGTCGTGCCCGTCATCGTTGACCGGAGGAATGGCGATCATGTCACGCTCGTCCGACCCACCTGCGAGGACGCTGCCATACAGCGTCTTGATTCGCTCGGATTCGGCAATGCGAGTATTCAATCCACGCGCGATATCCATCGTTACGTGATGACCGCCGACCGCGAAGCCATCGCCGTGCACGAAGCGCCCGCCGGAGAACACCGCAATGGTGGTCGTCCCCGCGCCCATGTCGACCAGGGCGGCGCCGAGATCTGCCTCATCGTCAGCGAGCACAGCCAATCCCGCCGCATAGGGGCTCGCCACCAGCGCGCCGACCTCGAGGTGGCACCGTTCGATCGACAGGATGAGGTTGCGGACCACCGCAATGTCGGCCGTCATGGCATGCATATCGATCCCAAAGCGACGCCCCAGCATGCCGCGTGGATCGCGGATGCCGGTCACCTCGTCGAGCGAATAGCCAATCGGCAACGAATGGAGCACCGCCCGCCCGGGGCGAACCGAGTGCTGGCTGCCGGCGGAGAGCACGCGCGTGATATCGCCGTCGGAGACGGTCTTGCCCGCCACATTGACGGTCGCCGCCATGAGTTCGCTCGCCGGCTTGCCGGCCGAGAGCGAGACCACGACCGATTTCAGCTGCAGCTTTGCGTCGCGCTCGGCGAGATCGAGCGCCTGGCGAAGCGCCTGCTCGGCCTCGACCAGATCGATCACCGCCCCTGCCTTCATGCCGCGCGCCAGGGTGTGACCGAAGCCCATCACCTCGATCGAATGCGTGCGCCGGCGCAGCGAGTCCTGCGCCGTGTACGGCCGCAACCGCGCGATCAGGCACGCGACCTTGCTGGTTCCCACGTCAAGCGCCGCGATCATGGCAGAGCGCTTGGGGGACAGCGGCTTGGTCTTCGGGGTCAGGCCAAACTGCAGCGCGGTACTCATACTGGCCCCGCTTTCTTGGGCGCAGGCTTGCGGTCTTTGGCTGCGTCGAGGCGCGACTGAGCCGCCGCTGGCGAAAGTCGCACGGTAACTCGATCCGGCAGACGCAAATCGATCGCCGTAATGTCGCGAGTGGTAAGCTTGCCGTCGCGCTCAAGCACGATCAAGCGATCGAGCGCACTCGCCGCGTCGGCTTCCGGCAGGCGAACATCAAGACCGTTGCGCAGCCGCAGATTCCAGCGTCGCTCGCCGACGAGAATCGACGCGCGCACCTGCTCGCGGATCGCCGGATAGCGCTCAAGCAGCACAAGAAATGCCTTGGCACGCCTCTCGGCACCTTGGCCAACCACCAGCGGCAGCTCCAGCAGCGAGGGTGCGATGTAGGGCTCCAGCACCGTGCCGTCCTCGGCAATGACCGAGACGTGGCGATCTTTTTGCCAGAGCGCAAAGGCCTGCCGCTCCGAAATGCTCACCTGCAGCTCGCCCGGATAGAGCTTGAGCACTCTCGCATCAGCAATCCAGGGATTGGTGCGCAGCCGCTCACGCACCGCCGCAACATCAAGAAAGAGGAGCGAGGTCGTGCCGGTGATGCCCGCAACGGCGAGCATCTGTTCGCGGCTGACATGGACGTTGCCCGAGAGGGCAACCGATGTAATGCGGAATCCGGCCGCATTGGCGGCCTGGTCACGCACCTCCTTGAACGCGCCCACGATCGTGGGCACGTGGCCACCTTCGATCGTGCCGTAAACAACGCTCGACAGAATGAATAGCGCGGCAGCCGCCAGACCAACGCCGCGCGGCACCTGCTGGCGCACCAGCACCAAAAACCACCCGCGCGCCCAACGCAGCACATGACGCGCAAGCCGCTGGCTTGCGCGCATCAGGTCTTCGAAAACAAAAGCGCGCGCACCAGTGTTCGGCGGGCGAGCGCGCAGCCGTGCGATCCAGGTCAGCGATTGAGCGAGGCGTCCTCGACCATCCATCGCACAAGCTCATCGAACGTGATGCCCGCGTGTGCCGCGAGCTCAGGTACGAGCGAGGTTTCGGTCATCCCCGGCTGAGTATTGACCTCGAGACAGAGCAGGCCTCCCGTCCCCTCGATCCGGTCGTCGTAACGGAAGTCCGCTCGGCTCACCCCTCGGCAGCCGAGCGCCCGATGCGCCGCCAACGCTAGTCTTCGGGTCAGTTGGTAAACAATTGGTGAAACTGGGGCCGGCAAAACGTGCTTTGACCCACCGGGAGCGTATTTGGCTTCATAGTCGTAGAACCGTACCGTCGGCAC
>Ga0066903_100003162_pt1 | contig 13316 bp, 13 predicted proteins | sample PanSoiMetaGPlot1_FD_67491 | JGI IMG/M metagenome (GOLD analysis project Ga0066903, IMG submission 67491) | Tropical forest soil microbial communities from Panama analyzed to predict greenhouse gas emissions - Panama Soil - Plot 1 (version 2) | ecosystem: Environmental > Terrestrial > Soil >... | reverse complement strand
TTCAGCACTAGTTAATGTGCGGCGATTGACCACAACATTGCCGTCGACTTTTACGTTAACAATCACATCGCCAATTGGTGCGGATTTCTCCTTCGCAGCCGACGCTTTTGGGACTTTGACATCGAGCTCGTTCTCTGTGCGCGCCGCATTCCACGTTAGCAGAAAGAAAATCAGTAAGAGCAATAGCACGTCAACCAGCGGCGCCAGTTGAATACCGGGATGATGCAGAGGCGCGTGACCACGCAGGTTCATTGGAATAAAGCAGCTTTAGAGTTCTTCTTCGATCAACACGGGCGTCCTTTGGGGCTTGCCATACTGCAACGAGAGCAAAGCCAAAACATGCGTCGAAGCAGCTTCCAGTTCCGAAATCAACTTTTGTGCTCTGCCGCGAAAAAACGCATAAAAGATCATTGCCGGAATGCCGATCGCCAGTCCGGCAGCCGTGTTGACCAGCGCCTCGCTAATCCCGCGAGACAGCGCCACATAACGCGCCGAACCGATATCGGCTCCCAGTGCTCCAAACGAATGAATAATTCCAAACACGGTGCCTAGAAGGCCCAGCAGCGGCGCAATCATCCCAATATCTGCCAGGTAAATGACCCGGTTATTCAGATTGGCTGCGACGCGCGTTCCTTCCGTCTCAGCGATTTCACGAACCTGCTGAAAATCGGCATGTGGATTCTTCGTTGTAAAATCGAGCACTTTTTGAACGACCCTGGCGATAGCCTCGCCATGCCGATTGGAGACAGCGAGCAAACCCAGATAATCGCGTTTACGCAAAAGCGCGTCCGCGGTCGCCATGTAACCACTCGAAACCACCGCGCCACGACGGATTGTCATCAGGTACACCACAACCAGCATGACAAAGAAGATCGACAGCAACATCAGCGGAATCATCACTGGACCCGCCTTGAAGAGCGTCTCCAGAACCGTCTGAGAGCGTTCAGGCACCAGAGGTGGCGTGGGAGACGCTTCTTGTGCCATCACGGAAGACACGCTCGCCAGCGCGCCCAACAACAGAACCCATATCTTCATGCCGGAAATTTCGTAACGATATGCAGAGCGATCAGCGGATGCAAATGCTTCACTGGCAGATCAAACACACGCGGGCCCTCCAAGTTGCGAACCACAGCAAGCCAAAATCAGCGGCGTACGAGAAAAACATGCGCCGGTTGAACCGCCGGATCGAGCTGCACGTAATTGCGGCCCCCACGCCACCTATAAGTCGACCCACTGAGCAAATCCTGCACCTGATACGCGTCGCTCTCGATCTGGCCGAAGCTCTCGATCGGGACATCCACAAACGAATTTTGTTTGCGATGGGGATCAAGATTCACCACCACGAGAATGATATTATCGCGCGCCGGCGTCATCTTGCTGTAAAACAGGATGGCGTCGTTCTCGGCATCGTGGAACCGCAGATTTGTATAAAGCTGAAGGGCCCGGTTTTCCTTTCGAATCTTGTTTAGTCTCGCGATCCAATCCTTGATATTGCCAGGAGCATTCCAATCGCGTTCCTTGTATTGATACTTTTCGGAATCGAGATACTCCTCGCGGCCTGGCAGTGGTTCATTCTCGCAAAGCTCGTACCCGCTGTAGATCCCATACAGGGGCGAAAGCGTCGCCGCGAGAGCTACGCGAATCATGAACGCGGGCCGGCCGCCTTCCTGAAGCACAAATGGAAGGATGTCTGGGGTATTGGTCCACAGGTTTGGCCGGAAATATTCACTCATTTCGGTTTGAGTAAGCTCCGTGAAATATTCGATGAGTTCGTGTTTCGAATTTCGCCAGGTGAAATACGTATAGCTCTGGTTGAAACCGGCTTTAGCCAGGGCCTTCATCATCTTTGGCCTGGTGAACGCTTCGGCGAGAAAGATCGTTTCGGGATATTTTGCGCGGACGCCCGTTATCAAATACTCCCAGAAAGCGACTGGTTTGGTGTGCGGATTGTCCACTCGAAAGATGCGCACTCCGCGATCGGCCCAAAACAACACGATGCTCTTCATCTCGGCCCAAAGCTCGCGCCAGTTTTCGCAGTGAAAATTTACTGGATAAATATCTTCGTATTTTTTCGGCGGGTTCTCCGCGTATTTGATGGTTCCGTCGGGGCGTTTATAGAACCAATCTGGATGCTCTTTAACGTACGGATGATCGGGCGAGCAATTGATCGCGAAATCGAGGGCAATTTCCATCCCGCGTTTGCGCACCTCTTTTTGAAGCCAGTCAAAATCTTCGAGAGTCCCTAGTGCAGGCTCGACCGCTTTGTGCCCGCCGGCCTCGCTGCCGATTGCCCATGGAACGCCAGGGTCGCCGGGCTCGCAGATGACCGAGTTGTTTCGGCCTTTGCGGTGGGTGTGACCAATGGGGTGGATTGGCGGAAAATAAATGACGTCGAAACCCATGGCCTTTGCGTCCTCGACCCGAGGCAAACAATCGCGAAAGGTCGATCCGCGACCGCCACGGCCTTCTGCCGAACGCGGAAAAAATTCGTACCAGGCCCCTATCAATGCTGCAGGCCGGTCTACAACAACACGAGGCGAGGGGTCGTACTGCGTTGCGCCAGAACGATCTGGATAAGTTGCCATCAACAGCTCCAGTTCGCCTGATCGTGCAATAGCATGAACTTCTGAATTAGCGCCGGTCGAAATGTGCCGGGAAAACTCCAGCAAGCGTTTGCGGTCGGCGCGATTGCGCGAGCGGCCGGCGGCCCCTTCTACCAGAGCCGTGCCTTCCAGAGCTTCACTCCGAAGATCGGACACGCCGGCTTCAAATTTCTTTGAGAACTCGGCTTGCCAACTGCGAAAGGTATCGGTCCATGCTTCGATGGTGTACTCGTGAATCGTTTCATCGTACAACGTGCAGACGCCGCGCCATCGATCGTTATCAACGAAATTCATCGGCGTTTCGCGCCATACCCGGGTCCCAAGAACACGCCACCTCAGCACCGCTGCTACAACGTCGTGGCCATCCTTGAAAATGTCCGCTTCGACAACCAGGTCTTCGCCAATGATCCGCTTGATCGGATAGCGGCCGCCATCGATCAGCGGCTGCAAATTCTCGATCACAACGGAAGGGAAAGCCCGAGCCATGGGCCATCAATCAATCGAGATTCACGAAGAGTGAAAGAACAAATCAAACGCGTGATATTGGCACCCTTTGGTGCGGACCAATCGCGTTGTTGTGTCGAGTTTTCTGGAAGCAAGACGTCGCCCTGTTCCTGATTTTACGCCCCGAACTGGAATGCGCACTCGTATAGCCCTGAATTGCGCAGCATTTGCCGGCGCACTTTCGTGCGCAACACCGCCTCAAACATATCCTGTTCTAACCGGCCTACGATTGGGTAGCGCTCCAGCAGATTCAGAATCGGCGAGTGACACTCGACAATCCTGGGCCCGCCGTCCTCGTGATTGTTAATGAACTGCGACATGTAGCCCTCCGCGTCCCGCGCATTGGCCAGCCATTTGGCTCGTTCAGCGACCGTGTCCCCCTTGGTCTTGGATTTGAGCGCTGCTGTTTTCTTTTCAAAGATATTGTAGAGAAGTTTCTCTGGGGCATTTGGTCCGTAGATTTCCTGCGCTGCTCGCAGAAGCTCAAGAGTAAACTGATGGCTGTCCGCCTGAAAAAGATCGTGGCTGCGTCGCGTTAACCTGTAGACCATTTCCGGCCGCCCCATCCTTTGGGGACGACGCCATGTATCCAGATAACCGTCGCGTTGAAGGGTGAGACAATGCTGCTTGATGCCCATGTAGCTCATCTTCATCTTGTCCACCAGCTCATTAACGGACATTCCTTTGGTTCGCTTGAGCGAATTAATGATTTCAAGTCGTTGAGTGCGGCCAATTTCCGAAATTAGACGTTGGTTCATAAGAAATGACAAAGTGACAACTTGGTGACGAAAACTGAAATTCGCGACTTTACACGGTGCAACCTTTATTACGCAAGTGTAAAGTTTATGCAACGAGCGAAACGAAAAGAAATTACAAAAGATCTGCCGCGCTTCGGCGGCTAGTGCAGCAGGAGCCCCGAGGTGTACGGAATCATTCGCGAAATAGGTCAATGCGCTATTTTGCCATGACGACGTCGCCGCTTTGGAGGGGGCAGGGCAAATCGGCCCATTGAACGGCCACGTTGCTGAAGTTGACCGGAGTGCTGGCGCACATCAATGGATCAGGCTTGTCGCACACGCGGAAGTGCAGGTGCGGCTCGGTCGAGTTGCCAGAGGAACCGAGTTTGCTGATCGCATCGCCAGCTTTCACCTGGTCACCGACATGGACATGCACGCTGCTCGGCTGCAAATGCGCGTACAACGAGTACTCATTGTTTGCATGTTCGATCATTACGTAATTGCCTGTGATTGCCGTTAGGCCTTTGGCAAGTCGCTCGCCCTGCTCCTTTTGTAGCCGCGTGAAGTACCGCTCCTGACTTTCGTCAGGCCGTTGCGTCGCAGACGGATCTTCCGCGACGCAAATTAGACAAAGATTGCTCGACTTGCTTCCCTCCGCCCAATGACAAAAAATGTCAGGAGTAGAGATACTCGTCGTGGTACTCGCGCTGAGGCGCAAACTGCACCTGCTCGGTTCCAGCTTCTGGGTACTCGAAGATTTTGCCTTCGTAATTCCGGATGACGATCTTCTCGTTGTCGTGATAAAGAATGTAACCGGGATTGATAGGCACCTTCCCACCGCCGCCGGGCGCATCGATCACAAATTGCGGCACTGCGTAACCGGTGGTGTGACCGCGCAGGCCTTCGATAATCTCGATGCCTTTCGCGACGGACGTGCGCAGATGGGACGAACCGTTGATCAGATCGCACTGATAAATGTAGTAGGGACGAACGCGGCACATCAGGAGTTTCTGCACAAGCGTCTTCATCATTTCCAGATTGTCGTTCACGCCGGCAAGCAGCACGCTTTGGTTTCCAAGCGGGATGCCAGCATTGGCGAGACGCTCGAGCGCTTGCTTGACTTCAATCGTCAATTCGCGCGGATGATTGACATGCACGCTCATCCAAAGGGGATGATGCTTCGCAAGTATCGCGCACAGCTCCGGCGTGATGCGTTGAGGCAGGAAAATCGGAACGCGGGTGCCGATTCGAAGGAACTCAATGTGCGGAATCGACCGTAGCCGCGAAAGGAGCTTGTCGAGTTTATCGTCGCTAAATATGAGAGCGTCGCCGCCGCTCAAGAGGACATCGCGCACCTCGGTATGGGCCTCGAGGTAACGAAACGCATCCTCGAAATCGGTGTGCAGCTCCTGTTCGCCAACTCCGCTTACGACCCGGCTGCGGGTGCAATAACGGCAGTAACTGGCGCAACGATCCGTCACCAAAAACAGAACTCGGTCCGGATAACGATGCACCAAGCCTGGCACAGGCATGTGCGAATCTTCACCGCATGGATCAGCCATGTCGTATGGGGATCCCCACGTCTCCTCGATTCGCGGAATGACCTGACGCCGGATCGGATCTTCGGGGTCATGATTCGGGATGAGGTTAAAAAAATGCGGCGTGACCGCGAGAGCGAGTTTGTCTCCGGAGAGCAACACGCCCGTATGTTCCTCGTCACTCAGCTCCAGGTGTTTTTCCAGTTGAGCCAGGGACGTGATTCTGTTCTTGAGCTGCCATTTCCAATCATTCCAAAGCTCGTGGGGCGTCTCGGGCCAATAGCCTGGCGCATGTGAGATAAACTCTTTTCCGTCCCCTTTTTCTGATACAGAGGTAATCATTTTTAATTGAGGACGAAAAAGGTAAGACCCTCAAATATTGTGTCAACAGAGGCACTTAATTGTGCGCTACGCACTCGTTAGTCCTCATCCGATTGGGTGATACTTCGACTGTTCGGCTCTCATAACAAAGATCGAGAAAAGCACAGCCAAAAATAAACGAACTCCGTTCGATTGTCAGAATCCTGTCCAGCCTCGCAATGGAGATTTCATGATGCATTTAATTGCGCGCTATACACATCTATGTGCGTCCATCCCGACAGACAAGCCCACCAGTCGTTAAGTATGGTTCAGTTCGAACACTGTTTCTGCAGCGAAACTGTTTGCCGTTTCCAGTAACAGCGCATCTTGCCCGTGCCTTGCCAACAGCGACAAGCCCACTGGTACCGCTTCCACGTTGGCCACAGGCATTGACACCTGCGGCAGCTGGCCAATGCCTGCCAGACTCGTCAAGCCTAAGGTGCGCGGATAATAGCCACTGCCGCTAAAGCTGCGCCGAGGCGCAGCTCCTTTGCGCGGAGCGAGGGCTGGCGTTGTTGGTATGCACAAGAGATCGTCGGACCAAGAAAGTCACGCAAGCTTCGAAAATATTGTCCCCGTCGTTCTAATGGCGATTCAACACGTCGGCGATCGAGTTGGTTGGTCAGTTCAAAACTTGCGGCCACATTGGGTCCGAATTCGGGCTTCGTATCAGCGATCCAGGCACCCAGACAGCTCTTGATCTCGGCCCATTGAATCACGCAGTAAGTGTCACTCCAGGTTGTGAAGTCGCGCCCGGATTCATCAGTACCCAAGTCCCTCAGCGATGATTCCTGCACTCGCTCGCCGAAGAAATCACGCAAGCGACGCACCGGCTCCAACAAGGCCTGCTGCACATCTACATCGGCAAGTGCGAAAGCCTCGCGGATCAAATGAATTGTGACAGGCTTTGTAGCGGGCACCAAGGCGCTGGCTAACAAGACCCGCGCTACTTTCGCTAACACATCTGCTCTTTGTGCAAAAATGCCGACCGTATCGAACGTTGGAGCCAACGGATTGACTCCCGCCACTGATATGAAACCGTGCGAGGGTCGGAACCCCCAGATTCCGCAATTGCTTGCAGGAACACGGACGGAGCCACTTGTATCCGCTCCGACTGCAAAATCGACCAGGTCACATGCTACGGCCGAGCCCGATCCGCTCGACGATCCACCTGGCACGCGATCGGGCGCCCGCGCATTGAGGGGTGTGCCGTAAAAGTGGTTTTCACCAAGAAGACTAAAGGCAAGTTCATCCGAAATGGTTTTACCGACGCAACGGGCGCCCGCGTGCAAGAGTTGCTCAACGCAAACCGCGTTCGCCACTGCAGGAGGATGCGAATCGTGCCACGTGGGGTTGCCGCAACCGGTCTTCCAGCCTGCTACGTCGATTACATCCTTAACAGCAAAGCACAATCCATCCAGCACACCGCTCCCAGTGGGCGGCATTTCAAACGTGGCCACGAAAGCATTGCTCTGAGCGACAGTGATCGGCGAAGATTTCATTCTGACACGATTCAGCACAGCCGATTATCGGCGCTCGTGATCTTGGCACCAAATTGGCCACAGACGAATCCGCCGTGAAAGACTCGAGACTCAATCGCGCGGCAGTCCATCGCTAGCGATGGACCACAACTATTTCCCGCCTAGAACGCTTAACTCCCAACGATAACCATCGGGATCATAAAACCAAAGTCCCATATTTTTCGACCCCGGAGCTTCCGCGCCGATTTCATTGCCCGGATCTTCAATATCTACTTCGACATTTTTCAAATAGGCGAGAGCCTTTCGCAATGTCGCCATATTTGGCAAATGGAACGACACGTGATCGATCGTTTCCGGTGACGGTTTACCTTTGAATAGCGCAATCGTCACGTTGTCGTTACCAACCGCGACGCCGTTTTCGAAATCGAACTCTTTCCGCAATCCAAGCACGCGCTCGAACCATTGTGCGCTTTTCTTCGGATCACGCACAGCCAAACCGAAGTGACCAACCTCTCCAAGAGTGAATGGAACCTTCATTGAAGCATCGCCAATTGCCAAATTAGTCGACCTAATCCGCTTCGGATCCGTTTCGAGATATGAGCGGCTCCATGAAGTGACGGTTGAAGTCTTTCAGCGCGTTCCTGGGCGTATCGCCGAGCCCACTTGCGCCGAGTCGTAGCTCCGACCCGATAAAAGCAAGCCAAATTTCCCCCACCATTCCCATTCTAGGACGCAGACGTGCGGCCGGGCTGCGCGGATGGTTTTCGAGGTAGTCCTCGACGTCTTCTTTTATAACAAGAGGCAGCTCTTCAATTGCGAGCGAGATCACATCCAAGAAACGTGCGTGATGAACGTATTGGACGTAAAACGGTGTAAGGTTCATGATAGTCGGGGCGACCAGAACCGCTTTCCGTCCACGCCGGAGCTACACGACGTGTCTGGATCTGACAAACAATCTCATTCACGGCCCCAGACCATGGCCACTGAAGTCGTGAGACTGCCGCCCATGTTGAATGTCAGAAATCTCTTCGCACTCTCGATCTGGCGACCTCCCGCTTGCTGCGTGAGCTGTTGATAGGCTTCGAAAACCTGCCGAACGCCAGTCGCTCCGACCGGATGGCCATCGGCAATTAATCCGCCGCCCGCATTCACGGGGATTTGGAATGGTCCTTTGAATTTTTCCGTGCGCACCTGCGGCAACGCTGTCGCTCCGCTCTTCACAAGCTCGACACCTTTGCCAGAATCGGCGAGCCCGAGAATTTCATAAGCGACGATTTCAGTTATGGAAAAGCAATCGTGCACCTCGGCACCGCTCAGGTCGCGCGGCGTCAGGTTCGCCATGCGAAAAGCTTTCTCAGCCGCTTTGCGCGCGATCGAAAACGTCGGCGCATCCTTTTTGTCGAGCGGCAGATAATCGGTCGTGTGACCATACCCAAGCAGTCGGGCAGTGTTGTTTTTGCCCCGTCCGATTTTGTCCAGATACTTTCCGGAAACCAGAACAACCGATGCTGCGCCGTCGGTGATCTGGGAACAATCGGACACTTTGAGCGGTGGCGCGACGCTGGGGTTTTTGTCGGACACCTGAGACGCGCAGTCCAAGGTGAGATCAGCGTCGCGCATTTGTGCGAGCGGATTCAACTTGGCGTGCGCATAATTTTTCCACGCCACCAGAGCCAGGTCTGCTTCTGTTGCGCCGTATTTTTCGACGTAAATCTGCGCGATGCGTCCGAACAATTTCGGAAACATGAAATCGCCATACTCCGGCTTTTCGTTGTGATAATCGGCCGCAGCGCCGAGCACATCCGATCCATCAAGCGACGACATCGTTTTCTGCTGTTCCGCTCCAACGACCAGCACAACGTCATAAAACCCGCCCATGATCCATTCAGCGCCGAGCAACACCGATAAGGCGCCAGATGCGCACGCCGCTTCGGTGTGCATGGTTGGAATCCCGCACAATTTCGCATCGATCTCCGGAATAAACGCGCCCAATTGTAACTGCTTCGTGAATTGACCAGCGTTGAAATTGCCAACCGCACCGGCCTGAATTTCAGCCGGATCAATTTTCGCGTCGTCGATCGCCTTTTTGCCGGCTTCGATGATGATGTGCCGGATCGTTTTCCCTTCTTTCTTGAGGTTGCGCTTAAAATCAGTGCGCCCGCCGCCGAGAATGTAAACTGATTCGCTCATAACGTCCTACTAACTTAGCTGATCTTCCCGCGCTGTCATCCCGAGCCGCGCAGACGGCGAGGGACCTCTCGTCAAAGCCGCGCGGCACACTAACTTGACAGATCCTTCCCTTCGCTAAGGATGACATTCCTGCTTATCCGCCGAAGGCATTGAGTCCCGTAATGTCGCGGCCGACGACTAACGTATGGATGTCGTGCGTGCCTTCGTATGTAGAAACCGTTTCAAGATTCATAAGATGGCGAATTACCGGGTAGCGATCCGTAATGCCTGCGGCGCCAAGTATGTCGCGCGCGCTCCGCGCGCATTCCAGGGCCATCCACACGTTGTTGCGTTTTGCGAGCGAGATCTGCGCAGCACGCGCCGAGCCTGCCTCCATCATTCGCGTAAGACGCAACGCCAATAATTGGGCCTTGGTAATTTCCTGGGCCATCCAGACGAGTTTTTGTTGCACTAATTGGAAGCCGGCAATCGGGCGCCCAAATTGTTCGCGCGATTTGGCGTAAGCCAGCGCCGTTTCATAGCAATCAACGGCTGCGCCGATCACACCCCAGGCAATCCCTGTGCGCGCATGCGACAGGCAAGACAACGGTGCGCCAAGCCCGGATGCCTCCGGTAAACGATTCTCCCCAGGTATGTGGCAGTTCTCGAACCAGCATTCCGATGTGCGCGACATGCGCAGGCTAAACTTTCCGTCGATGTCCTGCGCCCGAAATCCGGGGGCATCCTTTTCTACTAGAAATCCGCCGACACGACCGTCTTCATCCTTTGCCCAAACAACTTTTACATCCGCAATCGAAGCGTTCCCGATCCAGCATTTGCTCCCGTTCAAAATATAATGGCCGCCTTCGCGTTTCGCTCGGGTTTCCATTCCGCCGGGATCTGAACCGTGTCCATGCTCTGTCAGCGCAAAACATCCGATAACTTTGCCTGACCGCAGTCCTGGCAGCCAGTGCGCCTGTTGCTCTGGCGAGCCAAAGGAATGGATCGCCTGAATTGCCAGCGCGCCCTGTACAGACGCCAGGGAGCGCAGGCCGGAATCCGCCCGTTCGAGCTCCTGCATGATCAGGCCGTACGCCGTGTAGCTAAGACCGGCTGAGCCGTGGGCTTTCAGATAAGGAGCATAAAAGCCCAGCGCACCCATGCGCGGTATGAGGTGTTCGGGGAATTTGCCCGCGCGATAGCATGGAACGATCTCGGACAAGACTTCATCCTGCACAAAACGCCTCGCTCGATCGCGCGCGGCGCGCTCTTCCTCGGTGAGAAGGTCTTCAATGCCGTAATAATCGAGTGAGGGCACACCAGTAGGAGCCGGAGTCATGCGCGCCAGTTTAACGACCACACAACGCAAACACAACGCTCACGCGTTTTCTGCGCGGCCGTCCTCGAATTATTCGACGGCTAGCCCGTTCAGCTACTCGACTGCCTCCGCGCCCCAGCCATCATAGTTGCCACCGGGCTCCTCCGCTAAATCGTCAAACTGGTCGGACAAGCATTGTATCGTCGCGAGTGTCGCAACGAGCGTAGCAACTGCAACGACAAGGTACTGCTCGTGGTTACCGTCGGATGGTTCGACAGTAACTCGAATCCTCTGTCGCTCAGCTTCCATACAGCAGCTTTCGCTGCTGTTTCATTCGGAAAATAGAATGCGAAATCTGGTTCGTGCCCGCTTAGTGAGGTCCGAACCGACGACAGCTAATTCAAAGAGAACCTTCGTGTCTAGATCGGGGTTGTTGCGAAGTGATTCAACGATTTCCGGAGGCGTAGGCACAACAGAAAATTACTTGCTAGTTGGCAAACCTGCGGCTCTCCAAGCTTTGAAACCTCCCGCCATTGAGCGGACATTTTTGTACCCCATTTTTTCCAGGCTCTCGGCGGCAAGGGCGGAGCGTCCGCCTCCGCCGCAATGACAAATGATCGTTGCGTTCGCGTCGGGGACTTTTTCTTCGATGTCGAGCTCGATCGTCCCACGACTCATGTGGATCGCATCAGGAATATGGTCTTCGTCCCATTCGTCCTTCTCGCGAACATCGACGATCACGGCGTGGCCAGCTTTCGATTTCTCAGCTGCTTCTCTCGGAGAAATCTCAGTGATCTTCTTCCTCGCGTTTGCAACCAACTCTTCAAAACGGCTGTGCTTTGCCATGGCCCAATATGCCGGCGATCACAGACTGCCGCTACAGTTATTCGTAGCGCAGCGCTTCGATTGGATCGAGCGCGGCTGCCTTACGAGCCGGGTAAAAGCCAAAGAAAATTCCGACCGCTGCGCTAAACAAAAACGCGATCGCAACCGAACTGATTGATATCAGCGTCGGCCAATTTGCATATGCCGACAAGATTTTCGACGCGCCAATGCCGCAGACGATTCCGATCACGCCGCCCACTGAGCTCAACGTGACGGCTTCGATCAAGAACTGGGTGAGAATATCGTTGCCTCGCGCGCCCACGGCCATCCGAACGCCGATCTCGCGCGTACGCTCGGTGACACTCACCAGCATGATATTCATGATGCCGATTCCACCAACCACGAGCGACACGCCGGCGATTGCGCCCAGCAAAAGCGTCATAACACGCGATGTGGCAGTCGCGGCCTGCGCGATTTCCTGTTGATTACGCACGGTAAAATCGTCATCGCGGCCGGGACGAATATTGTGCCGTTGCCGAAGCAGCGAAATAATCTGTTGCTGCGCCGCTTCCAGTTGCTGAGGATCGGCAATTTGCACGTTGATGTTACGCAAATTTGTGCCGCCGATCACGCGCTTCATCGCGCTTGTGTACGGCATAATTACGATGTCGTCCTGGTCCACCCCCTGAGTGCTCAATCCCTTGGGCGTAAGAATGCAAGTGATTGTGAACGGAACCTCTTTGATTCGTAAAATCTGGCCGATCGGATTTTCGTTTCCGTAGATCTGCGTCGCTGTCGTGCGACCGATCACGCAAACCTTGTTCGCGCTGCGGACATCTTGCGATGTAAACGGGGCGCCATCAGCCAGGGGCCACTGCCGGATATCAAAGTAATCCGCCGACTCTCTGTAGATGCGGGTAAACCAGTTTTGATTTCCCGCTGCTACTTGCGTGGTCGAAACAACTTCTTCGCTTACTCCGATCACGCCCGGCACTTCGCGACGGATCGCTTCCGCGTCTTCGATTTTCAATGTGCCGGCGCCGCCCCATCCCGTACGAATTCCGCTGGTGGTGGTGCTGCCGGAAAAAATAAGAATCACATTTTGTCCGAGGCTGGCAATCTGTGCTTCGACTTGAGCTTTCGCTCCGTTGCCAATCCCCACCATCGCAATGACCGCGCCAACGCCAATGATTATTCCGAGAGCAGTCAGCACGGAACGCAGTTTATTACGACGCAAGGCGCGGAGTGCCACGTTAACTGTCGGTGCGATTCTCATTTAGTCTTGCTCCGGTGCGCCCGGCGGCCCTGCCCCGCCATTTTGAAGCTGTGCTTTCGCGTCCGCGCGTCGCGAAACCAGATGATCATCCAGGATTACACCGTCGCGCATCATCACGTTGCGCTTTGCGTAGGCAGCAATGTCGGGCTCGTGCGTTACCATGATCACGGTAATTCCGCGCTCATTGAGTTGCTGAAAGATTGTCATGATCTCGACGCTGGTCCGGCTGTCCAGATTGCCGGTTGGCTCGTCCGCAAGCAGCACTTCCGGTTGATTAATCAGCGCGCGCGCGCGCGCTACGCGCTGTTGCTGGCCGCCTGAAAGCTGACTCGGATAATGATCTTCGCGGCCTGCGAGGCCCACGGACGTAAGGACGCCATCCGCCCTTTCACGAAATTCTGTGTGTGTCAGATGCTGTGCACTGTAAACCAACGGCAACTCGACATTCTCGCGCGCGGAGGTGCGTGGAAGCAGATTAAAATTTTGGAAGACGAATCCAATCTTG
>Ga0066903_100003161_pt1 | contig 13317 bp, 12 predicted proteins | sample PanSoiMetaGPlot1_FD_67491 | JGI IMG/M metagenome (GOLD analysis project Ga0066903, IMG submission 67491) | Tropical forest soil microbial communities from Panama analyzed to predict greenhouse gas emissions - Panama Soil - Plot 1 (version 2) | ecosystem: Environmental > Terrestrial > Soil >... | reverse complement strand
CGCCGGGTGGGCGAGGTGGTGGCGATCCTCGACGTCATCGACGAAGTGGCCGAGCAGACCAACCTCTTGGCCCTCAACGCGGCGATCATCGCCGCCCAGGCCGGCGAGCAGGGGAAGGGCTTTGCGGTCGTCGCGGACGAGATCAAGGAGCTGGCCGAGCGGACCGGCGCCTCGACCAAGGAGATCTCCGAGCTGATCGCCCGGGTCCAGGAAGAGAGCCGCAACGCGGTCGAGGCGGTGGAGCAGGGCGTCCGTCACGTGCAGGAGGGCGTGGAGCTCGGCCGGGACGCCGAGAGCGCGCTGAAGAAGATCAGCGCCACCGCCAACCGGAGCACGGTGATGGTCAAGGCCATCGCCCGGGCCACGGTGGAGCAGGCCCGGGGCAGCCGCCAGGTGACCTCCGCCGTGCAGCGCATCGCCGACACGGTGCAGTCGGTCACCCAGTCCGCCCAGGCGCAGGCCCGCGGCACGGCCCGGATCACCCGGAGCGCGCAGCACATGCAGACGGTGACCGCGGACGTCCAGCGGCGCAGTCAGGAGCAGGCCGCCGGGAGCCGGCAGATCACCCGCGCCCTGGAGGCGATGCGCGAGCGGGTCCAGCAGCTCGAGCGGGCCCAGCGGGAGCAGACCCGCGGATCCGCGCTGGTGCTGAAGACCATGGAGGCGATCCGCGGAGTGAGCGAGGAACAGGCCCGATCGGTCCGCCAGCTGGAGGAGGCCATCGCCCAGCTCCAGCATTCGGCGGAGGTGCTCCGGGGCGAGGTCCGCCGCTTCCGGTTATGACTGCCGCTCCATGAGCCGCCGGCCACCGTCCGAGGGCTGGATGGTGTTCCTGATCGGGGCCGTCCAGTTCATCAACATCTGGGACTTCGTGATGGTGATGCCGCTCGGGCCAGACTTCGCCCGGGCCCTGGACATTCCCCTCTCCCGGCTGGGGCTGGTGGGCGGGGCCTACACCGCTGCGGCGGCGGTGGCCGGGGTGGTGGGCTCGACGTTCCTCGACCGGTTCGATCGCCGCTCGGCGCTTGCCGTGGCGATGACCGGTCTGGTGCTGGGGACTCTGTCCGGTGGCCTGGCCTGGAACTTCCACTCGCTGCTCGCAGCACGGTTCTTCGCCGGGGCGTTCGGCGGGCCCGCGACCTCGCTTTCGCTGTCGATCATCGCCGACACGGTGCCTCCCGAGCGCCGGGGCAAGGCGATGGGGGCGGTGATGGGCGCCTTCTCGGTGGCCTCGGTCTTCGGGGTGCCCCTGAGCCTGCAGCTGGCGCTGTGGGGGAGCTGGCGGCTGCCGTTCCTCGTGGTGGGAGGACTCGGGCTCCTGGTGACTGGGGCAGTGGCCGCGTCTCTCCCCAGCCTCCGAGCGCACCTCGAGCGCCGGGCGGCGGCGGCCGCACCCCGTCGCCGGCTGTTTCGTCCGCTGGTGCTCGCCTCCTACCTCCTGACCGCGGTGACGATGGCCAGCGGGTTCCTGATCATCCCCAACATCTCGGCCTACGTGCTGACCAACCTCGGGCTGCCACGGAGCCAGCTCCAGTGGATGTACGGGATCGGCGGGGTCATCAGCTTCCTCACCCTAAGGCTGGTGGGACGCCTGGTGGACCGGTTCGGAAGCTTCCGGGTCGGGGCCGTGGCCGCAGTCCTGCTCTCGGTGGTGTTCGACCTGGCCTTCGTCCACCCGCCGGCGGGGGCGCCGGTGTTCGCGCTCTTTCTCTCGCTCTTCTTCGCTCTCTCGTCGCGGAACGTCGCGTACAACACGCTGACCACCAAGGTGCCCGAGCCCGAGGAGCGGGCGCGGTTCATGTCCTTCCAGTCCGCGGTCCAGCACGTCGCCAGCGCGATCGGGGCGAGCGTGTCGGCGCAGGTGCTTTTCGTGCAACCCGACGGCAACCTGGGCAACGTGCCGACGCTCGGCAGGATGGCGATCGCGCTCAGCCTGCTGGTCCCCCTGCTGCTCTTCTGGGTGGAACGGGGTGTCCGAAGGCGGGCGCCCCGGGCGCCGACGTTCCCGGGCGAGGTGCCAGGGGGAATGGCAACCGCGCCCAAAGAGGTTTAAGAGCGAGACGGAATGTTCAACCTCGGTGCCGGCGAGATCGCAGTCATCATGATCGTCGCCCTGCTGCTGCTCGGTCCGGACAAGCTGCCGGAGCTGGCGCGCGGGATCGGCAAGTTCGTGCGGGAGTTCCGCCGGCAGACCGACGACGTGCGGGGGATGGTCGAGCGCGAATTCTACAAGATGGACCAGGAGGTCTTCTCCGAGGAGCAGGCCAAGCGCATCGAGCCTCCCGCCCCGGCCGAGCTGGCCGCCCCGCCTGCCGCCGCAGCCGAGGGCGAGCTGCCGCCGCCGACCTACCCGTCCGTCTTCCCCCCGCCCGAGGGGGTGGTGGCCGCGCGACCCGTTGGCGCCCCGCCGGTGACCCCCGAGCCGCCCGCTTCCGAGTCGGCTCCTGCCGGGGCCGGGGAGCCGGCCGAATCGCCCTCGACGACGGCCTCCGCATCCGAGCCAGCCGCTCCCGTGCACCGCGAGGGCGAGCCCGCCTCGCATGGCTGAGGAGGAGCCGCTCCAGTCCCGGATGAGCCTCGCCGAGCACCTCGGCGAGCTGCGAACGCGCCTGCTCCGCGTGGTCATCGCGGTCCTCGTGCTCGGCGCTGGAGGACTGGTCTACGCCCGGGAGATCTTCGGCTTCCTGATGAGGCCGGTGCTCAACGCGCTCCCTCCCGCCGAGAGGAGCCTCATCTACACGTCGGGCATCGAGGAGCTGAACGTGCTGATGAAGGTCGGCCTCTACGCCGGCATCTTCCTCGCCACGCCGGTGCTGCTCTGGCAGATCTGGGGCTTCGTCGCCCCCGGCCTCTATCCGCGTGAGCGGAAGTACGCGCTTCCGTTCGTGCTCTCCGGGACGCTGGCGTTCGTGCTCGGCGCCACCTTCTGCTACCTGGTGGTGCTCCCCACCATGTTCAACTTCCTGCTCAGCAGCGGGGAGACCGGGCCGATCAAGACCCGGGTGGAACGGGCTCAGGCCGTGGAGACGGAGGCGCTTCGCTTCGCCCGCTCCGGCGATTTCGACCGTGCCGCCAACCTGGCGGACGGCGAGGTCCAGCGCCTGACCGGGATGGGCGACGGGCGGGTGTCGAGCCCGGACCGGTTCGCCAGCGGTGTGGTCGAGCTTCAGGCCCGGCTCGACGCCCAGGGCCGCCTCATCGACGCCACCCGGGACGGGCTTGGTCTCGCGGCGGCTCCCGCGCTGCGCCAGTCGCTCGAGAAGCGGTTCGAGGCGGTGGAGGCCTTCCAGTCGGGCGCGGTGTCGAAGGCTTCGGAGTCGCTCGAGCAGTCGGCGTCGCTCCTGGCCGGGGCCGCCGGAAGCCAGGGCTCGCAGGTGGCGCGGCTATGGAAGATGCAGAAGACGCTGGCCGCCGGGCAGGGCTCGCTGGCCCAGGAAGCCTGGACGCGGCCGCTGCTCACGATGAGCGAGCAGCTGTCCCTGGTGCTGATGTTGCTCCTCGCCCTCGGCGTGGTGTTCGAGCTGCCGCTGGTGATGGCACTTCTCGCCGCGCTGGGACTGGTCAAGGCGCGCTTCCTGATGAAGTATCAGCGCCACGCCATCGTGGTCTGCTTGATCCTCGCCGCGGTCATCACGCCCACCGGCGATCCGATCAACATGGGCATCCTCGCAGGCCCGATGCTGCTCTGTTACGAGGTGGGCGTCCTGGCCGCCTGGCTCATCGAGCGGCGCCGGGCGCGGAACGCCTCCGAGACCGCGCTCACCCCCACCTGAGCGCTGGCTATTCGGCGAACAGCTTGACCTCGATGTTGCCCCGGGTGGCCTTGCTGTAGGGGCAGACCTGATGCGCGGCCTGCATCAGGACCTCGGTCTCCTCTCGCGACAGTCCGTCGACCTTGCCATGCAGCTCGGCAGCGAGGCCGAAGCCGCCGTCGTCGGTCTTGCCGATGGTCACCCGGGCTGTGATGCGTGCGTCGCGGAGCGGCTTCCGCTGCAGGCGCGCCACCAGCCTCAGCGCGCTCTCGAAGCAGGCGGCGAACCCCGCGGCGAAGAGCTGCTCGGGGTTGGTCCCCGTGCCTCCCTTCCCTCCGAGCGAGGTGGGCATGGCGAGCGTGTGCGAGACCTGTCCGTCGTCGGTCGCCACCCTGCCTTCCCGCCCTCCGTGGGCGGTGGCGGTGGCCGTGTAGAGGGGCTGGAACATGGTGGGGGACTCATGGCCGCAAGAGGCGGCCGTTGTCGAGGCGTTCGAGGTGCCGGCGTCAGGCCGTGGACCGGCGCCGGGCCAGCCAGCTCGCGACCGCCAGGAGCCCCAGGGCCCCTCCTGGCCCCGTTCCGGTCGAGCTGCAGCTCGCGGCCCGGGTGGCGACGACGTTGGTGCTCGCGTCACGGAGGGCCGGGGCCGGGGTGCCACCGGTGATGCGGAACTGCACCGACAGCCGCGGAGGAGCGCCGCCGGTGAACGCGTAGCTCGCGATGACCGTCTTCATCGCGCCGGCGGGGAGGTCGCCGAGCGTGCAGGGAAGACCTCCGGTGCAGTCGAGCGCGGTGGAGTCGAGAACGAGCCGCCGGTCGGCGGTCGCGTCGAGCACCACCCCGGTCGCGGTGTCGGTTCCCCGGTTGACCACCTGGACGATGAAGCTCGGCGGGTGTCCGTTGTCGTAGTCACGGCCGAACGTCGTCGCCCCGATGGTGAGTCCCGTGGGCGGTGCCCAGCCGATGTCTCGGAGAGCAGCGGGGGTGAGGTCGAGGTCCCGAGGCAGGTGGGGGTTGATGATTGGCTCCATCAGGAGGGGAGGGGAGACGCTCGAGTCCCAGTGCCCCACGCTCGAGCCGTCCGAGTAGCTGCTCGGGGTGTAGAGGAGCACGTCCCCGGCGAGGTTCTCTCCCGATCGCCGCCCGTCTCCGTCCACCAGCACCGTGAGCGGGCCCTCCCCGAGGAGCTGCTCCAGGCTCGCGCCGTCCTCGTAGGAGACGCCCCACACCGGAATGGTGAGATCGGTGCCGGCGTCCCCGACGTAGGAGACCGGGCCGGTGCCCGGGACCCGGTGGCGGACGATGATACCGACCGCTCCGGCGTCCTGAGCGTTCAGCGCCCGCTGGGAGACGAAACAGACCAGGCCACCGTCGGGCCGGAGCACGCGCTCGGCCAACACCAGCGCTCCGGGAGCGGGGAGGATGGGGCCGCAGGCATCGTGGGCGGGATCGCCCGCCGCGTCGTCGGCGAGCACGAGCGGGGCGGTCACCTCGACGTGCCCCGGTCCGAACCGCGCCCGCGCGAGTGGATACAGCGTGCCGTCCTGGAGGCGGAGCACGCCGTCGGTCCGGTCCAGCACCGAGTTCTTGGCGACGCGGACGGCGGGGCCGACCCAGCTGACGCCGAGGGGGGTGCGGACGGCGGTGTCGTACGCCGATCCCGAGAGCTGCGAGAGGAGCGCGCCGGTGGTGTCGTCCAGGGCCTGGTCGCGGAATGCCGTGGCCGACTTGATGAAACCGAGGCCGTGGGCGAGCTCGTGGAGGAAGACCGACGGCAGGTCCGTGAATCCGGTCGGCGCGGCGTTGTCGAAGCCGACGTACCAGAAGGTCACCGCGCAGTCCGGGCGGCCCACCCGGGCGTTGAAGCGCGCGTCCATCTCCTCGCGGCCCGGGTCCAGGTCCCGGCCGGCACGCTCGTTCGCCAGGGCCGCCGGGAAACGGTTCGAGTCGTAGAGCGCGGTGGGGCCGGTCGCGCCGAGCACCGCGGTTCCGCCCGAGCAGTCGAGGTCGTCGAACTCGGTCCGCACCGAGATCGGAACCTGGTTGCCGAGCGTGGCCGACCAGAGCGCCGCCGCATATTGGGCCGCCATCAGCCGCTGCTCCCCGACGGAGGTCCCGGGGTTGCCCCCGGTGGGGTCTGCCGCTGTCCGGTCGTTCAGGCCATCCCCGGAGCCGTTTCCGTCGACGATGCGGATCTCCGCCCCGGCCCAGGCGACCGAGGAGAGGAGGAGGGGCACCAGGGCGAGGGTGCGCGTGCGGCAGGCACTCATCGGGCCTCTTCGGACGAGCGCACCAGTGCCTCGGCACCGTCCTCGCTGCCCACGCAGCCCACCTTGAGGGTGCCGTCCTCGGCCCGGTGCACCAGCACGACCGAGGTCAATCCGTCGGTCGGCTGAGCGGCCGATGGGTCTCCGGTCGCCGGGGTGGAGAGGGCGGCGGAGCTGCGCGCGAGGAGGGGCCGGACCATCGCCCGGGCGGTGGCCGCGGCGGCGGCCGGGGAATCCGGACCTGCCGTTCCCGGCCCACAGCCGGCGACGGCGAGGGTTCCGAGGGCCAGAAGCCAGAGGGGCGCGCGGGGACTGAGCATCGGGAAGCGACGGACCAGCATCATCGGGGGCCCCCCTTCGCGGCAAGGCGTGTTATCGATGACCGCCAGAGGGTGACGGCGCGATGACGACCGATGGCGCGAAGACTTCGCGGGAGCGGGCGAAGGAGATCGCCGAGCAGCGGCGGGCGGAACGACGACAGCGGAAGCGCCACTGCGTCCTGTGTGGCGTCGAGGAGTCGGACCGGACGCCGCTCGGGCCCCACCCGGACGGGATTGGGCCCTCCTGCCGGGAGGAGTCCGGCTGCATGGCCCGCCGGGCACGCTCGCTGTAGCTTTTCAATCCCATTGCTCCCTCCGGCGCATCGGAGGTATGAAGACCCCCCATGGCAAGCGCTCCCTTCACCGGCGTGAAGGTGTTCTCCACGACGCTCGCCCGCGACCGCGAGACGATGGGGGAGACCATCTCCAAGTGGCTCCGGGACAACCCCGGAGTCGAGGTGGTCGACCGCGTGGTCACCCAGAGCTCCGACAAGGAGTTCCACTGCTTGACCATCACCCTCTTCTACCGGCAGCGAGAAGCCACTCCGCGCAGCGGGTAGAACCCCCGACCCCGGGGGGGGTTGCGCCGCAGGCCCTGCTCGTGGCGACCTCCGGGCATGCGTCCCATGCGACGGGGCTTCCGGCCCGTTCTTCCAGGTCTCCAGGGCGCCGCGGCGTGGCTCGCGGTCGCGCTGGTCGTCGGCTCGGTTGTCTTCGCCCTCACCCGCGAGGGTCTGGGCGGCATGCTCCTCCTCGTCCCGGGCCAGGTGCTGCGCGGATGGGTCTGGCAGCTGTTCACCTACGCCTTCGTCGAGAACTCTCCGATGGGCGTCATCTTCGGGGCTCTGATCCTCTGGCAGCTCGGCGGAGCGCTGGAGCAGAGCTGGGGATCGCGGCGAATGACTCTGTTCGCGGTGGGGACGACGGTGATCGCCGGCGTCGGCACCGTGCTTCTCGCATTGCTGGTGCCGGCGCTCCGGGCGATCCCGTTCCCCGGCGGCTTCGTCATGGGCTCGGCGCTGTGGGTTGCCTACGGGCTCGGCTTCGGGCGGCAGCAGACGAACTTCTGGGGTCTGCCGGTAAGCGGCAACGTGTTCGCTCTCATTGGCGTGGGCTTCGTGTTTCTCAACGGAGCGTTCTCCAGCTTCCTCCTGGTCGTGCCGGATGCGGTGGCGTTGCTTCTGACCTGGGTGTTCGTGCGACTCGGAGGGCCCTCGGACTGGCTTCTCCGCGTCCAGAGCTGGCGGCTGCAGCGGCAGCTCCGTTCCCGGAGCAAGCACCTCAGCGTGGTCAGTCCGGACCGGAACACCCCGAGGGATTCCGACCGTTTCATCCAGTGAGACGGTCTGTTTCACGAGGGAATCGTTGAATCGCCGGACCGAAGCAGGCATCCAAGGCCCCGCGTTGCCGTCACAGACCTCTACCGGGAGACACCCGATGCGCTCGTTCGTTGCTCTTGCCGCCCTGATTGCACTGCCCGCCGCCGCCTCGACGTGGGAGATCGATCCCAACCACACCGAGAGCTCCTTCGTGGTGAAGCACCTGATGGTGTCCAACGTCCGAGGTCAGTTCGGAAAGACGACGGGGACGGTCGTCCAGGACGACAAGGACATCACGAAGAGCAAGGTGGACATCACCATCGACGCCACCACCGTCGACACCCGGGTGGACAAGCGCGACGCGCACCTCAAGTCTCCCGACTTCTTCGACGTGCAGAAGTTCCCGACCATCACCTTCAAGTCCACGAAGATGACCAAGGGCGAGGGGAACACGCTCAAGGTCGAGGGTGATCTCACCATCCACGGGGTCACCAAGCCGGTGGTGACGAACGTGGAGTACACCCCGGACACGCTCGCCGGCGGGAAGACGGTCAAGGGGTTCACGGCCACCACCAAGATCAACCGGAAGGACTTCGGGCTGAACTGGAACCGGACGATCGAGGCTGGCGGGGTGATGGTGGGCGAGGAGGTTGCCATCACCGTCGAGGGGGAGCTTCACAGGAAGGACGCTCCCACCGCGGCGAAGTGATGCCCGGCCCCCGGAGCCTCCGACCGCGGGAGCGCTACGCGGGGCTGATCGACTGGACCCCCGCCCGGAAGACGTAGATCCGGGCGGTGTGCGTGCGGGTGTCGGCGGGGATCAGGAAGAATCCCTGCTCGCCGGAGTCGACGTCCTCGGAGAACCCGACGATCTGCCGTCCATCGGCGAAGCCCACGCGGATCCGCCGTCCCACCGAAGGCAGCGCCGGCGTTCCCGGCTCCTGCATGAAGAAGATGGCTTTGACCCGCTCGGCGGAGATCGCCTCGGGAGCGCGGCCCGGCTGGGCGAGCCGGATGACGGGGTCGAGGAGATCCAGGTCCTTCACCATGCCTCGTCGGACCTGACCTTCGAGGGTGTGGAGCACCACCCGGTGCTCGCCATCCACGAACGTGGGGCTCAGGTACGTTGAGCCGAAGACCTCCGCTCCAGTCGCGACATCGGTGGACGGCGGCGGAGGAGGAGGGGGAAGAGAGGACTCGAACTCGAGCTCGGGTCCGGGCGCAGGCTCGGGCGGGAGCGCCTCTCCATCCTCCATCACGTCCAGCGCCGCCTGCGCGAAGAGCACAGCCTTCCCCCGGGCGAACGGACCACTGTGCGCGGACGAGTGGGAGAGGTGCGGCGGCTCCGGTTTCGCAGCGCTGAGCGCCGGCACCTTGCGGCCGTCCTCCCCCAGGGCAAAGGTCGGGGCTGCGCTGGCGGGCCGTGCCTGGCCCGGCGAGAGCCCGGCCGAAGCGGGGGGCGGCGAGGGAACCGCAGCGACACGGACCTCGGGTGCAGGAGGCGCAGGACGGGCCGCTGCAGCCGGAGGGCCGGCCGGCGGGCGAGGGATCGAGATCCGCGGAGCGGCGGGAGCAGGCGGTGGGGCCGGCTCGAGCTCGAGCTCCGGCAACGCCTCGGGCGCCGGCGGAATGAACGCGTCGGGCTCGGTGGCGAGCTCCGCCCCGGTCGCCTGGAGATCCTCGGGGGCGAAGGTGGGCTGATCGCCCTGGTCCTCGAACGCGAGGGCGCGAGGGTCCTCGGGCTGTGTGCCGACGAACTCGTGGAGGGCGGCGAGGGGCACCGGATCCGTCGGCTGACCGCCGAGCTCCTCCGCTCCGGCACCGTCGTTCTCCAGCAGAATCACGTCCGCCGACGACAGCTCGATGGGCGCTGCCGCGTCGCCGAGCCCGGCGACATCGCTCGGATCGGGCACGTCGAGGGGCGTGGCGCCCAGGTCCAGCGGCGGCTCGGGCGCCGGCTCGACCGGGACCGCACCCCAGGACAGCGACTCCGGCTCAGGCGCTGCCTCCGCATCCTCGGCTCCCAGGGCGTCGATGCGCTCCGCGAGCGATGGGCGGCGGGGAGCGCCGGCGTCTCTGTCACCCTCGACCGCTGCGGGTGCGTCGGCTTCGAGGAAGGCTCCATCGGCGGGCTCGAGACCCGTCCCGGCCTCCAGCGCGTCGGGAACCGGCGCCGCGGCGGCGAGCGGCTCTGCGTCCGACGGAAGCGAGGCGAGCCCCTCGAGCAAGCCTTCCTGGGTCGTCCACCCTGCCGCGACTGGGTCGATCTGGGGATCGGTCGGCCGGTCCGGATCGGAGGCGTCGGGCTCGGTCGCAGCCGGCTCGGGAGTTCCTGGCCAGTCCGGAGCCACCGCCTCGGCGGCTGCAAGGTCCAGCTCCGGCAGGCCCTCCGCCGACGCCAGCTCGGCGGCGCCCGCGTCCAGGTCGGGAAGCTGCGAGGTTGCATCGAGGGCGGGCGGAGGCTCGGTCTCAGGGAATGCGGCGGCCGCTTCGGGCTCCGCCAGCTCGGCGGCGCCCGGGTCCAGGTCGGAAAGCTCCGAGGTTGCCTCGCGGGCAAGCGCGGGCTCGGGGTCAAGTAGCGCGGCGGCTGCTTCGGGCTCCGCCAGCTCGGCGGCGCCCGCGTCCGGGTCGGGAAGCTCCGAGGTGACCTCGAGAGCGGCCGCGGGCTCGGGATCAGGAAGTACGGCGGCCGCTTCGGGCTCCGCCAGCTCGGGTGCTGGCAGCAGGACTTGATCGGCGGACGCGGGGTCGAGCTCGGGGAGCTGCTCGACCGGCACAGCGCCCATCGATGCCGCCCCGGCGTCCGGGTCGGGAAACGCCGCCTCGATCGGGTCCTGGGCAGTTGGGGCGGAGACGATGGGGACCGCCTCGACGGCCTCGGGTTCGGGTGGGGTCGGTGCCGGGGGAGCCGAGCCGACGGGCATCTCGACCGGTGGCGCTTCGAAGCCCGGCACCATGACCGTCCCGCCGGGAGTCTGCAGTCGGGGGAGCGCGACGGCGCCCACTGGAGGGCCCGGAACCGGCGGAGCGGGGACCGGCGCGGCTGCGGCAGGTGGAGCTCCGCCGGAGCGGACCTCTGCCGGCTCGGACGGCAACCCGAGGCGCTCTCGAAGCTCGGCGAGCCTGCTCCGCTCGAGTTCGGTGAGACCCTGGGTGCTTCGCTTCTCGCTGAGGGAGCGCAGCTCACGGATGGCCGCGCGCGTGTCGGACATCTGTCCGGCGAGTGTACCCCGGCCGCCGCAGGGCGACGAAAGGAACGGGACCGACACCGGAGCGCCTTGTGTCGGACCCTGCGGTGCGCCAGAAGTGGGGGCGTCGTCCGACCGGCGCCCTTTCCCCACATCGGGAGTTCCCGTGCCTCAGCCAGGAATCGAGAAGCTCACAATCGACACCATTCGCACCCTGTCGATCGATGCCGTGCAGAAGGCGAACTCCGGACACCCCGGCGCACCGATGGCCCTCGCGCCGGTCGCTTACACCCTCTGGCAGAACGTTCTCCGCTACGACCCGGCGGACCCGACCTGGCCGAACCGCGACCGCTTCGTGCTCTCCAACGGGCACGCCTCGATGCTCCTCTACTCGGTGCTCTACCTGACCGGGGTGCGCCAGGTGGACCGCGAGGGGCGGGTGCTCGACGAGCCGTCGGTCTCCCTCGATCAGATCAAGTCCTTCCGTCAGCTCGGCAGCCGGACTCCCGGGCATCCCGAGTACGGCCTCACCGGTGGCGTGGAGGCCACGACCGGACCTTTGGGCCAGGGGGCGGCGAACTCGGTGGGAATGGCGATCTCCAGCCGCTGGCTCGCCGCGCGCTACAACCGCCCCGCCTTCAACCTCTTCGACTTCGACGTCTACGCCATTCTCGGCGACGGCTGCATGATGGAGGGCATCTCGTCGGAGGCCGCCTCGCTCGCCGGGCACCTTCGCCTGCCCAACCTCTGCTGGCTCTACGACAACAACCACATCTCGCTCGACGGGAAGCTCGCCCTCTCCTTCAACGAGGACGTGCCCAAGCGCTTCGAGGCCTACGGCTGGGCGACGACCCACGTCACCGATGCCAATGACCTCGACCAGCTCGCCAAGGCGCTCAAGTTCTTCAAGCAGCAGGGCCGCCCGACGCTGATCGTCGTCGACTCGCACATCGGCTACGGCGCCCCGAAGAAGCAGGACACCAGCGCCGCCCATGGCGAGCCGCTCGGCGAGGAGGAGGTCCGCGCCGCAAAGCGGAACTACGGCTGGCCCGAGGACGCGCAGTTCCTGGTTCCCGACGGGGTCCGCGAACACTTCGCCCAGGGCATCGGCGCCCGGGGCAAGAAGCTCCACCAGGACTGGGAGGGTCTTCGCCAGCGGCACCGGAAGGAGTTCCCGGAGCTGGCCACCGAGCTCGACCAGATGCAGCGCGGCGAGCTTCCGGCGGGATGGGACGCCGAGCTGCCCGTCTTCGCCGCCGACGCCAAGGGAATCGCCACCCGGGAGTCGTCCGGACAGGTGCTGAACGCGCTGGGGAAGAAGATTCCCTGGCTGCTCGGAGGCGCCGCCGACCTCAGCGGGTCCACCAAGGTGACCTTCAAGGGAGATCCGAACCTCGACGCCGACCACCCCGGTGGCCGGAACATCTATTACGGCGTCCGGGAGCACGCGATGGGCGCCATCGTGAACGGGATGGTGCTCAGCAGGCTCCGTGCCTTCGGGAGCACCTTCCTCACCTTCACCGATTACATGCGGGCACCGATCCGGCTCTCGGCACTGATGGAGATCCCCGTCTTCCACGTGATGACGCACGACTCGATCGGCCTCGGTGAGGACGGCCCCACCCACCAACCGATCGAGCAGGTGGCCTCGCTCCGGGCGATGCCCGGGCTCTGGCTGCTCCGCCCGGGCGACGCCAACGAGGTGACCGAGTGCTACCGGGTGGTGATGGAGAGCAAGCACCATCCGGCGATCCTCAGCCTCAGCCGGCAGGCGCTCCCCACCTTCGACCGGACCAAGGTCGCGCCGGCGTCGGGAACGCGCAAGGGCGCCTACGTCCTGCTCGATGCCGAGGGCGGCAGGCCGGAGGTGCTGCTGATGGCCACCGGCAGCGAGGTCCGGCTGATCGTCGAGGCCCACGAGCGACTGAAGGCGGACGGCATCCGTGCCCGGGCGATCAGCATGCCCTGCTGGGAGCTGTTCGAGCAGCAACCGGCGGACTACCGCGAGTCGGTGTTTCCCTCGACGGTGACGGCCCGGGTGGCGGTGGAGCAGGCGGCGGTGTTCGGCTGGGAGCGGTACGTCGGGCAGACGGGGAAGGTCGTCGGGATGCGGAGCTTCGGGGCGTCGGCGCCGCTGAAGGACCTCCTGAAACACTTTGGCTTCACCACCGACCATGTGGTGGCTGCAGCCAAGGAGCAGCTCGGAAGCAGGGGGCGATGATCCGCCGTTACAGAGTCGAAGGACGGAATGTACGGCGGTTGGGCAAGGTCAAGGCGCTTGAACGGCGCTGGGCGAAGGAGCAGCCATGAATCCTCTACTGGAGCTGGGCAAGCAGGGTCAGAGCGTCTGGCTCGACTACATGCGGCGGAACATCCTCACCACCGGCGAGCTGAAGCGTCTGATCGAGAACGATGGTGTGAAGGGGCTCACCTCGAACCCCACCATCTTCCAGAAGGCCGTCGAGGGCAGC